>Ga0183260_10000159_pt1 | contig 50531 bp, 38 predicted proteins | sample AntDrymUQ4972206_2_FD_129768 | JGI IMG/M metagenome (GOLD analysis project Ga0183260, IMG submission 129768) | Polar desert sand microbial communities from Dry Valleys, Antarctica - metaG UQ497 (22.06) (version 2) (version 2) | ecosystem: Environmental > Terrestrial > Soil > Desert | place... | reverse complement strand
CGCTCCTGGAGTTCCGCCTTACGCGCGTCTGCTGGCGAAGGATCCGTCACCGGCGGTCCGGCGTGAGGTTGCCCTCTCGCTGCGCGGCATCCCGTTCGAGGAGAGCCGCGACCTGCTTCTCGAGCTGGCCGCCGGGTACGACGGTGAAGACAGGTGGTATCTGGAAGCACTTGGAACGGGGGCCCAGGGGCACGAGGAGGCACTCTACACGGCACTGCTGGGAGGGGGCCGCCAACCTGACCCGCTGGCCTGGTCCCCAAAGGATGCCGACATTGCCTGGCGCCTCCATCCAGCCTCCGCGATCGATGCATTCAAGGCGCGGGCAGGGTCGGGCGATCTCTCCGCCGGCGCGCGCGCGCAGGCGCTGGTGGCCCTGGGATTCGTGAACGATCCGCGTGCTGCCGCCGCCATGGCGGACCTGACCGGGAGTGCGATTCGTGACGTCGCCGCGCAATCCGCCTGGTGGATGACGTACCGGAAGGCCAACGACTGGCGGAACTATCCGGTAGACGGATGGGTCCCGTCGGTGGCAGAGGGGGCTCCGGCGGCACTCGACGAGACCCTCGCGCACCGCGCACTGGTCGTCGATGCGGCCGCCCCGATCGATCGCCGGATCGAGGCGGCGTTGTCGATGGCGCAGGACGCGGCGGGCGGCGGCCTGCTCCTTCACCTCGCCGCGGAGAACAAGATTGGGAATCAGCTCCGGGAGGCGATCGGCTCCGCGATATTCATGAATCCCGATCGGGGCGTAAGGGCAGCCGCTGCCGGCTACTTTCAACCGCCAGGCGGGGCCCGGCGCATGTCGGTGGCGGACGTCGCGGCACGCTCCGGCGACGGGGCGCGCGGAAGGGAACGATACCTTAGCGCCTGCGCCACCTGTCACCGGGTTGGCGATGCCGGTGCGGACATAGGGCCGGAGCTGACCGACATCCGGACGAAGTTCGATCGGGCCGGGCTGATCGAGGCGATAGCCGATCCCGGAGCTGCGATCGCGTTCGGCTTCGGGGCCGAGCTGTTCGTGACCACGAAGCATCAGACACACATCGGGTTCCTGCAGGCCGAGGGTGCGGCGATCTCCGTCCGGGACGGGTACGGGCGGATCTTCACCCTGGAGCGCGAAGAGCTCGCCGCGCGCGTGCCGCTCAAGTCGAGCCTGATGCCGGATCCTGTTGCCCTCGGACTGGCCGACCAGGACGTCGCGGACATTGCCGCCTTTCTCATGACGCCAGGGCAGTGATCCGCAGAGACACGGGTGACGAACATGGAGATGCCATCATGAAGGGGTCGCCTCACTCACCTACGCGCCGGGATGCCCTGAAGACGACGGCAACGCTCCTCGGGGCGTTGTCACTCCCGGGCATCACGGACCTTCTGGCGACGAGTGCCGGGCGCTTTACGATTGGCGCCTGTGACTGGTCGATTGGCATGCGCGCGCGGACCGGCGCGATGTCACTGGCCAGGGAGTTCGGAATCGACGGGGCGCAGATCTCCATGGGCGGGGTGGAGAACGACCTGCACCTGCGCAGGCTCGATGTGCAGCTGGCCTACCGTGAGGCGGCCGCCGGGCACGGCGTCCGGATAGCGGGCATCGGGCTCGACATCATGAACGAGGTGCCGTACAAGTCCGACCCGCGCACGATTCAATGGGTGAGCGACAGCATCGACGTGGCGCGTGCGCTGGACGTCCGCGTCGTCCTCCTCGCCTTCTTCGTCAAGGGGGATCTGAAAAACGATCCCGAGGGGCAGGCGGAGGTCATCCGTCGTCTGAAGGCGATTGCACCGAAGGCGGAAGGGGCTGGAGTGACGCTCGGGATCGAATCATGGCTCAGCGCGGACGAGCACATGCGGATCATCGACGCGGTGAAGTCTCCCAATGTGAAGGTGTACTACGACGTCGCGAATTCGCATCACATGGGCTACGACATCTACTCGGAGATCCGCGCGCTCGGACGGGAGCACATCTGCGAGTTCCACGCGAAGGAGAATGGATTCCTGCTGGGCCAGGGCCGAATCGACTTCGCGAGGGTTCGCCAGGCTCTCGACGATATCGGCTACACGGGGTGGATTCAGATCGAGGGGGCCATCCCTGAAGGCAAGCCGATGTTCGAGAGCTACGTCGAGAACGCGCGGTTCATGCGCGGCCGCTTCAAGGAGTAGGCCCTGGGCCTGCCGCGGTCTTCAGGCGCTGCCGTTCGGCCGCCCGGGCAAACGGGAAGTACACGAGCATGGCGATCCCGATCGACGCGGCCCCCCAGACGGCTGCCCTCCAGTCCCCGCCTGAGACCAGGTAGTGCCCGATGATCGGCGGGGTGGTCCACGGCACGTTGACGAACGGCTTGTGGATGATCTCCCAGTGCATCAGCAGAAAGCTGCCCGCCGTCAGGATCAGCGCGTTGAGCACGTACGGGATCATGAAAATCGGGTTCAGCACGATCGGCAGACCGAAGAAGATCGGCTCGTTGATCTGGAACACCTGGGTCGGCAGCGACAGCCGGCTGACCCCCCTGAACCCGGGCTCCTTCGACCTCCACAACAGCAGCGCCAGCGCGATCGTGGCGCCCGTGCCCCCGACGTTGACGAACGCGGTGAAGAACCCGTAGGCGGTGATGTACGGGAGGGGCTGCCCCTGCGTCATCGCGGAGACGTTCGCCGCCAGGAACTGCAGGAATATGGGGGCCACGATGGCGTCCAGGGCGTTGTCGCCGTTGATCCCCACAGACCAGAGCATGGTCACGAGGAAGGCGTACACGAGGATGCCAGGCAGGGTGTTCAGCGCGAACACCAGGGGCCCGAAGGCCCCCTGAACCACGTGGTTGATGTCGAGGCCGAGCACGAACCGGACGGTCCAGAAGAGGATCACCAGGAACAACAGGGGCACGAGCGACAGGAACGACTGATAGACGATTGGCGGCACGCTGTCGGGAAGCCTGATGACAAGGTTCGCATCCGTGAACAGCTTCTGGACGCGAACGGAAACGAGCGCCACGAGGATCGCCGTGAAGAGTCCCTCTGACCCCAGACGCGCCGTGATGAACGTCAGGTCCTCAGGGTCGATCTGGATCATCAGGAAGATGACGAGGGCGATCGACGCGCTGACGATGGGCTCCTGCTGGAGGCGCTTCCCGAGGTCGTACGCGATGGCCATGCATGCCACGACGCCCAGCAGACCAAAGGTGGCGGTTACCGGGATCTGCAGGAGCTGAAGATAGGGGGAGACCAGGGTGTCCCATCCCCTCACCGGCAGATAGGCAACGATCATGAAGAGCCCGCCGATGATTGTCAGCGGCACGACCGAGACCATGCCGGCGCGAACGGCGGCGAGATACGTGTTCTCGCTCAGAGCCGTCAGCGCCGGAACCAGGTGCCTGTTCAGCAGGCGAACCGCACCGGTCACGTGCGCGGAATCCTGTCGCGGTGCTCGTAGATTTTCGCGAAGGCGTCGGCGATGTCGTCCATGTCTTCACGGGGGCCGAGCAGCAGATGCTGTTCGAGCCAGATGCCCGCCTCGCGGCAGATGCGCTCGCTGTTCGGGAGGCGAACTTCCGCATAGTCGAGCCGTTCGGAGATCCCGGCGAGGTACGGGCCAAAGGCCTTGTTCCGGAAGAGCGGCTGCTGGGGCAGCGGGAACCCGTATCCCCCGGAACAGGGGATCCCCTCGGCCTGCAGCGCGGGGAGGATCGCGGAGCGCGGCGCGCCGAATATCTCCGGTTCAACGCACAGCATGAAAAGGTGCCGGCTGTGCCGCGTGCACCCGGCCAGTCTCCGCTGCGGGAACAGGCCGGGAATCTCCGACAGACGGGAGTTCAGATATTGGCCGTTCTCATCACGAGTCACGGTCTGCGCTTCGAGCCGATCGAGCCCGCAGTTGAGCACCGCCCCCTGGAACTCCCCCAGCCTGTAGTTGCCCGACACAACGTGGTGCTCGTACCAGAGGCCGCCAGGGACCCGCCCGCAGTTGGAGATCGAGCGGCACGCGTCGGCCAGCCGGTCGTCATTGGTCGTGATGATCCCGCCCTCGCCCGCCGTGAGGTTCTTGCTCGACTGGAACGAGAACGAGGCCATGTCTCCGAGCGAGCCTGCCGGCCTGTCTCGATACCGCGCGCCGTGGGCGTGCGCCGCATCCTCGATGACGATCAGGCCGTGCCGCCGTGCAATCGCGAGAATGGCGTCCATGTCGGCCGGCTGCCCCGCGAAGTGCACGGGGATGACGGCCTTCGTCCGCGGCGTGATCGCACATTCGATCTCGCCTGGATCGATATTGAACGTGTGCGGGTCGATGTCGGCGAACACCGGCACGGCGTTCGCCTCGACGACTGCCGAGGCCGTGGAGATGAAGGTGTAGCCGGGGACGACCACCTCGTCTCCGGCGCGGATTCCGGCGGCCATGAGCCCAATGCGCAGCGAGACCGTGCCGTTCGCCACGGCGATGCCGTGGCGGCACCCGTGCATCGAAGCGAACCGGCCCTCGAACTCCGATACTTCACTCCCCTGCAGGCGGCCCCAGTTGCCGCTGCGAAGCGTGCGAATGAGCCGCTCTTCTTCCATCTCGCCGAAGACCGGCCACCGCGTGAACGGACGTGTACGGACAGCCCGCCCGCCAAGCAGAGCAAGCATGGGTGCGCTTCCGGATGTCATGCCCCTCCGTGCCCTCCGTGAATACCGTGACTGCACCGCCAAGGGGTCTCCGTGTCTCCGCGCCTTCGTGACGTGCCCTTCTCCGCGTCCTCCGCTTCCTCCATGCCTGCAACGCCGAACGTGCCTCCGCGCCTCCGCGCCTCCGTGGTGTGCACTTCTCCGTGCCCCCCGCCCCCTCCGTGCCCTCCCTCGGCGGCTGGCTTCCGTCGCTCGAGAGCGATCCCCATGTAAATCGAGCCATCAGTGTCGGTGCCATCGCGAACGAGCTCGCGGAATCCAACGCACTTGTAGAAGCCATAGGCGCGCGTGTTACGGACGCTCATCCCCAGGTGAGCCCCCGGCGAGCCCCGCTCGCGCAGCGAGTCCATGAGCCGCTCGAGCATGCGGCGGCCGTGCCCCTGGCCCTGCGCCCGCGGCAGCAGATCGATGTGCAGGTGCGAAGGATAGGCCTCGTATGGCTCCGGACAGAAGTAGTCCGGGTGGTGATACCAGCTGTAGGCCTGCTCCACGCGTGTCCAGCGTTGTGGATCTTCCTGCGGCGCGGGATACCTGGCGCAGAGATCCGGGCGCCATTCGGCTTCGTAGCGGGCGTAGAACGCGCGGGAGTCGAACGCGCCGAGTGCGTACCCGCAGATGCCCTCACCGTCCTCCAGCACGAAACTGTGCAGTGGCTCGAAGGCGAGATAGGGCCCGACGAAGATGCGGCCGAGCGCGTCAGGATCTTCCCGGTAAAACGGTTCGCCGTCCGCCCCATGATTCCCTGTCTTCAGGCACACGAAGTAGGCCCCCGGTCCGTCTGCCGGCTCCGCGAGACGGATGATGGCGCCGCTCATCGCTCTGCCTCCCCAGGGCCGCCAGGGTGAACGTCGAGAGGGCGACCGTCCCCGGGACCATCAGCCACGACGAATGTGCCGTCGGGCTTCATCATCAGCAGGCGCTGCAGGCGTGCGACGAATCCGCCGCGGCATGTGCCGGGCAGGTGGAAGTCGGACCGCGCGCGCGCTGCGGGATCCTCGGTCTTCATCGCGACGTACCTGTCGAGCAGATCTACCTCTTCCCGCAGATCCCAGATGCGGCGGCTGAGCGCATGGAACAGCGGACGGAGACGGAGCTCCGTCAGCTTCACACAGAGGTCGCGCAGCCTGGCCGCCTCCGCGCGAACCTGGAGGGCGTCACTCCCCCACTCGCCGGGTGGCCGCTCGAGCAGCGCGCGTGCGCCCCTGAAGAACGCGTCCGCTCCCGCGCCGTCTTCGTAAGGCAGGTAGTAGCAGTCACCAAGAAGGACGAGCTCGTCGAACGTCAGCGAGCGCCCCACACTGTCGAAGGCTGGAAGCCACTCGCGCATGGCAGCGGTGTACGCCCGGCGCGGATCCCACGCCGTCCCGGACCGCGCAAAGTCCGCAAGCGTGCGGAGCGGGACGAAGTTCAGCGGGAATTCGGTGTTGGGATTGCTGAGAATCCCCGCTGCCTCGGCGCGCACGTCCGGCGTGCGACCCGAGTACGGCCCGCAGAAGAACCGGCGCCCGTCGTAGTCGTTGGCGTGCAGGTTGTCCCAGAGAACCGGCTTCCGGCGGAGCACCCCTCCGACCGAACGCACATGGGCCGCGGTGATCTCGCGAGAGACGATGTCCGGGCCTGTCCAGAAGATGTCGATTTCCGGATGGAGCTCCCGCCCGAGTGCCGGCAGGTAATCGGGACCGCCGAGCCCCGCGTCGGCCATCCTCCCGCAGTACGGCGTCGGGCAGAAGAACAGCCGGCCTGATCGCGTGCGTTCGCGAAGCCAGCCGAGGATCGTGTTTGCAACGTACGCCTGCGCGGAGGCGGGGGAAGCCCAGCGCCCGGTGTCTTCCGGCGGAAGCCGATCCGGAATGTCGTCGAACAGGAGGGCGAACCACTCGCATCCGAGCGCGAGCATCTGCTCGAACCGCGCCCGGAGGCGGTCCAGGTCCGCTTCGGCGCTGTAGCGGATGTCGAGCCCAGGGCCCAGGCCGTAGATGAAGTCGATGCCCCCTTCGCGGCACGCGCGCACCAGCTCGCGAAGGTCCGCCGCGGCCGCGCCGGAGTACGGCTCGCGCCAGAGCGTGCGATGGTGGAGATCGTCCTTGGGCGCGTACAGGTACGTGTTCAGGCCCCACGCGCTCATCCAGGAGAACAGCTCGTGGCGTTCCTCGCGGCTCCACGGCGGTCCGTAGAAGCCTTCGATCGCGCCGGCCATGAACTGGAGACGCTCCTGCGTCATGCGGGCGTACGGCTCATGGCCTGGCCATCGGGAAGCGTGGTGACGTGGCGCACACGATGGCAGATTGTGATACGAGAGCCGATCCACTGCAAAGCCCACACGAGCGATGCGCCGGATGTCGTCAGCCGAGCCCGTAGGCCTGGCGCGCCGTGCGCTCTTCGATCCACGCACGCTCGTCAGGGGAGAGCGCCGCACAGAGGCTGCGGAAAGTCTCCACCCAGCGGCCATAGGCACTGCCAAGCGTCAGCACCGGCCAGTCGGACCCGAACATCAGACGCCGCGGGCCGAACGTGGAGAGAGCCACGTCGAAGTACGGCCGGAGGTCCGCCTCGGTCCATCGCGTCCAGTCCGCCTCGGTGACAAGTCCAGATACCTTGCACCAGACATTGGGGCGGGCGGCGAGCGCTGTCATCAGCTCTTTCCAGGGGGAGAGCACGCCTTCCCGGATTCGAGGCTTGGCCATGTGGTCCAGCACGAAGACCTGCTGCGGGTGGCGGTCCACGAACGTGAGGGTCGCCGGAAGGTGCCGTTCGAAGATGAGGAGGTCGTACGCCAGCCCGAACCTCCTCAGGCGCGAGATGCCCCCATTGAAGTCCCCCCTCAGCATGTACTCGTCGTCCGGCTCGTCCTGCAGGACGTGTCGGACTCCCCTGAGTTTCTGGCGGCCGGCAAACCGTTCTATGGCGGCTCCTGCGTCAGGCGCCGCAAGTGGCACCCATCCGACAACCCCGAGGATCTCCTCGTGCTCGTCCGCCCGCTCCAGCAGCAGACTGGTTTCCTCGATGCTCTGGCACGCCTGCACGGCCACGAGCCCGGTCACGCCTGCCGTCTTCGCCAGCGGGCGCAAGTCCTCTATGCGGAAGTCGCGGCGCAGCACCTCCATCCCATCGGCGATCCATGGGTATTCGCGTGCGCTGTACCGCCACAGATGGTGGTGAGCGTCAATCACTCCAGATGGACCATCACTTTCATGCCGTTGGCGCGGGTCAGCAGCCCTTCAAATCGATCCGGCACCTCCTCGAGCGCCATCCGGTCGGTGATCCAGAGGGAGGTGTCGATCCGCCCCTCTTCGATGCGCGTGATGATGTCGGGAAATGCGTCAAGGCTCGCGCGGCTGGCGAGAATGCTCATCTCGCGCCTGTGGAACTGCCAGTCGTCGAACGACACGCGTCCGGGAACGACGCTGAGGAAGACGAGCCGGCCACCCGGCGCGACGTGGTCGACGCTTCGTTCCATCACGTCCCGCCGGCCCGTGGCATCGATGACGACGTCCGCCACGCGTCCGTCCGGTTCAGACATCACTTCGACGCCGAGACGCGCCACCAGCGCCCGCCGCCACTCGAGCGGCTCGACAGCCCGAACCGTAGCGCCCGCATCGAGCGCGAACTGAACGGCCGCGAGCCCGATGGGCCCGAGCCCCACCACGAGCACTTCGTCGCCAGGCTGAACGTTGCCACGGCGGACCCCGTTTGCACCAACGCCGAGCGGCTCGATCAGTGCGAGCTGATCGTGGGTGAGCCGCGCGGACGCATGCAGCAGCTCGACCGGAACGGCCATGAACTCCTGCATGCCGCCGTCCACGTGGATGCCGTAGAACTGGAGGCTCTCACAGCAGTTCCGTCGACCTCGGCGGCACGCGCGGCACGTCCCGCAGTTCAGGAAGGCATCGATGGCGCAGCGATCACCGGCCGAGATGCCGGCATGCTCGCTATTAATCGAGACCACGTCACCTCCCAGCTCGTGCCCGAGCACGCGGGGAAACGAATAGGCCGGGTGCGTGTTGCGGAACGCGTGGAGATCGCTTCCGCAGACGCCGACGCGCCGGATGCGGACGAGTGCCTCGCCGGGCCCGGGCTCTGGGGGCGGCACGTCGCGGATGGTGAACTGTCCGGGGCGTTCCAGTACGACTTGACGCACGGCGTGCTCCTCGCGTGTGATCGGTAGCCGGACGCTCACGGACGGCACTCGAGCACCGTGGCCCCTCCGATGACCCCGTTCCTCGAGTCCGCCGCTGCCCGGCTCAGCGCAATTGTATGTCTCGGGCGAGAGGGCCCAGTTAAAGGGAGAAGGGAAAAGGGAGAAGGGAAAAGCGCCCCTAAGGGACGAGCGATCCCACGACGACCTCGCCGGAGGCGCGGTGGATCCCCCAGACGACGCGTGGTTCGACGGGGTCGAAGACCCAGGCCTGGCCATGAAAGGGAGCGGAGAGCGTTTCGACCCATTCGAGCACCGAACCTTGCGCCGGAAGGCGCAGGGCATAGAGGGCCGGCTGGTCGTGTCCGCTCACGTAGAGGAGTCCGTCCGGACCCCAGTTGCCACCCGACGCGCTGTACGGCGCAAGAGCCTGAACGAACTGCGGAGGATACGTGTAGCCGTTCTTCCGCGCCCAGCCGTCGCCGAACCGCACCAGCGTGGTCCATTCGGGGCCCCTGCCGGGAACACCCCCCGTCCCTCCGTACTGCGCGAAGTTCAGCCACCAGTCACCATCCTTCCTGACCACCCACGTCAGCGACCCCTCGAAGATACCGAAGCTGTGCGACGACCGATGCCGAAGTGTGGCGGGGTCCCAGATCTCGAGGGAACTGAGCATCGGAACGGCCGGGTAGTTCGAATGGGCGCAGACAAGTCCCTCGGGCAGCACCACACAGCTGTTCAGGTGGACGATCGGCCCGCCCGGGTCCCCCTTCCACTCGGCCACCGGCGTGCCATCGCGCTTGTCGCGTTTGACGATGTGTGCGTTGCCGATGCCGTAGAAATGGGTGTCGTCAACGGCAACCCCCTGCCGCGCTTCGGGAGCCGGAAACCTCCGCACCTCCTCGAACCGGCGCGTCCCGGGTGAAAGGGGAGTCTCCTGCGCGAGCACGGCCCCCCGCGGCGCTCCGGGCGGAAGGATGAGACTGGCGCCAACGATCAAACCGAGGAGCGACGTCTTGCCGAACATGTGCCTCCGCCTCCCCCAGATGCCGCAGGTCACCCACATGGCGTCACCCTTTGACGATGAAGCCGCGTGTCTGGAGGAGCGGGCGCACGCGTTCACGCACGTCTCCCGCCAGCTCGATCGCCCCCGCCCGGACGGTGCCTCCGGTGGCACAGGACCTTTTCAGAGCCCGGGAAAGTTCTTCGAGGAACGGTTCGTTGTCCGGAAGGCCCTCTATGACCGTGACGCTCTTGCCGCTGCGCCCCTTCGATTCGAGGCGGAGCTTCGCCGTGACGCGTGGCGGTACTGGCTGATTGGCGTTCTTCGAGCACCGGCAGTCGGCAGCCGGCCAGCCGCATGTGGCGCAAGTGCGTCCCTTGTCGGTGGAGTAGACGAGGCGTGTCGTCACGTGAAGATGATGCCAGAAAACGAAGGCATGACACGATGCAACAGAGGCAGGGGGGAACGATGCGGGAACTGCGATACTCGGTGGCGGCCAGTCTGGATGGGTACATTGCGGGGCCGAACGGAGAGTTCGACTGGATTGTCGTGGACCCCGAAATTGACTTCGCGGCCATGTACGCCGGCTTCAGCGGCCTCGTCATGGGGCGCCGATCGTATGACGTGTTCGTGTCAACGGGCGGCGGGGTCGGACCGGACCTGCCTACCTACGTCTACTCGCGCACACTTCCCGAGGGGGAGCGTGAGGGTGTGACGTTCGTACAGGATGCCGTCGCTCACCTGAAAGGGCTGAAGGCCGGCGAGGGCAAGCCACTCTGGTTATGGGGTGGCGGCGACCTCTTCCGGCACCTGGCGGAGGCCGGGCTTGTCGACCGCGTGGAGGTGGCAATCATCCCCGTGCTCCTCGGTGGCGGTGTCCAGCTCCTTCCCGCGCCAGGTCCCCGGCTGCCCCTGCGACTGCGCTCACATCGGCTCTTCGCGGCAACAGGCACCCTGCTGATCCAGTACGACGTGCAGCGGACGTGACCACCGCTCCCGCTGTGCTGCAGCGGGGCACCGGAGGCGCTGCGTCGCCGCGCCCGTCATTACAATTGAGGCCATGGCCGGTCGAGAGTGCTACCACTGCAAGTCCTGGATAGCCGAGGGGGACGCCCACGACTGCTGGACGACGACGGAGGCGGCACTCACGCGGGACCTGCCGGAAAACCTTCAGGACGCCTGGGAGAGGCTGCGGGAGACCGCCGTCGCTCTTGGGGAGCAACGAATCTATGCCTCACACAAGTCCATCATGTTTGCGCGCAAGACCTGCTACTTCTTCGTGCGTCCTCGGAAGAACCTGCTCGAGCTCTGCGTCTTCCTGGGCCGTCCGCTGAAGACTCCTCAGGTGCGGCGCGTAGTCCGCGCCTCGACCACGAAGCTTGCCCACATCATTCACATCAAGCATCGGGACGAAGTCGAGGCACCCGTGACCGACTGGATTCGGGAGGCATACGAACTCCCTGACGTCCTCGCCGCCCAGCGGGGCACGGGACGCGCCGCGTCGCCGCGCAAGGCGCGGGGAAGGTCTGAGCCAGGAAAGAGGACGGAGCGCAAGGCGTGAGCCTGCTGCGCTACCGGAACGGGCCGGGCAGCCAGTCAACCCCCTGTCGAATGCCCTGAACTGGTCGTCGTAACTCAACACGTACTCGACGCGGTGCCCACGCCAGTCCGAATGTGTCACCGGTGGGAGCGCGTGACTGAAGAACCAGCCGAGCGTCAGCACTGGCGCCGTAAGGATGGGGGACGGCGGGCACTTACTTCGGATATGCCGCGGTAGTCTTCACTTCCTCGATCTGTGCCGTGTGGCGTGCGCTGTGACCGGCCAGCAGCAGAATCCACTGGTGAACGTCGAGCGCCCCGAACACCGGGTGCGGCGCGGCATGCGCCCGCAAGTCACCGGGCGTGGTCTTCACCCACTCGATTGTCTTGTCGCGCGAGGCGTTGAAGTCCCTCACGAGCGCATCCTTGGTGGCCCATTTGTTCACCGGCTTGAGCATCTCCGGCGCCTGCGCCTTCTCTGACCGGTCCGTGACACCGGCAATCAGCCTCTCGTCGGTCATTCCCTCACCCGGCGTTTTCGGCGGCGCCTGCATCATCTTCTCGGCAATCAGCCCGGGCACGGTGCTCTCAGTGATGGCGATGTGCTCGGCTACTTCAGCGATTGACCAGCTGCCGGGCGCCGACCTGAACGTCCACTGGCCGTCGGTGACGTTCGCCACCGACGCCAGAAAGGCCTGACGTTTCTTCCAGGTATTTGACGGTCGCCGCACGCTCCTGCTGCGCATCTGCGCTCTGGGCTGCCGTCGGGGCCGCCACGCACAACACGGCGCACACCGCTGCTGCATATCTCAGTGTCATTCATCCTCCTGAAGAGGGCGCTATTCTGACACGGACGCGCGGCACTCGTGCTGTCCTTCAAGGTTTTCGTGGCAGCTGTGGGGTTCGCTTCAGGAGCGAGGCCGGCGTGCGGCACATTGGTGTGCCGCACAGCAGGGGTGCGTTTCGAGAGGGGAGCGGACGCTCTGCCTGGTGAGCAGAGCGTCCGGAGAGCTCCCGCGCGTACTGCTCTAGTGCGTCGTTGCCTTCCCGTCCCGCAAATCGCGCACGTCGTCATGTGCCTGCCGCACTTTCGCGGCCTGCTGCTGCACCAGTGGCTGCGCGGATGCAGGAAGGGTTTCCTTCAAAGCGTGCTCGTAAGCGGACTTGGCGACGTCTTCCCCGCGCTCCGCCTCCGCAAGGATGGCGTGATCGTCCTGACCGGTGACGGCCGACTTGATCCCGAGCCATCCCCGGTGGAGCGACGCGCTCATGCTCCCGCTCTTCTCCGGGTCGCCACCCAGCCTGCGCACTTCCGCCTGAAGTTCGCTGCTCATCTGAGCGCGCTCGCGCGAGTACTGGAGGAACTTTGCCTTCAACGCCGGGTTCTTTACCCCTTCGGCTGCCTCCTTGAAGCCCTGTTCGCCGTCCTTGCACGTCTCGACCAAATTGTTTAGCACCGAAACTGCCTGATCGTTCTGCATCACTCGTGACCCTCCTTTGGATCCTCGGGATGGAAAGCAAGGAGAGTTCCCGTCTGCACGGCTGAGCCGGCCCGGCTCGATTACCGGAAGAGCTGTTTGGCGATGCTTCAGGTGGATTCATTCCAGTGTTCGGCAAAGTCCCAACGCTCGCCTCCCGACGCCCCTGGAGCATCAGTCTGCGGCGGTCCGCGGTCGTGAACACCGTCAGGTAAGATCCTGTTGAAGGACGCGCATCATGCTCAGGAACCTCACCCCCGCTCTCTGCCTCGCCGGTCTGACATTCGCGGCGGGTGCACATCTTCACGGGCGCGAGAAGGGCGCAGGGCACACCGCCCCCCTGCACCAGGACGCCGCAGCGGGACAGAAGCCGCCTGCCGCCCCCGATGAGGCGGCCCTCGACCGAGGCCGCCTGCTGTACGGGTTCTACTGCATGTCGTGCCATGGTGGCGATGGCCGCGGCGGCGTGGATGGCGGGAGCGATCTGCGCGAGTCCGCGATGCTCGCGGCCGATGACGGGGGCAAACAGTTTGCGGCGTTTCTGCCGGAGGGCCGTCCGGAACAGCGGATGCCCCCCACTCCGCTTGCGGATCACGAGATTGCAGCCTTGTGGGCCTTTCTGCAGGTGCTGGTTCCCGCTCCTGTGCCCGCCGGCGCCGAAGCCGCCGGGGATCCTGTCATGGGTGACGCGACGCTCGGTCAGCGACACTTCAAGACGGCGGGGTGCAGCGGCTGTCATTCCATCACCGGCGATCTCGCAAAGATCGGCACGAGGCTCGAAGCCTCGGCCATCCACACGCGTCTCCTGCTCCCCCCCGCAGGCGGCCGCAAGGGGGGAGCAGCGTCCACTCCTGGCGCGGCAAATGCGCTCCGGCGGCACACCGAGAGTGTGAAGGGGCTGAGCGAACAGGCCCTCCGCGATCTCGCGGCCTATCTGGCCACGCTGCGCTGATCGCTCGGACGGATGAGAGAGCAGCAACAGTCGCGCGCTGGCACTCCCGTCAGGAAGTCAACGGGCATTGGGCGGCCGGCGGGTGCAGGCTCGCGGATCCGCCTCACGGCAGCCTTCGTCACCCTCCTGGCACTGGCGGCCGGGTGCACGCCGGCGCCGGCGCCAACGCGGGTGGCTGCGGCATCGGATCTGCAGTTCGCGCTTGGCGAGATTGTCGATTGGTTCGCGGACGAGACGGGTGACCGCGTCAACGTCGTCTTCGGGTCCTCCGGCATGCTGGCCCGCCAGATACAGGACGGCGCGCCCTTCGAGCTGTTCCTCTCGGCCGACGAGTCCTTCGTCGACATGTTGTCACGCGCGGGGATGACCCGGGACGCCGGCGTCCTCTACGGCATCGGCCGCATCGTGTTGTTCGCGCCGTACGACTCGCCGCTGGTGCCAGGTGAGGGGCTCGGGGGTCTTCAGAAACTGGTGGCCAGTGGTCAGGTTCCACGATTCGCCATTGCCAATCCCGAGCACGCGCCGTATGGCCGTGCGGCCGAACAGGCACTGCGGCAGGCGATGGTCTGGGATGCGCTGCGCCCGTCACTGGTGCTCGGTGAGAACGTCTCCCAGGCGGCACAGTTTGCCACCACCGGCAACGCGGCAGGGGGCATCATCGCCCTGTCGCTCGCGCTCGCTCCGGCGATGCAGGAGCGGGGCACCTACGCACTGATCCCCGCGGAGGATCACGATCCGCTGAGACAACGCATGGTCCTGCTCGCCAGGGCCGGCCCGGTCGCATCACGTTTCTATCGCTATCTTCAGGAACCCGCGGCACGCGGAATACTGGAGCGTTACGGCTTCGGTCTGCCGCAATAGCTCTCATGGATATCGTCGCCTTACGTGTGTCGCTCGTGCTGGCGGCCGCCACCGTCACGGTGCTCCTGCCGCTCGGCATCTGGGCGGGCCATGCACTGGCGATCCGAACCTTCCGGGGAAAGGCCCTCGTCGAGGCACTCGTCGCGGTGCCGCTGATCCTCCCGCCGACGGTGCTCGGGTTTTACCTGCTCGTGACGTTCGGGGCACGCTCACCGCTCGGAGGCGCCTTCGAGGCGGTCTTCGGCCAGACGCTGGCCTTTTCGTTCGCCGGTCTGCTCGTCGCGTCGGTGATTGTCAACGTGCCCTTCGTGGTGCAGCCGATCCAGCGCGCTTTCGAGTCGATTCCGCAGGAGGTCCGGGAGGCGGCGGCATGCTGCGGGCTCACGCCTCTCCAGCGCTTCGTCCGGATCGAGATACCGCTTGCCTGGCCGGGCATCCTCACCGCCGCCATCCTGGCATTTGCCCACACCCTGGGGGAATTCGGTGTGGTGCTCATGGTCGGCGGGAACATCCCCGGCGAGACACGCACCCTCAGCATCGCCATTTACGACCGCATGCAGGCGTTCGACGACCGGAGCGCCGGCATCATGGCCGCCACGCTGCTCGTCCTCGCCCTGGCGACACTGAGCGCCACGACGTGGCTCGGACGCCCCTCCCGTTCACGCGGCCCCCTCTGAGTGGTCAGCCGTCCGGTTCGCGCTCGCACGGGAGCCTGACCCAAGGGGGCAGGCCTGCTCGGCGACTGCTGGGAAGGGGCCGCGCTCCGCAGCCGGCTTCGTGGGAATTCCGCACCGCTCCGGGCGATGCTCGACTTCTATTTCCGGCAGCCGTCACCCGGTGTCCCCGGCGTGTTCGCGGCCGGCGATATTCGCGCTGGCGCCATGAACCGCGTGGGGTCAGCAGTCGGTGAGGGAGCCATCGCCGTGCGATTCGTTCACGAGTACCTGGCGCACACCTGATCCCACCGCCTGGAGGTCCCGGCAGTGTCTTACACCGGCACCGCCTTCTTGCCGGCGTCGTCCCACTTGAACGAGCGTCCCTCGCGGACCGCCATCATCGCCAGCAGTGTAGGCAATGAAGCGTAGAAGCCGATCTCCAGGTCGCTGACGGGCTTCTGCCTGGACCTCACACAGTCCAGGAAGTTCCGTGCGTGGCCCACGGTGGAAGAATCGCTGTCGGAGCCGTCCCTTTCGCGCCAGGGAACGCGTCTTGGCTGCAGCGCTGGCGCAGCCTCCTGTGGTGGGGCGGAAGGGGCCGGCGCGGCGCCGCGCCCCTGCGGAGCACCCCGGCCGCCGGACGACTGCGCGGGGCGGACCTCATAGCCTGCCCGGTGCACCAGCAGGCTGCCGCGGGGTCCGAAAAAGTAGTTGCCTTGCCTGCCGAACTCCCAGTCCTGGACGACGGCGTTCGTGAACGTCATCACGAAGTCGGGGTACTGCCAGCTCACCGAGAACGCGTCCGGCGATTGATCCCGTTCGGGATTCACGAAGTTCACGTACTGCGCCGTGCCGGAGGTGAGCGAGGGGCCGACCCGTTGGGCGCCCAGGTACCACAGCGCCACATCCGTGAGGTGTACGCCCCAGTCGGTAATCAGCCCGCCTCCGTAGTCCCACCAGCCGCGCCATCGGAGGCGTCCCTGCTTGAAGGGACGACGCGGCGCCGGGCCCTGGAACATTTCCCAGTTCAGCCCCTCGGGTACAGGTACCACGGGCTCGGGTGGAGTGCCGTACCCTGTACCCCCGAACTGCAAAACCGCGTGCGTGATCTTGCCGAGCTGCCCCTCCTGGACGATGCGTGCGGCTTCCTGGAAGTGCTGTCCGGAACGCTGCTGCGTGCCGATCTGCACCACGCGATCAGAGGCTTTGTACGCCGTGAGGGCCTGCACTGCCGGCTCCACGGTGTTCGAGAGCGGCTTTTCGACGTACGCATCCTTGCCTGCCGCTATCGCATCGATGAGCATCTGGCAGTGCCAGTGGTCCGGCGTCCCGATGAGCACCGCATCGATATCCTTCCGGTCGAGGATCCGGCGGTAATCCTCGTACGCCTCGACCGTCGTCCCCTTCTGCAACTCCGTCAGCTGCTGAATACCTTGATCGAGCCGCATCTTGTACACGTCACACGCGGCGACGTACTCCACGTCCGGATGATTGCGCAGGAAGGTAGCGGCAACTCCACGGCCGCGGCTGCCGGAACCAACCAGCGCCATGCGGATGCGATCGTTTGCCCCTCTCGGTCCACTCTGCGCACCGAGAGGCTGGTGCAACGCCGCACCGCCCGCAGTACCTGCCGCGAGATCCAGGAAACGACGCCGACTGATCGAATGTGATCTGCTCATCATCTATTCCACGGGCTATTTAGACGAGGGGCGCAGCGCGCGTGAGTCGCCTCCCTACGCGCGCCGCCTCGTTTGCAGATCAGAAGGAAAATCGGATCTGCGCCTGGAGCGAACGCATCGGAAGCGCGTCTGTAACTGCACCAAATGCCGCGTTGCGCGGCGTCAGACGATTGGGATTGATCTCCCCGCTCGGCAGATACTGCGCGTTGCGGATCGTCTGGTCGGTCGGGCTGTTCAACTGCAGCTGTGTCACCCGGTTACTGTAGGCAATTGTATTCAACGCGTTGAAGGCATCTAGACGTAGCTGAAGCTGCCGGTTGCCGCCGAATTTGATGTTCCGGGCAACCGAAAGGTCGAGAATGGCGCTCGGGCAGCTCGCCATGTAGTTGCGGCCGGATTCGAGACCGAGGCTCCCCGGCAGCGGCCCTGCGAACGCATCCACGCTGAACTGTGCGTACTGATCGCTCGAGCAGCCTTTGCCAGGGTCTCCCGCGATGCGAACCATCGCGGGATAGCTCGGCGACCCCGTAAGATTCACGCTCGAGCCGCCGTTCAGGTACGAGTAGCTGATGTCGTACCGCGCGCCGGAACCAGCGGTCAGCAGGCCGGACAGCTGCCAGTCGTTCAGCAGCAAGGCGACTCGCCGCATGCCGTTGCCGGAGGGGAGGTCCGGCAGATCCCACAGGAAGTGGGCCTTCAGCAGGTGGCGCCGGTTGCCCAGGTCCTTGTTCAGTTCTTCGTATTCCCTCTGATCGGCGCGGAGTGAGTAGGTGCCGTCGGGACTGTGCTGCAGCCGCTGCAGCAGGCCGATGTTCCCCTCCCACGCGAGGCCGAGCGTGTAGGCGAGACCAAACGCCACGCCGTCTCGGAAACGGCGGTCGAGAGACGTCTGGATCGAGTGATACGTCTCGTGGTGGTTCGGGAGATTGAACCCGACCTGCCCGAGCCCGCGGTAGGGCCGGAGCAGATCGGTCGAGTAGGCGGTCGCGCCGGGCGTGCCGCTCGGCGCGAGCGTTGGGTCCTGATTCTGCGGCAGGAATGCCGCACCGATGTCCACGGCATTGATGTCGATCTGCTGCTGCCCGCGAACCTCCCGAAGCTGGTTGAACCCGTGCTGGCCCACGTAGGAGACATCGATGGTCGAGGCCCACGGCAACGCCATCTGGACTCCAGCGTTCCACTGCGTCGAGCTGGGAATGTCGGCTTCGTAGGGCCACACGGATGTGAGCTGCGGCGGACCTTGAATCTCCAGCCCGGAGGACAACTGCTGGAGCGATGCATACCGCACCGTTCGCGACGTCGAGAAGCCGGGGTTGCCAACCTGCGAGTACATCGTGTCGCCCGCGGGCCGATCATGGAAGAGCCCGATGCCGCCGCGAAGGACCATACGCTGCAGACCGGTGAGGTCGTAGGCCATGCCGAAACGCGGCGCCACCGCAACCGACGGCCACGTGTAGTTGTACTTCGAGATCCCGTCACCCGCCCGCACGATGCCGTTCAGCAGGCTGCCGGAGTTCGGCACGATCTGCCCGATTGCGACAGTGGAGGCCGGGCCGAGGAGCTGCCCTGTCCGCGGGTCCATGGCCTGACGGTTGGCACCCGAGCAGGGGGACGCGCCGGCGCAGCCCGGGAGGTAGAGAAGAGGAGCGTCCGAGGCCTGCCACCGGTCGAGGAAGAACGTGGATGCCTGCATCCGTGTGTCGTAGGTCGGCTGCATGTAGACGAACCGCAGGCCGTAATCGAGCGTGAGGTTGTTGCTGACCTTCCAGTTGTCCTGCGCGTACCAGTCGATGTTGTTGTAGACGTACGCGCCTTCCACGACGACCGACTGCTGTGCGTACGAGCTCAGGATGCCGAGGGCGGCATTCGAATAGCCGAAGCCGCTGTCGAGCGGGTTCTGCGTGTCGTTGGCGAAGCTGAGCGCGCCCTGGAAGGGGGTCGCGCCCGCCGTCCCGAGCTGCTGGGCCTTGTAGGCATGGTTCCAGTACAGGCCCGCCTTGAACGTGTGCCGGCCTGCCAGCTTGGTGAGGCTGACTGACGCGTCGTGCGAGGGGTTGATGTTGGCCAGCTGTGCGCCCAGGTTGGGCGGGGCGTTCGTGATCCGGTTGCCCCAGGTGAAATTTGGCGGATACATGACGCGATCGTCGGCGAAGAACGGTGAGCCCGCGGCACCCCAGACCCGCGCGGCGTTATACGCCGGATCAACGAATCCCGCCTGCGGGAACAGCGTCGGCAGATCCCCCAGACCGGCGTTCGCACGGTTCGAGAGCGGGCTGACGTACAGATTGGCAATCTCGTTGAAGCTGTACCCATACGTGCCTTCGAGGAACATCGTCGGGCTGAGGTTGTAATTGACGGTCGCGGAGGGAGCGTGCCTGTTCCTGTTCCAGCGCAGCAGGTCGTTGTAGCCGGGAAGGCTTCCCGGGTCCGTCGCGCGGCCCTGCAGCTGCCCCGCATACTTCGCCGTAAACCGCAGCCGGGACGACAGCTGATAATCCGCCCGGATCACCGGCTGGTGCAGCAGCGTCTCCGAAATCGGCACCTGCACTTCGTAGTTGTACCCGACGCCGGGCACCTGCTCGACGTTCGGCAGCGGCCACAAGTTGCTGAGGATGTTCATCCCTGTCGGGTAGAGCCGGTTCTGCGGAATCCTGCCAAGCACGCCGCCGTCCTGGAAGCAGCCGCGCGTATCGGCCGCGGTGCACGGGAGGCCAGTGGCATGGTCGCGGATGGTGTTGAAGAGCGCGCCGTTGCTGTCCCGTGTCTGCGAGAAGTCCCCCTGACGTTCGAGCAGCGTCGGCATCCGGAAGCGGTTGATGTTCCCGCCCGACACACGAGGCCGATATTCATGGCTGTAGAAGAAGAACAGGCGGTTGTCGCCACCAGGGCGGCCGACCGGACCGCCGAGTGAATAGCCCCAGTCCCTCTGCTTGGAAACCGGCTTCGGATCGCCGTTCTGAGTGTTCACCCAGCTGTTCGCGTTCCAGTCCGAATTCCGCTCGATGTCATAGACGGACCCCCGGAACCGATTGGTACCGCTCTTGGTGACGGCCGAAATCTGCAACCCGCTCGAGCGGCCGAACTCCGCCTGGTATCCCTGCGTGAGGACCTTCACCTCCGCAATCGAGTCGACGTTCATCTGAATCAGCTGTCCGTTGTTCCCCGTGTCCATCGTCGACACGCCGTCCATCATGATGTTGTTCTGGCCGCCACCTCCAAGCCGCTGAACGCCACCCGCAATGGCGGTCCCGGTCTGGGCAATGGCGCCCGGGACGAGCGCGGCGAATCCGGCGAAGTTGCGGTTCGCGACCGGCAGGTTTGCAACGGACTCGGTCGTGACGGTGAACGCCCGCTCGCCGCTGGCCGCCTGAATCGTGGGGGCCTCCGCCAGCACCGTCACCGTTTCACTGAGGGCGCCGACGCTCAGCATGAGCGTTGGCACCACCACGCGATCGCCGGGACTCACCGTCACGCCGCTCCGTCGCAGCGTCTTGAATCCTTCCAGCGCCACCTGCACGGTATAGGTGTCACCCGGGATGTTCGGGAACACGAAATCGCCGGTGGCGTTCGTCACGGCGTCGGCGACACGGGTGCCGCGCGTGTCGCTCAGGAGAGTGACGGTCGCGCCCGGGATCACCGCGCCCTGATCATCATTGACCGCGCCGGAGACCACGCCCGTGGTGACCTGCGCGCCAGCCGACAGCGTGCCCGCCAGCGCACAGAGGAGCGCGAGAGCCGTTCGTACGATGGACTGTTGCATGTGGAGCCTCTCGATTCTTCCGTTACTTGCTTCCGTTACTTGCCTGTCGGAATTGGCCTGAACCAGATGTTCCGGAACCGCATCACGGTCATGGGACCGCCGTCGGGGATGTGATCCTGCAGCATGAGCGGGCCACTGAGCTCCGTCATGCCGGGCTCGCAGAGATCGTTGCGGACGCGCGGGACGACACGGTCATGCACGAGGACGCCGTTGTGCAGCACGGTGATGTCACCCCGGCTCGCGAGTTTGCCGTCCTCGCACGTCGGCGCACGAATGAGGATGTCGTAGCTCTGCCACTCTCCCGCGCGGCGGGAGACGTTCACGAGCGGCGCGGCGACACGATACAGGGACGCGTTCGATCCGTCAGGATAGGTCTTGTTCAGGTTGCCGAACGAGTCGAGGATCTGGATCTCGTACCGGCCGTGGAGGAAGACGCCGCTGTTGCCTTTCACCTGCGCATTCGGCTTCCCGTCGCGCACGGCCTCGATCTCCGGCACGTTGTACTCGATGTGGACCTGGGCGCTGGCGAACGTCGGTTTGCTGACGATGGTCTGATCGCCCGTGCGGCAGACCATCTCGCGGTTCTCGACCGCGCAGCGGGCCGGTGAGCCGTCACGCAGCGTCCATTGTGAGATGTCCGTTCCGTCGAACAGGACCACTGCATCGGAAGGGGGGGCGCCCGGGGTTGTGGCAGGCGTAACGAGGGGTGGAGGGGGCGCGTCTTCGTCGATCGGGTTCATGGGCGGCAGCCCGCCGCCGCCGCGCCCTCCCCGTCCAGTTGCAGGTGACTGGGTCGTCTGCTCCTGAGCGGCTGCCGGTGGTGACCGAGTATCGCCGACGCTGGCCGGACTCGGGAGCGTGGCGCGAGCCTGGGCCTGCGAGATGCCCTCGACAGTCAGGACGACTGCGCACGCCACGGCGATCCACGAACCTGCGGTCACCGTTTTCATTTGTCCCCCAGCGGCACACGAGGGAGTAGGTCCTGCATGCCGGATTGGCAAAGTGCCCTTCGGAGCGACGTCCACCGTTGCGCCCCATTCACGATTTCTGCAGGCGCCGCTTCTGCCAAAGAGCTCAGGCAGAGCGGACTGTAGCCCACTCTGCATGCAGGATCAAGCTGATCTGGCGCCGGCTCGACGCATCAGTGACGCGGCCGCTTGAAGGCGCCACGGAGTTTATCGGCCAGCGAGCCGAAGCCTTCCGCCGGAGCAGTGTCATCACGCCTGGCGTACTCCGCCACTTCCTCGCGCTCCTGTGCGTCAGCAATGGCCTTCACGCTGAGACGGACACGGCGGCCCGGCGGATCGCCAGCTTCGATGACGACAACGTCGACATCTGAGCCGATGGGAAACGCCCTGCGCAGATCCGTTTCGCTCGCCAGTCCCGTCTCGCTCGAAGGGATCAGACCGGTGCGCCCCGGCGCGAGGAAGACGAAGACGCCGAACGTCTCGTGACGCTCGACTTTGCCCTTGAGGCGCGCACCCGGGACGATCTCCTGAGAGGCTGAGGCGGTCCCAGCGGCCCGCGCAGAGCCTTCAGGCAGCAGGGCAACCCCGATCCGCTTCTTCTCCGGATCGACGCTCAGGATCTCGAATGCGCCAGTCGTCCCTGGCGGGACGGCAGCGGACCATCCCTGCGGTCGGCCGGTCGGAGCGAAGGTCGACGCATGCGCCAGCCCTTCGACCCCAGGCTCCAGCTCGACGAAGGCCCCGAACTCCGTTACCCGGGTGACACGCCCGGAGCGCACCTGGCCTACCTCATACGTCCCCTTGACGCCGTCCCAGGGGTCGGCTGTCAGCCCCTTCACCGTCAGTGAAATCTTGCCCGTGGCGGTATCGGCTTGCAGGATTTTGACCGTAACCTCTTCGCCGGGCTTGACGACCTCGGAAGGATTCGAGACGCGGGACCAACCCATTTCGGAGACGTGCAGCAGACCCTGGACACCGCCCCCCAGATCGACGAACGCGCCGAACTCGCGCACCGATACCACGCGGCCCGTCATGACCGCGCCGGCGGCAATCGACTGCCGGACCTCGTCGGCTGTCGCGCGCTGCTCCTCCTCGAGAAGGGCACGCCGGGAGACGACGATGTTCTTGCCCCCTTCCGTGTACTCGACGATGCGGAACTCGTAGACCCGCCCCTCGTGCACCGACGGATCGCTCCGGAGCAGATCGATCTGTGAGAACGGGCAGAAGGCGCGCTGGCGGGCGATGCGCACTTCATACCCCCCCTTGCCCACGCTTTCGACTTTCCCTTCGACGGGAAGGCCGCTGTGAAAGGCCTCCTCGAGCTGCCGTGCGGTTGCGGCCCCCCGCGCCAGTCGTCTGGAGAGCGTCAGCCCGCCGTGCGTCGATACCACCACCGCTTGAATGCGCTCCCCGACTGCAACATCGAGATCCCCCTCGGCATCTTTGAGCTCGTCGACGTCGATTGTGGCTTCCCCCTTGCCGCCCACGTCGACGAAGGCGACTTCCGGTCCAATGGCGACGATAGTGCCCTCGATCGTCTGCCCCCGCTCGATGCGCGTGGCTTTCAAAGAGGCCTCGAACATTGCCGCAAAATCTTCGGTGGGATCGCTCACGGAACGCTCCTGGTGGAAACGGCTGATTATATGAGGAGAGACAGCCGCCTGCCTCCGGTCTGCCGAACAGTTGACGGTGCCCGTCCGGAGCCACACAACCACATCAACCCTGATCAGCCGACTTCACGTGGGATGAACCTGTGTGCGGAGCCGTGTCGGGCTACACTGTCGCATGCGCAGATCCGCCATCACCCTGGTCCTGATCTCAATCCTCGGCGTCTCTCTCATAGCCGACAATTGGCCGCACTGGCGCGGGCCATCCATGGACGGTGTCAGTACGGAAGCCGGTCTTCCCACGACCTGGAGCCCGACCGAGAACGTCGCGTGGAAGCTGCCGCTGCCGGCGTTCAGCGGGTCCACCCCTATCGTGTGGAACGATACAGTGTTCCTGAACGTCGCGACGGAACGGGCGACAGGCGGGATTGAGCTCTGGGCGGTGGACCGCAACAAGCAGGCGGTGATCTGGAAGCGGCCGCTGGCGGGAGAGAACCGTCTGGGCCGGAAGCAGAACATGTCGTCGCCGTCGCCGGTCACCGATGGCAAGCACGTCTGGGTCATCACCGGAACCGGGGTGATGAAGGCCTTCGACTTTGCCGGCAAGGAGCTGTGGACCAGGGACATTCCAAAGGACTACGGACCGTTCGGCATTCAGTTCGGCTACGCCTCCTCTCCCCTGCTCCATGGGGACGGCTTGTATCTGCAGGTGCTGCACGGGTTCCACACCGACGACCCGTCGTACCTCCTGAAGATCGACAAGATGACCGGCAAGACGATCTGGCACACGGAGCGCCCGACCGATGCCTTGCACGAGTCACCCGATTCGTACTCCACCCCGGCGCTTCTGCAGTACGAGGGCAAGACGGAAATCGTCACCACAGGGGGTGACCTCGTCACGGGCCACGACCCGGTTACCGGGAAAGAACTGTGGCGCGCCGACGTGCTGAACCCGAGCAAGAGCCGGAACTACCGCATCATCTCGTCGCCCATTATTGCGGGGGGCCTGATCATCGCTCCAACGCGGGTCAACCCGCTGGTGGCACTGCGGCCCGGCGGTACGGGCGACATCTCAAAGACGCACGTCGCGTGGACGTTCCACCGGGGGCCGGACGTTCCGTCGCCGGTGAGCGACGGACAGTACCTCTACCTGGTCAGCGAGCAGGGCGTGGTGTATTGCCTGGAGCTGAAGACCGGGGAGCTGGTCTACGGCCCGACCCGCATCCCGAACGATTTCTACAGCTCCTCCCCGGTGCTGGCCGACGGGAAGATCCACGTCACGGGAGAGTCAACAGGCGTGACGACGGTCTTCCGCGCCGGTCCGAAATTCGAGATCCTGGCGTCCAACACCTTCAACGACGACTGCGCGCCATATTGTCTCTCATCGATCGCCGTGTCACAGGGGCAGCTTTTCGTGAAGACCGATGCCAACCTGTGGGTTGTCGGCGAGCGGAGGAAATGACGCGGCCGGCCGGCGCGCCCTGCTAATCTCTCCGCAGATGCCAGGGCTCGCGCGTCTCGATGTGCACCGGCATGCCGAAGCGGGGCCGGAGCGTGATTAGAGGCCAGGGTTCGACGCGGTGTCCGGGAACCAGGCGTAGACGATAACGCTGCGCGAGGGTCGCGAGAATCAGCTGCGTCTCGATCAGAGCGAAGTGGTTACCGATACACTGTCGCGGGCCTCCTCCGAACGGCAGGTAGACGAACTTCGGCCGCTCGGCGCTCTGTTCCGGTGAGAAGCGCTCCGGATCGAATCGTTCCGGCTCGCGCCAGAATGCGGGAAGCCGGTGCAGGACGTAGGGGACGACAAAGGCCAGCCATCCACCGGGCAGGTGGAACCCGCCGAGCTGGTCGTCCGCGAGTGCCTGCCGCGAAAAGCCCCAGGCCGGCGGATAGAGACGCATGGCTTCGTCGATCACCATGCGCGTGTAGGGCAGATTGGTGAGGTCCGCGTACTCGGGCGGACGTCCCTGCAGCACCGAGTCGCTCTCCTCCTCCAGCCGGCGTCGGACATCCGCGTGTTCCGACAGCAGGTACCACGTCCAGGTCAGCACCAGAGCCGTCGTCTCCTGTCCCGCCAGGAGAAAGGTCGTGACCTCGACGCGCAGCTGCTCGTCGGTCATCCCCTCGCCCGTTTCCTCGTCGCGGGCCGAGAGCAGGATGGACAGCAGGTCGCCATGCTGCGAGGGGTCGCGGCGGCGCTGCGTGACGACGTGATCGACGGCACGCTGGAGAAGTGCACGGGCAGCCTGATAGCGGCGGTAGCCCGGGGTGGGCAGGGTGTCGGTCAGCCCGAGTGACCAGAAGCTCTTCCCGATGTGCCTATTCATCACCGTCCAGGCTTCGTCGATCGTTCCGGCGAATGGCCCCAGGTCGGCGCCGAGCAGTGCACGCAGCACGACAGTGCGCGTGAGGCGCATCATCTCCTGCTCCACGTCCACCGGCCGGCCGTCGGCGGCAAGCGTGCGCCAGTGGGCGGCTGTCTCCTGTGCGGCGGCGGCCATCACATGCGCGAGCGCCGCGATGCGCTGGCGGTGAAACGCCGGTTGCGCAATGCGCCGCTGGCGGAGCCAGAAATCATCCTCACTCGTCAGCAGCCCGTCGCCGATCGCCGACCGCAGCTTCTCGTAGAGCGGGCTCTTGTGGTAGTTCCGCGCGTTGTCCTGCAGCACATGCCGGACGTCGCTGGGATTGGTGATCAGGAAGCCATGGCGAGGGCCGATTTTGAAATGAACGACATCACCGTAGCGGGCGGCGCCATTCAGGAAAACGCCGGTCGGGTCCCTTCTGACGGCCGGGAGTACCCCCACGAGCGGAAGCCCGCGGGGGCCGGGCGGAAGGGCGCGTGGAGCTATCGCGGCTGTCTTCACGATCCGAAATGAGGCCTGCTTCGGCCTTCGGGCGAACGCGCCAGAGGGGGCTGGCGTGAAGCTTCTTCCGAGGCCAGCTCCCAGCGATGGACCAGCTGCATCAGCGCTGCAGCCACCAACGTGGCCAGCGCGCGAAGGGATCTCGTCGGCTCCTGGCCATGCTGCAGTTCGATGGCCAGCACACCAGCACACCCTTCAGGTCCGAGCAGCGGGACCACGAGGGCGCCGCTCGTCTCCGCAGCGGCGGCAACGTCACAGGCAGCCGCGGCGCGAAATGCTGCTGCTGTCGCATTGTCGGCGTCCCGCCTCACCCTGGGCAGGTACGCGAGCACCTTCTCCGGGTAGCCCTCCACCAGCGCCGGAATGAGTTCCTCAGCCATACCGTCCCAGAGCCACACGATGAAGCCGCTGGCGTGGAGGAGGCGGGCTGACTCCCGCATCAACACCTTGAGCTCGTCACGATCCGCCACGCGACCGAACGCCGTACACAGGTGGGCGGCCGCCTCGAGCGACGTTGCCCGGGCGGCCTCTATCTCCTGCTCTCTCAGACGCGCGTCCACGTGGGCCGCGCGGCCAGGTTCGTTCGGCTGCTCGAATACCTGGGAATGAACCACCGGCTGCGGAGAAGGCTCGGCGGGCGCCGCTCCTCCATCTACTTCCGCCTCACCCTCCTCCGGCTGAAGGACCAGGTCGGTCTCGAGCACCTCCTGGTCTGACACTGGCAACACCTCAGGTGCGGACGTGGAGACGTAGCGCCGGCCCTCGTCCGGTTCGTCAATCCGGGCGGCCCCCGGAAATGGCGGCGCAGCCGGGAGAGGGGCTGAGACCAGCGGGAGGTCGTCGAACCGGACGGTGCCACCCGCAGGGGGCTGCTCTCGACCCACGGCCGGCCTCCTCAACCTCGCCAACGATTCAATGGCGGAGTCGACGATGTTGCGGAGGCGCGTGGGTGCCGGACCGTTCCTCCGTGGCAGATCGTCCGAGGCCGCCGCAAGTGCGGCCAGGACGTCCCCTGGATCCGGGTGTGCCTCCAGGAACTCGCGCAGCATCTCATCAGGGTCCAGCCCGATGGACTGCGCGTAGGTGCGGATGTACGCGCGCCGGAAGATGCCCGACGGCCATTGGGACACGTCGTCCCGCTCGAGACCCTTGAGCAGGGTGAGCTTGATCTTCGTCCGCTCGGCTATCGCGATCAGGTCGATCTGGCGTTCCTCACGCCGCTGGCGCAGTCGAGCACCGAAGCTGTCGGGCATCAGGCAAACCTCTGAGAAGCTATAGCAACACGACACACCTGCCTCTGGCGAGGCGCCCCCGGGGCGGTGAGGGCCAGCGATCACATGGGCGAGAGTAGCAACATGCGCGCGGCACTTCAACCTGCCGTTTGCGCTCTCGCGGTTCAGATCCTCATGAACTGCCATCAGCTGCACTCCGGGATCCGCCTGCGACCCGGCGAGTCGGTTCCTCTACGTCTTCCTGCTCCTGCCGGCGTTGCACTGCCAGCGAGAGCACGACGGCAAACACGCCGATCAGCGCCGAGTACGCAAAGAACACGACGTAGCCCGCCCCCAGAGAGGCGGGACTGACGCCGGAGCGCTCGAGTGCCGTGGCAAAGTTCTGGGGCGCCTGACCTGCAAAGAGCCCCCGCAGCCCGCCAAACAGACCACCGTCCTCGGCAAGCCGCGCCGCACCCTCGACAATGCGGCCGGATTGCGAAGCAAGCAAGCGGCCGGGAATCGCATAGAGAGAGGAGAAGAGGGCGTACTGGGTTGCCGTGAAACCGACAGACGTCAGGCTGGACATGTACGCGATCAGGCACGTTCCCGCGAAGCCGCCGGCGACATTGTCGAGGCCGATGGCCAGGAACAGGGCGATGAGGCTGTGGTCCTGCAATGCCAGCCAGATGAAGAGAAGATTGCTCAGCGGCCCCGCACACGCGCCGATGACCATCGCAGGCAGCAGCCCGTACCGCACAACGGCCACCCCACCCGCAAAGACGCCAAGCATCGTCATTGCGACGCCGAAGATCTTGCGGACCTGCGCAATCTCGACAAGGGTGTAGCCGAGGTCGAGGTAGAAGGGGTTCATGATGTTCAGCACGAAGTCCGGGATGCGGTAGAGGCAGATCAGCGCAAGGATCAGCCCGCCTGCGGAGCGGTAGCGTGCGAAGAAATCCCGCAGCGGGTCGAGCAGCGCGGAAGAGAGGTAGACTCCCGGCCGCGTTCTGGCGCCAGGCAGCGGCAGCGTAGCGAGCACGATGAGAGCGAAGCCCGCTAAGACCGCCGCAAGGTGAATCCAGACCCGCGCCTCCGATGCCCAGGCGGAGAGCACGAGGTCCCGGGGACCGGTGGCGCCGACAGCGCCAAGCACGCCTCCGAGCACACCGGCGTTTGCCGCGAGACCCGAGCCCAGCACGAGCGCCCCCGCAGCGAGCAGCGCCAGCCGCGCAGCCCATTCCAGGGCCTCCCGCGCGGGGGCCGGCTGAATCCCACCGGTTTGCATCGGACGAATCGCATGGCGCTCTTCACGTGGCGCCGCCAGGACCCCCAGCACGCCAACCGCCATCAGCGCGGCCATCACGGCATACGAAAAGTTCCAACCATAGCTCTCCGCGAGCAGGAGGGGCACCGCGCCCGCCACGATGATTGCGACACGGTAGCCCCACTGGTAGGCGGCCGCCATGACCCCCTGCCTGGACACGCCCGCTGCTTCGATCCGCCAGGCGTCGATCGCGATGTCCTGCGTTGCCGACGCAAGGCCGACGACGAACGCACACATGGCGATGCCCCCGAGGCTGCGTGAGGGATCGAAGCCAGCCACCAGCCAGAGCCCCAGCATGATCAGCCCCTGACAGACCAGCATCCACGAGCGGCGATGGCCAAACCAGCGCGTGAGCAGGGGCACCTGCGCGCGATCGACGAAGGGGGCCCACAGGAACTTGAACGTGGAGACCAAAGTGACGAGGCTGAAGAAGCCGATCACTTCGAGCGAGAGGCCTGATGCCCGGAACCACGCCGAGAGCGTGTCGAATATCAGGAAGTACGGCAGCCCTGCGGAGAAGCCGAGGGCCACCATCACCAGCGCGGGTCGCTCGGTATAGACGCGGAGCGCCGAGAGCACCGTACGGGGGGCGGGATCGGAGTTCCCTGCGCTGCTCATGCGCCCCCGGACGCTGGATCTCCCTGAGGACGAACCGACATGCCGCAGCAACTATAGCGTGCGCCGCCCTTGTTCCGGGCTCGATCGTGCCGTCAGGATCCGGACGGCAGCCAGGGCTACAGGGGCTCAGAACCCGGGGTCGGCAGGGTGACCGGTTATGGAGCGTCTGCCGAAGAAGAAGGGCACCCGGCCTGACACATAAGGTCGGTACTCATCACCGTACGCGGAGAGCAGGCGGCGTTCCTCGTGCCACGAGCCAAGTCAGAAGTACGCCGTCGCGATCGCGCTGAACACGGCAAGGTTGCGCGTCATCCGCGGGTTGAGCCACAGGAGAGGGACGGGGGCAAGATTCAGTGGATGACGGCTCCCGACGCCCTGCGCACCTCCGCGCATCTGCCAAGTGGGCTCGTTTGGACCTCCTGAACAACTCCGGAACGGCGGATACGATGTCGACCGTGCGCGTCTCGGGCGGCGGCCTGGAACGTTCCTGCATTTGGAGCAGACATTCCGGGGACTGCCCATATGCCCTCGCGCACGGCACCCCGGTAATTCACCTCCGTGGATTCTCCAGAACCTGGCCGGGCAGTCGAAAAGCGGCCATCTCCTCGCCGTTGCGGACGAGCAGCACGTCGCCGATCACCACGGGGTGGTTCCAGGTCTTTCCCTCTATCGCCCTGAAGCGCGCGATTTCGGTGTGCTTGTCCGGCGTGGCCGACACCAGCACCAGCTCGCCATCCTCCGAGATCACCAGGAGCAGGTCCCCCTCGGGCAGCAGCACCATCTGGCCGGCACCGTAGCGGCCACCCTTCCACTTCCGCTCGCCGTCCTCGATGTTGATGCACGAGAGGATCGTGCCGTCGAAGCCAAAGGCGTGCCCTTCGTGGACCACAAAGTCGTTGAAATACGGCTTCAGCCCGCGCGTCGTCCAGCGCTCTTCGACGGTCCATCCCTCGGACTCGGCCGGACCCGACCGGGCAACATCCGCCGAGACGCTGATGCGCTGAATGCCAAGACCACCCATCGCATCGCCGGCTGCAACGAGAATGTCGCCTTCCCCGACGAGCGCTGGCTGGACGATACTGGTGCCTTCGGGCCCCTTCTTCTCCCAGAGCACGCTCCCGTCGCTGGGCGCCACGCTCGTCAGGCCGCCGCCATTCGGCATGAGAATCTGTGGCACGCCATCGATCGTCGCCAGGTGCGGAGAGCTGTACCCGCCCCCCCCGGTGCTACGGGTCCAACGAGGGATGCCTGTCGCGAGGTCGTATCCGACCAGCCGCCCACCAGTGGCCACGACCACGAGGTCCTCGACCACGAGCGGGGAGGCCGCAAAGCCCCACCCGGGCAGCGGCGCGCCCGTGTCGTTCTGCGCGTTGCGCGACCATGCAACGGCGCCTGTACGGGCATCGAGGGCGTTGACGATTCCGGTGGCGCCCATTGTGTAGACGCGCCCCTCATGGACGGTCGGCGTCCCCCGCGGTCCCGCTCCGCCGTTCGATTCGTAGAACCGCACCGGGTCGCGATGCCTCCATACCAGATCGCCTGTACTCAGCAGGTAGCATGAGACCGTTTCGTGCTCACCCCGTTGCTCCTGGGTGTAAATCAACTCCCGATCCACGGCAAACGAAGACCAGCCCGGACCGACTTGCTTGCGCCATAGCTGCACTGGCGGTCGGGCGGACCAGTTCGTGTCGATCTTCACGTCAGGAACGACACCGTCGCGCCGGGGCCCGCGAAACGCGGGCCAGTGGCCGGTGAGCTTAGGAGCCGGGAGGGCTGCCGGCGGCGGATCAACGTCCTCCGGGGCCGGAGCACGGTTGGTCGTCGGCGGCACTGCCGCCGGCTGCTTCGGCTCGGGAGCTGTGGCAACCTCCTCCGGTCCGGCTGTAACCGCCGGAGCGGCAGGCACAGGCTCGTCCTCCCCCCGGGCGAGGAGCCGCTCCTCAGCCGTCGGGGTCCAGCGCCACGCCAGTTGCGCGATGGCCTCCCCTTTGACGCCCTCTGTGCGCACCAGCGCCCACACGCCACATCCGGTGAGGACGGCGACGGCCATCGTTGCCCATCGGAGCGCCGGGCGGGACACACGGCGCGTTGCGACGGCCCAGAGAACGAACGCCGGGCCGATGGTGGCCGGGACGGCGTAGACGTACACCATCCTTCCCATCAACCCGCCGGCAATGGACGGATGGACGATGAGCGGTGTCAGTGCAGCCGCACCGATCATCAGCACGACGGCGCCGAGGCGCTCCGACCAGCGGGCACGGCTGAAGAAGGTCCACCAGACAACGATGGCCAGTGCGCCGGCAATGCCCGCAAGCAGACCGTAGAACTCTACCCCTGGGAATGCTGCCGGCAGGATCAACCTCCCGAACACCACGACCGTCCCCGCAATGACGCCGGGCCACAGCCGAAACCGCTGTGGAGAGGCTGATGTGTGGGACGGTCGTGCAGTCGTTTCCATAGTCGTTCCTGTTCATTGGTGGCGCAGTGCGCGCAGCGGGTTCGTGCGTGCCGCGCGCCACGCGGGCACGAATGTCGCGAGGAGGACGCCGCCGAGGACGATCGCGAGCGCCCGCCCGGACGAGGTGGCATCCAGCGTGCTCACGCCAAAGGGCACGCTGCCGAGCAGACGGGTGACGCCGAGTGCCGCAACGACACCAGTCAGGGCGCCAACGATCCGCAGTCGCAGCCCGCGTCCCACGAACTGGCGAACCACCGACATGCCCGACGCGCCGAGCGCCATGCGAATTCCGATCTCCTGGGTGCTCTGCTTCACCGTGTATGAGACCAGGCCGTACATGCCCATCGCCGCCAGCATCGTACCGAGGCAGTCTGCTGCCTTGGACGTAGACCCTCTACAGCTTGTTCAGCAGCTCCTTCGGGTGCGAAGCCGCCCATTCGGCCTGTGCATCCTTTCCGCATCCTCCCCGTCTGTAGAGAAGACGGACTTAGGAGGAGGAACAGTGCAGACATCGACATCTGATCAGATTCGCGCGACGGTGCGCGAGGCGTACGGAGCGGTCGCGACCCGGAAGGCGCAGGGCGGGTGCTGCGGGGGCGGCGCGGGCTGCTGCGGCCCTGCGGGGCCGTCGTCCACGCGGCTCGGCTACACCGACGCGGACCTTGCTGCGGTTCCCGATGGCGCCGACCTCGGCCTGGGCTGCGGAAACCCTCAGGCGATAGCCGGCCTCGCGCCTGGTGAGCGGGTTCTCGACCTGGGCAGCGGCGGCGGCTTCGATGCCCTTCTTGCCGCCCGCCAGGTGGGGCCGACCGGCAGGGTCATCGGCGTCGACATGACCCCCGAGATGGTCGCCCTGGCACGGGCCAACGCCGGCAAGGTCGGGCTCGACTACGTGGACTTCCGCCTCGGCGACATCGAGGCGCTGCCGGTGGACGACGGCTCCGTGGACGTCATCATGTCGAACTGCGTGATCAACCTCGCGCCCGACAAGCCTGCCGTGTTCCGCGAGGCTTTCCGTGTGCTGGCGCCCGGCGGACGGCTGGCTATCTCCGACATGGTGGCGACTGGTGATCTCCCGGACGCAATCGCCGCGGATCCCGCGGCCTACACCGGGTGCATCGCGGGGGCCGCGCCCGTCGCGGACCTCGAACGAATGATCGAGGATGCCGGCTTCGAGCGCGTACGCATCACCCTTCAGGCGCAGAGCCGCGAGCTCGTCGAGGCCTGGAGTCCCGCGACCGGGGCCGGGCAGGCCGTTGCGTCCGCGCTCATCGAGGCCGTTAAACCGGCGTGACGTCGGCGAGGTCGGCTCACGCCCGAACTATGGAGACCATCATGACCGTATCCCCCTCCATCTCGATGACTTCGGCGACACCTGGTGCGTGTTGCGACACTGTCCTGCTCAGCACCTGCTGTCGAGCGGACGTAAAGCCCGAGTGCTGCGGACCGTCGTCGCAGCCCGGCGCGTGCGGCTGCGCGCCCGGGCGCGGTCGGGAAGCGGTAACATCGTGAGCACCATGTCCGCCGCTCCCGACGTGCCCTGGCAGGAACTGCACGGCAATCTGCGGGCCTTCATCGGCCGGCGGGTCCGTAACCAGGCCGATGTGGACGATCTGGTGCAGCGCGTGCTGCTCCAGATCGTCAAGGGGCTCGGATCGCTGCGCGATGCGGAGCGGCTCCACGCCTGGGTCTACCGAACCGCCCGCAACGTGATCGTGGACTACTACCGGTCGCCAGGCGGCCGGCGGGAAGTCGCCAGCGGCAACGCGGAGGATCTCGCGTCGACCGGTGGAGCCGGCATCCAGCCGCCGTTCGAGGAGGACGAGCGCACAGCCCTCCGGGAGCTGGCCGGCTGTCTGACGCCGATGATCCGTCAGCTGCCTCCGGCGTATCAGGAGGCGATCCGGCTCGCGGATCTCGAAGGCGTCACACAGGTGGCTGCTGCGGAGCAGGCCGGCGTATCGCTTTCCGGGATGAAGAGCCGGGTGCAGCGGGCCAGGAAGGGGCTTCGCGCCATGCTGGAGGAGTGCTGCCGGGTGGATCTCGATCGTCGCGGATCCATCGTGTCCTACGCATCGAGGCAACCGGACTCCTGCGGTTGCGGCAGTTGGTGACGCCGCAAGCGCATACCCGTCCCGCCTGCCGGCCGGTTCCCGTGTGCCGGCGTGTACGCGGTAGTCGCGGCTCCTGCTTCCAAATCCGCCCCTGCCCGCAGGAGAGCAGCCGGACCCGGGTTTGCCGGCATCGGCTGGAGGTGCGATTATCCCCACGAGAAGAGTAAGTCTTCATTGAGAGGCTGAGCGATGGGCATGCCGCCAGAATTCAACGGATTGCACACAGATGACGACCCGAGCACTGCCGGCGATGAGCACGACTGCACGCGCCGGACGTTCCTGCGCTCGGCGACTACTGGCCTGGCGGGCGTGCTGGCGCTCGACTTCGGCCCCCCCGCTGGCGCAGCCATGCGGGCGCTGCCGTTGCGCCTCGAGCCTTCCGCGCTCACCGGTGGGTGCGCGCGTGTGGATGGGCCCGCCGTCATTCCGGGCGCCGTGTGGTACGAAGCACAGGGGGAGAACGACGGTCTCGCCTTCCGCTTTGCACCTGGCGCGCTCGCGGACATGCGGTTTCTCACAGGCGACATCGTCGCCGAGTCCCCCGAGCTGGCTGTGTTCCAGTTGCGCCTCCGCGAGGGCGACGACGGTCCGACGTTCACGTTGACCTATGCCGTGCTGCCGCACGCCGAGGCACGAATGCGAATGCGCGCCGAGGCGATCAGCCAGAACCGGTGGCAGTTCCTTCGGGAAGGCGCATGGCTGAAGCCAATGGCCGGTGGTGCCCGCGCCGATCTTTCAAAAGTGGATCAGATGGAGATCGTCGTGCTCCGCAAGGGCGAGCGGCCGGTGCGGTGGTGCCAGACGCCGCTCACCGTGACGGACCAGGAGCCGCCCCGGCTGACAGAGCCGCGTCTGCCCAAAGGGGCACTCCTCGACGAGCTCGGGCAGAGCACGACGCGCGAGTGGCCGGGCAGAACGCGCAGCCTCGAGGAGCTGGCGGCGCGCCTCGAAGCGCAGCTTGCCGCGGCGCCGTCGCACAAGTGGCCCTCGGCCTTTTCAACGTGGGGCGGCCTGACGGGGCGGCGCGTGACGGGCGACCAACCCGGGAAGTACTTCCGGACCCATCATGACGGCACGCGCTGGTGGTTGCTCGATCCCGATGGCCATCCCTTCTGGTCGGCCGGGCTCGTGTCGGTGCGCGTGGACACGCCGGCGAATTACGACGGGCTCGAGCGGGCGCTCACGTGGATGCCGCCGATGGAGGGTGAGTTCAAGGAGATTTACGACGTGCGGGCGGATGGCCGCCGCTCGATCAACTACCTGGCCGCGAACTTCATCCGCACGTTCGGAGCCGGCTGGTACGACAAGTGGGCCAGGATCGCCCTCGGAGAGTTGCGCCGCCTGGGATTCAACACGGTCGCCAACTGGTCGGACTGGGAAATCGCGCGCGCGGCCCGGTTCCCGTACGTCCGGCCGCTCGCGTGGGGCGACCGTGCCGCGCCGTTCATCTACCGCGATTTTCCGGACGTCTTCGATCCGCGCTGGGACGCCGATGCCGGGCGCTTCGGTGAGCAACTTGCCGGCACGCGCGAGGATCCGGCGTTCATTGGCTACTTCCTGATGAACGAGCCCACCTGGGGCTTCGCCCGTGAGACACCCGCAGCGGGCATGCTCTTCAACACGCCTCGATGTGCCACGCGGCGCGCGCTCGCTGCCTTCCTCGCGAAGAAGTACGGAGACGATCGCGCAATCTCGAATGCCTGGGGCTTCGAGACCACGCTTGCAGCAGTCGGTGAAGGGCCCTGGAGCCGGACGCTCACGCCCCCCGCCGAGCGCGATCTGGCCGCGTTCAGCGCGGTAATGGTGGAGAAGTTCTTCGGCGCGCTCAGCGCATCGTGCCGGCGCGTCGATCCCAACCACCTCAATCTTGGTATCCGTTACCACACCATTCCGCCCGAATGGGCGGTGCCGGGCATGCGGTCGTTCGACGTGTTCTCGATGAACTGCTACGCCGAGCGGGTGAGGTCCGGCGAAATGGAGAAAATCGCCGCGATGCTGAAAATGCCCGTGATGGTCGGCGAGTGGCACTTCGGCGCGCATGACGTCGGGCTCCCCGCGAGCGGCATCGGACACGTCCGGACCCAGGAAGACCGCGGCCGCGCGTACCGGGTGTACCTCGAAGACGCCGCCGCCAGGCCGTGGTGCGTGGGTGTGCACTACTTCATCCTGTACGACCAGTCGGCGCTCGGCCGGTTCGACGGCGAGTGCTACAACATCGGCTTTCTCGACGTGTGCAATCGTCCTTACGAGCCGCTGTGCAGGGCTGCGCGCGCGAGTCACGAGCGGATGTACGATGTGGCCACCGGCAGGGTTCAGGCCTACGACGACGCCCCCGAGTATCTGCCCAGACTGTTCTTGTAAACGGCGGCGGCAGCGCGCCACGCAATCTGAAGGTGCCCGCCCCCCCCAAGTTCACGCCGTCCGGTGTCTGCGTGTGACGTGACACCGCCGGTGCTGATTGTTGACAGCCGCCCCTGACAGGGTGCAGGATTGCACCCTTCCGGCGACCCCTCGAGCGGGGCGGCCAGGTTACCGGTCTTCAGGGGAGGCGGCGATGCGAGCAAAGCGTTGGCTCGTCGTTCTGGTCGTTTCTACAATGTGTGTCGCGGCCACCGTGCCCTCGGCCGCGCAGGTGAATCGGGCCACGATCTCCGGCACCGTCACCGATTCGTCGCGAGCGGCGCTCCCGGGAGTCACCGTCACGATTACTGGAGAGAGCGGTCTCGTCCTGACCGCATCCACGAACGCAGCCGGGCAATATACCGTGCCGAGCGTGCCGGTCGGCACGTACACCGTGAAATTCGAAATGACCGGCTTCAAGACGCAGGTTCGCGAGAATCTGACGCTGCAGGTATCGCAGACGCTCCGGCTCGACGCCGAACTGGAGGTCGGGCAGCTCACCGAGACCGTCAGCGTCTCGGGCACACCGCAGATCATCCAGCGCGAGACCCCCGAGGTGGGCACCACCGTCACGCGCGAATACCTGACGATGCTTCCGCTCTCGATGGGCGGCGGGCGGTATCCGGAGACGTTCGCGTACAAGCTGACGGCGGGGGTCGAGGGGGGCACGTGGACGTCGCGCATCAACGGCAGTCCTGCGTTCTCGAAGGAGGTGCTGCTGGAAGGCGCGTCCGTGACGACCTACCTCTCGGGGCATTTTGGCGAATCCAGCGTCTCGATGGAGGCACTGCAGGAATTCAAGATCCAGACGAGCGGGTTGTCGGCTGAATATGGACGGACGGCCGGCGGGGTCTTCAATTTCGTCATGCGCTCCGGCCAGAACCAGCCGCATGGCACCGGGTTCAGCTCCATCCGGCACGAGACACTGAACGCCAACACGTTCCTGAACAACGCCAATGGACGCCCGAAAGCCCCCGATCGCCAATCGAACTATGGCGGCAGCTTCGGCGGGCCGGTCCTGATTCCTGGCGTGTTCGATGGGCGTAATCGCACCTTCTTCTTCGCCGCGGCCGAGAAGTTCAGAGTCCGCAGCTACGTATATGGCGCACCCAATCGTTCCGTGCCGCAGCTCGAGATGTACGACGGCAATCTGAGCCGGCTGCTCACGACAACTGTCGTCGGCACCGACGCCCTGGGCCGTCCGATCTTCCGAGGTGCCGTTTACGACCCGCTGACGCTCCGGGAGGTGAACGGAGTGTTCGTGGCGGATCCCTTCCCGAACAACATCATTCCGGCGGATCGGATCAGCCAGATTTCGCGCCGGGTCGGCGACATTGCGAAGCAGCATTACGCGCCGATGAACGACGCGCTGACCGCCAATAATCTGTTCCCCACGCAGAACACCCCGGAATTCGATCAGAACCAGTGGTCGTTCAAGATCGACCAGGTGCTCTCGAGCCGTCACCGTCTCAGCGGGAGCCTGGCGCGAAATACGCGGCCGCGTTTGTTGCTCGACGCGGGCGGCATTTGGGACGCGAACGATCCCCTCGGGGGGCCGCTCTCGACCGCGCGGCGGCAGGTGATCAACTCCTGGCTCTTCCGCACGGCCCACGAGTTCACGATCTCGCCAACGCTCTTCAACAGTCTGATCGTGTCGTTCAACCGGATGGCCAACCCGAACCGGTCGGCGCACGTCGCCGCCGGCTGCGGCGCAATGATCGGGGTCGGGGGAGTGAGACAGGACGGGCCGTGCCCGCGCATCAACTGGGGTGCCGGGCCCGCAGGCGTCAGCTTTGACGCCATCGGCGATCCACAGGACGATTTCCAGGCCTACAACTCGTGGGGCATCGCGAACGCACTGAGCTGGTCCAAAGGGCGCCACTTCATGAAGCTCGGCGTCGACTTTCGCGGGAACCAGCTGAATACCAGGCCTCTCGGCAACCTTGCGGGGACATTCAACTTCACCGCTGCTCAGACAGGTATTCCCGGCGTCAACTTCGTCGGCCACTCGTTTGCCTCGTTCCTGCTCGGCGGGGTCCAAAGCGCCAGTGTCGGCGTGCCCCTCGGACTCGGCGGGCGGACGTCCTACTACGCCGGCTACGCCCAGGACGACTTCAAGGTGACGCCGAAGCTGACCTTGCAGCTCGGTCTCCGCTATGAGTTCCAGCCGCCGGCGATCGAACAGTACGATCGAACCTCGAATTTCGATCTGACGGTGAGAGATCCGTTGACGGGCATGATGGGCGCCGTAGTCTTTGCCGGCGACGGGACCGGACGCACTGGCCGCCGGACGTTAGTCGACAGCGACAAGACGAACTTCGGTCCGCGTCTCGGCGGCGCCTACGCGCTGACCGACCGCACGTCGTTGCGCGCCGGCTACGGACTCTTCTACGGCGCAAACGTATTCAATGGCTTCTCGTCCGTGCCTTTCTCGCGCGGGTTTGGCGGTACCGACAACATCTCGAATCCGCTTGCGCACACCTCGCGGTTCAACTGGGACACCGGGTACCCGAGCGCGTTCGTGCCAGCCGAGATCGACCCCACCGCCTGGCGGCTCGGTGGCGTCACGCACTGGGATCCAGACGCCGGCCGCATTCCGCGCACGCACCAGTGGAACGCGAACGTTCAGCGCGAGGTAGTGAGAAACCTGACGGTTGACGTCGGATACGTGGGCACGCGATCGAGCGACATCTGGGCCGGCGACCTCGCCAACAAGAATCAGCTCGACCCGACATATTTGAGCTTCGGGTCGAATCTGCAATCCATCCTGCGTACTGACGCCGATGCGCAACGCTTCGGGCTGCCTGGCCTGCCGTACCCGGCATTCGCCGGCGGTCAACTGTGGCAGGCGCTCGTGCCGTTCCCGCACCTCGCGCGCAACGGCATTGGCCTGACGACGTTCAACGCTCCGCTCGGCAGATCGAAGTACGACGCGCTGCAGATCGCGGTGAATCGCCGGTACACCGGCGGGCTGACGGTCTACGGCAACTACAGTTTCTCGAAATCGCTCCAGAACATGGAGAGCGCCCTGCGCAACGACAACCCGGGAAGGCCGGCCGACTACTACAACCTGGATCTCGAATACGGCCTGAGCGACTTCGATCAGACCCACAACTGGAAACTCGCCGCGGTGTACGACATTCCTCTCGGCCGGAACCGCCGTTTCGGGGCGTCCATGCCTGGTGTGCTCCACGCGATCGCGGGTGGATGGACCGTCAGCTTCATCAGCAATTACGCGAGCGGTACGCCGCTGCGATTCACCGGAAGCGCAATCCCCGGGTGGAACGGCCGCGGAAACCGTGTCGACGTCAGGAACCCGGACGATGGCTCGCTGCTGGCCGGGTTCGACTCGTCGAAGTTCAATGCCGCGGCGATTGCGCAAGGCAATTACGCCGATCATCGCTGGATCGCGCCGGGGCTGATCGTGGATCACGCGCCGTTTACACTGGGCAGTGCTCCGCTGGTGCTGGACGTTCGGGATCCGTATTTTCGTAACGAGGACGTCAGCATCCAGAAGACGTTCCAGGCGAGACACGTGAAGATACAGTTGCGCGGCGAGCTGCTCAACGCGCTGAACCGTCACACATTCGGCGGGATCATCACAAACGTGCTGGATGCCCGCTTCGGACAGATCACCAGCGTGAGCGGAAACCGTCAGGGCCAGATTGGAGTGAGGCTGGAATTCTGAAGGGGGCAAGGGGAGAAGGGACGATGCGTTCTCCTTTTGCCCTTGTCCCTTCTCCCCTTGCCCTCTGCTTCGGCACTCTCGTCCTCGTTCTGACGTTCGGCGCTGCTCACGCTCAGTTCTCCAATGCGGACGAGAGCAAGCGCCGGGCGCGCCGACTGATCGAGGCGAGCCAGTATGCGGATGCGCGTCTGGAACTCGAACGGCTCGTGGCAGGGCAGCCCGACGATGTCGAGGCGCGCTACCTCCTCGGGTTGGTGGCGTTCCAGCTGCAGGATGTCGAGTCGGCGGCCATGCATCTGCGTAAGGTGGTCGCCGATCGGCCTCACGACCGGCTCGCCCTGAAGCTTCTCGCGCGCGCGCTCGCCGCCCGCGGTGCGGCCACCGAAGCAGTGTCGTACCTGCAGCGCGCGGTCGACGAAGAGCCTCGCGATTCGGAGGCGTGGTCGCTCCTCGGACGCCTGCATCATGACGCGCAGCGCTTCACGACTGCTGCGCGGGCGCTGGAACGCGCCGTGCAGCTCGATCCGGCTGACATACCCTCGCTGACCGCGCTGGCAAACGCCTACGTCGGTCTCGGCCGGATCGACTCCGCGGACCAGATGTTTCGTCGCGCCGTGGAGGTCAACGCTCGCCTGCCTCGCCCTCGGCCCGACCCCCACGCGTCGTACGCGATTTTTCTATTGCGCGTGGATCGCCTCGACGCAGCCGAGGCTGAGGCGCGCCGGGCCGCCGGGATCGATCCGGGCAATCCGTTGCTGCGCGACGCCCAGCGAGCCCTCGCGCGGCGGGCGCGCACCATATCGGTAAAACCCGGCGCGGTCCTGCCGGCGCCACGGTTCGTAGACATCGCTGCAGCCGCGGGGATTACCTTTGTCCTGCACCACTCCCCAACCTCCGCCAAACACCAGATCGAGACGATGGCCGGTGGTGTGGCTGTTCTCGATTACGACCGCGACGGTCTGATCGACCTGTATTTTACCAACGGCGCGGAGAGCCCTTCCCTTCGACGCTCCGGTCCGACGCACTGGAACCGGCTCTACCGCAATCGTGGCGGTGGACGGTTCGAGGACGTCACCGATCGCGCCGGCGTCCAGGGCGACGGGTTCATGATGGGCGCGGCGGCCGCCGATTTCGACAACGACGGATACCCAGACCTGTTCGTTGCCGGTGTGGGCCGCAGCATCCTGTATCGAAACAGCGGCGACGGCACGTTCCGCGACGTCACCGCGGCCGCGGGGATCACCAGCACGCATCCCGTCCACGGGCCTCTCTGGAGCATTCACGGCGCCTGGCTCGACTTCGATCGTGACGGGTGGCTCGATCTGTTCGTTGTCAACTACTGCGACTGGGACCCCGCCACTGAACCGTTCTGCGGCGCGCCCGGACAACGGACCTATTGCCATCCGGACCGCTACCGCCCGCTTCCAAACCAGGTGTTCCGGAACAACGGGGACGGCACGTTTCGCGAAGTCTCGACCGAATCCCGGGTTGCCGGCCATCTCGGCAAAGGCATGGGTGCGGCGGTTGGCGATGTCGATAACGACGGATGGCCCGACGTGTTCGTGGCAAACGACACGGTGCCGAACTTCCTGTTTCGGAACCGCGGCGATGGGACATTCGAAGAAGTTGCGGCGGCGTGGGGCGTGGCCGTCAACCAGTTCGGTGCTGCCGTCTCGGCAATGGGCGCAGACCTGCGCGACGTGGACAACGATGGCCGTCTCGACCTCTTCGTCACAGATCTCTCGAATGAGGGCTTCCTGCTGTTCAGGAACGCGGGCGCCTGGTACGAGGACGCGTCGGACATCGCGGGCATATCCCTCCCAACGCTGCCGTATACCGGCTGGAGTAACCCCGTCGCCGATTACAACAACGATGGCTGGAAGGATTTGTTCTCAGCGAACGGCCACGTGATCGACAACATCGAACGCCTCCAGAGCCGAACCTACCGCCAGGCCAATACGCTGCTGCTGAACACGGGGGACGGCAGGTTTCGAGACGTGTCGACGGAAGCGGGCCCCGACCTCTCGCGGCCAGCCGCGCACCGCGGCGCCGCTGTGGCAGATATCGACAACGACGGACGGCTCGACTTGATCGTGACCGCGCTCGGGGATCGGCCCAAGCTGCTACGGAATGTGTCGGCGTCGGACGGCCGCTGGATTACCCTTCGGCTCGTCGGCCGCACGTCCAATCGGGACGGGCTCGGCACCGTCGTTCACGTGACGCTCGAAGATGGGAGAGTGCTCGTGAATCACGCCACCACCTCGGTAGGCTTCGCCTCGTCCAGCGATGCGAGGGTCCACGTGGGACTGGGACACGCCGCCCGCGTGAAGCGGATCGAGCTGTTGTGGCCGAGCGGCGTGCGTCAGTCGATCGAGCAGCCAGAGGTGAACATCGTGTTGACCATCCAGGAGGCGGTCGTTGACAAGAGATGAAAAGTCGCTTCGGCCCTGTGGGAAGCTGACATAAGGAGAACCCCTATGGATCTGACCCGCAGACGTTTCGTCACTCTGGCCGGAGCGACGGTCCTCGGCTTTTCCGCCTCCTCAGCTCCGGCCGCTCAGGGGCCACTTGCGCCCTGGCATCAGAGGGTGCGGCGCGTCGGCCAGGTGAACTTCAGCGAGCGCGATCCGGCGGAGGCGAACGTGGAGGCCTGGGCTGATTACTGGGCTTCCGCCAGAGTCGACGCCGTCCTGCTGAACGTCACCGGGATGATCGCCTTCTATCCTTCGCAGGTCCCGTTCCACCGTCGCAGCCGCTTTCTGAACGGGCGGGATTTCTTCGGGGAATGCTGCAATGCGGCCAAGGCACGAGGCATCCGCGTGATCGGCCGCCTCTCCCCTGACCTTCAGTGGGAAGAGGTCGTCTCTCAAAAGCCAGAGTGGTTCATGCGGGATCGCCAGGGTCACCTCGCGCCTGTGTTCAGCCAGGCGCCGGGGCTCTACCAGACGTGTGTCTTTACGTCGTACTTCTCCGAGTTCACCCCCGCGGTAATGCGCGAGGTCAACGGGCGGTATGACGTAGACGGGCTGTACGCCAACGGCTGGCCGAATTTCCGCGTCCCGAGCTGCTGGTGTGAAGCCTGCCGCAGGATCGGCGAGCCCGGTACCATGGAGTATCACCGGGCCTACATGGATCGATGCCTTGAGATTTGGGATCTCTACGACCGCATTGCCAGGGAGAAGAGGCCGGAGAACCTGTTCTTCGGCAATCTCGGCGGGGGCATCCGCTCAGGTCTCGACCTGAAGCGGCTCGGCGACCACGCCTGGTGGTTCAATGCCGACAACCAGGGACGCACGGGGGCGACACCCGCCTGGGGCGCCGCGCAACAGGGGCGGGTCGCGCAGGCCGTCATGAAGGGCCGCACCATCACGAACGTGACAGGAGCCTGGTCTACCGGCAGCCCCATGTGGCGCAACGCCCATAAGAGCCCTGCCGAAGCGGAATCCTGGATGGCCCAGACCGTGGCGAGCGGGATGGTGATCTGGTACCACTGGCTTGGCGCGCAGACCGGACTGGGCGAAGACCGCCGCTGGCAGGAGACCGGCCGCCGGTTCCTGAACTGGCATGCCCGGCACGAGGAGCACTTCGTCAACAGGCAATCGATCGCGGACCTCGGCATCGTTCTGGGCCAGCGGACTCAAACGTTCTATGAGCCGCCGGCGCCGGGCGACGCAGGCGAGTATGTGGAGGGCTTCTACTACGCGCTGCTCGAAAACCGCACGCCATTCGACTTCGTGCATGAGGACGACCTCTCGCCGGAAACCCTGCGCAAGTACTCGGCGCTGATCCTGCCGAACGTGGCGTTCTTGAGCGACGCCCAGTGCCGCCAGCTGGAAGCCTTCGTGCACTCCGGCGGATCGCTGCTGGCCACGTTCGAAACCGGGCTTTATGACGAGCGGGGCCGTCCCCGCCCCGATTTCGGCCTGGGGAAGCTCTTCGGGATTCAGAAAGCCGGCGAGAGGCAGGGCGCCCGGGGCTTCATGAACTCCTCTTACTTCCGCATCGAGCAGCCGCATGAGATCGTGCGGGCATTCGAGGACACGAACTGGCTTCCCGGCTCCGAGTGGCGCGTGCCGACGCGAGCCGACGGACGGCACGTCTTGACCCTGGTGCCGCCGTTCACGGCCTACCCTACGGAAGCCATTCACACGGACGTTCCGCGCACGGACGAACCGGCCATCGTACTGCGGGAGCAGGGGCGCTCGCGGCTGGTGTATCTGCCGGGCGACGTAGGCCGCACGGCCTGGCGCTCCGGACATCCTGACGTCACGCGGCTGATACAGAACTCGGTGAACTGGATGACCCGCGGCCGCCGTTCGGTCCAGGTGGATGGCGAGGGCGTAGTGGAACTGTTCGCGTGGGAAACGGAACCAGGGTTCGCCCTCCATGTGCTGAACTACAACAACCCGAATCTGCATCGGGGCTCCATCCGGCGGCACTATCCCATCGGTCCACAGGAAGTCCGGTGGCAGTTGCCGCGTGCGGTGACGATCCGGAACGCCAGCCTTTTGCGAGCGGAAGCCAGGCTGCCGGTCCGGCAGAAAGGGAACGTGGTTGAGTTCACGATCCCGCGGGTGGAGGACTACGAGGTGGCGGCCCTGGAAGTGACGGACTAGATTCACCCCTTCGGGACGTGCCCGCGCCCCGGCTGTGCGAGGAGGATATGCATGTCGCTCGAGAACAAGAACACCGTCCGACGCTTTTATGACGAGGTGCTGAATCGCGGACAGTTGGACGTGATGGACGAGCTCTGCTCGCCGGACTTCATCGACCACACTCCGGCTCGGGGCCCTCGTGCCGGCCTCGCAGATGTCAAGGGGCAGATTGCCGCCTGGCGCAGTGCCTTCCCCGATCTGCAGGTGAACATCGACGAAATCATCGCGGAGGGGGATTCGCTCGCGGTGCGGATCACCTGGCAAGGCACTCACGAGGGGGAATTCATGGGCGTACCGCCTACGGGTAAGTCCATTGTCAGTTCCGGGGTCGACATCCTGCACGTACGGCACGACAAGGTAGTGGAAGCGTGGCACTACAGCGACGACAGCGCTGTGCGCCAGATTGGTAGCGCCCGCTGAGGGGCCCCTCGCGACGTGCATCCTTTGAACAGGAGAGGTCTCGTGAAGTTGGCGCTCACCGTGTCGCTCGCGCTCGTGCTCGTCGGCAGCCTCAGCGGTTTCCCGGTATTCACATCAGGCGGGCAGAGCAATGCCCAGACGGCGCCGCTCCTGCGGGAGTTGAACGCGATTGCGCAGGGGCAACTCGATCGACGTGCCGCTACGATCCGTGCGATTCGGGATGTGCCTGCCGCCGCCCGGAGGCAGGCTGAGGTGCGGCAACGCGTGCTCCAGCTGATTGGGGGTCTGCCTGACTATCGCGGACCGCTGAACGCGACCGTGACCAGGACGACGAAGCGGGATGGGTTTTCGATAGACCATGTGCTGTTCGAGAGCCTCCCTGGCTACTACGTGACAGGAAACCTGTATCGTCCCGAGGGGCCGGGGCCGCACCCGGCGGTCCTCATGTCCATGGGACATTGGGATTCCGGCAAGGCAGCCGGGCAGCTCCTCTCCTCGAACCTCGCGCGGAAGGGCTTCGTCGTGCTGGCGTACGATCCGGTCGGCCAGGGCGAGCGTCAGCAGGCCTACGATGCGCGCGTGGGGCGATCGCTGATCGGCGGAGCGACCGAACAGCACTTCACCAACGGCGCCGCCGCTATTCTCATGGGGCAGTCCGTCGCGCGGTACTTCATCCATGACGGCATGCGCGCGATCGATTACCTCGTCAGCCGCTCCGAGGTCGACCCGGAGCGCATCGGCGTCACAGGCTGTTCCGGCGGAGGCACGCAGACGACGTATATCGCGGCGCTCGACCAGCGGGTCAAGGTGGCCGCGATCGCGTGCTACATGAACTCGTTCCGAACGCTGTTCTCCGGCTCGATTGGGGATTCCGAACAGAGCGTTCCCGGATTCCTCTCGGCCGGTCTCGACCAGACCGATTACGTCGAGCTGTTCGCGCCGAAGCCCTGGTTGATAGCTTCGACGGAGAACGACTTCTTCACACCTGCCGGCGCGCGGCAGGTCTTCGAGGAGGCGCAGCGCTGGTACAAGCTCCACGACGTCCCTGAGCGTGTGACGTGGATCGTGGGGCCGGGTGGCCACGGCACACCGCTCCAGGTGCGTGAGGCCATATACGAATGGATGCTTCGATGGCTGCGCGACGGCCGTGGCAGTGCGCGCGAGGAGGAACTGACCCTCGTGCCCGATCACGAGCTGCTCGTCACGCCCAACGGGCAGGTGGACGGGCGCGAGCTGTACCAGATCATCGCGGACACGCCGCGGCAGGAGGGGACCACCGGCGAGCTGGCCGGCTTCGTGCGCGACCTCGTTGCGGCCAACGAACCGCTCGTGCGGAACTTCAGGATCCTCCCGCGCACGCCTGCCGATTCCCGACGTGCGGCCACGGTCATCGTGCAGGAGGATCTCGAGCCTGGCCCGGACGCCAGAGAGCTGCTGGCGGCTGGCCAGGTCGTCGTGATCGTTGCGCCCAGCGGGCAGGGATCCGACCCGGAACGACAGCGGTCCGGCAACTGGATGAACAACACGCGGGCGTGGCTGGTCGGGCGCAACCTGCCGGCCATGCACGCCGCGGAAATCGACGCCGCGGTGGCCGAGGTCCTGCGCCGGCCGGATGTCGATGCGGCACGGATCAGCGCGCGTGCTTCGGGAGTGAACGGCGTGGCGCTGCTGCTCGCGGCGGCCGTCAACGACCGGATCGCCTCGGTGTCACTGTTAAAGACGCCGCACAGCGTGAGGGCAGCAGTCGACGCGCCGATACACACGAACCTTCACGACGCCGTCATTCCGGGTTTCGCGGTGAAATGGGATCTTGCTGACCTGCGGACCCTCATCCACCCGCGCGAGGTGGTCTGGCAGGATCCGACCGACTGGATGAGGAACGTCGTGGCACTTGAAGGCGATTTCGTCTACACGTCGAGCGACCCGAATGTGATGCGACAATCCGACGGCAGGTGAAGTCCGTCAGTGCCCTCACACGGAGAAGGACGCCATGGGCACGCGGCCGAACCGCCGCTCGCGGCCGTGGTAGTCCGCCAGCGCTCCCGCGAGTTCCCGCGCGCCGAATTCGGGCCAGTATTCATCCGTGAAGTACAGCTCCGCGTACGCGCACTCCCAGAGCAGGAAGTCGCTCAGCCGCTGCTCGCCGCCCGTCCTGATCAGCAGGTCGACCGGTGGAAGCATCTCGCCTCTGCGGATCGCATCCCGCGACGAGTAGTCCACGGCAAGATTCAGCTGCAGGCGCTCGCAGGCCGTCGTCGCGGTCTCCGTCCCTTCAACCGCGCGGATCAGCCGCTTCGCAAGACGGTCGCGACGGCCGATCACGTGCACCCGTACGCCTTCCGCGACGCAACGCGCCGTTTCGCCGCGCAGGTACTCCTCGAACAGCCGCATCAGCGCGTCCACCTCCTCCCTGGGTCGCTGCCAGTTGTCCGACGAGAGCGCGTACAGCGTCAGCATCCCGATGTCGTGCGCGGGCGCCTCCTCGATCGTCCGTCGCACGGCCGTCGCGCCCGCGCGGTGCCCGTCGGTCCGCGGCCGCCCCCGCGCGGCGGCCCATCGCCCGTTGCCGTCCGGGATGATCGCGACATGCAGGCGTCCTTCTTCAACGGTGCACGGCGCGCGGGGCGGGCTGACCTTCATCGCGCGACTCCGCCGAAGACTTGCACGGAGACCTCGCGGGAGCGCGGCCCATCGAGTTCCACGAGGAAGACGCGTTGCCAGCGTCCGCGCTGGAGGCGGCCCCCGGACAGGTTCAGCGACGCCGAACCTCCCAGCAGCAGCGCCCGACAGTGTGCGTGGCCGTTCGGGCGCTCGCCCGGGGCGAGATTGATGGTGCGCTCCGTCAGGTCATCGTGCCGGTAGCGGGCGTGCTGAGGCGCCAGCCGCTCGAGCAGCGCCGCGAAGTCCGCCAGCAGCAGCGGCTCGTGTTCGTTTACGAGGATCGCCGTTGTCGTGTGCAGGGTATGAATGTTCACCAGGCCGTCGCGGATGCCGCTGTCGGAGACACTCGCGTCAATCCGGTCCGTGAGGTCGATGAACTCGGTCGAGCGGCGCGTCTCGACGCGGATGCGGCTGTGGCGGCAAGCGGGTGCGGGTGCGGGTGCGAGCGTGTCCATCCGGTGTCCTCTCCTCTGCGCGGCCGGCGATTGCCGGTGCGGTGTGGAAGGATCGCCTCGCGGACGCTGCTATGTCTTCAGGCGCGGGTGAGCAGTGCGTGAGATTCCGGTGAGAGGGGCCGGCGCGGGGCTCAGTTGCCGCCGACGGGGGGCTCCGGCCGATCCTGCGGACGCCGCATCAGGCCCCAGGCGAGCCCGAGGCCGAACACGGCCCCTTCGCCGAACGCGAGAATACCCCTGGACACCGGGCCGAAGTCCGGTTCGCCGATCAGCCGTCCGAGGGGAGCGAGCGTGGCGCGGGAACCGTCAGCGGCAGCCGCGATGGCGTGGATGGTGCCGCCGGCGAGCGGACGTCCGGCGAGCGTGAGGGCGAGCCCCGCCAATCCGCAACAGAGGGCGGTGATGAGGGCGGCCTGCAGGCGCTTCCGGCCGCGCGGCGCCGCGAGGCCATCCGGCGTGCTCCGGGTCGCGATCGCAAAGCCCAGCCCTGCGCCTCCGCCGATGAGCACCCCCTCGAGCCCGCCACCGACAGAAAGGTCGAGGCCCACCAGTGCGGCCAGGCCCCAGCGGGTCAGCCACTGGACCGCGGCGCCGACGAACCCGCCGCCGACTGCCCCGGCGACCGTCAGCGCGAGGACACGCTGTGAGCGCGTGGCCGCCTCGGCGAGCGCCAGGCCTGCGCCGACGCCGGCGCCGCCGAGCGCGCCGCAGCCGCCGCCGATGACCGCCAGGACCGGAGCGATGGCGATCGGGGCGGCGCTGCCCGGAGCGGCGGCCAGGATCAGCCCGCCAAAACCTCCGGCGGCGATCCCGGCCAGGGCACCGCCAGCCGATGCCCCGGTCCACCTGGTCGCGGCAAGTCGCGCGGCACGCCGCAATCGAAGGCGCAGCAGTGCGCGGGTCACCGCCAGCGGCGCGGGCCCGCCCAGCACGGGAACGGGACCGGCATCAGGCGAGTCCCACCGCGTGTCGCGCAGCAGCGCACGCGCGTGCACATGGCCCGGACGGGTGCCAAGACGACGCAGCGCGTCCTCTGTTCCGAGCGCATGCAGCATCTCCGCAGCCTCACGCCGCTCTTCGTCGTCGGCGCCGCTGGATGACGCATGGGTGACGCGATCGAGCAGCGGTTCGAACGCGATCGGCGCCACGGCCGCTGCGGCGGCTGGGGCCGGCGGCGCAGGCGGCCCGGCGGCCTCTTCCTCTTCCTCGATCACCTCGGGGAAGACGAACCGGTAGCCGTGGCGCGAGACGGTGCGGATGAAGCGCGGCTCCCGCGAGTCGTCGCCGAGCGTGCGTCGGATTGTGCGCACGGCCTGGCTGAGCGCGCTGTCAGACACGATGACGTCCCCCCAGACGCGATCGAATATCTCGCGGCGGTGCACCGCCTCGCGGCGCCGCTCGACCAGCAGGAGCAGGAGATCGAAATACCGGGGGATGAGCGGCACCTCCCGTCCTTCCCGGACGAGAAGCCGCCGCTGCGGAGAGAGCGTGAACTCACTGAACCGGTATCGGACCACGACGGTAGCTATTCGGCCGGGACACTTGCTATGGGAGCGCTAGTAGTGGTGTCACGACCGAAGACTGCAGCGGCAATCGGCTTTCCGCCGGAGCGTTGGCGTGAACATGACCACTCCCTGACAAAAGCAGGCATCAGGCGGCGCAGCAACCTCAGGGCTGCCGCCCAGCGGGCCAGCGCGCGCGCGTCGCGGCGGGTCCACTCGAACCCATACGCTTCCCGGACGGCAGCTGGCAGCAGCCCGATGGTAATCAACTGCGCGGGGCGGAACACGGGCCAGAAGAGCCACCATCGTGGCGGGAAGAGAGCGGCTCGCGCCAGCGCCCGGCTTCCGTCGGTGACCGCGAGCCTGCCGCTGCCAAGGATGTCACGCATGTACGCGTCGAGATCCGTCGTACTTCTTGGCAGCAGGCCTGCGGGGATGTCGAGCAGCGGCTCCATCACTGCGGCCTCGACGCAGTAACGATCACGCTCCTCGGTCGTGAGCGGCCCGACGAGCAGCTCGTACGTGAGCGGGATCGAGTCGATGAGCGTTGCATGCACCCAGCGGAGCAGTTCCGGGTCGTGCGCAGAATACGGCTGGCCGGCGGGAAACGCGCCTGCGGGGTCACGGAGCCCTCCGGAGACGCGATCGTGGATGGCCTTGATGCCCGCCGCGGCCGAGATCGCCTCCTCGTCATCGCCGAAAGTCAGTGACAACATCGCGCCCACCGTCGACTTGAGTCGCCGAAAGCCCGCCCGCGAACCGCCGCGAAAGCTGCTGTGCTCGCCTACGCCGGCGGCAACGAGGGGGTGCGCGAGCTGAAGAAGGATGGCGCTCCCCCAGCCCGCCACCACGAGGACCTCG
>Ga0183260_10000158_pt1 | contig 50538 bp, 49 predicted proteins | sample AntDrymUQ4972206_2_FD_129768 | JGI IMG/M metagenome (GOLD analysis project Ga0183260, IMG submission 129768) | Polar desert sand microbial communities from Dry Valleys, Antarctica - metaG UQ497 (22.06) (version 2) (version 2) | ecosystem: Environmental > Terrestrial > Soil > Desert | place... | reverse complement strand
TTGTCGTGGCGCGCAGAGGCGTGCTCAGATCGACGTCGGGCGTGAGCGCGGCGGCCTTCGCACCGATCATCGTGCCCTGCCGTGCGATCACGTCGCAAGCGGTAAGCAGCCGCGCCGTCGTGCGACCCCGTCGGTGTGCTCGGACTGGATCGGTTGCACGTGCGCGTGGTGCCGCGCGGTTCTTTACCTGTCTACGGGTCACCTGTCGACCTCCTCGCCTGAATCCGTGGCTGGTATTGCGCTCGCGTACAGCAGCGCAGTCGCAGTCGGGCATCGTCAGATTTCGTGCCCTCCCTGCGCTTGGTTCGGTAACAGCACGACATGCTTGCGGCCTACTATCCAGAAGTCCAAGACGCAGCTCTGCACCCAGTCATAAGCGGAGCGCATGAATCTGGCGCTAGGCCGGGCAAATCCACGAGCCCGGGCGTGGCCGCCGTTCCAACCCCGGCAGCCAAAGAACGCAACGCGTCGAACGCATGATGCTCGCCGGGGCGGGGGAGTACCCTCGTACCCATGCCCTTGCACGATCCCGCCAACCGGCGAGCGGATCCTGCCGACTCTTCCGCCGAGCAGGCGCGTTTCAGCCAATGCATTGAGTGCCGCGAAATGGTCGACCGTCGCGAGATCGGGCCCGACAGACGGTGCGACTCGTGCCATCAGCGAGTCTTCACGCGCGTGGTTCGACACGAGAAGCAGGCGGCGCGCCGGTGGTGGAAGCGCATCATTCGCTAGCGGCCGCAGTCAGTCTGGCACGCTGCCGACGTGCCCTGACCAGATATCGGTTCGGCCGCCGACCTGCTTCAGCGGTCGCGGCACACGTGCAGGACGGCCCGTGTGACCTGCCCCGAGACGACCTGGCTCTCCTTCGGGTCGAGCTGGATCTTGTAGCCCTCCGTGGTGACGCCGAGAACCTGTAGCTCCCCGTCATAGAACGATTGCGGTGCCCGGTGTGCCACCTGGCCCGTCGTATTGGCCTGCCGGCCGGTCACAAGTGCGCCGTCGCTCGAGCGCCGACGGCGCGACGCGGGCGCTATCCTCGCGCGCCGTGGCGAAGAAGAAGCCGGCCGAGGATCCGATTCGCAAGCTGCTCGCGGGCATCCAGCCGGCGCTCTTTCTGGGCAACCCCTCCGGCACCGTGGCGATCATGGAGGACAAGGTCGTCGAGGGGGGCGGCGACCCAGACGAGGTGCTTGCGTGGGTCCGCGAGCACGGGGGCTATCCGGACAGATCCTTCTCGGTCAATAGGCCCCATGGACTGAGCCCAAAGCCGAAGCAGCCGTCGCGGACGTACTACGTCCTCCCTGAGAATGCGCTGAAGTAGCGCCTGGCCCGGCCGGCCTCAGGCCGCCAGTGCCTGCTCGGGCACGACGTAGTACTTCTTGCCGACCGGCTTGGGGATGTTCGTGACGCCGCGTCGCGTGGAGACGACGGGCAGCGTGCGGTCCAGGTAGCCGCCGCGCGCCTCGACCCAGGCGAGCACCTCGTCGGCTTTGGCGCCGGCGTCCTCGACGTGCGTCTGGATGATCACCACGTGTTCCTTGGGCGCCCAGATGAAGGGCGCCGGCGTGAGGTCTGCGAGCAGCTTGCGGATCTTCTCGTCACTCATGCCCGCGCAGGATAGCGTCGGCGGGTAAGGGTCTATCCCGGTAGGTCTCGTGCGAGACCTCATGGGATCGACCCTAAGTGGCCATCAGCGGACGAGCCGCACGTCGCGCCCCACAACGACCACGTTGCGCGCGCCGTCGAGCGCGCGCACTCGCAGCCGAGCGAACGCCTTGTCGCGCTTCCCAAGCGCGCGCTTGGAGGAGCCGAGCGCGATCCGCAGCCGGCGCGACTCGCCGCCAGCGGGGCGCACGCTCAGGGCCCTGACGCGAGCGAGCACCCGCTTGCCCTTGCCCTTCGACAGCGCGGCGCTGGCCTGGATCCGGCACGGCTCGTCGCAGCGCACCCGCAGGCTGATGTAGCCGCTGCGCAGCGCCGTGGAGCTCGCGCGTGCGTCGACGCGTACATGCGGGGGCACGCGGTCGGCGGGCGGGTTGGAGATCGGGCCGGCTTTACCGGGCGGGCAGGCGGGGCCGGGAGCAGCGGGCGCGATGCGATTGACGCGGCCGCCGAGCTCGCCCACGTAGACGCAGCCGTTGACGTCCTGGCCGAAGCTGATCACCTGCTCGAGCCTCAGCCCGGTGGCCAGGTCGTCTCTCGCTTGGTCGGCGGAGAGCACGGCCGTGCGCAGCTGCAGCCGGCACAGGTCGCCGTAGATGTAACGGCCGTACAGCCCGACGAGCGACCGATCGCGCACGACGACGCCGCCGATCAGCGAGCAGTATCCGGCGGCGTGGCTGTGCTCGAGCACCGGCTGGATGGAGCCGGGCAGGGAGCACCCGCGACGCGGCCTGCCGCTCGGCGGGAACGCCTGTGAGCCCTCGCACTGGTTCCAGCCGAAGTTCTGACCGCCGCCCGTGCCCCGGGGCAGGAAGTCGATCTCCTCGACCTCGTTTTGGCCGACATCCGCGATCACGAGGTCGCCGCGCAGCTGATCGAACGAGAACCGCCACGGGTTGCGAAAGCCCTTGGCCCAGATCTCGGGCGGGACCTCGGGCCGGCCGATGAACGGGTTGTCGGGCGGCGAGCTGCGCTGGCGCGGCCGCGTGCCGGAGGGGTCGAAGCGCAGGATCTTGCCCAGCCTCGTGCGCGGGTCCTGTGCGTGGCCGTCGCGATCGCCTGATCTCCCGCCGTCGCCCGTGCCGGCGTACATGTAGCCGTCGGGCCCGAACTGAAGCTGGCCTGAGTTGTGATTGCGGTTGGGGTGCGGGACGGCCATCACAAGCCGCCGGGTCCGCGGATCGGCGCGCTCGATGTCGCCTGCCGAGCGGCGGTACTCGTCGATCGTCAGCGCGCCGGAGCGGGCCGTGTAGTAGACGTAGAACCTGCCGGTCAGCGCGTAGTCGGGGGGGAAGGCGATCGACAGCAGTCCACGCTCGCCGCCGGAGCTGACCCGTGGCCGGATGTCCAAGAACGCCCGGCGCAGCGGCCGGCCGTCGCGGACCATCCGGATCGTTCCCCGCCGCTCGACGACGACGATGCGCCTCGGGTCTTGTCCCACGCCCGCGATGAACGTCGGCACGTCGAAGTGCCCGACCAGCTTGAGCCGCAGCCCGTTGCGGTTGGATGGCCTGCTCTGCGAGGAGACCGGCTGCGCGAGCATGGTGAGCAGGGCGATCGCCAGCAGCAAGCTGCCAAGCGCCGTCGGACGAGTCACGAGCGCTCGCAGCACGCGTCGATATTGACAGCGGCTGCGGCGGATGGCCCCCGGTCGGCCCGCCGGCACGAGGCGCGTCAGAACTGCGTCAGCGAGATCATGTTGCCGAACGGATCCTTGAACCACGCGAGCTGCGCGCCGCCCGGCGAGCGCCAGACGCTGAGGTGGTCGAGCTTGATGCCCTCGAAGCGCTCGAAGGCGATCCCGCGCGCCGTCAGCTCGGTCACCGTAGCCGCGATGTCCTGCACAGTCCAGCCGACGATCGTGAACGGGAACGGCGTGAAGCGCTCGACGAGCACGCAGCGAAGCGTCGTGCCGTTGGCGTCGAACGTGACCGCGACCGGGCTCTCGCCCTCCATCGGCAGCCCCAGCATCGTCCCGTAGAAGGCCCGCGCCTGGGTGAGGTTCTTCGTAGGCATGAAGGCGACGAGGTCGGCGGACTCGAGCACGGGCGGCGGTCCGCCACGCCTGGTGGCGCCGCTGCTCGCGGCCGCGCCCTTGAGCTCCTTGTCGGGCACGAGGAACATCAGCGCGTCGCGATCGGAGCTCGCCTCGGGCGCCAGGAACTGGGGCGGGGTCCGCTTGGCCCAGCCGAGGCGCTGTTTGACCCACGCCTCGACCTGCTCGAGGTCGCCGCCGGCCTCGGCGACCGCCGCCGCCGGGATCGGCGTCATGTTGGGCGGGACGGGCATGTCCAGCTGCTTGGGCGGCTCGATGCCCGCCAGCAGCGCGTGGATCTGCTCGTCGTCCATCTCGATCAGGCCTGCGAGCGGCCGGGTTCCCACAGCGGCTCCGCGCCGCCGTTGGCACCGCGGCTGAGGATGAACAGCAGGTCCGACAGCCGGTTGAGGTAGCGCACGACCTCGGGATTTGAGTCCTCGACGAGCAGCGCCCGCCGCTCGGCGCGGCGGCAGATCGTCCGGCACACGTGAAGCTGCGCGGCGGCAGGCGTGCCGCCGGGCAGGACGAAGGACTTCAGCGGCTCGAGCGTATCGTTGACCTCGTCGCAGGCTCCTTCCAGCCACTGCACCTGGTCGCCTCGCACGCGCAGGCGCTCGCGCTCGCCGCCGTGCGGGACCGCGAGATCGGCGCCGACGTCGAAGAGGTCGTTCTGCACGCGGCGCAGCCACACGGCATACGCCTCCGGCAGGTCGGCGATCGTCAGCGCGAGCCCGATCTGGGCGTTGAGCTCGTCGACGTCGCCGTAGGCCTCGATCCGCGGGTGTGTCTTGGGCACCCGGCTCATGTCGCCGAGGTGCGTCTCGCCGCCGTCGCCGAGTTTGGTGTAGATGCGCGTGAGATTGACGGTCATCGCGCCAACGGTACACTGGCGCGGTTCATTGGTCGGTGGTGAAGGGAAGTCCGGTGTGACTCCGGCGCGGACCCGCCACTGTGACCGGGGAAAGCTGCCCGCACGCGTCGGCCGAGCCGACGCAGCCACTGGCACTCGACAAGAGGCCGGGAAGGCGCGGAGCGGTAGGCCCGGAAGCCAGGAGACCTGCCTCCGGCCAGCAGCCCGCAACGCCCTCGTGGAAGGGGTGGCTCAATGCCTAGACGTTTCCTGCTCAGCCTCTTTGGAGGACTGTTGCTCCTGCTGTGCCTGCCGGCGCTCGCCGCGTCGGCGCCGGTCACCGTCGACCTGCGCATCGAGGGAAGGACGGACACCCTCTACGAGGGCACGGTGACGACCGACGTGCGCACGATCGACGTCGGTGACGGCACCGGCGCGCACACCTGCGACGGGACGAACAACGGCGCCAATCCGACGCCGGGCCCGACGCGGGGCGCGGCATTCGTGGCCGGCGCGTCCGGACCGGGCGGCTTCAGCTTCCACGGCACGTGGTCTGCGTCCTTCCAGGACGCCTCGTTTGACACGATCGCCGGCCAGTCGGTCGCATATGACCCGGTCACGAATTCGTTCCTGGTCGAGTACAAGAACGCCGTGTCGGCTCTTGTCGGCTCCTGCCAGGACAAGATCGCCGACGGCGATGACGTGCTCTACGCCTACGGGACCGGCAGCGAGCAGCTGCTGAAGCTCAGCGGACCGGCCACCGTGCCTCCGGGCGGGACGGCGACCCTGCGCGTCAGCGACGCCGCCAGCAACGCGCCGGTCGCCGGAGCCACCATCAACGGCGCGAGCACCGCAGCGGACGGCACCGTGAACGTAACGCTCCCCGGCCGCGGGCCGCAGCGCTACAAGGCGTCCAAGCCCGGCGCGATCCGCTCCAACAGCGTGACGGTCTGCGCGACGAACGGAAGCGACGGGGCATGCGCGACGGCGCAGTGCGTGACCAGCGGCAACGACGGTCGCTGCGGCACGCCTGACCGCAAGCCCCCGGTCGCCGGCATCCGCGGCATCGCCGAGGGCCAGCGCTTCGCCCGCAACAAGGGTCCGCGCCGCCTGCGCGCGCACGTCGACCCCGATCCCTCCGGCCTGCGCGCCGTCAAGCTGCGCCTGACGCGCAACGACAAGGGCCGCTGCTCGTACTTCAGCGGCGGGAAGGAGCGCTTCCGGCGCAACCGCCTCATCCGCGGCAAGCGCTGCGGAGCCGAGCGCGGCTACTGGTTCGATGTCGGCGCCGATCCCGAGATCGACTACCTGCTGCCGCGCCGGCTGCTGCGCGGTCGCTACGTGCTCGACGTCACCGCGATCGACAAGGCCGGCAACCGCGATGACGGGCGCCAGCGCGGGCGCAACCGCATCGTCTTCTATGTGCGGTAGTCGGGGCCGTCGGCTCGGGCCGCTGTGTGCGACGCTCGCCGCCGCGGCGCTCGGCGGCTGCGGGCTCGGCGCGGGCGACGCGCCGGGCACGGGCGTCGGGCTGACGGCAACGCGCGACTTCGGCTCGCGCACGCTGATCGAGCTCGACAAGGCGAAGGTCTCCGGATCGGACACCGTCATGCGCATGCTCGATCGCAACGCGACCGTTGCCAAGCGCTTCGGCGGTGGCTTCGTGCAGGAGATCGACGGAGTCGCGGGCGGCCGCAGCGCCGGGCGCCCGGTCGACTGGTTCTTCTACGTCAACGGCATCGAGTCCGAGAAGGGGGCGACGTCGGTCGACGTCAACGGCGGCGACCGCATCTGGTGGGATCACCACGACTGGACCGTGACGCCGCACATCCCCGCCGTCGTCGGCTCGTTTCCCGAGCCGTTCCTTCACGGCCGCAAGGGCCGCCGGCTCCCCGTTCGCGTCGAATGCGCCGATCCGGGCTCGAAACCCTGCGGGGCCGTCGCCGAGGAGCTCATCGGGCGCGGCGTGCCCGCCGGGCGCAGCAGCCTCAGTCACAGCCCGGCGGATGAGACCTTGCGCGTGCTCGTCGGTCCGTGGAAGCGGTTGCGCGGGCGCGACATCGAGGCCGACAACGTGGACTCGGGGCCGCGCGCGAGCGGTGTCTTCGCGCGCTTTGACCGCGGTGCGGCGCGGCTCGTCGTGCTCGACGAGCGCGGGCGGTCCGCGCGCACGCTCGGCGCCGGCAGCGGCCTGGTGGCCGCGACGCGCGCCGAGGCGCGCCAGCCGGTCTGGTACGTGACCGGCACCGACGACGCCGGCGTCGCCTCCGCCGCGCGCGCGTTCGACGAGTCCGTGCTCGCCGATCGCTTCGCGCTGGCGGTCGAGGACGATCTGCCCGTGCGCGTGCCGCTGGCCTCGGGGCGCAAGCCGTGATCGCCTACGAGCGCCGCGCAAGCCCGCTGCATGCCGCACGCGCCCCGGTCGCCGCCGCCTACGCGGTCGCGCTCGTCAGCTCCGTGCTGCTGTTCGAGCACCCGCTGGCGCTCGTCGCGCTCGGGATCGCGATCATCGGCGCGGGAGTGCTGGCCGGCGCAGGCCCGTCGCTGGCGCGCGCCGCGCTGTTCGCGATCCCGTTCGCGATCATCATCGCGGTCATCAACCCGCTCGTCGTGCGCGAGGGCCTCACCGTCGTGCTGCGCCTCGGCGAGCTGGGTCCGCTCGGCCAGCTCGACGTCACGGCCGAGGCGCTCGAGTTCGGAGCGATCCTCGGGCTGCGGGCGCTGCTGGTCATGCTCGCCGGCGGGGCGCTCCTGGCGGCGACCGTCGACGCCGACGAGGTCCTACAGCGCTTCCGGCGCATCTCGGCGCACTCGGCGCTGACCGCCGCGCTCGCCGTTCGGCTCGTGCCCGTGCTGGGCCGCGACGCGCGGCGCCTGGCCGATGCGCGCCGCTGCCGGCCCGGCGCCGCGGCGCGCCCGGGACCGGCGGAGCGGCTGCAGATCGTCCGCGCCGTCGCGACCGGCGCGCTGGACCGGGCGCTCGACGTCGCGGCGACGCTCGAGGTCCGCGGCTACGCGACGCCCGCCGCCACGCGTGGCGCGCGGCGACTGCGCGAGCCGTGGTCGCGCCACGATCTCGCGTTCGCGGCCTCGGCGCTCGGGCTCGTCGCCCTCGCGCTGGGGGCGCGGCTGGTGGGCGTGGCGACATTCGAGGCCTATCCGCGCACACAGGCGCCCGTCGGCGCCGCCGAGATCGTGCTCGCGGTGGCGCTCGTGATCGTCGCGCTGCTCCCGTTCGCGGACCGGCGGGGGGTGGAGCGGTGAGCGTGCTGCGCTTCGAGCACGTCAGCTATCGCTACCCGCACGCGCTCGAGCCCGCGCTGCACGACGTGTCGCTCGACATCGCCCCCGGCGAGTTCGTCGTCGCCGCCGGGCTGTCGGCATCGGGCAAGTCGACGTTCCTGCGCGCCGCCTGCGGCCTGGTGCCGCACTTCTACGGGGGCGAGTTCGGCGGGCGCGTGCTGACCGGCGGCCTGGACACGCGCGAGCACGGGCCCGGGGCGCTGGCGGCGGTCGCGGGGACGCTGTTTCAGGATCCCGAGACGCAGGTCGTCCTGTCGACGGTGCGCGCCGAGCTGGCGCTGCCGCTCGAGAACCGCGGCCACGCCCCGAGCGCGGTGGCGCGCGGCGTCGAGGAGGCCGCGCTGGCGCTCGGGATCGCCGAGCTGCTGGAGCGCTCGACGCACGAGCTTTCCGGCGGTGAGCTGCAGCGCGTCGCGCTGGGCGCAGCGCTCGCGGGGCGGCCGCAGATCGTGCTGCTCGACGAGCCCACGTCGCAGCTTGACCCGGTCGCGGGCGACGAGCTCGTGTGGCTGCTGCGGCGCCTGAACGAGGAGTGGGGGACGACGATCGTGCTCGTCGAGCATCGTCTCGAGCGCTGTCTGGGCGCGGCCGACCGCGTGATCGCCTTCGAGGGCGGCGCGGTCGCCTGCGATGCGCCACCGCGTGGCTTTCTGGAGTGGACGGCCGAGAACGTGCCCGCGCTCGCCACCCCGGGCGCCCGCCTGTTTGCGCGCGCGGGACTGCGCCCGCCGCCGGCGGGCGTCAAGCAGGCGCGCGCGACGCTGCGCGCGCACGGGCTGCTCGTCGAGCCGCCATCCGATGTCGCGGCGGCGCCTCTCGCCTCCGACAGCGCACCGTCCAGGCCCGCTCGCCGCCTGGGCCGCCGTGCCCGCGCCGGCCCGCCGCCGGCGCTCGCCTTCCACAACGTCTGGCACGAGCGCGCAGGCGGCCGCGCCGTGCTGCGCGGCCTCGACCTCGCGCTGGCGCCGGGCGAGCGCGTTGCCCTGATGGGCCGCAACGGGGCCGGTAAGTCGACGCTGCTGCGTCACGCCAACGGGCTGCTCGCGCCCACGCGCGGGCACGTGGAGTCCAGCGGCCGCGTCGCGCTGCTGCTGCAGAACCCCAACGACTACTTCCTCGCCGACCGCGTCGGCGACGAGCTCGATGCCGACGCGCTCGAGCGCCGCGGGCTGGCCGCGCTCGCCGACCGCCATCCGCGCGACCTGTCCGGCGGCGAGCGCCAGCGCCTCGCGCTGGGCATCGTCTCCGGCGGCGACCCGCCGCCGGCCGCGCTGTGCCTCGACGAGCCGACACGCGGGATGGACCGCGCCGCCAAGGGCGATCTCGCCACCGGCCTGCGCGCGGCCGCCGCGGCCGGCAGCGCAGTGCTGGTGGCCACGCATGACCCGGAGTTCGCGGCCGTCGTCGCCAATCGCGTCGTGCTGCTCGCCGGCGGGCGCACGATCGCCGACGGTCCGGTCGCCGAGCTGCTCACCGGCGGCTGGTACTTCGCCACCGAGACGGCGCGGATCGTCGACGGCGCGCTGCTGCCGGAGGACGGCGCCGAGCTGCTACGCAAACGGATGACACTGGAGGTGCGCCCATGACCTGGCAACTGACATCGTTCGCGATGCTCGCGATCGCCCTGGCGGCGGGATTTCACTGGTACGAGCGCGCCCAGCCATCCTCGAAGGTGCTCGCGCTCGTCGCCACGCTGGCCGCGCTGGCGGCGCTGGGACGGGTCGCGTTCGCGCCGATTCCGAGCGTCAAGCCGACGACCGACATCGTGCTGATCTCCGGCTACGTGCTCGGCGGCGCGCCCGGCTTCGTCGTCGGCGCCGTCGCGGCGCTGGCCTCCAACGTCTTCTTCGGCCAGGGGCCGTTCACGCCCTGGCAGATGGCCGGCTGGGGCGCCGTCGGGCTCTTCGGAGCGCTGCTGGCGCGCAGCTTCGGGCGCGACCTGGGCCGCTGGGGACTGGCGGCGGCCTGCGGCCTGGCGGGGCTGGCCTACGGCGCGTTCCTGGACTTTCACCTGTGGGTGCTCTACGCGGGCCAGCACAACTGGAACGAGTACCTCGTGCTGGCGGGCCGCGGGGTCCCGTTCAACGTCGGCCACATGATCGGCAACGTCGTCTTCTGCCTCGCATTCGGCCCGCTGCTCGTACGCGCCCTGCGCCGCTACCGCGACCGCCTGGAGGTCGTCTGGCATCCGCTGCCGGGCGCTGCCGCCGGGGTTCTCGTGGTGCTCGCGCTCGCGCTGGGCGCCGTCGCCACGGCCGGCCCCGGCGCCGGCACCGCACAGGGCGCCGACAGCTCGGCCAAGCGAGCGATCAGGTATCTCGACCGCGCGCAGAACTCCAACGGAGGCTTGGGCGCCGACAGCGGCAGCCCGTCCAACCAGCTCTACACGAGCTGGGCCACGATCGGCTTGGCCGCTGCGGGCCGCAACCCCAACGGCGTCAAGAACGACAACCGCACGCCGGTCGGCTACATCAGGCGCAACATCGGCCAGGTCCGGGGGATCGCAGACGTCGAGCGCACGATCCTTGCGCTGCGCGCGGCAGGTCGCTCGGTGCGCTCGGTCCGGGGGCGCAGGCTCGTCGTCGAGCTCGTGCGCAAGCAGCGCAGGGGCGGCTCGTTCGCTGGCCTCGTCAACCAGACAGCGTTTGCGATCCTCGCCCTGCGCGCGGTCAACCGCCCGGCACGCAACGCGGTCATCCGGCGCGCCGTCCGCTGGCTGGCTCGCCAGCGCAACGGCGATGGCGGCTTCAACTTCTCGGGCAGGGGCGGGCCGAGCGGGATCGACGACACGGCCGCGGCACTGCAGGCGCTCATCTCGGCCGGCAAGCGCTCGACGAAGACCGCGCGCCGCGCCGCCTCGTTCCTCGTTCGCCAGCAGAACGCCGACGGCGGCATGCCGCTGAGCAAGAATGGCCGCTCCAATGCGCAGTCGACGGCCTGGGCCGTCCAGGGGCTCGTCGCGGCCCGGCGCACTGTGAACAAGGTGCGCCGCGGCCGTGGCCGCACGCCGCTGCAGTACCTGCGCTCGCTGCAGAACTCCAACGGATCGATTCGCTACTCGCGCACGAGCCGCCAGACGCCGGTCTGGGTGACCGCCCAGGCGCTGACCGCGCTGGCGCGCAGGCCGTTCCCGATCCGGGGGCGGTGAGACGCTCGCTGCTGCATTGCGCCGGAAGCGATCGCGACGCGCCTTGACAAGGTTGGCGGCCCGTGTCGGGCATTTCGAGCGCCCACAGCTCCAGGCCATCGCCCATAACCCGAAGCACCGCATCCGAGAACCGATGGCGGGTCAGCGCCGTCTTCAAGAGGTAACCGCACATGCGATGACTAGTCCACGACTGTTCCGATCCAGTGGATTAGGGTGCGCACCTCATCGTCACCGCCTAAGAATGGATGGAAGAACCGTCCTTCCGTTCCGCATGACTCGTCCGTCCGGGCTTGGGCATAGACACCGCCGCGTCGGCCTCCAGTGATGTATGCTCATGCTGTATGTCGGCGACGCGTACTCAGGTCTACTTCACCGAGGAGCAGCGGCGCAGGCTCGACGCCTGGGCCAAGCAACAGGGCAAGACGCTCGCCGAAGTGGTACGCGAGGCGGTGGATGCCTATATGGCCGATGGATTTCCCGACCTGCAGGTAGTGCTCAGCGATACCTTCGGCTCGATGCCCGACCTCGAGGTGCCCGCCCGCAGCGAATGGGACCGTGGCTACGGCTGAGCTTCTCGTCGACACCGACGTCCTCGTGGATCATCTCCGCGGGGAGCGTCGGCTGTCTGGCGACGTACGGGGGCTGGGTATTTCGGTCATCACGCGTTGCGAGCTGTTTGCCGGCCGCGACGAGTCGGCGTTACTGCGCCGTTTCTTGGCTCCGCTGATCGAACTGCCCGTGGATGGGACGATCGCCGAGCTCGCCGGAAGAACGCGCCGGGAGACCGGGATCGCTACTCCCGACGCGCTGATCGCAGCTACCGCACTCACGCATCGGCTCGCGCTGATGACCCGCAACAGGCGCCACTTCGAGCGCGTGGACGCGCTGCGTATCGTCACCCCGGGCTGACGCTGTCGTGATGGGATCGGATAGGTTCAGCGCCGCATGAAAGTCGGCGTACCCAAAGAGACGGCCGAGCGGGAACGACGCGTCGCGCTCGTGCCCGAGGTCATCCGCAAGCTCACGGCGAAGGACTTCGAGGTCGTCGTCGAGTCCGGCGCGGGCGCGGCCGCGATGCTCTCCGACGAGACCTTCGAGGAGGCTGGAGCGACGATCGGCGACGACGTCTGGAGCGCCGACGTCGTGGCGAAGGTCGCCGCGCCCGATGCCGAGGAGATCGGAAAGCTCGGCCGGGACACGGTTCTCGTCGGCTTCCTCGACCCACTGTCGAACCCGCAGACGACGACCGCGCTGGCCGAGGCCGGCACGACCTCGTTCGCGATGGAGGCGATCCCGCGGATCTCTCGCGCCCAGTCGATGGACGCGCTCTCCTCACAGTCCAACGTCTCCGGCTACAAGTCCGTGCTGGTCGCCACCGAACACCTCGGCCGCTTCCTGCCGATGATGATGACCGCGGCCGGCACGGTGCCGCCCGCGAAGGTGCTCGTGCTGGGCGCCGGCGTCGCCGGCCTGCAGGCGATCGCGACCGCTCGCCGCCTGGGCGCTCAGGTGACCGGCTACGACGTGCGCGCGGCGGTCGCAGAGCAGGTCCAGTCGCTCGGCGCGGCGTTCCTCGAGCTCGAGGCCGGCAAGGGGGCCGAGGGCGAGGGCGGCTACGCGCGCGAGCTGACCGACGAGGAGAAGGCCGCCCAGCAGCAGGAGCTGGCCGACAAGATCGCGACCTTCGACGTCGTCATCACGACGGCGCTCGTGCCCGGCCGCCCGGCGCCGCGCCTGGTGACGGCCGAGAGCGTCGAGAAGATGAAGCCGGGCAGCGTGATCGTCGACCTGGCCGGGGAGACGGGCGGCAACTGCGAGCTGACCGAGCCCGGCAAGACCGTCGTCAAGCACGACGTGACGATCGTCTCGCCGCTGAACCTGCCGTCGTCGATGCCCGAGCACGCTTCGTCGCTGTATGCCCGCAACGTGCAGTCGCTGCTCGAGCTGCTGATCGGCGAGGACGGCAGCATGAACCTCGACTTCGACGACGAGATCATCGCCGGCGCCTGCATCACGCGCGACGGCGAGATCGTGCACGATGCGGCGAGGAAGGCCGTCGAGGCTGCTGGCGGATCGGCGCCCGCAGCCGCGGCGCCGCCTGCCGAGCCCGACCCCGAGCCCGATCCGGCTCCGGATCCAGAGCCCGATCCCAAGCCCGACCCCGACCCCGACCCCGCGGAGTAGCCAGCGCGATGGACCTGCTGAGCGAGCTCGCGATTCTTCTCCTGGCGGCCTTTGTCGGCTTCCAGGTCATCTCGAAGGTGCCCAACACGCTGCACACGCCGCTGATGTCGGGCACGAACGCGATCCACGGCATCGTCCTGCTCGGTGGCCTCGTGGCGATCGCACACGCCCAGGGCCCGCTGGAGAAGGTGATCCTCGTGATCGCGATCACGTTCGGCACGATCAACGTCGTCGGCGGATTCCTCGTGACCGACCGCATGCTGAGCATGTTCAAGAAAAAGCCCGATCCGCCCAAGGAAGAGGTCGAGGAGGCCAAGCCGCCGGCCGAGGCCGAGCCGCCGGCCGATGCCGAGCCCAGCGCTGAGTCCAAGCCCCCGCAGGAGCCGGCATGAGCGCGCCGCTCGCCACGTCCTTCATCCAGGACCCGGACTTCATCAACGCCTGCTACATCGTCGCGTTCTCGCTGTTCATCACCGGCCTGTCGATGCTGACCAGCCCGACGACGGCCGTCCGGGGCAACAAGCTCGCCGCCGTCGGCATGCTGATCGCGGTCGTCGCGACGCTGCTGAACTCCGAGCTGAACGGCTCGGAGTTCCTGCTGATCGCGATCGGGCTGGTCATCGGCACGGCCGTCGGGGTGCCGTCGGCGGTCAGGGTGAAGATGACCGCGATGCCGCAGATGGTCGCGCTGTTCAACGGCGTCGGCGGTGGCGCGGTCGCGCTGATCGCGTGGGCGGAGTTCCGCCAGGCCGGCGGCGAGCTCGGCGAGGACCTCGCCATCGGCATCCCGCTGTGCTTCGCCGCGATCGTCGGCTCGATCTCGTTCTGGGGCTCCAACATCGCCTTCGCCAAGCTTCAGGGGCTCCTCTCGGGCAGCCCGATCAAGGTCCCGGCGGGCCTGTTCGTCAACATCGCCCTGCTGGCGATCGCCGTCGGCGCCGGCGTCGCGATCCTCCTCGGCTCGACGAGCGAGGGCCTGTTCATCCTGCTGCTCGTCGCCGCCGCGGTGCTCGGCAACCTCGCCGTGCTGCCGATCGGCGGTGCCGACATGCCGGTCGTCATTTCGACCCTGAACGCCTTCACCGGCCTCAGCGCGGCCGCCGCCGGCATCGCGCTCGACAACACCGCGCTGATCGTCGCCGGCATGCTCGTCGGCGCCTCGGGCACGATCCTCACCGACCAGATGGCGAAGGCCATGAACCGCTCGATCGGCTCCGTGCTGCTGGGCGGCTTCGGCGGCGAGGCGCCCGCGGCGGGCGGGGGCGAGGGCGGCAGCGAAATCGGCGGCACGGTGCGCTCGACGAGCGCGGCCGATGTCGCGATCCTGCTCGCCTACGCGCGCCAGGTCATCGTGGTGCCCGGCTACGGCATGGCGGTCGCGCAGGCCCAGCACGCCGTGAAGGAGTTGGCCAAGGAGCTCGAGAAGCGCAACATCGAGGTCAAGTACGCGATCCATCCGGTCGCGGGACGGATGCCGGGCCACATGAACGTGCTGCTCGCCGAGGCCGACGTTCCCTACGACCAGCTCAAGGAGATGGACGACATCAACCCCGAGTTCGGCCGCACGGACGTCTCGATCGTGATCGGCGCCAACGACGTCACGAACCCCGACGCGCGCCTGAAGACCGAGTCGCCGATCTACGGCATGCCGATCCTCAACGTCGACGAGTCAAAGCAGGTGATCGTCATCAAGCGCTCGATGGCCTCGGGCTTCGCCGGCATCGAGAACCCGCTCTTCTTCGACGAGAAGACGCAGATGCTCTTCGGCGACGCGAAGTCCAGCGTGGCCGAGATCACCTCCGAGCTCGGCGGGCTGTAGCACCGGCGCGATCGTGTCGAGTTGTTCATCTCACGGATGGTCAACTCGACAGGGGGTGCTCGGCATGCGTCGGTGAGCGGGGCTTGCTGAGCGTCCCGGCGCTTGACTCGGCGCACCTTTGCTTCCTGAGCCCGTGGCAGACTGGCTCGGATGATCGCCCACGCCGACGCCGTCGAGGCGCTCGCGACAGAGTCGTTCGACGTCGTCGTCATCGGCGGCGGGATCACCGGCGCCGGCGTCGCGCTCGACGCCTCCGCCCGCGGCTTCAGCGTGGCGCTCGTCGAGAAGGCGGATTTCGCGTCGGGCACCTCCAGCCGTTCGTCCAAGCTCGTCCACGGCGGCCTGCGCTACCTGCAGAACTTCGACCTCGGCCTCGTGCGCGAGGCGCTGCTCGAGCGCCAGCTGATGGTCGCGCTGGCGCCGCACCTCGTCCATCCGCTGCCGCTCGTCGTGGCGGCCTTCGACGGGCAGCGCCCCGACTGGCTGACCGGCGTCGGGCTGAACCTCTATGACGTGATGGCCGTCGAGCGGCTGCGCGGGCCGCGCGGGCGTGCGCGCCTGCGCGGGCGTGGATCAGCGGAGCGCGCCGTCGCCGCCGATCCGTCGGACTGGAGTCCGGAGCGCCACCGCATGATCTCCGGCGACGAGGTGCTCGAGCTCGTGCCGGCGCTCGCACGGCGCGCGCCGACGTCCGGCTACCTGTTCTATGACTGCCAGACCGACGACGTGCGGCTCGTGCTGACCGTGCTGGCGGAGGCCGAGCGCTTCGGCGCGATCTGCGCCAACGGCCTGGAGGTCGTCGAGCTCGTCGAGGAGGGCGGCCGCGCGGCGGGCGTCAGGGTCCGGGGCGAGGAAGACCGCGACGAGTTCGTCGTGCGCGCCGCCAACGTCGTCAACGCAACCGGCGTGTGGGCCGACAGCCTGCGCCCCGGGGAGCTGCACGACGAGGCCGAGGTGCCGCGCATCCGGCCCAGCCGGGGCACGCACGTCACGCTGCGCAGCGAGGACCTGCCGTTCGGCGGCAGCGGGGCGATCGTCCCCGCCGGCGGCGGGCGCACGATCTTCGCGCTGCCGTGGCTCGGGCGCACGCTGCTGGGCACGACGGACAACGACTACGACGGCGACCTCGATCACATCCCGCCGTCCGCGGAGGACATCGAGTACCTGCTGAGCGCGGCCAACGAGTACTTCGGCAGCTCGCTGCGCGCGAGCGACCTGACCGGCGCGTACGCCGGGGTGCGGCCGCTGATCTCGACCGGCGATCCGAAGAAATCGGTCGACATCTCGCGCAAGGCCGAGCTCTACGAGACGTCGAGCGGGATGGTCACGATCACCGGCGGCAAGCTGACGACGTGGCGGCGGATGGCCAAGCTCGCCGTCGACCGGCTCGTCGAGCGCGATGCGCGCGAGGCGAAATGCCGCACGCACGAGATCCCGCTCGGCGCTCCCGTCGCGGTCGCCGAGCTTCCCCGTACCCCGGGCGTGCCCGAGGCCGCGTACGCGGCGCTCGCCGGGCGCTACGGCCACGCCGCGCACGACGTCCTCGCGATCGCGCGCGAGCGCGAGGAGCTAGCGGCGCCGATCGTCGGCGACCTCCCCGACCTGCTGGCCGAGGTCGTCTACGCCGCGCGCCGCGAGCAGGCGCGCTCGCTCGGCGACGTCTTGCTGCGGCGTACGCGGCTGGGCCTGCTTGCGGGACGTGAGCTGGATGCCGGCGGGCCGGCCGTGGCGCGCGTCGCGGCGTCGCTCGCGGACGAGCTGGGCTGGGACGAGGCGGCGCTCGCCGCAGACGTCGAGCGCTGGCGCAGCGAGGCGACTGCCGAAGGCGTCGTCGGAACCGCGTAGGGGCCGGACGAGAGCGTGAGCCGCGCGATCAACCTGGCCGCCGCCGGCCGCACGCTCGCGCTCGGCGAGCGGTCGTGGCTGATGGGCATCGTCAACGCCTCGCCGGACTCGTTCTCCGATGCCGGTGCCTATCCCGACCTCGAGTCGCGTGTCGCGCGCGCCCGTGAGCTGCTCGCGGCGGGGGCGGACCTGATCGACATCGGCGGCGAGTCGGGGATCACGCAGCGCCCCCCGGTCTCCGTCGAGGAGGAGATCGGCCGCGTCATCCCGCTCGTGGAGCGCGTCGCGGGCGAGCTCGGCGCGGTGGTCTCGGTCGACACGTACAAGCCCGCGGTCGCCGAGGTCGCGATCGCGGCCGGCGCAGCGATCATCAACGACGTCAGCGGCCTGCGCGACCCCGAGCTCGCCGACGTCTGCGCGGCGACCGGTGCGGCGCTCGTGCTGATGCACACGCGCGCGGCGCCGAAGCAACGCCTGCAGGATCCCGCGCTCTACGACGACGACGTCGTCGCCGATGTCGCCGGCTTCCTCGCCGAGCGCATCGAGCTCGCGCGCGAGCGCGGAGTGCGAGCGGAGCAGATCGTGCTCGACCCGGGGCCGGACTTCGCCAAGACGCCGGCGCAGACCATCACCATGCTGCGCGCGCTCGACGAGCTGCACGCGTTCGGCCGGCCGCTGCTGCTCGCCGTCTCGCGCAAGGACTTCATCGGCGCGCTCACCGGCCGCAGCCCGCGCGACCGCCACGCGGGCACGCTCGCCGCGATCGCCCATGGCGTCGACGCCGGCGCGCACATCCTGCGCGTGCACGACGTCGCGCAGGCGGCTGACTTCCTGGCCGTGCGGGCGGCGCTGCGCGGGGAGGCGCAGGTCGATGCGTCGCTCACGCTCGACGACGCGATCCGCCACGAGCGCTGAGTACGTTCGAACGCATGTACTAAGGTCTGTGAGCACAAGTCGCCGACCGCTGTCCAACGCGGTCGGGCGCCAACCGACGATTCACTGGAGAACCACATGTCTGTCATCTCGCGCTCCGCTCTGGAGTCAAGCTCACTCGCCGACCTGCACGAGATCGCGTCCGAGCTCGGGCTCGATGGCTTCCGCCGCCTGCGCAAGGCCGATCTCGCGCTCGCGATCGTCGAGCGCCAGGGCGGTGACGCCGGCGCACCCGACGCGGCCGGCGACGAACCCGATGCGGCGCCCGGCAACGGCGTGGCTGCGGCGATAGACAAGGCGGACGACGCGGTCGCCGAGGACGCCGCCGCCGAGAAGCCGGCGCGCCGCTCGCGCCGGGGCGGCCGTGGGCGCTCCCGCACCCGCGACCGCGATCCCGGCGACGATGCCGAGGTCGAGAGCAGCCCGGCCGGCACCGGCGAGCGCCCGGCGCGATCGCGCCGTAGCCGGGGCGAGGACGGCCCGGCCGACACCGATGAGCGCCCCTCGCGTTCAGGCCGGGGCCGGGGCGATGACAACGGCGCCCGCGGCGGTGGCGAGGAGCGCGTCGTCGCCGGCACCGTCGAGCTGCTGCCCAACGGGTCGGGCTTCCTGCGCGTCTCCCCGCCCGAGCCCTCCGACGACGACGTCTACATCTCCGCCGCCCAGGTGCGCCGCTGCGAGCTCGTCGCCGGCGACGAGGTCGGCGGCCCGGTGCGCGCGCCGCGCCGCTCCGAGCGCTACCCGTCGCTGATCCGCATCGACACGATCAACGGGCGCTCGGCCGACGAGGTCGCCGAGGGCACGAAGTACGACGACCTGCCCTGCACGTACGCGTCCGAGCGCATCTCGCTCGACGCCGGGGAGGACCCGACGCTGAAGGCGATCGAGTGGCTGACCCCGCTCGGGCGCGGCTCGCGGGCGGTCATCGTCGGCGCAGCGCGCGCCGGCAAGACCGAGGCCCTGCGCCGCATCGCGCTCAAGCTGAGCGGCCAGGAGGAGCTCGAGTGCAGCGTCGTGCTCACGGGCGTGCGTCCCGAGGAGATCGGCGACTGGAACGCGGCGGGCCTGGAGCCGTTCGCGGTGCTCGGGCTCGGCAGCGCGTCCGACGCGCAGGGTCAGGCGATCGAGCGCGCGGTCGAGACCGGCCGCAGGGTCGCGGCCCGCGGCGGCCATGCGGTCGTGCTGATCGACTCACTCGAGCAGGTCGCTGCGCCGGTCGCGCGGCGCGCGCTGGCCGCGGCACGCAAGATCGTCGACGGCGGCTCGCTGACGATCATCGCCACCGCACGCGAGCTTGTCGGCGGCGAGACGACCGTGATCGCGCTCGACTCCGAGCTGACCAGCACCGGACGCCTGCCGGCGCTCGACCTCGCCGCCAGCGCCACCGTCCGTCCCGAGCTGCTCGTGGGGGAGAAGGGGGCCGAGGCGATCGCCGCAGCGCGCGCGGCGACGATCGCGGGGTAGGGGCGGCGCGGGCCGAGTCGTCCGCGCGCTTAGCGCGGCACGTACGCGACGCGGTTCCAGGAGGGCTCGGGCGATAGCTCGATCGCCTCGCCGGCCCGGTCGGGCTGGATGTAGGCGAACGTCTGCGTGTCCGAATCGAACGCGATGTCGAGCTCGCCCTCCTTGACGCGCTGGTCCAGCCAGGCCGAGCGGAACACGAGCCGTCGCAGCCAGTGCACGAGCGAGCGCTCCGACGGGCCGCACAGCTCCGGCCAGCAGTCGTTGACGTGCTCGCCGAGCGCCGACGCCGGATCCTGGATCTCGCCGTTGACGGCGAGATTGACGAGGTCCTCGAGCTCGGGCTCGCCCAGTCGGCCGTGCACGAAGCCGAGCTTCAGCGCCGCCTGCTCGCAGCGCTCGCCAAAATCGCGTTCGTTGAAGGTGAAGCGCAGCTCGCCGTACTCAAGGACGAAGTCCTCCCCGGAGTCGTAGTTGCCGCGTCGTTGAGTGTCGTCCATGGGGCGCGTCGGCATCCTAGGTGCGACTCCTGCCACTGTTGGCTGGTGCACGTGAAGTTGCATGGATCGGCGATCCTTCCGTGATGGACAAGCGCGATCGGACCGGCCGCGAGGCGCGCTACGACGGCTTTCGGCTGATCGCGGCGATGATCGCGGTCATGTGGATTGCCGAAGGCGTCGACGTCGTCGCCAACCACGAACTCGACCGCCTGGGCATCGAGCCGCGCGAGCGCGACGGCCTGATCGGCATCCTCGCCGCGCCGTTCCTGCATGCCGGGTTTGGGCACCTGATCGCGAACACGGTGCCGTTCGCCGTGATGGGAGTGGTGATCGCCCTCAACGGCGCCCGTCGCGTGCTGATCGTCACCGCGATCGTCGCTCTCGTGAGCGGTCTTGGCACGTGGCTGGTCGGGCCGGAGAACACGCTGCACATCGGCGCGAGCGGAATCGTCTTCGGCTACGCAACGTATCTGCTCGCACGCGGCTTCTTCAACCGCAACGTGCTCGAGCTCGCGATCGGGGCTGTGATCGCGGTCGTGTGGGGCGGGGTGCTGCTCGGCGGCGTGTTGCCCGAGCAGGGCGTCTCGTGGCAGAGCCACGTGTTCGGCGCGCTCGGTGGCCTGCTCGCCGCGCAGCACATCGCGCGTGCCAGAGGGGGGAGAACTTCGCCCGCTGGCACCTAGTGCGGGCATGACCAACGACGACGCCTCCACCATCCTGGTCGTCGAGGACGACGACGCCACGCGCACGTTCCTCGCCGACAACCTGTCCGCCGACGGCTATGACCTGCTGATCGCCGACTGTGCCGCCGACGCGCTACGCCTGCTCGAGCGCAAGTTCCCCGACCTCGCGCTCGTCGACCTCAACCTGCCCGATGCCAGCGGCTTCGAGCTGCTGCGTCGCGTGCGCTCATCCGACGGCGTCGTCAGCCGCGTCGATCCCGATACGCCGCTGCTGGTCCTCAGCGGCCGCTCGTCGGAGCTCGACCGCGTCCGCGGCTTCGACCGCGGCGCCGATGACTACGTCTGCAAGCCGTTCTCATACCCCGAGCTGCGCGGGCGGGTCGCCGCGCTGCTGCGCCGCAGCGACCGTCGCCCCGCGCGTGGCGCAATCCGCGCCGGTGAGCTTGAGATCGACCCGCCGTCGCGCGAGGTGCGCCTGCGCGGCGAGCGCGTCGTGCTCTCCCAGAAGGAGTTCTCGCTGCTGCGCACGCTCGCCAGCGAGCCGACGCGGGTGTTCACCAAGGAGGAGCTGCTGCGTTCGATCTGGGGCTTTCGCGCGCGTGGCTCGACGCGCACGCTGGATTCCCATGCGTGCCGCCTGCGCCACAAGCTCGGCGCTCACGGCGATCGCTACATCGTGAACGTGTGGGGTGTCGGCTACCGCCTGATCGACGCGCCGTACTCGCCTTCGCGCGAGCTGCAGGCGCTGAGCGCCTGATCCCAGCGGGCCGGAGGGGGGCGAACTTCCGGCGCTCGCTCCCTAACACCTTTGGAGGCGCTCGCACCGCGAGCGCGTTGGCGAGCGAGGAGACGTCGATGACGACCAGGACGGGGGCGGGTTGACGTGGAGCTATGGGGGTGGCTGCCGGCTGCGCTCGGGCTCGCGGTTGCGCTCGGCCTGGTGTGGGAGCTGCGTCGCCGCAGGGAACTGGTCGCCCGTGCCTGCCACGAGCTGCGCGGGCCGCTGACGGCGGCACGGCTCAGCCTCGCCTCGATGGAGCGCCGGCGCGAGGCTTCGCCGGAGCGGATCGCTGGGCTCGAGCTGGAGTTGCGCCGCGCGGGTCTGGCGCTCGACGACTTCGCCGCCGCGCGCAGCGGCAGGCGGACGCTAGATCGCGACGAGCCGGTCGAGGTCGCCGAGCTGCTCGAGGAGCAGTTCGCGAGCTGGCGGGTGGTGGCGGGCGTGTTCGACAGCCACCTGCTGCTCGGTCCACTCGCGCCGGGCACGGAAGTCCGCGGCGACCGGTTACGCCTCGCGCAGGCCGTCTCCAACCTCGTCGCCAACGCGCTCGAGCACGCGCCCGGACGGATCGAGCTGGCCGCGCGCGCCGCCGGTCAGCATCAGGTGCGCATCGAGGTCATCGACGAGGGCCCCGGCCTGCCGGCCTCCGTGGCCGATCTCACGTGCCGCGCCCGCGGTGGTCGGGGGCGCCGTGGGCGCGGGCTGGCGATCACGTCCGCCATCGCCGAGCGCCACGGCGGGCGCCTGGTCGCGGCGCCGGTGCAGCGCGGGGCGCGGCTTGGCATCGAGCTACCGACGCTGCCGGCGGGTCCGAGGTGACGCGGCGGCGGCGGGCGCTGCTGCTCGGCGGCCTCGCGCTGCTGCTCGGCGGCTTGGCAGCGCACAACGTCTCCGGGCGCGAAGCCGCGCTCGAGCGCCGCGTCGGCGGTCTGGTCGACGTCGTGGTCGCACGCGAGCCGATCGACTCCGGGGCGCCCGTGCAGGCCGGCGCGCTGGCGGTCCGCCGGGTGCCGCAGCGCTTTGCGCCCGACGGCGCGATCCCGGCGCCGGACACTCTGGCTGGTCTGCGCGCGTCGGTCGACATCGCCGCCGGCAGCGACATCACAGACGCCATGGTCGGCGACGGGCGCTCGCCGTCGGCGGCGGGACCGCCGATCCGCGGTGGCGAGCGAGTCGCGCAACTCGTCGCGCTCGGCTCGCCCGATCTCGTGACGGCGGGCAGTCGCGTCGACATCCTCGTCACGCCCGAGCCCGAGGCCGACGAGGCCGGCTCATCGGTGCTTGCGCTGGAGGACGTGGAGGTGCTGGCGGCTGCGCCCGCAGAGGACGAGCAGAGTCCGGCGGGAGCCAAGGCCGGCAAGCCATCGCCCGGCGCTCGCGTGGCGGTCTCGTTGCGCGTCACGCTGCGCCAGGCGGTCTACCTCGCGGCGGCGCAGGACTTCGCTCGCGAGCTGCGGCTGCTGCCGCGCGCGGAGGGCGACCGGCGGCGCGGGCGGGCGGGCCTGTCGGCCGGCGCCGCACCGCCGTGAGATGGGACACACAAGCGGTTGCGCGCCGCGATGCGGGTGATCTACAGCCCCTCGGGACGCAGGCTGATGCGCGCGGTCATCGGACTGGTCTACCGCGCGGGCCTCTGGCCCGAAAAGCGTACACTTGACCGTGTGCCCGTGGGGACCGCCTACGGCTAGCACGTTGAGGTCGAAGCGCCCGACGACATCGAAGTCGTCGGCGGGGCACTCACTGCGGAGGACCCCGGCTTGAGGGCGAGAAACCGAAGCTCTCACGGGCGCACGGTGCCGACCATCGTCGCCGCCTACCTGCTGCGCTCGGGCGAGCATCAGCTTGCGTCGCGACTGCTGCTGGGGCCACGACTCCTGCTAGAAGCCGCGTCTGCAACGGGCTGCTCGCCAGCTAATGCGGACGCTGACTTCGGGGGGCGAACTTCCAGCTCCGCACCCTAGTGGAGCCATGGACCACGGCGACCGCGACGACGCGCTCGACGACCTCGCCGGCGTCCTGCGTGACCGCCTGCTGTCCGAGGCCGGGGGAGCCGGCGGCGCCGATGATCTGCACGAGCGCATCCGCGTGTTGGTCGATCGCGAGGCGGGGCTGCTCGACGACGACGCCCGCGCCCGGCTCGCGACCCGTATCGCGGAGCGCTCGTTCGGCCTGGGCCCGCTCGAAGCGCTGCTGTGCGATCCGACGGTCGACGAGGTCATGGTCAACGGGCCCGGCCAGGTCTGGGTCGAGCGCGCGGGTCACATCGAGCCGACCGCCGCCCGTTTCGACGGCGAGGCCGACCTGCGCCATGCGATCGAGCGGATCCTCGCGCCGCTCGGTCGCCGGGTCGACGAGGCCGAGCCGCTGTGCGACGCGCGCCTGCCCGACGGCTCGCGCGTCAACGTCGTTGTCGCCCCGCTGGCGCTGGACGGCTCGGTCCTGACGATCCGCCGCTTCCGCCCGCGCGGCTTCGGCCCCGACGACCTCGTCGGCAACGGCACCTGGGCGGCGCCGCTGCGCGACCTGCTCGAGAGCGCCGTGCGAGCGCGCTGCAACGTGCTCATCAGCGGCGGCACCGGGTCGGGCAAGACGACGACCCTCAACGCGCTGACGGCGTTCATCCCCGACGGCGAGCGGATCGTGACCGTCGAGGACGCGGCCGAGCTGCGCCTGCGCCACGCGCACGTCGTGCGCCTGGAGGCGCGGCCCGCGTCGCTGGAGGGTCGCGGCGAGGTGACGGTACGCCGGCTCGTGCGCAACGCGCTGCGCATGCGGCCCGATCGGATCGTGGTCGGCGAGGTTCGCGGGGCCGAAGCGCTGGACATGCTCAGCGCGATGTCCAGCGGCCACGACGGGTCGCTTTCGACCGTGCACGCCGGCTCGCCCGAGGAGGCGTTGCGGCGCGTCGAGACGCTCGCGCTGATGGCCGGCCTGGGCCTGCCGCACGACGCGATCCGCGAGCAGGTCGCGACGGCGCTCGATCTCGTCGTGCATCAGGCCCGCCTGGCTGACGGCACGCGCCGCGTCGTCGCCGTCAGCGAGGTCGTCCGCGTCGCGGGCGGCGCGGGCACGCGCGAGCTGTACGCGCTGCGCGAAGGACGACCGGCCTGGCGGGCGCCGGTCGGCGACGCGCTCGCGGCGCGGCTCGCGCAGGCGGCGTGAGCGCGATGAGCATGGCGGTTCTGCTCGCCGGCCTCGCGGGCGTGTGCGCCGTGCTCGCCGTGTGGGAGCTGATCGCAGCCGCCGAGCAGGTGCGGCTCGTGCGGGGGCTGGCGCGCTGGCTGGCGCCGGCGCTCGAGGTGCTGCGCTCGGGCCGTGAGCCGACGAGCCCCGAGCGGTTGCGGCTCGTTGCGCTCGGAGCGGTGTCGCTGCTGGCAGCGGGCTGGCTCGTGGCCGGGCCGTGGATCGGCCTCGCGCTCGGCGCTGCTGCTCCCTGGGCGGCGCGGATCGTCGTCCGCGCGCGCGGCAGACGACGCCGGGACAGGCTCGCCGCCGAGGCACCGGCCGTCGCCCGCGCGCTCGCGGACGCGCTGGCGGGCGGCCACTCGGTGCGCGGCGCGGTCGCGGCTGCCGCGGCCGGCGGCGGCGTGCCCGGCGCGGCGGGGGAGGAGCTGCGCGCGGCCGCGGCCGCGCTCGAGCTCGGCGAGCGCACCGAGGACGTGCTGCGCGCGTTCGCCCGCCGGGCGGGCGCCGGGCCGTGCGACACGCTGGTCGCCGCGGTGCTCCTGCAACGCGACGCCGGCGGCGATCTTGCCGGTCTGCTGCGTGCGCTCGCCCGTGCCCTGGAGGAGCGCGCGCGGGTCGGCGCCGACGCGCGCTCGGCGACCGCCCAGGCGCGCTTCACGGCCTGGATCGTCACCGGGCTGCCGCTCGCGGGGGTCGTCCTCGGCGAGCTCGCCCAGCCGGGCTTCATCGTCGGGCTGGTGTCCTCGCCGCTGCCTGCGCTGCTGGCCGGCACCGCGATGGCGCTGCAGGTCGTCGCGCTCGTCTGTGTGCGCCGGATCGCGCGGGTCGGCCTACCGTGCTGAGCGGGGCCGCGCTGCTCGCCGCTGCCGGCGGGGCCTGCGCCGCGGCCGCGATAGCGCAGCTGGTCGAGATGCCGCGCGGAGCCCGACGCGCCCGGCAACCGGGAACGAGCCCGCGCATTTCCCGCCGCGGACCGCTGCGGGCGTTGACGGCGCTGCTCATCCGCCTCGGCCATCGCGCGGGAGCCCCGGCCGCCCCGGATGCGCTGCAGGCACGTCTGGCCGCCGCGGGCGCGCCGCTCGGTCTGACAGCGCCCGACGTCATGGCGCTCAAGGGCGCGGCCGCGCTGGCGGGCCTGCTCGCCGCCGTGCCGCTGGTCACCGCGCTGCCGGGTCGGCTGGGCTTTGCGATGCTGCTGTGCGCGCCGGCGGCAGGCTTCCTGGCCCCCGACGTCGCGCTCGCGCGGCGCGCACGCCGCCGCGCCGAGCGCATGAGCCACGAGCTCGCCGACGTGCTCGATCTCCTACGCGTGGCGGTCCAGGCCGGGCTGCCGGTGGGCCGTGCGCTGGCCGAGGTCGGCCGGCGCTGCAGCGGGCCGCTGGCCGCCGAGCTGCGCGGTGCTGCCGCGCGCATCGAGCTCGGCGCGCGCCGCGCCGACGCGCTCGACCAGCTCGTGGCGCGCTGTCCGATCGCGGCGGCCGGCGCGCTCGCCGCCGCCGTCGCTCGTGCCGACCGCCACGGCGCCGCGCTCGCTCCCGCGCTGGAGGCGCTCGCCACCGAGGCGCGTGCCGAGCAGGCTCGCCGCCTGCGCGACCAGGCCGCCCGAGCGGCCCCGAAGATCCAACTCGTCGTCGCGCTGGTGCTCGTCCCGGCGGTGATGCTGCTCGTCGCGGCGGTGCTGCTACAGGCGCTGGTGCCTACGAGCTGACGGCGAACGTCGACGAGAGCGGCGCCGCCGTTCGTCTCAACCCACCGGTCCCCACGCGCTATGCACACCCACCGGCGGAATCCTGCCGACCGTGCAATTCGGCGCCCATCGAGGCCCGTCTGCAATCGCTCATGCGAAATCAGCCTGCGTCGGGCGGGCCCTCTCCCACACTGAAAGCCCTGCTAAAGCCGGGGTTTCCGTAGTCCATTCGTCCATTGTGGTGGCTTGGTGGGAGAAAGCGTGCAAAACGAGTTGCCTTGTGGGAGAAAGTGGGGTACGGTCGCCGCAGCGAGCCGGGTCGGAGGGGCTCCTCCCACCCCTCCAACCCGGCTCCGGAACTTCGACTCGACGCCACCCATGGCCTTCCGCGGAACCTATGACTACTCCCTCGACGCAAAGAACCGCCTCACGGTTCCGTCCCGCTTCCGCGCCGCGCTGTCTGAGGGAGTCGTGCTCGCCAAGGGGCTCGAGCGCTGTGTCGCGATCTGGAGGCCGAGCGCCTACGAGGAGTACACGCAGTCCGCGCTGGCCGGCTTTCACCCGGTCTCCCGGGAGGCGCAGACGCTGCAGCGCTTCTTCGCCGCCAACTCATTCGACACCGAACTGGACGCGGCCGGCCGGGTCATGGTGCCCCCTTTTCTCGTCGAGCACGCCGGCCTCTCCAAGGAGGTCGTCGTGACCGGCACCGGCAACGCGCTCGAGCTCTGGGATCGCGCCAGCTGGGCGGACTACAACGCCGCGCTTGCCTCCGAAGTCTCCGACATCACGGCACTCCTTGGCCACACTGATTGACATGACGATTCCGCACGTGCCGGTGCTGGCCGGCGAGGCGATCGAGCTGCTCGATCCTCGCCCCGGTCAGCTCGTCGTGGACTGCACCTTCGGCGCGGGCGGTCACGCGCGGCTGCTGGCCCAGCGCATCGGCGCGCGCGGCACGCTGATCGCGATCGACCGCGACCCGGTCGCTGCCGAGCGCTTCGCCGAGCTCGCCCGGGAGCTACACAGCACGACGCGCTTCATCCGCGCGTCGTTCGTCGACGGCCTTGCGCAGCTGCGCGACGAGGGCGTTCGTGCGGATCTCGTGCTGATGGACCTCGGCATGTCCTCGATGCAGATCGACACCTGGCAGCGCGGCTTCTCCTACTCCTACGACGCGCCGCTGGACATGCGCATGGATCCCGGCCTGCAGCTGACCGCGCACGAGCTCGTCAACAAGGCTGAGCCGCGCCGCCTGGAGGCGATCTTCCGCGACCTCGGCGAGGAGCGCTACGCGCGCAAGATCGCGCGTGCGATCGTCCGGGCGCGCGGACGCGGCGAGATCTCCTCAACGATCGGGCTCGTCGACGTCGTCACATCCGCCGTGCCCGCGCCGGCCCGCTTCGCCGCCGGCCATCCCGCCAAGCGCGTCTTCCAGGCGCTGCGGATCGCCGTCAACGACGAGCTCGGCCAGCTCGACGCCGCGCTTCCGCTGGCCTGGAGTCTGCTGCGCAACGACGGCCGGCTCGCCGCGATCTCCTTTCACTCGCTCGAAGACCGCCGCGTCAAGCGCTTCCTCGTCGCCCGCGCGCGCGGCTGCATCTGCCCGCCGGACCTGCCGGTCTGCGGCTGCGGCCGCGAGCCCGAGGCCGAGCTGGTCAGCCGCCGTGCGATCGCCCCCACCCCGGGCGAGATCGCGGCGAACCCGCGCGCGCGCTCGGCGCGTCTGCGCGTCGCGTCCAAGCTACGAGAGGACATGCGATGAGCCGCTCCTCCGCAGCCGTCGCAGAGCACGAGCGCAAGCTGCGCCGCTCGCCCGGCCCGGCCGCTGCGCGCCGCGTCTCGGGCCCCGCCCGCGACGCGCGCACGCTCGATCCGCGGCCTCGCCTGCTGCCCTCGCCGCGCCCGCTGCGGGCCGTCGCCGGCGGCGGCGCGGCGATCGCCTCGCGCGCGGCGGGCCTGGCGCTCGGCGTCTCGGGCAGCCGCGCGATGGACCGCCTCGTGCGCAGCCGGGTCTGTATCGTCATCCTCGGCTTCGGCCTGATCGGCATCGTCGCGATGCAGGTCTCGCTGCTCAAGCTCAACACGGGCATCAGCCGCGCCGTCGACGCGATGGCGACGCTCGAGCGCAGCAACTCGGCGCTGCGCCTCGACATCTCGCAGCTGAGCGCGACCGACCGGATTCAGCGCCTGGCGACCGAGAAGGGCTTCGTCATGCCGGCGCCGGTCGACGTGCACTACCTGCGCGCCGGAGACCTCGAGCGCGACGGCCGGCGCGCCGCCGGCAACATGCGTGCGCCGGAAGCGGGCACCGGCGCGCAGACTCCGAACGCGGCGCTGCCCGCTGCGCCGCAGGCCGACAGCGCCGTCGTCGCGTCCGGTCTCGGGGGGATGCCGAAGACGACGACGACCGCGCCACAGAGCGCTCCCACCGGGACGGGCGGCGCCGCCCCGGCCGCACCGACCGGCAACGCGCAGTCACCGGCAGCCGCGGGCGGCACGACCGCCAGCTCGGGGACGTCCCCGCCCCCGTCCTCGGCCGGCGGGATCGCGCCGCCCTCCTCGTCCGCGACCACGACGGGTCCCTAGCGAGTGGGTCTGACCGAGCGGCGCATCGGCCTGCTCTTCGCGCTCTTCCTCGCGCTCCTCTTGATTGCGGCGGCACGCGCGATGTGGCTCGGCGGCGTCCAGGCCAACTCGCTACAGCGTGCGGCGGCCACGCAGCAGGTCGACGAGCTGCAGGTGCCGGCGAGGCGCGGCACGATCAGCGACCGCCGCGGAGTCGAGCTGGCGGTCTCCGAGCCGGCCGCGGACGTCGCGGTCTCGCCGTACCTCGTCAAGGCGCCGCTGAAGGTCGCCAAGCAGCTCAACCCGTTCGTCGATCTCACCGCGGCCGAGCTGCTGCGCAAGCTCAACCGTCGCGACACCGGATTCGTCTACCTCGCGCGCAAGGTCGCGGGCACCAAGGCGGCGTCGATCAGCAAGCTCGAGATCGAGGGCGTGCAGCTGATCCCGACGTCGCGGCGCGCGTACCCGCGGCGCTGGCTGGCCTCGCAGGTGCTCGGCGCGGTCGGCACCGACGGCGACGGCCTGTCGGGCCTGGAGTACGCGCGCGAGCGCGTGCTCGGCGGCGAGGACGGCAAGCGCAGGATCGTCAAGGACGCGCTCGGCGAGCCGATCACCGTGCAGGAGACCAAGCGCGCCGTCTCCGGCCAGGACGTGCAGCTCACGCTCGACTCCCAGCTGCAGGACAAGGTCGAGGACGTGCTCGCCGAGGTCGGCGCGGTGTGGCGACCGAAGGGTGCGACCGCCGTCGTCATGGACCCGCACAGCGGCGCGATCCGCGCGATGGCCAACTGGCCGCGCGTCGACGCAAACGACCTCGGCGGGGCGCCGCCGTACGCGTCGCAGAACCGCGCCGTCGGCTTCAACCACGAGCCCGGCTCGACGTTCAAGGCCTTCACGGTCGCAAGCGCGCTCCAGGAGGGCGTCGTCAAGCCCGACGACTACTTCCACCTGCCGCCGACGATCACCGTCGCCGACCGTGAGATCGGTGAGGCGCATGACCGTGGCCCCCTCGACCTCACGACGACGCAGATCCTGTCGCAGTCCAGCAACGTGGGCACCGTGCGCGTCGGCCAGCGGCTCGGAGCGCGGCGCTTCGACCGCTGGGTGCGGCGCTTCGGCTTCGGGCGCCCGACCGGCGTCGAGCTGCCCGGCGAGGAGACCGGCCAGGTACTCGCCCTGGACCGCTACTCGGGCTCGTCGATGGGCAACCTGCCGATCGGTCAGGGCGAGTCGGTGACGCCGATGCAGCTCGCAACCGCCTACTCGGCGATCGCCAACGGCGGCGTCCTGCAGCGGCCGCGGATCGTCTCGCGAAGCGGTGGCAAGCGGCCGGCCCAGCCGCGCGGCCGGCGCGTGATCTCCGAGCGCACCGCCGGCCAGATCCGAACGATGCTCGAAGGCGTGCTCGAGGCCGGCGGGACCGCCAGCCAGGCCGCGATCGAGGGCTACTCGCTGGCCGGCAAGACCGGCACCGCCAACAAGATCGAGACGACTGGCCCGAACAAGGGTGACTACTCCAAGACGCGCTACATCGCCTCGTTCGCCGGCTTCGCGCCCGCGCGGCGGCCGAAGCTGCTCGTCACCGTGATGGTCGACGAGCCCCGCGGCGAGATCTACGGCTCGGAGGTCGCGGCGCCCGCGTTCCAGGAGATCATGCGCTTCGCGCTGCCGTACCTGGGCATCGCGCCTGGTTGAGCGGTGGTGGGGGGCCCCATCGGTCCTTGCTTGCGGGCGAACCGCATCACCGAGGGGAACGAGCGGAACGGGATCCCGGCCGCGTGGGCGATTCTGCGGCCTCGTGGGGTGTGGCGATCTGGTGTGCCTCAGGCTCACTCATTCGCCACACCCCCCGAGGTGCGGTGGGGGTGTGGCCCGAACCGTTTGTCTTGCACCAGCACGCGTCCGAAGGATCCGAAGCCGTCACTACCATGTCGCCGAGATGACGCTGCGCGAGGTGCTCGGCGACGCGGCCTCCGACAGCCCGGCCGTCGAGGTCACCGCGCTCGCCTACGACAACCGCCGGGTGCAGCCCGGCACCGTCTTCTTCTGCGTCCGCGGCTTCACGCGCGACGGCCATGACTTCGCCGACGACGCGGTCCGGCGCGGCGCGGTGGCGCTCGTCGTCGATCACCCGCTCGACATCGACAACCCGCAGGTCGTCGTCGACGACGTGCGCGCCGCGATGGCGCCCGCTGCCGCGCGGCTGCACGGTGACCCGACGGCGACGCTGCGCACGATCGGCATCACCGGCACGAACGGCAAGACGACGAGCGCCTACCTCGTGCGTGCGCTGCTGGAGGCCGCCGGGCGGCGGACGGGCCTGCTCGGCACGGTCACCTCGATCGTCGGCGGCGCCGAGCACGAGGTCGCGCGCACGACGCCCGAGGCGATCGACCTGCAGGCGACGTTCGCGCAGATGCTCGCCGCCGGCGACAGCGAATGCGTCATGGAGGTCTCCAGCCACGCGCTCGCGCTCGGCCGCGTCGACGCGATCCACTGGGTGGCTGCGATCTTCACGAACCTCACGCAGGACCACCTCGACTTCCATCCGACGATGGAGGAGTACTTCGCCGCAAAGCGCAGGCTGTTCACTCCCTCCGCGGCCACGGGCGACGCCGGTCCGCAGGTCGCGGTGATCAACATCGACGAGCCCTACGGCGCTCGGCTCGCGGCCGAGCTCGACGGCCGCGTGATCACGGTCGGCATCGACAACGCGGACGCCGACCTGCGCGCGATCGACGTTTGCAGCGATTTCTCCGGCTCGACGTTCCGCGCCGGCGGCCTCGAGCTGCGCATACCACTACCGGGTCGCTTCAACGTCCTCAACGCGCTCGGCGCCGTCGCAGCGGTGCGGGCGCTCGGCGTCGACGGTGAGACGATCGTCGCGGCACTGCCCGACGCCGGGCGCGTGCCCGGGCGCTTCGAGCCGGTCGACGCCGGCCAGGACTTCGCCGTGCTCGTCGACTACGCGCACACACCCGATTCGCTGCGCAACGTGCTCGCTGCGGCACGGCCGCTGACGCGCGGACGGCTGCTGTGCGTCTTCGGCTGCGGCGGCGATCGCGACCGCGGCAAACGTCCGCAGATGGGGGAGATCTCCGCGCGGCTGGCGGATCTGACGCTCGTGACCTCAGACAACCCGCGCTCGGAGGATCCTGCAGCGATCGTGCAGGAGATCCTCGCCGGCATCGAGGACCGCTCCGCCACCGAGGCGATCGTCGATCGCCACGCCGCGATCGAACACGCGGTGGTGCTCGCGCGGGCCGGCGATGTGGTCGTGATCGCCGGCAAGGGCCATGAGCAGGGGCAGGAGTTCGAGCACGGGCGAAAGCTGCCCTTCGACGACGTCGCGGTCGCCCGCGAGGCGCTGCGTGCGCGACTGGTCGGCTGAGCAGCTTGCCGGCGCCGCGGGCGCCCGTCTGGTCGCGCCGGCTGGGGCAGCGCCGGACGGCGTCGGGTCCGGCGGCGCCGCGCCGCGCGAGCAGGCGCCGGGCCCGGCACGGGTCACCATCGACTCGCGCGACGTCGGCCCCGGGGACCTCTTCGTCGGCCTGCCGGGAGCGCGCACGGACGGTGGGCGCTATGCGCCCCAGGCGCTCGCGCAGGGCGCCTGGGGCGTGCTCGTCGCAGACGAGCACGCGCACGAGCTCACCGCGCGGGGCGCGCCGCCAGGCGTGCTGATCGCCAGCGACGAGCCGCTGGGCGCGCTGCAGCGCCTGGCGCGCTCGTGGCGGCGCGAGCTCGGCGCGCAGGTCGTCGGCATCACCGGATCGACGGGCAAGACGTCGACGAAGGACCTGCTCGCGGCGATGCTCGCGCAGGAGCGCAGCGTCGTTGCCAGCGCGCAGAACCACAACACCGAGATCGGCCTGCCGCTGACGATCCTCGGCGCACCCGCGGGGACCCAGGTGCTCGTGCTCGAGATGGCGATGCGAGGCGCGGGCCAGATCGCCGAGCTCGCCGCGATCGCCGAGCCCGACGTCGGCGTGATCATCAACGTGGGCCCGGTGCACCTCGAGCTGCTCGGATCGCTGCGGGCGGTCGCGGCCGCCAAGGCCGAGCTTATCGCCGGCCTGCGACCCGGAGCGACGGCGGTGCTGCCCGTCAACGAGCCGCTGCTGGACGCCCACCTGCGCGAGGATCTTGAGATCGTGACGTTCGGCCCGGGCGGCGATGTGTCGCAGCTCGACGATCTGCAGCCGCCGTTCAGCTCCGCCCACATGCGCCTCAACGCGCTCGCCGCGCTGGCCGCGGCGCGGGCGCTCGGGGCACAGCCGAGCGGGCGGCTCGAGGTGACGCTCAGCGCCCTGCGCGGGCAGCGGATCGAGCTGCCCGGTCAGGTCCTCGTCATCAACGACTGCTACAACGCCAACCCGATGTCGATGCGTGCCGCCCTCGACGACCTCGCCCTATCCGCCTCGGGACGCAGGGTCGCCGTGCTCGGGGACATGCTCGAGCTGGGGCCAGAGGAGGGGCGCTACCACGAGCAGATCGGCGACCACGCGCGCGAGGCAGGCGTCGACGTGCTCGTCGCTGTCGGGCCGCTCGCCGCGCGCATGGGCGAGCGCTTCGAGGGCGAGCTGCACCGCGTCGAGGATGCCGCGGAGGCCACCGAGCTGACGGGCGAGCTGCTGCGCCCCGGCGACACGGTCGTCATCAAAGCCTCGCGTGGCGTCGGCCTGGAGGTCGTCGCCGAGCATTTGCTGGCGGCGGCGGCGGAGTAGCCGTGGGCGAGGTTCTCATCGCCGGCACGGTCGCGCTGCTGATCTGCATCTTCCTGTCGCCGAAGTTCATCCAGTTCCTGCGCGAGCGCGAGTTCGGGCAGTTCATCCGCGCCGAGGGGCCCGAGGGTCACCACGCCAAGGCGGGCACGCCGACGATGGGCGGGATCATCATCTTCACGGCGATTTCGATCCCGTTCCTGATCATGTCCGACTACGACTGGCGTGCGGTCGGCGTCTACGGAGCGGCGATGGGCTGCGCGCTGCTGGGCTTCGCCGACGACTACATCAAGATCGTGCGGCGCCGCTCGCTCGGGCTGAGCGCGCGCGCGAAGCTCGGCATCACGATCCTCATCTCGGTCGGCCTGTGGTGGATCGCGACCGAGAAGGCGGGCTTGCCGCAGACGCTACGGCTGCGGGTGATCGACTACCAGATCGATCTCGGCTTCCTCGCCGGGATCCCGTTCCTGATCCTCATCTACCTCGTCGTCGCGGCCACGACGAGCGCCGTCAATCTCACCGATGGGCTCGACGGGCTGGCCGCGGGCTGCGCCGCGATCGTGCTGCTGGCCTACATCGGGATCACCTTCATCACGGCCGGCCAGAAGGACCTCGCGCTGCTGTCGTCGTGCCTCGTCGGCGCGTGCGTCGGCTTTCTGTGGTTCAACGCCTTTCCGGCGACGATCTTCATGGGTGACACCGGCTCGCTCGGGATCGGCGGCGCGATCGCCGGGCTGGCGATCATGACGAAGACCGAGATCCTGCTGATCCTGATCGGCGGGATCTTCGTCGTCGAAGCGCTGAGCGTGCTGATCCAGGTCTTCTCGTTTCAGACCTTCCGCAAGCGCGTCTTCCTGATGGCGCCGATCCACCACCATTTCGAGCTGATGGCGTGGTCGGAGACGAAGATCATCCTGCGCTTCTGGATCGTCGCCGCGATCTGCAGCGCGATCGGCTTCACGCTGTACCAGCAGTCGGTCGCGTAGTGGGTCGATGAGCGAGCGCCCGCCGCTGCCGCCGGGCCCGTGGCTCGTCGTCGGGCTGGCGCGCTCGGGGATCGCCGCGGGGCGCGCCCTGCGGGCGCGCGGCGAGCAGGTCATCGCGGTCGACGCTGGGCGGCCGGACGTTCCCGGCGACCTCGAGGCGCATGTCGAGACCGACGGGCTCGCGCAGCTCGCCGGCGCGCGGGCGGTCGTCAAGTCGCCCGGTGTCCCGCGCCAAGCGCCGGTCATCGCCGCCGCCCGCGAGCGCGGGATCCCCGTGCTCGGCGAGCTCGAGCTCGGCTGGCGGCTGCTGCGCAACGAGTTCGTCGCCGTCACGGGGACGAACGGCAAGACGACGACGGTGCAGCTGCTCGGCCACATCCACCGCGAGGCCGGCTTGCCGGTCGCGGTGGCGGGCAACGTCGGCACCGCCGTCAGCGGCCTCGCCGGCGGCGTGGATCCCGCTGCCGTCGTCGTCTGCGAGACGAGCTCGTTTCAACTCGAGGACACGCTCGCGTTCGCTCCCGAGGGCGCCGTGCTGCTCAACCTCGAGGCCGACCACCTCGACCGCCACGGCACGCTGAAGGACTACATCGACGCGAAGCTGCTCGTCTTCGCGCGCCAGGGCAACGACGACGTCGCGGTCGCTCCGGCGGGGATCGGGATCGACGATCTCGGCGGCTGCGCGCGGCGTGTCCCGTTCGGCCCCGGCGGAGAGCTCGACGACCGCGCGGATCATCTGTGGTGGGGCGGCGAGTCGCTCGTCGCGCACGACGAGATCGGCCTGCGTGGCGCGCACAACCGCGCCAACGCGGCCGCAGCGGCGGCGATCGCGCTCGCGCGCGGCATCGATCCCGAGGCGGTGCGTGCGGGGCTGCGCAGGTTCGGCGGCGTCGAGCATCGCCTCGAGGAGGTCGCCCGCCGCGACGGCGTCCTGTATGTCAACGACTCCAAGGCCACGAACGTCGCCTCGACGCTCGTCGCGCTGGCGAGCTTCGATGCGCCGGTCCATCTGATCCTCGGCGGGCAGGGCAAGGGCCAGGACTTCAGCGCGCTGCGCGGTCGCGCCCAGGCGGTCTATCTGATCGGGGAGGACGCCGGCCGGCTCGAGCGCGAGGTCGGCGGCGAGCGCTGCGGCGAGCTTGAGGCCGCCGTCGGCGCCGCCAGCGCCGCGGCGCGCGAGGGCGACGTCGTGCTGTTGTCGCCGGCCTGTGCGAGCTTTGACCAGTTCGACGATTTCGAAGCGCGTGGCCGCGCGTTCAAGGCGCTGGTGGGCGAGGATTGAGGCTCCGTCCGCGCAGCGCCTGGCAGAGCGGGTTCGTGGCTCAGCGATCTCGACTCGCGACGCCGTCCCGTTGGAGGTTGGGCTTGGGGACTCTGTCTCAGGCATTGATTGCGTCATCATACGATGATGTAATCCATGCATGAGGAAGGTGCGGAGATGAGGACGACCTTGGTACTCGATGATGATTTGCTCGCCGAGGCGCAGCGCCTCACCGGGATGAAGGAGAAGACTCTGCTGGTACGCGAAGGGCTCAACGCCCTGATCGAGCGCGAGAGCGCGCGTCGTCTCGCCCGCCTTGGCGGAACCGAGCCAGGGCTGACCGCGATCCCGCGGCGACGCTCCGCGGACCGGTGATCCTGGTCGATACCGCGGTATGGATCGACCACTTCCGCGACGGCGACCCGCATCTCGCCGGGCTGCTTGACCGCGGCTTCGTCCTTGCCCATCCGTGGATCACCGGAGAGTTCGCCCTCGCCCTTTTGCGAGGGCGCGCAGAGATCCTGCGCCTGCTCGACGATCTTCCACAAGCCACGGTCGCAACGCCAGCCGAGCTTCTGGCACTCATCGAGCGTCATGGGCTGTTCGGCTTGGGCATCGGCTACGTCGACGCGCAGTTGCTCGCTGCGACGTTGCTGACCGACGAGGCGACGTTGTGGACTCGTGACCGACGACTGCAGACGGCAGCCCAACGCCTTGGTACGGCCTATACACCTAAGCAGCGCTCGTGAGCCACACGCGGTTTAGCGGCGGCGCGGCAGCGAAAATGCACGCTGGTGGCGGGCGCCGTGCCGGCCGAGCGACAGCCACTCGCGGTCGCGTCGGCTGGCGTCGCGGGGTCGGGTACGCGTGGTCGCGGCCGCTAGCATCGCCTTCGTGCCGAGGGCGAGCGACGCGTCTAGCTATGACGCGGTCCTGTATCCGGCGCGCCCGTTTGTCCAGACGCACCCCGACCGGCTCGCGACGCTCGCGACGCTGTTCGGCCTGAAACCCCCGCGGCCCGGCGTTTGTCGCGTGCTCGAGCTTGGCTGTGGCGCCGGTGGCAACCTGCTGCCGATGGCGGCCGCGCTGCCCGGCGCAACGTTCGCGGGGATCGACAACGCGAGCGTCCCGATTGCCCGCGCGCGATCGCTGGCCGAGCGCCTGGGCCTGAGCAACGTCCACTTTGATGAGATCTCGATCGAGGAGTACGAGCCGCCGGCGGAGGGCTTTGATTACGTCATCGCCCACGGCGTGTACTCATGGGTTACGGACCCTGTCCGCGACGCGCTGCTCACGCTCTGCGCCCGCGCCGTGTCCAGGCACGGCGTCGCGTACGTCAGCTACAACGCGCTGCCCGGCGGTCACCTGCGCCAGGCGCTGCGGGAGATGCTCGCCTTCCACCTCGGCGAGATCTCGGCACCCGATGAGCGGATCGCCGCCGCACGCGGCTTCCTCGGGCTGCTCAACGCGGCCGGTGAGTCCGACGATGACCTCGCCACGAGGCTGGGCCCGGAGGCCCGCGAGCTCTTCGATCACGATGACGCGCTCCTCTTTCACGACACGCTCGCCGACTTCAACCGGCCGTTTTACTTCCACGATTTCATCGCGCGCGCGGAGGCGCACGGCCTGCAGTTCCTGTCCGAGGCCCAGTTTTCGGAGATGCAGGTCGGCGCTCTGTCGCGGTCACTGCAGCGGAAGCTGTTGGCGATCCCCGATCCGCTGCGCCGCGAGCAGTACCTCGACTTTCTCAAAGAGCGCAAGTTCCGCCAGACGCTGCTCTGCCACGCCGACTGTACGCTCGACGGCACGCCGCGCCCGGAGACGCTGCGCGCCCTCGCGGTGTCCGCGGCATTGCGCTGGAAGGCCGATGAGCAGAGCGGGCGCGTCACCTTCGTCGGCCCCGGCAATGCTCACGTCATCACCGACCACCCGCTGGTGGTGCGCACGCTGGAGACGATCGGGAGAGGCTGGCCGTCGCCGGTCTGGATAGCGCAGCTCGGCAGCGAGGGTGAGCTGCCGGCGATCTGCGACGCGCTGCTGCGTTGCTTCGGCGCGAACCTCGTGCGGCTGCACGTCCACCCGCCGCTCGTGAGCACGATCGCGCCCGAGCGTCCGCGCGTTAGCCCGGTCGCGCGCCTCGAGGCGGCCACCGGGACGATGCTGACGACGGTGCGCCACACGCACTACCAGCTCGACGACGATCTCGGGCGCCGGGTCGCCGCCCTACTCGACGGGACCCGCGACCGGCCCGCGTTGCTCGCCGCGCTGCAGGACGACGGCGCGTCGGCGGACGACGACCTCGCAGCGGCGATCGACGCGTCGCTCGCGCGCCTCGCGGGCGCGGGGCTGCTGCTCTGCGACGAGCCGTAGGCGCGCGGCCGACACGGCCAATCCGTGGCTTGCTCACCCGACGGCTGGCTGAACGCGAGTAGTCAAGGGGTTGCGGCAAGCGACGCATGTTCGGCGCGGCGCTTTATCCCGAGGCGCATCTTGCGTTCCATCGCGAAGTGCGGAAGGTCAAACAGCAGCGCGAACGCAACGTTCAGTGGCCCGCTCGGGCTGCGCCAGCGAGCCACCAATCGGCTGCGATCGGGGCCGTCTGACTCAAGCACGAAGTACCAGCCGCAATCAAGCGTCAGCGAGCGTCCAGCGTCGATCGCGAGGACCTGCAGGCCCGTCTCGTGGTGCAACAGCAGCGTGTCGCCGACATCGCGTTGCTGCCACTCGGAATGCACGCGATCAGCGTTTTGCATGACAGCCAGCGAGGTTCTCAAGCCACGTGTAGCTGTAAAAGCCCGCGCGGTCCTGACCGATCTGCGCCAGCCACGGCCACACCTGCCGGGCGGGCGCATCGATCGTGACCGCGCGCGTGTGCTGCACGCTGGGGCGCGGCACCGTCTCGTCGCCCGTCAGCGCCTTCCTGCGCTCCTGGGCGCTGGCACCCCACCCACGTATCCACGCAAGCGCGGCAGCGTACGCGAGCGCAACGCCGAGCTTCGCAGCCGATCGTGGCCGCGGGAGACGCCCGGCGCGCAGCGAGCGCCCGGTGTCCGCTGCTGCCGCGCTGCTCGCCGCGAGCAGCGCGACCGGTACCGCTGAAGATCACCAGCACCACGCGCACCGCACTCAGCGGACGCAGACTCGGCTTGTGCACGACGACGTCGCTCATCGCTTCTCATCCCTTGCCGTCCGACAGGTTGACATCAATCAAGCGCGCAGTCCGATCCCAAATGCCGCATGCCGAGACAGGACTCCAGCCGCCGCCGCCGAAGGCAGCAGGCGATGGCCTCCGCTGTTGCCGACCAGGCCGCCGCCAAACGCAAGCTCCCCAAGCCGGTCGAGTACAACATCCTGCTGACGGCGACGCTGTGCCTGCTCGCCGCGGGCGCCGTGATGGTCTACAGCGCCTCGTCCGCACGGACGTTGCTGGAGAGCGGCGGCGATGGCACCGGCTACCTCGTTAAGTACGTCGTCTACGGCGCGATCGGGCTCGTCGCGATGCAGGTGCTCGCGCGCGGCGGCGGGATGGAGTTCGTGCGCCGCGTCACGCCGGCGCTGCTGGTGACCGCGTTCGTGCTGCTGCTGGCCGTCAAGCTGCCCGGCGTCGGCGTGCGCATCAACGGCGCGCAGCGCTGGCTCGGCGCGGGCCCGGTGCAGTTCCAGCCCTCCGAGCTGATGAAGCTCGCGCTCGTGCTGTACAGCGTGAGCCTGCTCGCCGCGCACCCGTCACGGCTGCGGGGGCTGCTGAGCATCCGCAGCCCGCTGCTCGTCGTCAGCGGCGCGGCGATCCTGCTGATCGCCTCCCAGCCCGACCTCGGTACCGCGCTCGTGATCGCCTTCACGCTGTTCACGCTGCTGCTCGTCTCCGGCGTCCCGATGCGGCTGCTGTACACGATGGCCGGCATCGGCGCCGTGCTCGTGCTCGTCTTCGTGCTCATCGAGCCCTATCGCGCGGCGCGTCTGACGGCGTTCCTCAACCCGTGGGCGCACTCGGACTCGACTGGCTTTCAGGCTGTCCAGGGCCAGATCGCGCTCGGCTCGGGCGGCCTCTTCGGGGTGGGCCTCGGCGAGTCGGTGCAGAAGGTCTTCTACCTGCCCGAAGCGCACACCGACTTCATCCTCGCCGTCATCGGCGAGGAGCTCGGCATCGCGGGCATCTGCGGCGTGCTGTTCCTCTACGGCCTGATCGGCTACGCGGGGCTGCGCACCGCCAAGGCAGCCACCACGCGCTACGCCCAGCTGCTGGCCGCCGGCCTGACGGCGCTGATCCTCTGCCAGGCGCTGCTGAACGTCTTCGCGGTGCTCGGGATCGCGCCGCTGACCGGCGTGCCGCTGCCGTTCATCTCGTCGGGGTCGAGCAGCCTGCTCGTGCTGCTGGCGACGATGGGCCTGCTGCTCAACATCGCGACACGCAGCACCAGCCACCTGGCGGCGCTGCCCGAGCCCGACTCAAGTCGAGAGGATGCGCAAGGATCCGGCCGTGCCCAGAGTGCTGATCGCAGCCGGTGGGACGGCCGGGCACGTAGTGCCCGCGCTGGCGGTCGCTGAGCAGCTGAGAGCGGCCGGGGCCGACGTCAGCTTCGTCGGCGGCGAGCGCACCGAAGCGCGGCTCGTCCCGGAGGCGGGCTACGAGCTACGCACGATCCGCGTCGAGGGCCTCAGCCGCACGAACCCGCTGCGGGCGGCGCGCGCGCTCGCGCGCTCTGCCAGCGCCGTCGGCGCGGCGGCGCGGATCGTGCGCGAGCTGCGTCCGGCGGTCGTGCTCGGCGGCGGCGGCTACGTCGCAGGGCCGGTCGGGTTGGCGGCGGCCGCATTGCGCACGCCGCTCGTCCTGGCCGAGGCCGACAGCCACCTGGGGATCTCCAACCGCCTGCTCGCGCCGCTGGCCAAGCGCGTCTGCCTGGCCTTTGCGATCGCGGGTCGCAGCGGCGCGCGCTACGTCGTCACCGGCCGGCCGGTGCCGCCGCCGGCGACGGATGTCGCCGCCGCGCGGGCGCGTTTCGGCCTGCGCGACGGCGAGCCCTGCGTGCTCGTCTTCGGCGGCTCGCTCGGCGCTCGCACGATCAACGAGGCCGCAGTCGACGCGTTTCTCACGACGCCGTTCGCCGTCCTGCACGCGGCCGGCGAGCGCGACTACGCCGCGCTGCGCGAGCGCGTCTCGAGCGCGCGGTACGACCTGCGCGCGTACATCGACGACTTCGGACAGGCGCTCGCGGCCTGCGACCTGTGCGTCGCGCGCGCGGGCGGATCGATCTTCGAGATCGCGGCAGCGGGCAAGCCCGCGATCCTCGTGCCCTATCCGCACGCGACCGCCGACCACCAGAGCTCCAACGCGCGCTGGATGGCCGACGCCGGAGCCGCCGTGGTAATCGCGGACGGCGATCTGACACCGGCGCGCCTGGGCCAGGAGGTGGGGGCGCTGCTTGGCGATCGCTCGCGGCTCGCCGCGATGGCGGCCGCGTCGGCGTCGCTCGCTCGCCCCGACGCCGCGCAGCGGATCGCCGAAGAGCTCCTGGCGGCCGCGCGGAAGCGCTCCCGGTGAGCGGCGACTGGAGGGAGCGCGTGGACGCGCTCCCGGCGAGCGGGGACTGGAGCGAGCGCGCGGAAGCGCTCGCGGTGAGCGGCGACTGGAGAGAGCGGCGGCTGCACTTCGTCGGCATCGGCGGGGCGGGCATGAGCGCCCTGGCGCTCGTCGCCCGCGCGCTCGGCGCGCAGGTGACGGGCTCCGATCGCGTCGAGTCGACGTACCTCGAGCGCGTGCGCGCGGCCGGAATCGAGCCGCGGCTCGGCCACGATGCGGCCAACGTCCCGATCGGCGACGACATCGAGCTCGTCGTCTCGACGGCGATCGCGGCCGCCAACCCCGAGCGTGCCGCCGCACGCGAGCGCGGGCTGCGCGAGCTGCACCGCGGCGCGCTGCTCGCGCAGGTCAGCCGTCTGCGCCGCACGATCGCCGTCGCCGGCACGCACGGCAAGACGACGACCGCGTCGATGGCCGTCCACGCGCTGCTCGCGCTCGGGCACGACCCCTCGTATCTGATCGGCGGCGAGCTGCGGAGCACCGGCACGAACGCTGCGCTGGGCAGCGGCGACTGGCTCGTCGTCGAGGCTGACGAGTCCGACCGCTCGTTTCTCGAGCTCGAACCCGAGATCGCGCTTGTCACGAACATCGAGCTCGACCATCACACGACGTACGCCTCGCACGTCGAGCTCGAGCGGGCCTTCGGGACCTTTCTGCGCGCCAGCCTGCGCGTCGTCGTCGCCGACAGCGAGGATGCTCTCGCGTTCCTCGATCGCGAGGGCATCGCCGAAGCGGCCTTCTTCGGCGCGCGTGATGTCGCCCTCGACGCCGGCGGCGCGAGCTTCGGCTGGGCCGATCAGAGCGTCGTGCTGTCGGTGCCCGGGGCGCACAACGTGGCCAACGCCGCCGCGGCGCTGACGGCGTGCGCGATGGCGGGAGCGTCACCGCAGGAGCTGGCGGGCACGCTCGCAGATTTTCGCGGCGCCGGGCGGCGCTTCGAAGCGTTGGGGGAGACGGACGCAGGCGCGCTCGTGGTCGACGACTACGCCCACCACCCGACCGAGGTGCGCGCCGCGATCGCGGCCGCTCGCACGCTCGGGCGCCGGCGCGTCGTCGCGGTGTTCCAGCCGCACCTGTACTCGCGCACGCGCGCGCTCGGCCGCGAGTTCGGTGCCGCGCTCGCGCTCGCCGACACCGCCTGCGTGCTCGATGTCTATCCCTCGCGCGAGTGCGCGGCGGACTTCCCGGACGTCAGCGGCCTGCTGATCGCCGAGGCGGCCGCGGACGCCGGGGCCGGCAGGCCGGTCGTCTGGGCACCGGACTTCGCCGCCGCCGAGGGCCTGCTGCGCGCGATGCTGCGCGGCGGCGACGTGTGCCTCGTGATGGGGGCCGGCGACATCGACGCGCTGGGGCGCCGGCTCGTCGCGCAGCCGGTCTGAGGCGCTCCGGGCGGCTGCGGCGACCGTGTCGAGTTATTCCGCCGTGCCATGCATAAGTCGACACGGCGCCTGAGTCCGTGCCGTCCGGGGCCGACGGAGGGCCTGGGTACGTCGAGTTGTTCATCTCGGGGATGAAGAAGTCGACACGCCGACTCGGGCGCCGCGCTCAGCCGCGTGCCGCGTGCCGAGTACCGCGCTGCGCACTCAGTCCTCAGGACGGCGGCGGCGAGCCTGTGGACGGCGCGAGCCTCACGTACCAGCGCCCGTCGATGTAGCGCAACGACAGATCGTCCTGGCCCGGTAGCGTGGCGACGTTTGCGCGGACGACGGGTTTGAGCGCCGCGAAGCTCTGGCGCAGGCTCGCCGCGTCGGCCGGCGTGATGGCGTCCTCCAGGCGCCCGACCTCGCGCCGGCAGCGCTGCTTGGATGCCGATTTGAGCGGCGCGCTCGTGGGGTCCAGCAGGTCGCACGTCCGCCTGGCGTCGGACGATGTAAACGCGACCGCGTACTCGCGCAGCGTGGCTCGCGCGCCCGCCTCGCTGCGGTGGGTGCGATCGGGGGGCGGCTGAGGAGCCGCCTTCTTCCTTTCATCCGACCCTCCGCATCCGGCCAGCAGGAGCGCGCCGAGCGCCGCGCCGGCGGCGGCCCGCCGTAGAGAACCACGAGGAGCGCTCACGGCCCGACCGTAGCAGGGGGCATCTCCCACCGATGCCCGACGAATACGGGCTCGGGCACGAGCTCGACGCCGAACGCGGCACGCACGCCACGGGCGATCTCCTGCGCGAGCGCGACGAGCTCGCGGGCGGTGCCCGCGCCACGGTTGGTCAGGGCGAGCGTGTGCTTGGAGGAGATCGCGATGCCATCGGGATTGCCATATCCGCGCGCGAAGTCGGCCCGCTCGATCAGCCACGCGGCCGACGTCTTGACCGCGCGGTCGGGCTGAGGCCATGCCGGCGGCGCGACGTCCGGTCCGAGTCGCGCGGCCGCGCGGCGCTTGAGCTCGGCGAACGCGTCCTCACTGAGGACCGGATTGGTGAAGAACGAGCCCGCGCTGACGGAATCCGCGTCATCGGGGTCGAGCACCATCCCTTTGCCGCGGCGCAGCTCGAGCACCGCGGCCCGCACCTCGGCCAGCGGTGCGCACGCGCCGAGCTCGATCTCCAGGCGCCTCGCCAGCTCGGCGTAGCGCACCTGCTCGGACAGCTCGCGGCGCCGCAGCGCGTAGGAGGCGTTGAGGATGACCCAGCGCTGAGGATCGCGCTTGAACATGCTCGAGCGGTACGCAAACCGGCAGTCCTCGGGCGCCAGCACGCAGGTCTCCCGGCGTACGCGGTCGTAGGCGCGCACGGCGACGATCACGCTCGATACCTCCTGGCCGTACGCGCCCACGTTTTGGATCGGCGTCGCGCCGACCGAGCCCGGTATCCCCGACAGCGCTTCCACACCGGCCAGGCCATCGAGCACGCACGAGGCGACGAGCGCGTCCCAGTTCTCGCCGGCCTGCACGTCGAGCTGCACGCGCCCATCGGCGAGCTCGCTGCGCGCAACCCCGCGCGTCGCGATCCGCAGGACCGGCCCCGGGAAGCCGGCATCGGCGACGACGACATTGCTGCCTCCGGCGAGCACGAGCAGCGGTTGGCCGGCGGCGTCGGCCTCGCGCACCGCGGCGACGATGTCCTCCTCGGCGCGCGCGTCGACGAGCCGCTCGGCCGGGCCGCCGAGCCGCAGCGTCGTAAGCTCGCTGAGTGTCGGGAGGTCGGCCATGGCGACCAGGCTAGACGGGCTGCGCAGACGGCCTTTGCTCGTGTCATCGGGGCAGGATGGCCGACGCCGATGCCGATCAATCCGACGACCACACGATTGTGGCTGTTCGTACACGCCGCCGTCCGACCGCGGGCAGGGGCGGCGCCGCGCGCGGCGAAGAGTCAAGCGATGGCCCGCTTCGCTCGCCGCCGCCTGCGTGTGGTCCTCATCACCGCGGTGCTGCTTGCAGTCCTGGTCCCGCTCGGGCTGGTGCTGCGCGACAGCTCGCTCGTGCGCGTCGAGCACGTCACGGTCAGCGGCATCGAGGGGCCGCAGGCCGATGCGGTGCGCGCGCGGCTGACCGCGGCGGCGCAGGACATGACCACGTTGCACGTGCGCGAGGACGAGTTGAAGGCCGCGGCCAGGGCCTATCCGATCGTGCACAGCGTCAACGCCCAGGCCGACTTCCCGCACACGTTGCGCATCGCCGTCAACGCCTACGAGCCGGTCGCCGTGTTGCAGGCCGGGGAGCAGGGCATCGCGGTCGCCTCGGACGGCACTTTGCTCCGTGGCAATCCGACGGCCGACCTGGCCGTCATCGCGCTGCGCACGATTCCCGGCGGCGATCGCCTGCACCACCCGGACCCCGTCCGCGCGGTGCGTCTGATGGCTGCCGCGCCTGCCGCGCTGCGCGCGCGCGTGGAGCGCATGGTGATCTCCGGGCGCAACCTCATCGCCGTGCTGCGCGAGGGGCCGAAGCTCTACTTCGGCGACGGTGCGCGCCGCATGGCGAAGTGGTCCGCAGCGGCGCGCGTGCTCGCCGACAGCGCCAGCCGCGGCGCGAGCTATGTCGACCTGCGGCTGCCCGAGCGACCGGTCGCCGGGGGCCTCGCCTCAACGGAGCGCGACGACCCAACCCCAAGGACCGATGACTCAACCTCAAGTATAGGTTGATTGCAATCGGAGCACGTTCCTCCTGCTCAGGTCGAGACTCGAGCGTTCTGCAATCATTCGTGCGTGAGTAGACTTCGCGTTGACATCCGTTCCGGCCCGTGCTTACTGTGATTTCCGCAGCGCGTGGCCGGGGAGCATAAATCTCTCAACGCTAACTCAAGGGTCGGACGAATTCTCATGGAGTCCAGCAGCTATCTCGCGGTCATCAAGGTCGTCGGTGTCGGCGGCGGCGGAACCAACGCCGTCAACCGCATGGTCGACGCTGGTCTGCGCGGCGTAGAGTTCATCTCGGCCAACACCGATGCCCAGGCGCTGCAGATGACCGACGCCGACATCAAGCTCAATATCGGGCACGAGCTGACGAAGGGTCTCGGCGCAGGCGCCAACCCCGAGGTCGGCTTCGGCGCGGCGGCCGAGTCGCGCGATGACATCAAGGAGGCGCTGAAGGGCGCCGACATGGTCTTCGTCACGGCCGGCGAAGGTGGCGGCACCGGCACCGGTGCGGCCCCGGTCATCGCGGAGATCGCAAAGAATGAGATCGGCGCGCTCACCGTGGGAGTCGTCACGAAGCCGTTCGAGTTCGAGGGCAGCCAGCGCACGCGCCAGGCCGAGGAGGGCATCGAGCGCCTGCGCGAGGTCGTCGACACGCTGATCGTGATCCCCAACGAGAAGCTGCTGTCGGTCGTCGAGCGCCGCACGACGATGATCGACGCCTTCCGCGAGGCCGACAACGTCCTGCGCCAGGGCGTGCAGGGGATCACCGACCTGATCACGATTCCCGGCCTGATCAACCTCGACTTCGCCGACGTGCGCACGATCATGCAAGACGCCGGCTCGGCGCTGATGGGCATCGGCAGCTCCAACGGCGAGAACCGCGCCGCCGAGGCGGCGCGCATCGCGATCTCGAGCCCGCTGATCGAGGAGAACGTCCAGGGCGCGACCGGGATCCTGCTCAACATGACCGGCGGCAAGGACCTCGGGCTGTTCGAGGTCAACGAGGCCGCCGAGATCGTGCGCGAGGCAGCGGCTCAGAACGCGAACATCATCTTCGGCGCCGTCATCGACGAGGCCCAGGGCGACGACGTCCGCGTGACGGTCATCGCCACCGGCTTCGACCACGGGCGCGCGCGCCCGCGGACCGCGCGTGAGGACGTCCGCGACCGTGCGCGCGAATCCGATCGCGGCCCGCGCATCGACGACCGCCAGCGCTCATCGCTGGAGATCGACGACGACGAGATCGAGATCCCCCGCTTCCTTCGCTAGGCGGGTTGGCGGTTCGGTGGACCGTGGGTCGTGGACGCGTACCCGGCGAACTGCATCGATGAAAGAGAACGTAGCCCGGTGGTGGTTGCGGTCCCCGGACCCGGTGTGTGGGGGGTGTGGCGATTGAGCGCCCCTGTAGGGCGCCAGATCGCCACACCCCCCGGCCTCGCTCCGCGCGGGCCTACAGCGCCAACCCAGCCCCCGCCTTCATCAGCGATGCTGTTCGCCCCAAAGCTTTCCCCCCGACCCGCGCCACGCCGGTAGCGTCGCACCAATGGAGGCGGGGATCGTTGACCCGGGCACGCCGGCGGACGTCGACGTCACGCGCGAGGCGCGACGACCGGTCGACGACTCGACGCTCGCCATCCCGGTTGTGGCGCGTCCGGCGAGCGGCACGCCGCGCCATCGCCTGGTCGCGATCGGCGACTCGCTGACGCAGGGCTTCAAGAACTTCGCCATCCGCGACACGCGACTGTCCTATCCCGCGCTGATCGCGCGCGAGCTCGGCTGGGAGCGCGAGTTCCGCGTGCCGCTCTACGACGGTCCCGGCGGCCTTCCGCTGGACCTCGAATGGCTGTTGCGCGAGCTCGAGAGCGAGTTCGGCTCCGAGCTCGAGGGGGGCGAGGCCGTGAGCACCGTGCTCGCCGCTCGGCGCCTGCTGGAGGCGCACGAGGACTTCTGGGAGCGCGGCCCTGCGGCACGCCCGGCACGCGGGCCCGAGATCAACCACAACCTCGCGATCTTCGGCTGGGACCTGCGCGACACGCTCTCGCGTGACGCCGACGACTGCCGCGACGAGCTCGTCGACGCGCGCGACAAACCGTGGCCGTCGGCGCCCGAGAACAGCGCCGCGCTCGCCGCCCTGCGCGTCCTGTACAGCGCGCGCGACGCGGGCGGCCGGGCGCTGACCCCGCTCGAGGCCGCCACGCAGCTCGGCAGCGCCGGAGCCATCGGCGACGACGGCGCGCCGCTTGCAGACGAGGACGGCATCGAGACCCTGATTGTCTTCCTCGGATCCAACAACGCGCTGCCCACGGTCCTGACGCTCGACGTCAGGTGGAGTCGGCTGGACTACGCGAGCCTCGGCGCGAAGGATGCCTACACGGTCTGGCGCCCGACGCATTTCGCCGCCGAGCTGCGCGCCGTCGGCGAGGCGGTCAGGCGCATCCGCGCGCGACACGTCCTGTGGATCACCGTTCCGCACGTCACGATCGCGCCGCTCGCGCGCGGCTTCGGCGGGAAGGTCGACGCCCGGTCGCGCTACTTCCGCTTCTACGGGCGGCCATGGGTCAAGGAGGACAGCTTCCTGGCGGACCCATCGCGCTACCCGCATCTGACCGCCGGGCAGGCGCGCGCCGTCGACAGTGCGATCGACCAGTACAACGAGGCGATCTGCGACACCGTCCGCGGCGCGCGCAACGCCGGCCTGGACTGGCACGTCGTCGACCTCTCCGGCGCGCTGGACCGGATGGCTCTGCGGCGCTACTTCGAGCAGCCCGAGGCCCAGCCGGAGTGGTGGACGCCGTACGACTTCCCGCCGGCGCTGACCGAGGCACTCGGCTACACGCCGACGACCGAGTTCCTGCGATCGGGTCCGAACGGCATCGAGGCCGGCGGCATCGTCGGTCTCGACGGGGTCCATCCGACGACCGTCGGCTACGGCCTGATCGCGCACGAGTGCATCAAGGTCATGAAGCAGATCGGCGTGCGCTTCTACACAGCGAGCGGCGAGGAGCGAGCGGATCCCCAGGTCGACTTCGCGGCGGTCCTTGCAGCCGACACGCTGCTCTCAAACCCGCTGCGCTCGGGCGTGTCGACGCTCGAGCTGCTCGGTCAGCTCGACGATCGCTTCGCGCTGATGGCAGGCTTCGAGCGCGCGCTGCGCAGGCGTAAATAGGTTTCGTCCGCCGGTCGTCGGGACCGACGACCTTCGGACGACGTCACATGGCTAACCTGCAAACGGTGCCGTCGCCGACGCTCAAACGCACCTCCCTGTTCGAGTCGCATCGCCAGCTGGGCGCCAAGCTCGTGCCGTTCGCGGGTTGGGAGATGCCCGTCCAGTACGAGACCGGGATCCGCGCCGAGCACGTCGCCGTGCGTACCGCGGCGGGCATCTTCGACGTCTCGCACATGGGCGAGGTCGAGGTCTGCGGCCCCGACGCCGAGGCCTTGCTGCAGCGTGTTCTCAGCAACGACGTGTCGAAACTCGCCATCGGCGGAGCCCAGTACGCGCTGCTGTGCAACGACGAGGGCGGCGTGCTCGACGACCTCTTCACCTACCGGCTCGCGCCCGACCGCTATCTGACGGTCACGAACGCCTCCAATCACGAGCGCGACATCGCCTGGATTCGCGATCACGCCGCCGACTTCGATGTCGAGATCGTCGACGCGCTCAACAACTACGCGATGCTCGCCGTCCAGGGTCCGCGCGCGCGGGAGATCGTGCAGGCGATCTCCGACAGCCCGCTGCCCGACCGCATGCAAATGGGGCCGCGCATCATCCTTGGCCGCAACGCCCTCGTCTGCGGCACGGGCTACACCGGCGAGGACGGCGTCGAGTTGCTCGTCGATCCCGCCGACGCGCCGGCGATATGGGACGAGATCCTCCGTCGCGGGGCGCTTGCCTGCGGGCTCGCCGCACGCGACACGCTGCGCCTCGAGGTCTGCTTTCACCTCTACGGCAACGACCTCTCGACGCAGCGCGGACCGATCGAGGCCGGCCTCGGCTGGGCGTGCAAGGAGGAGACTCACTTCATCGGCGCCGAGGCAGTGCGCGCCGTGCGCGAGGCAGGTCCGTCGGAGAAGCTCATGCCGTTCAAGCTGACCGGCCCCGGCATCGCTCGCCAGGGCAACGCCGTCATCGGCGGCGGCGAGGTCACGAGCGGGACGATGTCGCCGAGCCTTGACGTCGGGATCGGCATGGCATACCTGCCGGCGGACCGCGCGACCGTCGGCGAGTCCTTGGAGATCGACGTGCGCGGCAGGACGCGCGCGGCGGTCGTCGCTGCCAAACCCCTTTACCGCCACGACGAGGAGACCGATGGCTGACGCCAGCTACCCGGACGACCTGCTGTACCACCTCGAGCACGACTGGGCCAGACTCGATCCCGACGAGCCGGACATCGCGACGTTCGGGATCACATGGTTCGCGCAGGACGCGCTGGGCGAGGTCGTCTTCTTCGATCCGCCCGAGGTCGGCTCGTCGGTGACGGTGGACGAGTTCTACGCCGAGGTCGAGTCCGTCAAGGCGGTCTCGGACGTCATCGCGCCGCTGTCGGGCGAGATCGTCGAGGTCAACATCGGCCTCGCCGACAAGCCCGAGAGCATCAACGACGACCCCTACGGCGACGGCTGGATGGTCAAGGTCAAGCTCTCCGACCCCGCCGAGGCTGACGCATTGCTCGACGCAGAGGCATACAAGAGCAGCCTGTCGTGAGCGGCTACACGGCGGTCACACCCGAGGACCTGCGGGTCATGCTCGACGCGATCGGCGTCGGGGCGATCGACGAGCTGTTCTCGTCGATCCCGGAGGGGCTGCGGCTGAAGCGGGCGATCGACCTGCCGCCGGGCCTGCCTGAGCAGGCCGTCTTCGCCGAGCTGCGCGAGCTCGCGTCGCGCAACGTCAGCGCCGACGACGAGATCACGTTTCTCGGCGCCGGGATGTACGACCACTACGTCCCGTCGATCATCGACATGCTGATGACGCGCTCGGAGTTCCTGACGCCCTACACGCCCTACCAGCCCGAGATCAGCCAGGGCGGGCTGCAGGTCATGTTCGAATACCAGACGGCGATCAGCGAGCTGACCGGGCTGCCGGTGTCCAACGCGTCCCTCTACGAGGGACCGAGCGCGGTCGGCGCGGCCGCGTATCTGGCCAAGCTGTCCAGCAAGCGCGCGCGCCAGCTCGTCAGCCGCGGCGTGCACCCGCACAGCCGCGAGACGCTGCAGACCCTCGCCGCCGGCTATGGCACGACGGTCGCAGAGATCGGCCTCGAGGATGGCGTC
>Ga0183260_10000157_pt1 | contig 50689 bp, 47 predicted proteins | sample AntDrymUQ4972206_2_FD_129768 | JGI IMG/M metagenome (GOLD analysis project Ga0183260, IMG submission 129768) | Polar desert sand microbial communities from Dry Valleys, Antarctica - metaG UQ497 (22.06) (version 2) (version 2) | ecosystem: Environmental > Terrestrial > Soil > Desert | place... | reverse complement strand
TGCCGTATTCCGAATGCCCCTTGGTAAGCCGTGTGCGGGAAATCCGCACGCACGGTTTGAACGGGGGTCGTACTCACAGCGCCGCGCTCGCGCGGTGTGAACAGTAGGATCTACCAATGCGCGTCTTCCAACAGCCGAGCGCTTGCTCGGGAGGGGTGAGTCCATCAGGTCGGGAGAGGGTGAAGCTGCGCGGCGCCAGCTCCCCGGAAGTCCGGCGCATCGGCAGCCCCCGCCGCTACGGCCAGCTCTGGCGCCAGGCTCTCATTGCCGCGACGGCTGCCCTGCTGGGGGCGTGCGCTACCGTTCCGGCTGCCCGGTCTGCCGCGACAGCAGCAGTTCCATACGAGCGAAAGCTGGCCTGGATTCTCCAGCTCGAGGATCAGCGGATCCTCCGGGTCCCGGAGCCGCCTGCGCCAGCGGACGTGCCGCAGGCCGGGCGCCGGCCGGCGGCGCCACCGGCTCCTCCTGCACCGAGCGCGGACCTGGCCAGGCTCGCGGGGGATGCGGAGCCTCGTGTCCGGTGCCGGGCCGCCGTCGCGATCGGGCGCGTGGGGCTGGCCGAGGGCATTCCGCTCCTGACGCCGCTGCTTGCCGACGGTGACGGGGAGGTGCGTCAGGCGGCCGCGTTCGCCCTCGGTCTGATCGGCGATCCGTCAGCCGCTTCTGCACTCCTCCCGCTGCTCGGCGATCCCGATCCGCGCGTCCGCGGGCGCGCGGCCGAAGGCCTCGGGCTCATCGGGGCAAAGGAGGCCGCTGATGCCGTGGGCAGAATGGCAGCGGAATACGCCAGATCGCCTGCCGTGATGGAGATGACGCCGGATGACGAGCGCTGGCCTGCCGCTCCCGAGGCGGACGCGTTCAAGCTTGCCATCTTTGCCCTCGTCCGGCTCACTGCCTATGACGCCCTGGCCGCTGCGGTCCTGGACCCCTCCGGAAAGGCCGCTTCTGAATGGTGGCCGGTTGCCTATGCCCTGCAGCGAATCGGCGATCCACGAGCGGCCCCCGCACTGAGAGGGCTGCTCGCCGTGAAGGGGCGCTACACCCCTGCGTTCGCGGCACGTGGACTCGGCGCAGCGAAGGATCCTGCGGCCGGGGAACTGCTCATCCCGCTGATCGATCCGACAGGCAATCCGCGCGAGGTCGTCGCTTCAGCGATTCGTGCGCTCGGTCAACTCGGTGTACGGTCCGCCGGGGAGCGGCTGGCGGCACTGGCGGGGAACGCCAAGCTCGAACCCAATCTGCGGCTCGAGGCGGTGACCGCCCTCGCGGCCATGTCGGCGGAAGACGAACTGCCGGTCATCCTGGATCTGATCACCGACGAGTGGCCGGCGATGCGGGCGGCGGCCATCCGGGCGGCGGCAGCCATCAACCCGGAACACTTCACCCTGATCCTCTCCGGTCTCGAGACCGATCGTCACTGGCTCGGGCGCGTGGCCCTTGCCGATTCGCTGGGGCTGCTCGATCAGAGCGTTGCGCTCGAACGCCTCGCAACGCTGCTGAAAGACGAGGACCGGCGAGTGATCCCCGCCGTGTTGCGCGCGCTGGTCCGGCTGAAGGCGCCGGGAGTGGATCAGGTGCTCTTTGCCCAGCTTCGGCAGGACGACTTCGTGATTCGCGAGACCGCCGCGTCGCTCGTGGCGCAGCTGAAGCCGGTAGACGGCCTCGGCGCGCTCAGGGAGGCGCTGAAGGCGGGGGAAGGGGATGCGGCGTACGGCGCACGCGCTGCGGCGCTGGCCGCCATGGCCGAATATGGCACCGACGCACTCGACTCGGTCCGCCTCGGGCTGATGGATCCGGACTGGGCGGTCCGCGTGCGGGCTGTCGAGCTCCTCGAGAAGCTCGATCCCTCTGGAAATCACAGGCTCGACGCACGGCCGGCGCCTGGCAATCCCCCCTCCCCGTACGACGACCCGCAACTGCTGGCACCGACGCTCTCGCCGCGCGTGTTCATCGAGACGGCAAGGGGAACGATTGAGTTCGAGCTTGCTGTGCTCGACGCGCCGCAGACGTCCCGGAACTTCATGGCGCTGGCGAGGAAAGGCTTCTTCAACGGGCTGCCCGTCCACCGCGTCGTCCCGAACTTCGTGGTGCAGGACGGCGATCCGCGGGGAGATGGGGAAGGGGGGCCGGGCTACACCATCCGCGACGAGCTGAACGATCGGCCGTACCTGCGCGGCACCGTCGGGATGGCGCTCGCCTGGCGCGACACCGGGGGCAGCCAGTTCTTCATCACGCACTCTCCACAGCCGCACCTGGACGGCCGCTATACGGCCTTCGGTCACGTGATCAACGGGATGGATGTCGTCGATCGGATCCAGGTGGGAGATATGATCCAGCGCATCCGCGTGTGGGACGGCACGAGCTGGGAGTGAGCCGGCCCGCGCGTCCGCCGGCGCTCGCCGTACAGCAAAAAGGGGGCGACCGACGCCCCCTTTCAGCGGGTTCACGGGACTAGCGCTTCTTCGCGCCCTTCTTCTTCGCCCCGCCCTTTGATGCAGTCTTCTTGGCCATTCGGTCATCCCCCCCTTCGCTCATGGCGTCTGCGCGTGGACTCCCGCTGGATCTCAGCGCCCACGGGTCTGGTGTTGCGTGCCGACTCCCGCGATTCGGGAGGGCCGGTGCGGCAAAAACGGGGGTGCCAGCTGTGCGACACCCCCACACCGGTTCAAGCGGCGTCTAGCGCTTCTTTCCGCCCTTAGCCGTCTTCTTCGCGCCGCTCTTTGCGGTTTTCTTCGCCATTATTCCTCCTTGGAATCCGGCAGCTCAGCTGTTACCCATGGGGTCCGCGAGTACTACAGGTGGGCTGAGCGAACCACCCTCATACGAGATGTAGATTACGGGTGAGAAGATCCGGGTGTCAAGCACAAACTGCGTGGATTTGTCAAAAAGCCGCACAAAGGGAGTGTCGGACGCCGGGCAGAAGGGCTTTAGAGAACAAGCGCATGTTGAGCGGCTTGTCAAGCCGGTGAGACTGACGTGAGACACGCGCCTGTCGGACGCTGCCCTCAGCGCGTGGCGAGCCGCTCGAGCGCGCGCGCCGCGGCTGCACGGGTCGAAGCGGCCGCGCCGAAGAGCGATGCCGCGACCGTGTAGGCGGACCGCGCCTGCTCGCGATCGCCGACCCGCTCGTGCAGCCGCGCGGCTTCGAGATACGTATTGCCGAGGATCGGTGCGGGGCAGGCCCGTGCGTTCGCGATCGCATGCGTGTACTGCTCGAGCGCGTCCGCGTCCTCGCGCCGGGCCTGCAGCACGCGGCCGTAACGATACCGCGACACCGGATCGTCGGGCATCACGTCGAGCGCGCGTTCGAGGGCGGCGGATGCACCGGGCAGGTCGTTGCGTTCGAGCCGCCGCCATCCTTCGAGCGACAGCCGGTAGGCCTCCCCGAGCTTTCGATCCGGGGCACGGCGCAGGCCCTGGGTGGCCCTGCTCCGGACGTCAGCCGGATCCAGCGGCGGCACGGCGGCCAGCGCGGCTTTGTACGCCGACACGGCGGCAGCCCGCGCTCCCAGCCGGTCGTGGGCTTCACCCAGCCTGAGGTGCGCGAGCGCCAGCGAACCGTACGGCTCCCGCGGAGATGAGGCAAGCGCCGCCTGCAGATGTTCGATCGCGTCGTCTGTGAGGTGCAGCGCTTCGAGCATCCGTGCGGCGCCGAGCCGCGCCGACACCTCTGCCAGCGGTGCGTTGTTCACGCGGTGTTCCCTCGCGGCGGCCACCAGCCCGGTCCAGGTCTCGAGGCTGGCGGTGATGTCGTGCTCGTAGGTCTCGCGGATGTGCGCGAGCTGGACGGGGAAGTGCGGGTTGCCGGGGTATCGCGTCTGGAGGCCTCGCAGCAGTTCGAGCGCGCGCGGAGTGTCCCGTTCGTACCAGAGGTAGATCAGATGGAGCTGGTAGTCCGCCTCTCCCTGCATCAGGCGTCCCCGCCTGCGGGCGCGGAGCATCTCCCGGAGCCCTTCGGTCCGATCGCCGCCAGGCAGGAGCAGGAGGAAGCGGAGGACGCGTGCGGCTGCCGGCGCAACGTCCGCATAGTACTTGTACATGCCCAGGCCGAAATACGCATCGGCCAGACGGGGCTCGAGGGCGATCGCCTGTTCGAGCGCGGCCTTGATTTCTTTTCCGTCGCGCGCCGCGCCCAGCCGTTCGCCTCGCAGGACGCGCCACTGCACGCGTGCGCCGTAGGATCCGCCAAGGTAGAACCACGCTTCGGGATCCTGTGGCTCGCGTTCCGTCCAGGCGGCCGCGGTGCGGATGGCGCGTTCCACGGAGGCGGTGAACGCCGGGTCGAGCGCGCGGCTCTCCGGGTCCAGCAGAATCCGCCACCACAGCGCTGTCGCATCGAGGACGTGGCAGGCCTCGGGGGGCGCCGGTCCGCAGGCGCGCCGCAGTTCCGCCTCCACCTGGTCGAACCTGGCCTCGAGGATGAACTCGTAGACGCGCACCAGTTCGTCTTCCCCGCGAAGCTGGTATCGAGGCGGGTCCGCGGCTGCCGGCGGGAGCGGGATGGTCTGTGTGCCGCCGAACGCGGTGGACCCGAGGGACGCCAGCGCAATCCAGGTGGCGAGGAGGCGCACCCGGGGCCGCGCGGTCATGTCAGGCTGGTGCGCAGCTGCTGCTTCTCCGCGTGCCGCTCGATCGCGAGCGCTATGAGGCGGTCGAGCAGCGCCGGATACGCCACCCCGCTGGCCGCCCATAACTTGGCGTACATGCTGATTGTGGTGAATCCCGGGATGGTGTTGATTTCGTTCACGTAGATTTCCCCTGATGCACGGGCCATCAGGAAATCCACGCGGGCCATGCCTGCACAGTCGATCGCGCGGAACGCCGCAACGGACAGGCGCCGGATCTGCGCGAGGGTCGTCTCGTCGAGCTCGGCCGGGAGGACGACCAGCGAGCGATCATCGATGTACTTGGCCTCGTAGTCGTAGAACTCCCGCGAGGGAATCACCTCTCCGGCAATCGACGCCTCGGGATTGTCGTTGCCCAGCACGGCGCACTCGATTTCGCGAGCGTCGGGAACGGCGGCTTCAACGATGATCCGGCGATCGAACGAACCGGCGAGGTCCAGCGCACGCCCGAGGCTCTCCGCCTCCTTCGCCTTGGAGATCCCGACGCTGGACCCGAGGTTCGCGGGCTTCACGAACATGGGGAACCCGAGGCCCGCCTCCAGGTCCCGGAGGGTCTCCTCCCGCGCCCGTTCCCATTCGTGCCGCAGCACAATCCGGTAGCCGCAGACCGGCAGGCCATGAGCGCTGAAGACGCGCTTCATCATCCCCTTGTCCATGCCGACCGCGGAGGCCAGCACACCGGCCCCGACATAAGGGACGTTGGCGAGCTCCAGTAGTCCCTGGATGGTGCCGTCTTCACCGTACGGGCCGTGGAGGACCGGAAAGATGACGTCCAGATTCAGCCCGGTGACAGTCGCGCGGCCCAGATCGTCATGACGAGCTTGTGCGAGGTCGATGGAGAGGACGGTCTCCTCTCCCGGCCGCGCGATCATGTGGACCTCGCGGCCGCTGCGAAGCGGCCGGGCCGCATCGAGCCGGGCCTGCTCGATCACGTCAGCCGCCGACATCGCGGCGGGCGGCCGGTCGGCAAGACACCAGCGGCCATCCTTTTCGATTCGAATCGGCACCGGCTCGTACTGTTTCTTGTCGAGATGCGCGAAGACGGCTGCCGCCGAGGCCAGCGACACTTCATGCTCTCCCGACCGTCCGCCGTAGAGGACCCCCACCCGCAATCGTCGCACGCAGCAAGAATACAGGAGTCGGCAGGCAACCGCTCCCTGCTCCGCGCTCCCAGCAGGAAACTGGGAACTGGGACACTGGACACTGGAAACTGGGAACTGGAAGCGGGCAGCGGGAAGCAGGCAGCCGGAAGCTGCCCAGTAACATACCCTGGTGCACCACGAGCCGCGGCCCACCTTTGCTTTCAGCGTCACCCATCAGGACGGCGAGGCACGTCGAGGGGAGCTGCGCACGCCCCACGGCGTTGTGGAGACCCCCGCGTTCATGCCGGTGGGTACTCGCGGGGCCGTCAAGGCGCTGATGCACCGGGACCTCGAAGCGCTCGGGGCACAGATCATCCTCGGCAACACCTACCACCTCTTTCTGCGTCCGGGCGCAGGGCTCATCGCGCGGGCGGGGGGGCTGCACCAGTTCATTGGCTGGCCGCGTCCGATTCTCACCGACAGCGGGGGATACCAGGTCTTCAGCCTTGCGCAGATGCGCCGGGTCTCCGAAGATGGGGCGGAGTTCCGTTCTCATCTCGACGGGGCGCGGCACCTCCTCACGCCCGAGCTCGCCACCGACATCCAGGCACAGCTCGGGTCCGACGTGGCCATGGTGCTGGACGAGTGCATTGGAACCCCGGCTCCGCCGGATGCTGCCCGGAGTGCGATGGAGCGCTCGGTGCGATGGGCGCGGCGGGCCCGTGAACGGCTGCTCCAGTTGCGGAGCGACCCAGGGCTGGTCACGATCACCAACCCCGGCCAGGCTCAGTTCGGCATCATCCAGGGAGGCACCGATCCAGTCCTGCGGACCGAGAGCGTGCAGGCGACCGTTTCAATTGGCTTCGAGGCGTACGCGATCGGGGGGCTCAGCGTCGGCGAGGCTCCGGAGGTCATGTATGAGGTGGTGGCGCATACGGCCCCGCAGCTCCCCCCGGATCGCCCCCGCTACCTGATGGGCAGCGGCATGCCGGACGACCTGTTCGAATGCGTGGCGAGGGGGATCGACATGTTCGACTGCGTACTGCCGACGCGGAACGCCAGGAACGGCCAGTTCCTCACGAGCGTCGGGCCACTGGCGATCAAGAATGCGCGGTATGCCGAGGATGCGTCTCCCCCCGATCCCGCCTGCGGCTGCTACACCTGCCGAAGCTTCTCGAGAGCCTATCTCCGCCACCTCTATATGTCCGGCGAAATGACGGCAGCTACCCTCAACTCACTGCATAATATACACTTTTACCTTGACACTATGCGACGGATCAGGGAAGCTATCGCGTTCGGCACGTTTGACAAACTCCGTCAGGAGTTCCATCGAACCTTCTCACGCCGACCCCAACATTGATGCACCACGCGTTCGAGTTCTTCCTGTTTGCCGCGGCCGGTTCCGGGCAGCCCTCGGGGCTCATCCAGTTCGTGCCGTTCGCGATCATTCTTGCCATTTTCTACTTCCTGATCCTGCTGCCGATGAAGCGGCGGCAGAAGAAGATCCAGGCCTTCCAGGAAGCGCTGAAGGTAGGCGACAAGGTCATCATGACCAGCGGCATCTATGGCCTGATTACCCGCGTCACAGACAAGTCGGTGCAGCTCCAGATTGCGGACAAGGTCCGCATCGAGGTGGCGCGGCACGCCGTGGCAGGGTACCAGGGACAGGATCCCGTCGTCACCGAGGGCGGCAGCCTCTAGAAACACCATGAACAACATCCGCTGGAAAGTTCTCACCATCGTCGGCGTCTTCATCTTCTTCTTCATGGTCGGCGTGTACCCGATCCTGGCGAGCCGCTACAACCTTCCGGAGCCGGCCTGGCTCAGGGCGCAGGAGCTGAAGCTCGGGCTGGATCTGAAAGGGGGCGTTCACCTCGTCCTGCGCGTGCACACCGAAGAGGCCCTGCGGACCTCGACCATGACCACTGGCGAGCAGCTGCGGGAAGCGTTGCAGGCGGCCGGCGTCACCATCGGGGGGGTCGAAGTACTCTCCCCGACGGCGTTCCGGGTGAGCGGCGTGCCGCAGGATCGCGACCAGGAGTTCCGCAAGCTTGCCGATGACGTGGCGGCCGCCAACTACGAGCGTTCGCCCGGAGCGGGCGGCGCCTACGACTTTACGATGCGGCCGAACATCGCGAACAACATGCGCGAGGATACGGTCGTCCAGGCGCAGCAGACCATCGACCGCCGCGTGAACGAGCTCGGAGTCGCCGAGCCGAACATCTCGCGATACGGCCAGACCAACGATCAGCTGCTGGTGCAGCTCCCTGGGGTGTCCGAGGTCGCCCGCGCGAAGGAAGTCATCCGCTCCACAGCCCAGCTTCGCCTGAACATCGTCGAAGCGGGTCCGGCGTCCACCGAGGAAGCGCTGCTGGCCTCCTCTGGCGGCAAGCTGCCGGAGGGAATGGAAGTGCTCTCTGGTGCGGGCTCGGAAGGCACCTCCTTTTATATGGTGCGCCGCGTGGCCGCCATCACCGGGCAGGACCTCCGGAACGCACGCGCCGAGATGGACGAGATGGGCCGTCCGGCAGTCGGCTTCTCGCTCACGCGCGAAGGGGCCACCAAGTTCAGCAGGGTCACCGGTGACAACATCGGACGCTTCCTCGCCATCGTGCTCGACAACCGGGTGCAGTCCGCCCCCCGAATCGAGGGGCGGATCAGCGACCAGGGGCGCATTTCCGGCAACTTCACCCAGCAGGAGGTAGCGGACCTGTCGCTGATCCTGCGGTCCGGTGCCCTCCCGGCCTCGATGAGCTACCTGGAGGAGCGCGTGATCGGCCCGTCACTCGGCGCCGACTCGATCCGGTCCGGTGTCATGGCCTCGTTGATCGGCCTCACGCTCGTAGTCCTGTTCATGCTCGCCTACTACAAGGGCGCGGGGGTGAACGCTGTCGTCGCGTTGGTCATGAACCTGGTGATTCTCATCGGGTTCATGGCGTATTTCGGCGCCACGATGACGCTCCCCGGCATCGCAGGCTTCATCCTCACGATGGGGATCGGGGTCGACTCCAACGTGCTGATCTTCGAGCGCATCAAGGAGGAACTGGCTGCGCAGCGAGGTGTCAGGGCTGCACTGAACGCCAGCTTCTCACGCGTGTTCCTCACGCTGTTCGACACCCACGTCACCTCCCTCATTGCGGCGGCCTTCCTGTTTCAGTTCGGCACCGGGCCGATCCGTGGCTTCGCCACCACGCTGACGATCGGGTTGCTGACGAACCTCTTCACATCGTTGTTCGTGTCGAAGACACTTTTCGAGCTGACGCTGCGCCGTCAGGCGGCAACGCCGCGGCTGAGCATCTAGGCACATCATGCAGATTTTTTCGAACGCAAACTACGATTTCGTCCGCTGGCGGTGGCATGCCATCGCCCTTTCCGCTCTGCTCATCGCGGCCGGCGTCGCCCTGATGGCTACGCGCGGCATCCCGAAAGGGGTCGATTTCGAAGGCGGCACCATCGTCATCGTCAAATTCGACCAGGAGGCCGAGCTGCAGGGGGTGCGTTCGGCCCTCAGTGCCGGGATGCCCGGAGGGGGGGACGCCATCGTTCAGCGGTACGGCCCGGCCGAGAACCGGGACGTGATGATCCGGGTGCGCCGGACCGGGGAGGAGGTCGAAGGAAACCTCAGCCAGGAAGCTGACGCTGTAGTGGCTGCACTGCAGAAGGGGAATCTGGGCAATATCGAGGTCGTAGGGACGGAAATCGTCGGCCCTGTCATCGGCGAGCAGCTGAGGCGGCAGGGGATGATGGCCACCGTGCTTGCCCTGGCCGGGATCCTCATTTACATCGCTCTTCGCTTCCAGTTGAGCTTTGCTGTCGGTGCCGTCGTGGCGGTCGTGCACGATCTGGCCATCGTCATGTCGTTTCTCGTGTTCTTCGAATACGAGCTGACCTTGAACGTCATTGCCGGCCTGCTCACAATCACCGGCTACTCGGTGAACGACACGATCGTGGTGTTCGACCGCGTGCGGGAGAACATGCGGGCCATGCGGCGCGACAACCTCGCGCACATCGTCAACGTGGCCGTGAACCAGACACTGGCTCGAACCCTGATCACGGCGGGAACCACCGTCCTCAGCGTTCTCGCGCTGTTCATCTTCGGCGGAGAGGTGCTCAAGGGATTTGCCTTCACGATGCTCGTCGGCGTCATAGCCGGCACGTACTCGACGGTGTTCATCGCCGCTGCGATCGCGATTCTCTGGCAGGGCCGCAAGCCCATGAAAGGGCAGGCTGCCCCGCCCGTGGTCACCGAAACCCGGAGGCCGGGCCGCCGCCGCGCCTCCTGACGCGGCACCCGGTGTCCCTTTCCCACCCGTCTCCCGCACGGCGCCCCCCTGACGGCCTCGTTCGCGGTCGGCTCCGTTGCGCGGCGGGACCCGCCCTCTGGCTGTGACCTCACTGATCCTCTGGATTCGACGCAGTGTCATTGCGGGGTTCTTCGTCACGGTCCCGCTGGCCATCAGCGTCTTCGCGTTCGTCTGGATTTTCCGGCTCGTCGACGGGCTCGTCGGGCCGGTCTTCGCGGCGTGGCTCCAGCGCGATGTGCCGGGGCTCGGCATCCTGACCACGACGTTGCTGATGATGCTGGTTGGGGCGCTCGCGACCAACGTGCTGGGAAAGCGTGTCCTGCAGCGCGCGGAAGGGTACCTGCTGCGCGTGCCGGTCTTCCGGACGATCTATTCCCCCGTAAAGCAGCTCGTCGTCGCGTTCTCGCCAGACAACGAGTACGGGTTCAAACGTGTGATCCTCCTGGAGGACACCGCACGCGGCTACCTGCTCGGCTTCCTGACGAAGGAATTCATGGTCGACCGCGGTCAGGGTCCGGAGCCAATGCTGGCCGTTTACGTTCCGACGAATCATCTCTACCTGGGGGACGTGATCATCTGCCCGCGCGACAAGGCCTCCTTCCCCGACATCACCGTCGAGCAGGCCATACGGATCTTCCTGACCGGGGGCGTGGCGCTGTCGAGCCGAGTACGCGCGCGCGACGGTGCCGATCGCGTCGCCGATTTCCGGGTGTGATGCTCCGGCCTGCCGAAGGGGCCGGTATTCACGCTGTGGTACGATCCGTCGGTTTTTCGAGCCGGTTTCCGAGGAGACATATGCTGCACATGTTCCGCAGGCCATCATCGTGTTTGGCAGGGTTGCTCGTCGTGCTGTTCCTGGTGGCGGGGGGCGCGGCCCACCTGAGCGCTCAGGCTGCCGCGCTGCAGGCTGAGACCGCACCGCACGCGGGCGGCGAGGCAAACCTGGTGCTGCCGGATCTGGGTCAGGTGGACTTCCAGGGCATCAACGGACGCACCCTGCTGATGGGGGGCCTCGGCATCTGCCTCCTTGGCCTGGCGTTCGGCATGGTGATCTTCTACCAGCTGAAGAACCTCCCCGTGCACCGCTCGATGCACGAGATCTCCGAGCTGATTTACGAGACCTGCAAGACCTACCTGATTACGCAGGGGAAGTTCATCCTGCTCCTGTGGATCTTCATCGGCACCATCACCGCGATCTACTTCGGCGGTCTTGCCGCCACGGTCGACCAGGAGACCGGCGCCATCGTCCACGGGTTCCCGCCGTTCAAGGTCGCCGTGATCCTCCTCTTCAGTCTCATCGGTATCGCGGGCAGCTACGGTGTGGCCTGGTTCGGCATCCGTGTGAACACCTTCGCGAACTCCCGCGCGGCGTTTGCGGGGCTTGCAGGGCGTCCGTATCCGATTTACGCGATTCCTCTGCGCGCCGGCATGAGCATCGGGATGCTGCTCATCAGTGTCGAGCTCTTCATCATGCTCTGCATCCTGCTGTTCATTCCCGGTGACTACGCCGGCTCGTGCTTCATCGGGTTTGCCATCGGCGAGTCGCTCGGCGCGGCCGCCCTGCGGATCGCAGGGGGCATCTTCACGAAGATCGCGGACATCGGCGCGGATCTCATGAAGATCGTCTTCAACATCAAGGAAGACGATGCGCGGAATCCGGGGGTGATCGCGGACTGCACGGGGGACAACGCCGGCGACTCGGTCGGCCCGAGCGCGGACGGGTTCGAGACCTACGGCGTCACGGGCGTGGCGCTGATTACGTTCATTCTCGTGGCCATTACCGATACGACGGTGCAGGTCCAGCTGCTCGTCTGGATCTTCGTCATGCGCGTTGTCGGCGTCATCGCCAGCGGGGCCTCCTACCTGCTGAACGAGGCCTGGGCCAAGGCCCGCTACGGGAACGCCACGACGATGAACTTCGAGACGCCGCTGACGACGCTGGTGTGGCTGACGTCCATTGTGTCGGTGAGCCTCACGTTTGTGGTGTCGGCGCTGCTCATCCCCGATCTTGGCGACGGGACGCTCTGGTGGAAGCTGGCCATCGTCATCAGCTGCGGCACGCTGGCCGGAGCCATCATTCCCGAGCTCGTGAAGGTGTTCACCTCGACTACGTCCGCTCACACGCGCGAAATCGTGACCTCCTCCCGGGAAGGGGGCGCGTCGTTGAACGTCCTGTCAGGACTCGTTGCCGGGAACTTCAGCGCCTACTGGCTGGGCGTGGTCATCGTAGGCCTGATGGCTGTGGCGTACGGGGTGAGCACGCTGGGGCTCGGCACGCTCATGATCGCCCCGGCGGTCTTCGCGTTTGGCCTGGTCGCGTTCGGTTTCCTCGGCATGGGCCCTGTGACGATCGCTGTCGACTCCTACGGGCCGGTGACGGACAACGCGCAGTCGGTGTTCGAGTTGTCGACCATCGAGGCGATCCCGGGTATCTCGCAGGATCTGAAGCGGGACTTCGGGATCGATGTGGACTTCGAGCGCGCCAAGCACCTGCTCGAGGAGAACGACGGTGCAGGGAACACCTTCAAGGCCACCGCCAAGCCGGTGTTGATTGGCACGGCCGTGGTTGGTGCGACAACGATGATTTTTTCCATCATCGTGCTGCTCACCGAGCGGCTGCAGCCGGAGTACCTGCAGTACCTGTCCATTCTGCACCCCCCGTTCCTGCTGGGCCTGATCCTGGGAGGCGCGATGATCTACTGGTTCACCGGAGCGTCGATGCAGGCGGTGACGACGGGGGCCTACCGGGCGGTCGAGTTCATCAAGGCGAACATCAAGCTCGACGGGGTCGAGAGGGCGTCGGTCGCCGACAGCAAGAAAGTGGTCGAGATCTGCACTCAGTATGCACAGAAGGGGATGTTCAACATCTTTCTGGCGGTGTTCCTGGCGACGCTCGGCTTCGCCTTTCTTGAGCCATACCTCTTCATCGGGTATCTCGTGTCGATTGCGCTGTTTGGGCTCTTCCAGGCGATTTTCATGGCCAACGCCGGGGGGGCCTGGGACAACGCCAAGAAGATTGTCGAGGTAGAGCTGAAGGAAAAGGGCACACCCTTGCATGCAGCGACGGTTGTGGGGGATACCGTGGGGGATCCGTTCAAGGACACCTCGTCAGTGGCCATGAACCCGGTGATCAAGTTCACCACGCTCTTCGGGCTGCTGGCGGTGGAGCTCGGTGTGCAGCTCGCCGGCCAGTATGGGCATGCGGTTGCGCTGTCGCTGTCGGGGTTGTGCCTGCTGGGTTCGGCAGTCTTCGTGTGGCGGTCGTTCTACCGGATGCGGATCGTTCAGGAGAGAGGCTGAAGTCTGCCACCCGGAGGAGAAAGGATGGAGCCGGAAGCACCGGGCCGATTTTTTGTTTGCGGTGTCTATAGTTGGCAGGAAGGTTCATTGACACTGGTTTTTGCGTCTGACTATAATTCGCGGTCTTGCGGTTGTTTCTTTCGCCGCGTTTGCAAGGCTACGAAACGGGACGCAGGAGGGCTGAGCCGTGCCGCGTGACATGTTCGGGGACGTCGTTGATCCATCCATCAAGGTGGGCTCTCAGGCGTGGTACACGGTCCCCGTGTCCATCCTGGCGCACGTTGTACTCTTTGCGGCCATCATCATCATTCCCCTGATGGCCACAGATGTGCTTCCCACGCCTCAGACCATGATGGCGTTTGCGGCCCCGCCCCCGCCCCCACCCCCCCCGCCTCCGCCCCCGCCGGCGGCGGCTGCACCACCCAAGGTCGCCCCGACCCCGGTGACCAATCCGAACGCAGCTCCTACGGAAGCCCCGAAGGAGATCGTCGCTGAAGTGCCACGCCCGTCCGTGGGCCTCAGCGTAGGGGTGCCGGGAGGTGTCGAAGGCGGAATTCCCGGCGGCACGATTGGAGGTGTCGTCGGCGGTATCCCGGCAGCTCCTCCGCCGCCTCCTCCGCCGGCGGCGCCGGTGCGGGTCGGCGGCAACATCAAGGCCCCGACCAAGACCAAGAATGTCAATCCAACATATCCGCCGATCGCGCAGTCGGCCCGGGTATCGGGGGTGGTCATCATCGAGGCGACGATTGGCCCCGATGGCCGCGTGAAAGACGCCAAGGTCCTGCGTTCGATCCCGCTGCTCGACCAGGCAGCGCTCGATGCAGTCAAGCAATGGGTGTTCACTCCGACGCTGCTGAACGGAGTCCCCGTGCCGGTCATCATGACGGTGACCGTGAACTTCACGCTCCAGTGAAGCCCGGGCCCGGCTGCCGGGCGGCTCACGTGTGCAGGGTGGGGGCCTGATCCCCTGCCGCTTGTTTGTTAACGTCTGGAATTTGGTGGCTTTACCGTAACCGGAGGAGTGGGCGAAATGGAACAGCTTGACTTGATGCACATGTGGAATCAGATGGGGATCATCGCCAAGTCAATCGGCGTGATTCTCATCATCATGTCGATGATCTCTTTCGGCGTGGCCATCGAGCGGATCTACACCTTCGCGCAGGCCCGGAAGCAGTCGAAGCTTTATGCGCCGCAGGTTGCCAAGCACTTGAAGGAGGGGCGCCTCAAGGATGCCATCGCCATCTCCTCCTCGAAGAACTACCGTTACAGCCATCTCGCGAAGGTGGTGCTCGCGGGGCTGCAGGAGTACCAATTCCAGCAGGAAACCGGCTCCAACCTGAGCCGCGAAGACCTCGTCGACACGGTCCGCCGCGCCATTCAGCGCGCCTCGGCGCTCACAGCCAACGACCTCAAGAAGGGGGTCTCGGCGCTCGCGACCATCGGTGCCACGGCGCCGTTCGTCGGACTGCTCGGCACGGTCGTCGGCATCATCACCGCCTTCAACGGTATTGCGGCGACCGGCTCCGGCGGTCTCGCGGCGGTGTCTGCCGGTATCTCCGAAGCCCTGGTCGAGACGGCCCTCGGCCTCGTGGTGGCTATCCCCGCCGTCTGGTTCTACAATTATCTGTCGGGACGGATCGAGTACTTCAACGTCGAGATGGACAACTCGTCGTCGGAGCTCGTCGACTACTTCATCAAGAAGACGGCCTGATTTCCCGGGGGGGCCGCCTGCACGGCCGGCCTCCCTGACTTCCTCGCGGCGGCGACTAACAACTGGGAGTAAGACCTATGGCAATGGATGTAGGCGGCGCAAAGGGCGGTCTGAAATCCGACATCAACGTGACGCCGCTTGTCGACGTCATGCTGGTGCTCCTCATCATCATGATGTTGATCGCGCCGATGCTGCACCAGGGCGTGCCGGTCAGGCTGCCTCTAGCCGACAATACCGAAGACAAGCCGGAGACGCAGGAGCAGACCGTTCTGCACATCGACGCCGGCAATCGCTTCTACGTGAACGGCATCGAGTACAGCCGGAATGAGGTCGCGGACCGCGTTCAGGCGATTCTCGAGAACCGGTCCGAGCGCATCGTCCTCATCAAAGGGGACCAGGACGCGTCATACAGCGCGATCATGGCAGCCATGGACAACCTGCGGAAGGTCGGGATCGAAGACATCGGTCTGATCACCGAGCGCAAGACGCCGCTTGAGGGAGGCAACTGATGGCCCACGCACACAAGCACCACGGCGCCGAGAAGGTCGTCATTGCGGCAACCCCTCAGCCGACTCCCGACATGAACGTCACGCCGCTGATCGACGTTCTGCTCGTGCTGCTGATCATCTTCATGGCGGCGCTGCCCCTCACGCAGAAGGGGATGGATGTCAACCTGCCCCTCGAAACGCGTTCTGCCAGCCAGGCCGTCGACACGAACCAGATCGTGCTGGAATACGCGGCCGACCGCTCGATTTCGGTCAACAAGCAGGTCATCGACCTGCAGGCCCTCCAGGACTTTCTCCGCACGACCTTCGAGAGCCGCAAGGAAAAGACGATGTTCATCGTCGGAGATCCCGGGCTGCGCTACGGCGAAGTCATTGCCGTGATCGACGCGGCCAAGGGGGCCGGCGTGGACAAGGTTGGAATCGTCACCGAAGGCATGCGCAAAGGTGAGGGGGCCGGCAACTAAGGCCCGGTCGTTCGCCGCACGGCGAATTTCACATCGAACGCAGAAACGGGCGGCCGCCGGGCCGCCCGTTTCTCATGTCACTCCCCTGCCGCTTACACTTCGTCCGTTCAGTGGCCCTGCACTCAGCGAGCCTTCACGGCGCACCGCAGGGGGGAGCGCGCAAGGCAAAGCGAGTTTACTTGGTCGCTGCCGCTGGCGAGGCGCCACCCTTCTGAAGCTCCATCGCCTTGTTCCGGAGGCCGTCAGCCTCCTTGATGAGCCGCTGCTGGAGGTCCCTGTCGGTCTCGAGGTTCGCCTGCTGCCGGAGCAGAATGTTCTTGTAGACCAGTGCCTCGACGTAATTCGGGTTCAGGCTGAGGGCCTTGTCTTCTGCCTCGATCCCCTTCAGGACGTATTCCTTCTTCTTGGCGGGGGGCAGCCGGAAATCCTTCGCGACGGCGTCCTGATAGTAGCTGCCAATCATGTGGTAGCCCTGCGGGTTGTTGGGCTCGAGCTCGGCGGCCCTGTTGAAGGCTTCCATGGTCTTCTCGAACTCTCCCTGGCGGTTGTAGTAGCCGGCGATGGCGTTGTAGACGGCCGGGTCGTTCGCGTTGGCCTCGCGGGCTTTCTCGAGTGCCTGCTCAGCTTCCTCGTACCGGCCGGCGTCCTCATAGATCTTGGAGAGCTGGAAGTACGCGGTGGGTTCCTTCGGGTCCAACTCGATCATTTTCTGGACCACCGGCTCGGCTGCGGCAGGGTCGTTCAGCTTGTCGGAACCGTAAGCCGCGACGAGGTACTCCAGCGCGCGGCGCCTGAAGTCCGGGTCTGGCAGCCTCTCAGCGGCAATCCGATAATTCTCGACTGCCTTGTGCAGGTTGGCATCGTTGTCGGGTTCCCCCTGGCGGCCGGGCCTGTACAGGCTGTCGTAGCTGTGCCCCATGAAGAAGTAGGCGGCATTCAGGTTGGGGTTGGCTTCGTAATCGGGATTGGCGCCAATCACCGACTCATACCCTTTGATGGCCTCCGCCCACCGGCCGCCGCGGTAGTGGTCGTTGGCCTCCTTGAAGGCTTTGTTGGCCTTCAGATTCCCAAAGGAGTACTTTCCACAGCCGGCGGTTCCGACGACGCTGAGCCCAATGACGAGTGCTGCGAACGTGGCGGTCGCCGTTCGAAAACGGGTCTTCATGTTCTCCCTCGACGCGCGAACGGCTGCACCTCAGCGCGTTGAAAATAGTGGGTATTAGAATGGTACAGGCGTGATACGGCCAGGCGCCTGAACCGCGCCAGTATAGTGAACCGAAAAACGTGCCGTCAACTCGCCGTTGCTCAGCATTCGGGGCTCGGCGGGGGGCAGCTCGGCACGCTTTCCATTTTACAGGTTAGACACCGACATTCATGATCCGGTTCGAGGACCTCGCCGAGAAAGTCCGGAGCTCGAGCCCGGATGCCGACATCGAGCTGCTGAGGCGCGCCTACGTGTTTTCGGCCTTCGAGCACAAGGGACAGGTCCGCCATTCGGGGGAACCCTACCTGGTGCATCCGCTCGAGGTTGCCGATCAGCTGGCCGACATGAAGCTGGATGTCGTCGCCATAGCGGCGGGGCTGCTGCACGACATTGTCGAAGACACCCAGACGCCAATCGAGCGGATCCGGGAGCTCTTCGGGACCGATGTCGCGCACGTCGTCCAGGGGGTGACGAAGCTAGGATCGATCCAGTTCTCGTCGAGTGAGGAGCGGCAGGCGGAGAACTTCCGGAAGATGCTGCTGGCGATGGTCGATGACATCCGCGTCATCCTCGTCAAGCTGGCAGACCGGCTCCACAACATGCGGACCCTCCATCACCTGCCGGAGGAGCGTCGCGTCAAGATCGCGCAGGAGACCCGCGACATCTACGCCCCGATCGCCAACCGGCTCGGGATGAGCAAGATCAAGAACGAGCTGGAGGAGCTGGCGTTCAAGCATCTGGAACCGAAGGCGTACGAATCGCTGCGGCAGCGGGTGGAAGCGCGGCGGCGTGCCACCGAGGGCATGATCGAGGAGCTGCGCCGGACGGTGACCGCGAAGCTCCTGGAGGCGCAGGTCCCTGTCATGCACATCGACGGGCGCATCAAGCGCCTCTTCAGCATTCATCAGAAGCTGAAGCGCCAGAAGATCGACCTCGAGCAGGTGTACGACCTCGTGGCGCTCCGCATCATCACCGGTTCTGTGCGCGACTGCTATGCCGCTCTCGGCATCATCCACCAGACGTGGGCGCCGGTGCCTGGACGCATCAAGGACTTCATTGCGATGCCGCGGCCGAACGGATACCAGTCGCTGCACACGTCGGTCGTGAGCGAGCGCGGCTTCCCGTTCGAGGTGCAGATCCGATCCGCCGAGATGCACCGCATCGCGGAAGAGGGGATCGCCGCGCACTGGAAGTACAAGGAAGGGCGGGTGGGCGCCGACAGGGATGAACAGTATTTCCTGTGGCTGCGGCAGCTGCTCGAATGGCAGCAGGAAGTGCGCGATCCGCAGGAGTTCCTGCAGAATCTCAAGATCGAGCTGTACCCGGAAGAGGTCTACATCTTCACACCGAAGGGAGAGGTGAAGGCACTTCCGAGGGACTCCACGCCGGTGGACTTCGCCTACGCAATCCATACCGACGTCGGCCATCAGTGTGTGGGGGCGAGGGTCAACGGGAAGATGGTGCCGCTTCGCACGCGCCTGCGGAACGGTGACATCGTCGAAGTCATCACCACGGCCGGACGCAAGCCGAGCCGGGACTGGCTGAACTTCGTCACCACCTCCCGGGCCCGGAACAAGATCCGTCACTTCATCCACGCCGAGGAGAAGATCCACAGCGTGGAGCTCGGACGAAAGCTGTTCGACAAGGAGGCGCGCCGATACGGCTTGAGCGTCAAGGCGCTCACCGAAGGAGAGCGGTTCGCGGCTCTGCTGACGGAACACGCGCTCCAGAAGCCGGATGATCTGTTCACCGCTATCGCCTACGGGAAGTTGGCCCCGAAAGCGGTGCTCGGAAAGCTCGTTCCGCAGGAGGAGCTGAAGGAACAGCAGTTCAGTACGCTCTCGACGGTCGTGCGGAAGGTGCTCGGTACGGGCGAGGAGAAGATCAAGGTCCGGGGGATGGACGACCTCATGGTGTTCCGCGCGCGCTGCTGCAACCCCATCCGGGGAGAGACGATCATCGGGTACATCACGCGCGGGAAGGGCGTATCCGTCCACTCCGCTACCTGTTCGAACGTCGTCAATCTGCTGTACGACCCCGAGCGGCGGATCGACGTCGAGTGGGACAAGGGGGCCGACTCGCTGCCTTACACTGTGCGGCTGAGTATCCGGGTCGAGGATCGGAAGGGGATCCTGGCGGACGTCAGCTCGAAGATCGCCGACATCAATACGAACATCCGCAACGTCGAGGCGACCACGACCGATCAGATGGGGCGCATCGACATGACCGTGGAGATCAGCGACGTGAAGCACCTTCAGAAGGTGATCAAGTCACTGCGCAGTATCGAAGGGGTTGTCGACGTGGAGAGGGCGGCGAGATAGGCGCGGGTGGACGGTCAGTCCAGCTCCGCGATCACATCGATTTCGATACGTGCATCCCGCGGCAGGCGTGCGGCCTGGATCGTGGCGCGCGCCGGCGCCGGCGTCCTGAAATAGGTGCCGTACACCTCGTTCATGACGGCAAAATCGTTCAGATCCGCCAGGTAGACGGTCGCGCGGACGACACGGTCCAGCGAGCTCCCGCCGGCCTCGAGGATCGCGGCCAGGTTCTGGAAGACCCGGTGCGTCTGGGCGCCAATGTCACCTTCGGTCATGTTCCCGGTGGCCGGATCCAGCGGAATCTGCCCCGACACGAACAGCAGCGACCCGGCGCGGACTGCCTGGGAGTAGGGGCCGATGGCCGCTGGAGCCGACGGCGTCGCCACGGCGTCCCGCACGCGTTATGCCGCCTTGATGACCTTGCCGGACCGCAGACACCGCGTGCATACGCGGAGTCGCTGAATCCCGCCATTGATCAGGGCCCGCACGCGCTGGAGGTTGGGCTCGAACCGCCGGGGGGAGACGTTATGCGCGTGGCTGATGTTCCGCCCCACGACTGGACCTTTTCCGCAGATTTCGCAACGTTTTGCCATGGCTCTTCAGGGAACGCGACCGGGGGCGCCCGGACGCGGGAAAGAGGCCGCCGCTGCCCGGATGGCAGCTTCCGATGCGACACAAACAGGGAATTGTATCACTCCCTGCCTCGGCCTTGGCCAACGGCACAGAAATGTCCCTCTTTCCGCCGAGTGTCCCACAATGGTGTCCCCCTTACGACACGCCGCCATGCGGGTTCTGCCGAGAGTTTCCCGCGTATGCGCAAGAAGTTACACGGATTGTAGCAACTCGACGTCCGGTACACCCATTGCAGTGCGAGGCCTCATCCGGGCCGAGCCCGGCAGTTGAGGAGGTCCCATGGAGCGTCAGGTCCTGCGGGAGCAGACACCCGCCGAATACTTCAAGGAGCTTGTCGAGGCATCGCTTGCGCGCCAGCACCTTCAGGCGGGGGACCTCACCGAGTACTACCTGGTGAACCTGCTTTGCCAGTACGTTCGACTTGGTGCCGGGGACGCGGAGCTCGGCGAGCCGCTGGCGGTTCGCTTTGCCCGCGCCATGCAGACAGGAGGCACGGAGGGGCGGGCCCGGCTGCGGAGCCTGGGGGACTTCTCCCTCTTTACTGCAGGTTTCTTCTCCGACAGTTTTCGCCGGAAGCACGTCGATATCGACTATTACGTCTCGATGGGGGAGTACGCCTATGCCTCCCTCAGCCGGGCGGAGGACGCCTTTCGGGATGTGTTCGCCGAGCTCGCCGGCAAGTTCGTCCCCTTCAGCGATGTCCTGTCCGACATCAGTGAGCGGACGGCTTTGGCCTCCAGCAACAACGACGTGCTGCGCATCTATGAGAAGTGGCTGCGGACCGGCAGCCAGCGCGACGGCCAGCGGCTCGTCGCCCGCGGGATTGTCCCGAATAGCTCGGTTGGGAAGCGTTTCCTGCAGTAAGTCCGGGGGCGCGCCGGGGCCGAACCGGATGGGGAGGGCCTGGCGTCTAAACCGCCAGCAGCGCGTCAGACGCTCAAGTGCGGGCCGGATTCGACGCTTGGCAAGGTCAGCCCATCTGCGTTACACTGATGGGCTTCATAACTGGCAATACCATTGCATAACGCCCTGTCATTCGATACCGGGGCGAGCGGAGAGGGAAGGAGCGGAATCATATGAAGGTCAGCAAGAAAGCACCTGGCGGAGAGATGCATCGCGATCGATATTCGGAACTGAAGAGCATCCTCGAGGAACGTCGTCGTGAGATCGTGAGTGCCGTGCAGGGGAAGATCCGCGACGTGCGCAGCGAGGGAGCCAACAGCCCGGCTCACGGTGTTCTCGATGCAGCGGAATCCTCGGAAGCGGACATTCAGGACGACATAGAGTTCGCCCTTATCCAGATGAAGGCCGAGACCCTCACGAAGATCGACGAAGCGCTGCGCCGGCTCGACGAGGGGACATTCGGCTACTGCTTCGAGTGCGGCGAGGAGATTTCCGAACGCCGGCTCCGTGCCCTGCCGTTCGCCGTGCGCTGCAAGGATTGCGAAGAGGCCAGGGAAACGGCGCAACAGCGCGAGCGTCTGCTGCAGCGCCGCGGTTCGGCCTCCCTCTTCCTGGACATGCAGGGGTAAGCCCCCACACTCGGCGACGCCCGCTCGCCGCCCGCCCGTGCTACATTTCGCAGGCTCCCCGCGGGCACCGAGTGCCCTCGGGGAGCCTGTGCCGTTCCAGAGACACTTATGTCCACGGCTGCCGCGACACGGCAGCCTGTGCAGGAGGATCGCGATGAGCGATCAGGACGAGCCGCTCCTCGTCGACGAAAGCAGCTCGATTGGCGATCGCCCGCCGGTGGTCCCGGCGGAGTTGCCGGTGCTCCCCCTGAGGGACACCGTGCTGTTCCCGAATTCCTTCATGCCCCTGGCGGTGGCCCGCGAGGCGTCGGTCCGCCTGATTGACGAAGCCACCACATCCGGCCGCATGATCGGCGTCTTCACGCAGCGGGAGGCCTCGATCGAGGAGCCCGCCGAGGAGGATCTCTACCCGATCGGCACGGCCACCCACGTGCACAAGATGTTCAAGCTGCCGGACGGCAGCTTGCGGCTCATCGTGCAGGGACTGGTGCGGATTCGCCTCGACAGCCTGACGCACAGCCGGCCCTATCTGAAGGCGGCCGTGACCGTCGCCGACGAAGAACTGCGCGAGGAGGATCATCTCGAGATCGACGCCCTCCAGCGGAACATCAAGAGCAACTTCCAGCAGGTGGTCTCGCTCTCGCCGCTGCTCTCCGACGATCTCCAGGCCCTGGCCGCCAACATCGCTGACTCCGGCAAGCTTGCGGACTTCATTGCCTCGAGCCTGGCCACCATTGGCACCCCGGTGAAGCAGGAGATACTCGCCACGCTCGACATCCGGGCCCGGATGGACGCGCTGAACCGGATTCTCATCAAGGAGCTCGAGGTCCTGGAGCTCGGTTCGAAGATTCAGTCGCAGGTGCAGTCGGAAGTCGGGAAGAACCAGCGGGAGTATTTCCTTCGCGAGCAGTTGAAGGCCATCCAGAAGGAGCTCGGCGAGGGAGACGAGCAGGCCAAGGAAATCGAGGAGCTCCGCGCCAAAATCGAGGCGCTCGGCATGCCCGACACGGTCAAGAAAGAGGCGCTGCGGGAACTCGACCGGCTGTCGAAGATGCCCGTTGCGGCGGCCGAATACACGGTGTCGCGCACCTATCTCGACTGGATCGTTGCCCTTCCCTGGTCGAAGCGCACGGAAGACTCCCTCGACCTGCGCCGCACGAAGGATGTGCTCGACGCGGATCACTCAGGCCTGGAGAAGGTGAAGGACCGCGTCCTCGAATATCTGGCCGTCCGCAAGCTGAACCCGGACGTACGAGGGCCGATCCTCTGCTTCCTCGGGCCCCCCGGGGTTGGCAAGACGTCGCTGGCGCGCTCCATCGCGAACTCCCTCAGCAGGAAGTTCGTGCGCGTGTCGCTCGGCGGGATGCGTGATGAAGCGGAGATCCGCGGCCATCGCCGTACCTATATCGGTGCGCTGCCCGGGCAGGTCATCCAGGGGCTGCGCCGGGCCGAATCGAAGAACCCGGTCTTCATCCTCGACGAAATCGACAAGCTCGGCTCCGACTTCAGGGGAGATCCGGCATCTGCCCTGCTCGAGGTGCTGGATCCGGAGCAGAACAACACGTTCCGCGACCACTATCTGGACGTACCGTTCGATCTCTCCGAGGTCCTCTTCCTCACCACGGCCAACGTGCTCGATCCGGTGCCTCCGGCCCTTCGCGACAGGATGGAGGTGCTCGAGCTTGCCGGGTACACGGAGGAAGAGAAGCTCAAGATCGCCACCGAGCACCTGATCGCCAAGCAGATTGCCAACCACGGCCTCACGCCCGAGCACGTGGAGTTCGAGGATGCCGCCATCCGTAACGTCATTCGCGGCTACACCCGGGAGGCGGGTGTGCGCAACCTCGAACGGGAGATCGGCGCCCTCTGCCGAAAGGTCGCGCGTAGGCGTGCGGAAGGGGACGAAACCCGCGTAGTCATCACCACGGACGTGGTGATGCAGATGCTCGGCGCCCCGTCGTTCCTCGACGAAGAGGTCGAGAACCGCACGAAGGATCCGGGGGTTGCGGTGGGCCTGGCGTGGACGCCGGCCGGCGGAGAGGTCCTGTTCGTAGAGGCCTCACGGATGCACGGCGGCGGCACGCTCACGCTGACGGGGCATCTCGGCGACGTGATGAAGGAGTCCGCCCGCACGGCGCTCTCCTGGTTCAGGACCAACGCTCCCCGGTACAGCGTGGACCCGAACTTCTACAAGGATTCCGAGCTCCACCTGCACGTCCCCTCCGGCGCCATTCCGAAGGACGGCCCGTCGGCCGGGGTCACGATGGTCGCGGCGCTCGCCTCGGAGCTGACCCGGCGTCCCGTTCGCGGCGATCTGGCGATGACCGGGGAAATTACGCTGGCCGGACGGGTCCTCCCTGTCGGCGGCATCAAGGAAAAGGTGCTCGCGGCGCGCAGGCACGGTATTACGGAGATCATTCTGCCGCGGCAGAACGAGAAGAACATCAAGGAAGACCTGACCGAGGATCTGCGGCAGGAGCTGCGCATCCACTACGTCTCGCACATAGAGGAGGTCCTCAAGATTGCCCTGAAGCCCTCCTCGGCCCAGACCCACTCCGGGCTTCCCATGGACGCCGAGATCCAGAAGGCGCTGCAGTAAACGCATGCCGGATCCAGAGCGCCTGACCCACGAGCCGCTTTTCAAGGGCCAGGTCTTCGACGTCCATCGCGACGAGGTCCGGATGCCGAACGGACGCGAGGTCACGGTTGACGTGATCCGTCACGTCCCCTCGGCCGTCATCATTCCGGTGCCGGAGCCCGGCCACGTCATCCTGATCCGGCAGTACCGGTACGCGGTGAACCGCTGGCTCTGGGAGCTTCCGGCCGGGAGCGTCGACGAAGGGGAAACACCGGAAGCGGCCGCAAGCCGTGAGTGCCACGAGGAAATCGGTCAGGTTCCGGAGACGGTCGTCCGGCTCGGCTCGATGTTTCCGACCCCCGGCTATTGCGACGAAGAGATGTTCTTTTTCCGTGTCTCCGGCCTCAGCACCCCCACACATGCTGCCGAAGCCGACGAGGACGAGGACATCGAGGTCCACGTCTTCACGCTCAAAGAGGCCCGGGACATGGTCCGCCGCGGCGAGATCACGGACATGAAGACCGTGATTGGCCTCACGCTGATCTGATCCCCTCAGTAGTCGCTCTGTTCTTCCTCGCGCCCGGCGATCTCTTCGAGGACCGCCTCGAGGTCCAGCGGGAGGGGGGAATCGAACTCCACGCGCCGGCCGTCAGCCGGGTGCGTAAAGCAGAGCCTCGAGGCATGGAGGAACGGCCGCTCCAGCCTCAAGACGGCCCTCACCGGATCGCCCACGCGCCGGTGGACCCCGCCGTAAATCCGATCCCCCACGACGGGATGCCCGATGGCGCTCAGGTGCACCCGGATCTGGTGCGTCCGTCCGGTGGAGATGGCGACCCTGATCAGCGATACCCCCTTGAAGTGCCTGGCGAAGACCACCCGGGTCACGGCGCTCCGCGCCCTGCGGGCACGCGTGGACATCTTCTGCCGATCCTTCGGGTCTCGGCCGATCGCCGCGTCGATGCGGCGGCCCGCCTGAACCACTCCCCATACCAGGGCGGTGTATTCCTTCTCGACTTCCCGGTCGTGAAACTGCCTCGCGAGCTCCTGATGGGAGCGGTCGTGCTTGGCCACCACCATCAGACCGGACGTGCCGCGATCGAGCCGGTGCACGATGCCCGGGCGTGTCTGTCCCCCGACTCCGCTCAGATCCGAGACGTGGTGCAGGAGCGCGTTGACGAGCGTGCCGCTCTCGTGGCCCGCTCCCGGGTGCACCACCATCCCCCCCGGCTTGTCGAGCACCACGAGATCCGGGTCCTCGAAGACGATGCGCAAGGGCAGCGCCTCGGGCTGAGGCACCGCCTCCTTCGGCGGCGGAAACGTAATGACGTATCGTTCGCCCGCCTTGACCGGCGCGCTCGCACGTACGGCCGACGGCGCAGTATCGCCCGCCTTCGCGGAGACGACCTGACCCTCCTTTATGAGGCGCTGCATTTCCGACCGTGAATGGCCGGGCAGCATGGCGGTGAGGAAATGATCCAGTCTGAGGCCGTCGTGCTCCTCGTCGACGAGCAGCGTGTCCGGACCCGCAGACATGGCTCAGGCAGCGCGCCGCGCGGCCGCGGCCTTTGGAGCCGGCTGCCGGCGCCGGGCGAGCAGAATGAGCATGATGACGCTGATCGGGATGATCAGGAGTGACACGAACTGCGACGTCGAGAAGGCTCCGACCAGGCCCCGGGGGTCTCCCCGGTAAATCTCGATGACGAAGCGCGAGATGGCATACAGGAGCATATAGCCCCAGAACGTCCTGCCCGGAAACGGCCGCCCCTTGCGTTCGGTGAACAACAGTAGGCCGAGGATCAGGAGCTCGGCTCCGGCCTCATAGAGCTGCGTGGGGTGCAGCGGGATGTTGATGGGGGTCCCGACGTTCTCAGCCGCGTAATGGCTGGTGAACGTGACGGCCCACGGCACATCCGCAGGCCGCCCGAAGCAGCAGCCGGCGAAGAAACAGCCCATTCGTCCGATGACGTGCCCGAGGGCGATCCCTGGAGCGAACACATCGGTGACCGTCCAGACCGGCATGCGGTGCCGCCACAGGTACCACAGGGCCACGATCACGGCCACGATGAGCCCGCCGTAGAACACGCCACCTGACCGGACGAGCGTGAACAGCTCCCCCGGGCTCCTCCCGTACGTGTCCCACTCGACAATCAGCAGCAGCAGCTTGGCGCCGACGAGCGCACTGACGATGATCCAGATCCCGAGGTCCATGACCCGGTTCTGATCGAGCCCCCGCGCCCTGGCGCGAACGAGCGCAAGCTGCAGCCCCAGCAGATAGGCGGCTGCGAGCAGGACGCCGTAGGTGTAGATCGGGAAACCGCCGATCTCAAACAGGATCGGATGCATGCTGTCGTCCCAGGCCGAACATGTCCAGGAGCACGAGCCCGGCGCCGACGCTGATGGCCGCATCGGCGACGTTGAAGGCCCAGAAGTGCCACGTGCCCCAGTAAACGTCTATGAAATCGACCACGTGGCCGACAAGGGCGCGGTCGAGGAGGTTTCCGATCGCACCGCCGAGGATCAGGGCGAGCCCGAGCCGGGCCAGGCGCTCGTCTCGTCCGAGCTGCACGGCGAATGACGCAATCGCGATGAGGGCGAGAAGCGCAATCCCAATCATAACCGCCGTTTTGTACGGGAACTCCGCGGACCCGAGCAGGCCAAACGCGGCGCCGGTGTTCTGAACGTGCGTCAGATTGAAGAACCCGGGAATCACCTCGACCGACTCGTGCAGCGGCAGTTCCCGCCGCACCATTGATTTCGTGACCTGATCGAGCACCAGCACCGCCACCACCGTGACAATCTCGGAAGTCCGGACCTGCCGGATCGCCGCAGGGGCTGAAGCGCCCGGGTCCATCATGCGTCGTGCACCGCCGCGGGTGCGCCCGCCACCGCACCGATGCACCGGTCGCACAGCCCCGCGGTCGGGGGATCGGATGAAACCGTGTCCACGATCCGCCAGCAGCGGGCGCACTTGTGCCCCTCCGCCTTGGCCACGTCGATGCCCAGGGCGTCACCCGGTGCGCTTGCCGCCTCCAGCGAGGCTTGAGAGACGATGAACAGCATCGGCAGGTCGTGCTCGTATGGCTTGAGCAGCCTGGCAGTGTCTCCCCCTGCCGTGAGTGTCACCCGCGCCCCGAGGGAATTGCCGATCGTCTTTCCCTGCCTTGCCGACTCGAGCGCACTGTTCACGTCGTCGCGAATCGCGATCAGCCGCTCCCAGCGGGAGGTCAACTCGCGATCCGACAGAACCTCGAGGGAGTGGCGGGACGGAAACTCCGCCAGGTGGACCGAGGCTTCGCGCTCCCCCGGAAGGTGCCGCCACATCTCGTCAGCCGTCACCGGGAGGATGGGGGCGAGCAGCCGTGCCAGACCGTCGGCGATCGCGAACATCGCCGTCTGTGCGGACCGCCGTTCCGGTGAGCCCGCCGCCAAGGTGTAGAGCCGATCCTTCGACACGTCGGCATAGAACGCGGAGAGATCGACCGTGGCCAGCCCGTTGACGCGCTGGAAGATGGTCTGGAAGTCGTAGGCGTCGTAGGCGTCCAGGACGTCGCGTGCGACCTCCGCGTACCTGGCCAGCGCATACCTGTCGACCTCCTGCAGTTCGGCAGGGGAGAGGCTGTCGCGCGCCGGATCGAAATCGTAGAGGTTGGCCAGCAGGAAGCGGCAGGTGTTCCTGATCTTCCGATACGCCTCGACCACCCGCTGGAGAATCTGCTTGCCGACCCGCAGCTCCTCGCGGAAGTCGCTCATCGCCACCCACAGGCGGAGCGTCTCGGCCCCGCTTTCCTTGATGACTGCCTGGGGCTGGATCGTGTTGCCAATCGACTTGGACATCTTGCGTCCGTCCACGTCGATGAGGAACCCGTGCGTCAGCACTTCCCGGAAGGGCGGACGGCCGCGTGTCCCCAGCCCCACGAGCAGCGAACTCTGGAACCAGCCACGGTGCTGATCGCTGCCCTCGAGATAGATGTCTGACGGCCAGGTCAGCTCCTCACGGAACGGCAGGACCGCTTCATGGCTCGAGCCGGAATCGAACCAGACGTCGAGGATGTCCCGCTCCCGGTCGAACGTCGTGCCGGCGCAGGAAGGGCAGGTGAGCCCCTGGGGGAGGAATTCGGCGATGTCGCGCTCGTACCATGCATCGGCGCCGTACTGGTCGAATACCGTGGCCGCACGCTCGACGAGCTCCGGCGTCAGCAGCGCCTCTCCGCAGGCGGTGCAGTCCACAGCGGGAATGGGCACGCCCCAGGCCCGCTGGCGCGAGATGCACCAGTCCGGCCGGTTGGCCAGCATGTTGTGGATGCGCTCCCGTCCCCACGCGGGGACCCATGCAACGTCCCGGTCCACTGCATCGAGCCCGGCCTGGCGCAGGGTCTTGCCCCCGATCACCGGTTCACCGTCCATCCTGATGAACCACTGAGACGTGGCAAGGAAGATCACCGGGTTGTGGCAGCGCCAGCAATGCGGGTAGGAGTGCTGGAACTCGGAGCGGTGCCAGAGCCTGGATCGCGCCTTCAATGCCTCTTCCACGTTGGGGTTGGCTTCGAAGACCCGTTGCCCGGCGAACAGATCCACAGAGTCCAGGAAATGGCCGCCCGGGCCCACCGGGGCGTAGATATCGAGACCGTAGCGGATGCCGGTGGCGAAGTCTTCCGAGCCGTGCCCCGGTGCCGTGTGGACCGCGCCCGTGCCAGTCTCGAGCGTGACGTAGTCGCCGAGCACGCCCACCGAGGGACGCGCGTAGAGCGGATGCTGAAAGCGGATGTGCTCGAGCTCGGCTCCCTTCATCCGGGCGAGCGGCTCACTGAAGGTACGCCCTGCCACAGCCGCGACGGCAGGGGCCAGCGCCTCGGCTACGATCACCGCCCGCCCCTCCACGTCGTAGGCGGCGTAGTCGAACTCCGGGTGGAACGCGATTGCCAGGTTCGAAGGGATCGTCCAGGGGGTTGTCGTCCAGATCAGGACGGACACGTCACGGCCGGCCAGTGCGGGAATGCGATCCGCCAGGTCAGCCGCACCTTCCGGCGCAACCGAAAACTCCACGTAGATGGAAGGGGAGGTGTGGTCCTCGTACTCCACTTCGGCCTCGGCGAGCGCCGTCCGGCAGTGGATGCACCAGTGGACCGGCTTCTTTCCTTTGAAGACGAGCCCCTGCTCGACGAACCGGCCAAGCGCCCGCGCAATGCTCGCCTGATACCTGAACTCCATCGTCAGGTACGGACGATCCCACTGCCCGAAGATTCCCAGGCGCTGGAACTCTTCCGTCATGACCCCGATGAACCGGTCGGCGTAGCCGCGGCACGCCCGGCGGAAGTCGGCAACGCTCATGTCCCGCTTGCGCGAGCCGAGCTCCCGGTCCACTTTCAACTCGATCGGCAGCCCGTGGCAGTCGTATCCGGGCACGTATGGGGAGTCGAACCCCGCCATCGTCTTCGACTTCACGACGAAGTCCTTCAGGATCTTGTTGAGGGCGGTGCCGAGGTGAATCTGGCCGTTGGCGTAGGGTGGGCCGTCGTGCAGGACGAACTTGGGCCGGCCGGCGCGCGCCTCCCTGATGCGCTCGTAGAGGCCCATGTCCGCCCAGCGTGCAAGCGTCTGGGGCTCTGTGGCCTGCAGGTTCGCCTTCATCGGCAAGTCGGTGCGAGGGAGATTGAGCGTGTCCTTCCAGTCGGCCATGGGTATCCGCTCATTCTAATCCCTGCGCCGGCGCCGTTGAGCCGCCTGCCGCGTGTGAGGTGCTTTGCTTCGTGCCCTCCACCGACTCGCGTTGCTGTAACCAGGGGTGCCTCCTTCCAGAAGTGCCCTCACCTCAGACGAGAAGGTGCCCTCACCTGAGAAAGGAGGTCCGTAGGTAGCGGGTGTCCGGCAGGTAATGATGAGCTTGTATCCCCCGCCTTATATAATGAATGGATGCTTTTCACCTCTGGCGCGCTCCTGACCGACCCTCCCCCGTTGCACGTGACGCACCTCGATAACGGACTCCGCGTGCTCGTTCAGGAGGTGCACACCGTCCCCCTCGTGTCGGTGTGGTGCTGGTACGGCGTGGGCTCGCGTGATGAGAGTACCGGGCTGACCGGGGTCTCCCACTGGGTCGAGCACATGAACTTCAAGGGGACCTCGCGCATTTCCCGAGAGGAGATGAAGGGGATCGTTGAGCGGTTCGGAGGGACCTGGAACGGCTACACCTGGATCGACCAGACGACCTATCTGGAGACCGCAGGCCGGGAGGCCCTGGATCAGATGCTGTTCATCGAGGCCGAGCGGATGAACGGCAGCATCTTCGACCCGGCGGACTGCGAATCCGAGCGGACGGTCATCATCTCGGAGCTTCAGGGAGGGGAGAACGACCCGGAGCAGCTCCTCGACAGCGAGGTGACCGCCACCGCCTTTCGCGCTCACCCGTACCGGCACCCGACGATCGGCTGGCTGCCTGACCTTCAGGCCATCACGCGGGAGGATCTGTACGCCCACTACCGTCGCTACTACATTCCGGCGAACGCCACCCTGGTGATCGTCGGCGACGTGGAGACCGACGATGTGCTTCGTCGCGCGGAGCGGCATTTCGGCGGAATCCGCCCGGGCCCTGCCCCCGTGAGGCCGCAGGTCACGGAGCCACCGCAAGTGGGGGAGCGTCGTGTCAGCATCGAGCGGCAAGGCACGACGGCATACCTGAAGTTCGCCTGGCACGCGCCGGCCGCAAAGGAGGACGATTTTTTCCCGATGCTGGTGCTGGACGCGGTGCTCACAGGTGCAAAGGGCCTGAATCTCTGGTCGAGCTTTCGAGTGGCGCCCGCCCAGCGCAAGTCGCTTCTCTACACGGCCCTGGTCGAGCGGGGACTGGCGTCGCAGGTCAACGGCGCCCTGATGGCAACTGCGGATCCGTTCCTCTACACCCTCTCCTTCACGGCCACGCGAGGGGTGCCTCTTGACGAGCTCGAAGGGGCAGCACGTGCCGCCCTCGACAGGGCCGCTCTGGAAGGGATCGATGAGCGAGAGGTTGCGCGGGCGAAGCGGCAGCTGCGCGCGCGTCTGGTCTTCGAGGATGACAGCGTCACCAACCTCGCGCATCAGCTGGGCTATTTTCAGACGGTGGTGGGACCCGGCTTCTACCCCCGTCTGAACCAGTGCATCGACATGGTGACCGCCGATCGCGTCCGGGAGGTTGCGGGGCGTCGTCTCCGGTCCACTGCCCTCACCGTCGGTGCCTTCCACCCGCTGGATGCCGGCCGATGAGTGCGACGCTTTTCAAGGGGCTGTCGCCACACCGCACGACGCTCCCCAACGGAGCGGTGGTGACGGTCCAGGAAACGTCGATGACCCCTGCCGTCACGCTGAGCGCGGCATTCCGCCCGGGAAGCCTCCTCGACCCGCACGGGCTCGAAGGGCTCGCCTACCTGATGGGGCGCGTGCTCGATCGCGGCACGGAACGCCGGAAGGCAGACGAGATTGCCGAAGCGCTCGACGACCGCGGCGTGTCGCTGAAAATCTCGACGAATCGTCAGGCCGTGACGCTCTCGTGCACCCTGCTCTCCGAAGACTTCGACGACATCCTGGCGCTGCTGGTCGACGTGGTAAGGCGGCCGGTGTTCCCTGACGAGGAGATTGAGAAAGGACGGGCAGAGGCCGTCACCACGTTGCGGCAGAACGAGGACAACCCCGGGGCACGCGCGGCCGACGGGGTCATGAAGCTCCTCTATACCGGGAAGCACCCCTACGGGCGTCCTTCGAAAGGGACCGTTGCCGGGGTGGAACGTGTCACCCGCGGAGACATCACCTCGTTCCATCGCGAACGGATCGTCCCGGCTGCGCTGTCGCTGGTGATTGTCGGTGACGTTCCGGCCTCGCACGCCCTGACCCGCGCCGCGCTCGAGCTCGAGGGCTGGATGGCCCCTGTGCCTCCACGGGTGGACTTACCGCCCCCGTCGGCCGGGGCCAGGCATGTGCGGCGGATTGCGATGCCCGGCAAGCCGCAGGCGGACATCGCCTACGGATTCACCACGGTGAGGCGGCACGATCCGCGATACTACGCGTACTGGATGATGAACAACGTGCTCGGGCAGTTCGGGCTTGGCGGCCGCCTGGCCGACAACATCCGTGAGCGGCAGGGCATGGCCTACTATGCCTTCAGTACGCTCGACGCGAGACCGTGTGAAGCGCCGCTCCTCATCCGCGCGGGTGTGGATCCTGACAACGTCGAACGCACGATTGAAGCGATCGATCACGAGGTCTCCACGCTCGCCGCGGGGGGGCCGACGTCTCGAGAAATCGAGGAATCGCGCGCGTATCTCCTGGGATCCTTGCCGCGCATGCTCGAGACGAACCAGAGCATCGCCGCCTTCCTGCAGACCTCCGAGGAGTTCTCGCTCGGGCTGGATTACGATCAGCGCCTGCCCGGCCTGCTGAACGCGGTCACCCGCGAGGGGGTCTCGGCTGCGGCCGCTGAAACTCTCGACACCGGGCGTGCGGCAATCGTCGTGGCCGGTCCGGAAGAGGGTCAGGGGTGAGTACTGCGGCCGCCCGCCCCGCAACGCGCGCCGTCTTCTTCGACGTCGACTTCACACTCATCCATCCGGGCCCGGCATTCCAGGGTGCGGGCTATCGCGACTTCTGCGCACGCCACGGCATCGTCGTCCAGCCGGAGCGCTTTGCCGAAGCGGTGAACGCGGCGGCCGTGCTGCTCGACCATTCAGGCGGGCTCTACGATCCGCGGATCTTCATCGACTACACGCGGCGGATCATCGAGAGCATGGGCGGATCCGGGGATCGCATGGAGCACGCGGCAAGGGAAATCTACGAGGAGTGGTCCGCCTGCCACCACTTCTCGCTCTACGACGACGTGCCGGAAGTACTGCGGGAGCTGCACTCCCGCGGCCTGACCATCGGGCTGATTTCGAACACGCAGCGCTGCCTGTCTTCCTTCCAGTCCCACTTCGCGCTCGACGGCCTCTTCACCGTGACGGTCTCCTCGGCGGCGCACGGGCACATGAAGCCGCACCCCAGCATCTTTCAGGCGGCGCTCGGGCAGGCCGGGGCCTCACCTGACGAAGCGGTGATGGTCGGCGACAGCCCGGCCCACGACATCGCGGGCGCACGAGCCCTTGGGATGCGTGCCGTGCTGGTGGCGAGGGACGAGGCGCGGCGGGTCTGCCCGGCCGGCGTTCCCTGCATCACGACGCTTCGCGATCTGCCCCCGCTGCTCTGAATGGACATCCGTCCGGTCTCGACCGCCGAGGAATGCCGGCAGGTGACGGCACTCGAGCGTGAGGTCTGGGCCTATGCGGACGCGGAGGAAATTCCTTCGTGGATGCTGGCCGTCTCGGTGCGGCGCGGCGCCATTCTGATCGGAGCGTTCGATCCCGGCGGAGGTCTCACGGGCTTCGTCTATTCAGTGCCCGCCATCAAGGATCGCCAGCTGACTCAGTGGTCCCACGCGCTGGCCGTGCGCGCAAGCGAGCGCGGGAATGGGGTGGGCCGTTTCCTGAAGCTGGAGCAGCGTAACGCGGCCCTCGAGCTCGGAGTCGACCTGATCGAATGGACGTTTGACCCCCTGCAGGTGGTGAACGCGCACTTCAACTTCGCGCGGCTGGGTGCCATCGCGACCGCCTACGAAGAGAACGTTTACGGCGAGTCCACGAGCCCCCTGCACGGCGGCGTACCGACAGACCGGTTGCTCCTCGAGTGGCATCTCACGCGTCCCCACGTCGAGCGCCGGGTCTCGCGTGCGGGGCATCCAATGGTCCGTGCTGACTCGCTCGCGAGCGCCGTGCTGGTGAACCCCCCCGGGACGAACGCTGGCCGTCTCTCGCCGGGGCGAGCGGATCTGTCGGTGGACGCCCGCCGGGTGCTCGTGGAGGTGCCGGGCGGGTTCTCCGGGATGCTGGCGGACGATCTGCCGCTCGCGCGTGCCTGGCGGCTGCACATCCGCGAGATCCTGCAGGCCTACCTCGGGCGCGGATATCAGGGGGTGGATTTCTTCCTCTCACCCGATGCACAGCGCGGCCAGTACCTGCTCGTCAGCCCCGTAGCGTGAAACTCGCCGGCCAACTTTCGACCTGAGCACGTGCCCGGGTTCCCAACGAGCGGCAGGCGATCCATGCATTACGCCTGCTGCCGGTCGCGACGGCTAGAATGACCTCTGGCCCATCCGATATCGGAGAACGACGATGAACTTGCCCTCAGCCTTGCGGACCCTGGCGGCTGCGGTCGCCACGGCGGCCCTGCTCTCGTCCATACCGCTGCCGATCGCGTCTGGCGACGGCGGCGGCAACGTCGCCGGGGCGGCGCAGTCACCCCCGAAACCGCAGGCCCGGCCGCACGGCACCCGCGTGGCGGTGCCGGCCACGGCCCTGAAGGTGGACGACGGTGACACGGTTGCGATCCGGTGGGATGAGAAGGACGAGGAGATCGTCCGAATCCTCGGCATCGACTCCCCCGAGACGCGGCACGTTGCGCACAACCTCCCGTACGGGCAGCCCTTCGGCGAGGAGGCCCGCGCGTTTGCTCTCGGCGCCTTTGCGGCGGGGGGCCGAATCGAGCTGGTGCGTGCCGCGACCGTCGATCCGTTCGGCCGCACGCTGGGCTACCTGTTCCTCGACGGACGCAACTACTCGACGATGATCGTCAGAGCGCGGCTGGCCGCCGAGAGCATCACACAGTTCGGCGACAACGGTTTTCCGAAGGAAGCGGCTGAGGTGATGGAGGCTGCCAGGGCACAGGGGCCGCTGCCCTTCGAGCCTCCGCACGTCTTCCGGGCGCGGATGCGGGAGTTGTCGAACTGGCTCAAGGCGCGCGGCGAGTACCCCGACCGGTAGCGGCCGATCCCGCTCACGCCCACAACGTCTAACCGGGAGGCCAGGTCAGGCTGCGCCCGCCGATCACGTGCAGGTGGATGTGGAAGACGGTCTGCCCGGCCTCCGCATTGCAGTTGAACACCGTCCGGTAGCCGCGATCCGCGTATCCACTCTCGCGCGCGAGGGCCGCGGCACGGCGCATCATCTCGCCGACGAGCTGATCGTCGTCAGGGGACAAATCGTCGAGGGTGGCGATGTGCCGGCGCGGCACGACGAGGACGTGCATCGGCGCCTGCGGATTGATGTCCCTGAACGCGATCATCCGCTCGTCGGCATGGACGATGTCTGCCGGGATGTCCCCAGCCGCGATCCTGCAGAACAGGCAGTCTGCCACGTTACCTCCTGAGGATGATGGTCCTGGCGATCCCCTGCAGGTCGTGGAGCATCCCGTCGACCTGCCATCCGGCACGATCAGCCGCGTCGCGCACGGCCTCTTCCTGCCCGTCGCCGAACTCCATCACGAGCGCGCCCCCCGGGGCCAGGCGCGCCGGTGCCTCCTGCAGCAGACGGCGCGTGATGCGCAATCCGTCAGCGCCGCCGAAGAGAGCCACTGCCGGTTCGTACTGCACGACATCCGGGGACAGAGAGCGTGCGCTCTGCTCCGGAACATACGGCGGGTTCGCCACGATCAGGTCCGCACGGATCGTGAGGCCCTCAGTCAGATCCGCGCAGACGAAATGCACACGCCGCTCGACACCGTGCGCCCGCGCGTTCATGGACGCAACGGCGAGCGCGTCCGGGGAGAGGTCGGTCGCCACGACATTGGCCGCCTGACGTTGGTGGGCGATCGCGATGGCGAGGCAGCCGCTCCCGGTACCGACATCGAGCACGGTCGAGCCCTCCGTCTCCGGGAGCCGCCGGAGGGCTTCCTCGACAATGAGCTCGGATTCGGGGCGTGGGACCAGCGTCTCCCCGGTGACGGAAAAATCCAGCCCCCAGAACTCGCGGTGCCCGATGATCAGCGCGACAGGCTCGCGGCGGGCCCTTCGGGTCACGAGCGCACGAAAAGGTTCGGCGAACCCCGCCGGGGCAGAGTCACGGACTCGGGCGAGCAGCTGCGCGCGATCCCAGCCCAGGACGTGGCGTGCCAGCACATCCACATCCACCGCCGCATCGTCGGGCCTGAAGCCGGCCTCGACGAGCGTCTGTCGCGCCGCGGCGATCCGCTCGTGCAGGAGTCCTGTGATCAGGTCCTGAGTCAATGGGTGGTCGCGTCCCGGCTCTCGGACGCCTTGAGCTTTTCGGAGTTCTCATGGGTGACCGCCTGGTCGATCAGCTCGCCGAGGTCCCCATCGAGCGCTTGTGTCAGCTGGTGCATCGTGTAGTGGTAGCGGTGGTCGGTGATGCGGTTCTCCCGGAAGTTGTACGTCCGGATCTTCTCGGAGCGCTCGCCGGTGCCCACCTGGGTGCGCCGATCCTTGGCGATTGCCTCCTGCTGCTTCCGCATCTCCATGTCGTAGAGCCGGGAGCGGAGCACCTTCATCGCCTTTGCACGGTTCTTGATCTGTGACTTCTCGTCCTGCTGCGAGACGACGAGGCCGCTCGGAATGTGCGTGATGCGGACGGCAGAGTAGGTCGTGTTGACACTCTGGCCTCCAGGCCCGCTCGAGCAGAACGTATCGACGCGGAGGTCCTTCGCGTCGATCTGCACGTCGACATCCTCCGCCTCCGGCAGTACGGCCACCGTTGCCGTGGACGTGTGGATACGGCCGCTTGCTTCGGTAGCCGGTACACGCTGCACGCGGTGGACGCCGCTCTCGTACTTCAGGCGGCTGTAGGCATTCCGCCCTTCCACGAGTGCGACCACTTCCTTCACACCGCCGCCACCAGTCTCGCTGAGGTTCAACACCTCGACCTTCCAGCCCTGACGCTCCGCGTAGCGGGAGTACATCCTGAACAGGTCGCCCGCAAACAGCGCCGCCTCGTCGCCACCCGTGCCCGCCCGGATCTCGAGCACGACGTTCTTCTCGTCGTTCGGATCCTTCGGCACGAGCAGGAGCTTGATTCCGGCGAGCAGGCGATCCCGCTCGGCGGTCAGCGAGGCCAGCTCCTCCTGTGCCAGCTCCCGCATGTCGGGCTCCTTCAGGAGTTCCTCCGATGCGCTGATCTGGCTCAGGACCCCCTTGTACAGCCGGAAATGCTCGACGAGCGGCTGGATTTCCGCCAGTGCTTTCGAATGGCTCCGGAAGGTCGCCGCATCGCTCTGCACAGCCGGATCGGCCATCTCGCTCATCAGCTGGTCGTATCTGGCCTCGACGGACTCGAGCTTCTCAAACATGGAATCCCTGATCCCTGACCCCTCTGATCCCGGCCGCGAATCCCGTCCCTCTGTCCCGCACTACCGCCCGAGACAGGCGGAAGGAACGCGACTTCGTCCCCTTCGGCGAGCGATGTCCCGAACGACGCGTACTCCTCGTTCACGGCACAGGAGCTGATCGTCCGGTACTGGCGGATGCCGGGGAACTCGTCCGCGAGTCCTTCCCAGACCGAGTCTGCCGTAGCCCCTTCGGGAACCTGCCGCTCGATCTCCCCCTGCCCGGTAATCTCGCGCAGCCGGGCGAACAGGCGGACGGTCACGCGCATGCCCGGGCCAACGCCTCCTGCCGCGCCTGCGCGTCGGCGGGATCCGCTGTGGCTCCCTCGATCCAGACCTCTCCCCCTTCGAAGCGCTCGTGCTTCCAGATCGGCGCAATCTGTTTCACGCGCTCGATGGCATACCGGCAGGCGGCAAACGCGTCGGCACGGTGCGGGGAGCCGGCCGCGATGACCACGCTGGCCTCGCCGATCCGCAGCAGACCGGTGCGGTGCGCAATCGCGAGGTGCGCGGTCGGCCACTGTTCTGCCGCCTCGGCGGCGATACGCTCAAAGGCCCGGAGCGCGAGCGGCTCGTAGCACTCGTATTCCAGCGAGAGCACGCGCCGGCCGGCGTTGTGATCCCGCACGAGGCCGATGAAGGTGGCAACGGCGCCGCATTCCGCCACGCTCACACGGCCGGCCGTCTCCCCCGGGTCGAGCGGATCTGCCGTGACGCGAAACCGGCCGGGGGCGTGGGCCGCAGCCCCAGGCACTGGAGAACCGGGCACGCTCTTCAGTATACCCGCCGCTGGCGGGGAACCGGAGGGCGTCTCACCCCGACGCGATACCCCGCCAGAAATGCCCCAGGGGGCCGTGTCCCTGCCCGATGGACGGAGCGTGCCTGATCGCCCCCTCCAGGTACGCCCGCGCCTCCTGCATGGCCTCCAGCTCCGGTAGCCCCCTGGCCAGGTTTGCGGCAATGGCCGAGGACAGCGTGCATCCGGTGCCGTGCGTATGCCGCGTAGCAACCCGCGGCCCGCGGATCTCGACCGTACCCGTCGGCAGGATCGCCACGTCCACGGACTCCGGGCCTTCGGCATGCCCTCCTTTGACGAGGACCACACGTGCGCCAAGACTCAGGATTGCGCGCCCCGCGGTATGCATGTCTTCCAGGGAGCGGATCTCGCGCCCGGCGAGAACCTCCGCTTCGGGGATGTTCGGCGTGACGATCCATGCGCGAGGCAGGAGCTCGGTACGAAGCGCGTCCACGGCCTCCCCCTCGAGCAGGCGATCCCCGCCTTTGGCAATCATGACCGGGTCGAGCACGACGCGGGTCAGTCCCAACGTATCCAGGCATCGAGCCACCGCCCGCACGATGCCGGCATTGCCAAGCATGCCGATCTTCACGACGTCGGCTCCGATGTCCTCGACGACCGCCTTGATCTGAGCGGCAACGAGGTCGGGGAGGAGCGCCTGCCAGGCCTGCACGCCACGGGTGTTCTGCGCGGTGACCGCCGTAATGGCGCTCGTGCCAAACACGCCATGGGCGGCAAAGGTCTTCAGGTCTGCCTGGATGCCGGCCCCGCCGCCCGAGTCGCTGCCGGCAATTGTCAGTGCTGTGTGCATACGGTAGAATTCAAACCCCTATGACCTTTCGAGCCGCCCCCCTGACTCCCTCCGGCACGCTGCTGGGCACCTTGTCGGCACCGGGGCACGTTGATGGACTGCTCAGGATCGCCGCCGTCCTTTTCGTCACGGCACTGACGGCCGCGGCGGCCCAGGTCAGCGTGCCCCTGCCGTTCACCCCGGTTCCCTTCACGCTGCAGCCGATGGTCGTGCTGCTCGGGGGAGCCGTGCTGGGTGCGCGGCTTGGAATGGCCGCGCAGGTTCTCTATCTGTGCATCGGCATTGCCGGCCTGCCGGTCTTTGCCGCTTCACCCGTCCTGCCGCAGGGCATCCTCCGGTTGCTCGGACCGACCGGCGGCTTCCTTCTCAGCTATCCCCTTGCCGCGTTGGTCGCCGGAGCCCTCGCACAGCGCGGCTTCGACAGGCGCTACCTGACATCCTTCCTGGCCATGGCAGCAGGACTGGGCGTCGTGTTCGCGTGCGGCGTCATGTGGCTGGCATGGTTTGCCGCGCCGGCGGCGCTCGGTCTCTCCACCGCACTCCAGATCGGCCTCTATCCCTTCCTTCCTGCGGATCTCCTCAAGCTGTGTGTGGCAGCGGCCATCATGCCGGCGGCCTGGAGGTTCATCGGTTCGGCGCGCCCGCCGGTCTAGAGACGGGCCGCACCTTCACAAAGCCGGGACCGCTCCCGGGCTGCTGATTGCCCCGGTGCAAGGGAGGTGTCATTGCCTCCGGAAGACGAGCATGTACTGGTAGCGGAGGAAGTTTTCCCTTGAGATCAGCCGCAGCCCGGCGGCTTCGGCGTCCCGGATGACGCGCTCGGGGTCCATCCGTTCCTCCATCGGCGGTCCAGGGCCCCATCCGTCCTTCTTGTACTCCACGATCCCCAGACGCCCTGCGGGCTTGAGGGCCGCTGCCACATTTCGCAGCATCACTACCGGCTCCTCCATCTCGTGGTACGCATCGACGATGAGGACGGCGTCGACTGGCGCAGGAAGGAGGGGATCGGACGGCGTGCCGAGGATGGTCTGCACGTTGCTGAGCCCCGCGCGATTGACGCGGCGCCTGATGGCTTCAATCATCTGCGGCTGGACGTCCTCCGCGTAGACGATCCCGTTCGGCCCGACGCGGCCGGCCAGGCGAATCGTGAACCAGCCACCGCCAGCGCCCAGGTCAGCGACTGCGCTTCCCTCCGCGATGAGGAGTGCGTCCATGATCTGGTCGGGACGCTGCCAGGCGTCGCGATCCGCCGCCTCGAGTGTGCCGAGCTGCTCCGGCGGGAACAGGCCGCTGTGCTGCGCGACCGTCGTCGACGCCGCGGCGAGGAGCAGTGCGGCGACCAGCCCCAGCCTTCTTCCCCCTGCTCTTGCTGTCACCTGTGGTTTCCTCGTCCTGGCCCGGTATGCCGGGTGATGTCATGCTCTCGGCCGAGAGGATGCGGTCCACCCGGCTTTCCTCGATGAGGCCGCGCTCGCGCACCAGCTGCCGCACCGGCCTGCCGGTGGCCACCGCTTCCTTTGCAATCTCCGCTGTAGCGGCGTAGCCGATATACGAGCTGAGCGCCGTAGCCACCGCCGTGCTGCGGTCGAGGAGTTCGCGGCAGCGCGCTTCGTCGGCGACGATGCCGCTCACGCAACGGTTCTGGAGCACGCGCATCGCCTGCCGGAGAATGCGCGTGGCGTGGACGGCGTTCCAGGCGATGACCGGCATCATCACGTTCAGCTCCAGCTGCCCCGCTTCGACAGAGGCGAGAATCGCCGCGTCGCAGCCGAACACCTGAAAGCAGACCTGGTTGACCATCTCGGGAATGGACGGATTGACCTTTCCCGGCATGATCGACGACCCCGGTTGCACGGCGGGGAGCTGAATCTCCGCGAGCCCGGCGCGCGGTCCCATGCTGAGCAGCCGCAGGTCCGACGCGATCTTGCCGACCTCTGCTGCCAGCCGGCGAAGGGCGCCGGAGTAGCCCAGCACGTCCCCCATGCTCTGTGTCACTCGGAAGCGATTGGCCGCCGGCCGAACCGCGGCGCCTGTGTAGTCGGCGAGCCGTGCGACCGCCTGACGCGTATAGTCGTCCCCTGCGTTCAGGCCTGTGCCTACCGCCGTCGCCCCGAGGTTGAGCTCGAGAAGCCCCCCTGCCGCCCGCGCGACTTCGTCGACGGCGGAGGTGACGTTGCCGGCGTACCCGCCGAACTCCTGCCCGAGGGTCATCGGCACGGCGTCCTGCAGGTGCGTGCGGCCGGTCTTCAGGACATGGCTGAACTCGCGGCTCTTCTCCTCGAGCCCTTCCGCCAGCTCGCGGCCGGCGGCCAGCAGGTCGGGCAGCATGGCGAGTAGTGCCAGCCGTGTCGCTGTGGGAAACACGTCGTTGGTGGACTGGCCCATGTTGACGTGATCGTTCGGGTGAACTCGCGAGTACTCGCCGCGTGTGCCCCCGAGGAGCTCGGCCGCCCGATTGGCCAGCACCTCGTTCGTGTTCATGTTGTGGGAGGTGCCGGCCCCCGCCTGATACACGTCCACGACGAACTGATCGCGAAGTCCGCCGGCGAGCACCTCGTCAGCGGCCGTTCCGATGGCGTCAGCAATGGTGCCGTCGAGCCGTCCGAGGTCCCGGTTCGTCTCCGCCGCCGCTTTCTTGATGAGCACTGTCGCCGTGACCAGCTCGGGTGGGGCGGTGAGCCCGCTGATGGGGAAGTTCTCGAGCGCGCGCTGCGTCTGCGCGCCGTAGTAGGCGTGCGCCGGCACGCGCACCTGTCCCAGCGGATCCTTTTCAACGCGATGCTTCATCGTCCCAGTCCCTATGACGCTCGGCGGGATGCCTGTCGTCCGGGCGGTAACCGCGGGCCGCGTGCGCTGCGGGCACGCGGGAGTTCGCTCAATTATACTGCTCTGATGCTCCCCGCCCTGTTCGAGAGCCTGGTCGAGCTCATCACCCGGACGTCGACCGACCTCCCCCCCGATGTTCGTGCGGCGATGCGGCACGCCGTTGCCGCGGAGGAGCCGTCCTCCCGCGCAGGACAGGCGCTCACCATCATCTCGCAGAACATCGACCAGGCTGCCGCCTGCGAAGGGCCTGTGTGCCAGGACACCGGCATGCCCACTTTCGAGGTGCGGGTGCCCGTCGGCGTGAATCAGATCTGGATGAAGGGGCAGATACGCGAGGCTGTTGTCGAGGCGACACGGCGCGGGAAGCTCCGGCCCAATTCGGTCGATTCCCTGACGGGCGAGAACTCCGGGAACAACCTCGGTCCGGGAATGCCGATCGTTCACTTCGAACAGTGGGAGCGTCCCGAGGTTGAAGTGCGGCTCATTCTCAAGGGAGGGGGCTGCGAGAACACCAACGCCCAGTACGCCCTGCCGGCGCAACTGGAGCATCTGGGGCGCGCCGACCGGTCCCTCGATGGAGTGCGAAAATGCATCCTGCACGCCGTCTGGAAAGCCCAGGGGAAGGGCTGCAGCCCAGGAGCCGTCGGCGTGTGCGTGGGTGGGGACCGCACCTCCGGGTACCTGTACGCGAAGGAGCAGCTGTTCAGAACGCTCGACGACACGAACGACGATCCTCGTCTTGCGTCGCTCGAGGGGGCCGTGATGGACGAGGCCAACCGCCTGTCTGTCGGGCCGATGGGTTTCAGCGGGAAGACCTCGTTAATCGGGTGCAAGATCGGCGCGCTGAACCGGCTGCCGGCAAGCTTCTTCGTCTCGGTGGCGTACGACTGCTGGGCATTCAGGCGGCTGGGCGTTCTCCTCGACTCCTCCACCGGCGCGATCACCTCCTGGCTGTATCGCGAGGGCACGACGGCTTCGGTGCCGATGCTCTCGCCGGAGGCGGTGGGCGGGGGGTTCCAACCAACTGGCCGCGAAATCCCCCTGCAAGCTCCAATTTCAGACGAGCAGATTCGCTCGCTCCGGGTCGGGGACGTCGTCCTCATCTCCGGGCGCGTGTTCACCGGGCGCGACGCCGTGCACGCGCATCTGATGAAGCACGAACCTCCGGTGGACCTCCGGGGTGGCGTGCTGTATCACTGCGGCCCGGTCGTGGTGAAGGAAGGGGAGGGATGGCGCATCACGGCCGCGGGCCCGACCACCAGCATCCGCGAAGAACCGTACCAGGCGGAGATCCTCAGGCGCTACGGTGTGCGCGTCGTGATTGGCAAGGGAGGAATGGGCGCGTCCACGCTTGCGGGGCTGCAGGAGCGCGGCGCCGTGTACCTGAACGCCATCGGCGGAGCGGCACAGTTCTACGCCCGGTGCATCGAGCGCGTCGACGGCGTCTCACTGACCGAGTTCGGCACGCCGGAAGCGATGTGGCACCTTCAGGTCCGCGACTTTCCTGCCATCGTGACCATGGACGCGCACGGGAACAGCCTGCACAAGGACGTCGAGGCCGAGTCGGGGAGAATCCTCGCGACGCTCTCGCCGGTCAGCTGAGCCCTTCGGCAAACAGACGCTCGAGTGCGCCCGCTGGATCCGAGCCTGTGACGTGAATCCTCACGACACGGCGCCCGTGTGCTTCCAGAGTCTGGAAGTCTCCAAGCGCCTGCGCGCGCTTCAACATGGAGAACGAATACCCCGCCTCAGGGATCCCGGTCTCGGACTCATCGTCTGCCGTAATCACGAAGGCGAGTGCGCCGTTCGGGCCTCCTTTGTGATACTGGCCGGTGGAGTGCAGGTATCGCGGACCGACGCCAAATGTCGTGGCGGTCCGGGTCTTTCTTCTGATCGCCACCCTGATCTCCCCGATTGCTTCCTCGACCGCGCGATCGGCGGGGAGGTACGACAGAAACGCGGCGTAGTCTCCTGGCTTGAGGGCGTCGACTGCCCGGCGGACGATAGCTGACGGGCTGTCTCCGGCGAAGTCCCGCGTATAGAGAGCGACCTCGGCACCGGAAGCGAGCGGTTCCGTCTCTGGAAGCCGCCCCTCTTTCTCGAAGGCGGAGAGCAACGTCCTTGTCTTGTCCTTTGCCTCCGAGACGTTGGGCTCGTCGAAGGGATTGATGCCCAGCGCGGCGCCTGCGACAGCCGTGGCGAATTCCCAGCGGAAGAACTCCGCGCCCAGGCCCCCGACCCGTGTGGACAGCCGCAGCACCGGATGGCCGTCCGCTTCGAGCTCCGCGAGCCGGTCCTTGTCGGGCGCATCGACTTCCGTGGCGATCGAGACGAAGGCGCGGTCCTGCCCGTACTCGTCCGGGCGCCCGAGTGGTTCGTCCACCACCGGCAATGCTCCCTTGCCGTGCTTCCCCGTGCTTTCCGCAACGAGCTGCTCGATCCAGAGGCCCAGGAGGGCCAGCGAGTCCGGAAGGAGGACCGTGAGCTTGTCCCGCCCGGCAAGGGTGGCAGCGCCGATGAAAGCACCAAGCTCGAGACCGGCGTTGGCGTGGTTCTCCTGCCGGCAGCCCTCGGCCATGGTGGCCCCGGCGGCAAGCAGGTCGGCGGCAGAGGCGCCCAGCAGCGCTGTCGGCACCAGTCCGAACAACGACAAGGCAGAGAATCGCCCGCCGATATCCGCCGGGTTCACGAAGGTTTCGCGGTACCCGCGCGTTCCGGCCAGACGGTGCAGCGCGGTGTCCGGGTCGGTGATGGCCACGAATTGCCGGCCGGCCGCGTCCCCAAGCGCCTCGGTCATGCGGCTCCAGAAGAATCGCTCCATAGAAGCGACCTCCACGGTGCTGCCACTCTTGCTGGCCACGAGAATCCATGTGCGGGGGGGATCCATTCTCGCGGCGGCATTGCCGATCGTCCGCTCGTCGGTGGTGTCGAGCACGTGCAGATCCGGCGAGCCCTCGGCGGAGCCGTAGACCGCCCTGAGCACCTCCGCGCAGAGGCTGCTCCCCCCCATACCCAGCAGGTAAACGGCCTGCACCCCCTCCTCACGAGCCGCTTTGCCGAGGCTCACGACCCGGTCCAGATGCTCCGGCATCGTCGATCCGATGTCGAGCCAGCCCAGCCGTGTGGAGATGGAGCGGGCCTCTTCCGAGCCGGGCTTCGCGTTCCAGACGGAGAGGTCCCGATTCCAGATGCGTGAGACGACGCGTTCGGTCAGGAGGCGGTCGGCGAGGGTCGCCGCTGGTTCATACGGGAGTTTCATGGGCACCTTCAGAATGGCTGTGAAGTGAATCGTGTCACAGAGGGGCCGGCGCGACAATGGGGACGGCAGGCTGGTGGTGGTCGTCTAAGTTCTTGATGGGCGGCCCTTTATGGCGCGAGGCGGCGGGCACCCCACGCATCTCGTCGTTGAACCCCCGCCGCGCAGCCGGTATAATCGGTAAGTCTTTGGAACTTCAGGAGATTAGCGCATGATTAACGTCACACCGACGGCGGCCTCGAAGATCAACGAGCTGCTCACGGAAGAGAACAAGAACGAGGCCGGCCTGCGGGTGTTCGTGCAGGGGGGCGGCTGTTCAGGCTTCCAGTACGGCCTGATGATCGACGAAGGTGAGGGGGACGCCACGACCGACTCGGTCATCGAGTCACACGGCGTGAAGCTGCTGGTCGATCCGATCAGTGCCCGCTATCTGCGTGGTGCCGAGGTCGATTACGTCGACAACATCACCGGGGGGGGCTTCACGATCAAGAACCCCAACGCGAAGTCCACCTGCGGCTGCGGTTCCTCGTTCAACGTCTAGGCATGAGCAGGCGACGGGTGGGCCTCAGCCGCGGCTGAAGGCTTACCCGCGCGCCGCCGAGAACACGACGTGGCCACCTGCTGAGGCACACCGCGTTCCAATGCAATCGACGTCAGCGTTCCTCGACAGCCTGCGGCCCGCCGGGAGCAAGCGCTCCGGCAAGCGCGATCTCATCGTCAACGTATTTCTCCGCCAGGAGGGGCACCTCACGGCGGACGACCTCTACGATCTCATCCGGCAAGAGGATCAGAAGATCAGTCGTGCGACCGTGTACCGCACCCTCCAGTGGATGGAGGAAGCGGGCATCGCGCGGAAAGTCGACTTCGGCGAGGGGCGGTTCCGTTTTGAGCACTCTTACCGTCATCCGCGTCACTTTCACCTGATCTGCAAGACCTGCAATCGATCCTTCGAGTTTCTCAGTTCCGACATCGAGGCGCTCCTCGAAGAGGTCGCCTCCGCCCGCAACTTCACGCCACGGCAGAGCATCCTGCAGATCCACGGCACCTGCGAAGCGTGCCGGACGGGGCGGGCGCCGGCCGTCGAAGGGGGCACCACCGAGCTGTTGTTTGCTCGTGACGCGTTGCGGATTGCGATTGCGACCGAACGCAGCGGGCTCGAGTTCTACTCGCGTGCCGCGCGGCTGACCAAGGACGCACGCGGGCGGCGGGTCTTCGAGCGTCTCTCCGATGAGGAACAGGAACACCTCGGGAAGCTCGAGGCGCGCTACAAGGAGCTCCTTGCGCAGGATCCGCTGCTCGAGTCCCGCCCCACCTTCCTGTTCTTCAAGGGGGCCGCGAACGGGCTCTTCGCGGCAGGCGCGGAACAACTGGCCAAGGGGGTCGACGATCGACAGGCGCTCATGATCGGGATCCGGTGCGAGCGCGCGTCGCATCGCTTCTTCAAGCGCTACGGCGACCGGTTCGAGGATTCAGAAGGGAAGCAGATCTTCCTCGAGTTCGCCACGGAAGAGCGTGAGCATCTGGAACTGCTGATCCGCGAGTACCGGGCTCTCGTCGAGCGCCAGCGCCGCCGTCCGGGCGGCAGGCGCAAGACCCGCCCGGAGCAGCCCACGGCCTGAGCCTGAGTCGGCCGGTCCGGGGCCCCCGCGTCCCCGGGGACCACCGCACGCTCACCTCCGGAGACTCTATTCCCACGTGATCGACCTGCACCTGCATACGACTGCGTCCGACGGTCTCCTCGATCCCGCGTCGCTCGTAGCACGGGCAGCATCTGCCGGCCTGCGCGTGATCAGCGTCACCGACCACGATACGGTCTCCGGAATCGAACGGGCGAGTGCCGCGGCGGGTGACCTGGGGCTGCGGCTCGTCCCGGGCATCGAGATGACTGCCGTGGAGGGAGAGCGGGACGTTCACATCCTGGGGTATTTCTTCGATCCCGGCCATGACGTGCTCTCCCGCTTTCTCACCGTGCAGCGGGCGGACCGCGTTCGCCGCGTTCGTGAAATGGCGGCTCGGCTGCAGCCCCTGGGCTGCGCCATCGATGTCGAGCCGTTGCTTGCAGGGCCCCCCGGGCGGAGCGTCGGAAGACCGGCAATCGCCGACGCCCTCGTGGCCGGCGGGCACGCGCGTGACCGCAACGATGCGTTTGCCCGGCTGCTTGGCCGGGGGCGCCCGGCCTTCGTGCCCCGGCGCGGAGTGGCTGGCGCCGAGGTGATCGCCATCATCCATGCGTCCGGGGGGATCGCTTCGCTTGCGCACCCGGGTGTGCTTGCCGAGGACGCGTTGATCCCTGCCCTGGCAGCTGCCGGGCTCGATGCGCTCGAAGTGTGGCACAGCGATCACTCCGCAGCACAGTCTGCACACTACTCGACACTCGCCGGTGAACTCGGCCTCGCGCGCAGTGGCGGTTCCGATTATCACGGGGATGGCGTGCACCGGGCCGCACGGCTGGGCGGGGTTTCGCTCGGGGAGAGCGAGTTCAACCTCCTGGAATCGGTGGCCGCGGCACGACGGGCTCAAGCGGTGAGCGCGCCTGCCGGCCCGCGCGAGTCGAGAGCCACGAGCAAGAGCGGGGAACCCCGGTCGTGACAACGTGAGTGCGCCCGGCTTGCCCGTGCTGGTGATGAGGGACGTCAGCAGGGGATACGGTGCACTCCGGCCCCTTCGGATCGCGACGCTCGACGTCGAGGAGGCGGAGCGTGTAGCAGTCGGCGGGCTCGATGCCGGCGTCGCCGAGCTGCTCGTGAACCTGATCACCGGCGCGTCGCTCCCGGATACCGGTGAAATCCGCCTCTTCGGCCGGGGCACCTCGGAAATTGCCGACGGTGAGGAGTGGCTTGCGTCTCTGGAACGCTTCGGGATTGTGTCGCCGCGGGCGGTTCTACTCGAAGCCTCGACCCTGCTCCAGAACCTGGCGATGCCGTTCACGCTCGAGATCGATCCGGTCACCGCGGAGGTGACAGAGCGCGTGCGGGATCTCGCGGAGCGGTGCGGCATCGATGCCGCCAGGTGGCTCACGGTTGCTGCTGGCGAGCTGCCGGCAGACGTGCGGGTTCGCGCGCACCTCGCACGTGCGCTGGCGCTCGATCCTCGGTTCCTGATCGTCGAGCACCCGACCGCGGATGTCCCGCCGGCGGCGCGCAACGCACTGGCGGCCGATCTGGCGCGGGCCACCGCCGAGGCGGAAGTGACGCTGCTGCTCCTGACGAATGATGAGGGGTTCGGTAGTGCGGTGGCGCCGCGTCACCTCAGGCTCGACGGCGCCACCGGGCTCCTGAAGGAGATCAGGAGAGGCTGGTTCACTTGGTGAAGATGCCGCAGGCCACCCTCGGTCCGCCGCTGACGCCGGACTTCGGCTCCCCCGTGATGCCCTGGTCCGGATTCCCGTGGATGATGATGGCCGTGCCATCCGCATCGAAGATCGACAGCGGCCCGGGGGAGATCGTCACGCGCGTCGTCACTGTTTTCAACGTGCCCTCGCCGTTCTGCCCGACCTCCAGGTTGGGGATGTCACCCATATGGAAGGGATGGTTCGCATCAGGGTCGGTGTTGCCCGCCGGCCCCGGATCGAAGTGCCCGCCCGCCGCTGTGAAATCAGGATCGCACTTCCCGACGGCGTGGAGATGTAGGCCGTGCAGTCCCGGTTTGAGGCCGGAGGCCGTGACCATCACGTCTACCACGACACCTGTGGCGTCCTTGCGTTCGACGAGCTCGGCGCGTCCCTTGATGCCGTCCCCCTTGATGTCTGCCACTGCCCGTGTGCCGGCCGCACCCGTCTGGGGCGTTCCGCGTCCGGCGCCCTGCGGCGTCTGCTGTGCCGTCAGAGCCCCTGATACGGCGACCGTCGCCACGGCGCTGCTCAACACCATCATGAATGCCCGTTTCATTCGTCCTCCTTCGCAGTAGTGAACCCCATGCCAAAGCTCGTGCTCTTCGACATCGATGGTACTCTCGTACTGACCGGCGGGGCCGGCATCAGGGCCATGAATAGCGCCGGACGCAGCGTTCTCGGTGCCGCGAACCTCCTCGACGGTATCCAGGTGGCCGGCCGGACGGACTGGATCATCCTGCAGGATGCCCTTCGCAGGCGCGGCGAGACCCTGAACGACGAGCTGTTTGCCCGCCTCCGCGACGAGTACATCGCGAGGCTCCGTGAGGAGATTGCCAAGCCAGGTGAAGGTGTGAAGGGGGTCATGCCCGGCGTGCGCGAGCTCCTCCCGCGCCTCCAGTCGCGGGGCGACGTCGTGCTCGGACTGCTGACGGGGAACTTCGAGCAGGGCGCGCGGCTGAAGCTCGAGCATTTCGATCTCTGGCGCTACTTCCAGTGCGGCGCGTTTGGCGATGATGCCGCGGACCGGAACGCGCTGGTGCCGTTTGCGGTGGAGCGGGCCCGTGGGTGCGGCGCGGGCGACGTACCCTATGAGCAGGTGCTGGTGGTTGGAGACACACCGCACGATGTGGCGTGTGCGGACGCCGTCGGCGCGGTGCCGGTTGCGGTGGCGACAGGGAACTACAGCGTGCAGCAGCTTCGGGAGCCAGGCGCACAGATCGTGCTGGAGGATCTCAGCGACACGGAAGGGTTCCTCCAGCTCGTGGAGTCGCCCGTTCCGTCGCGAAGCGTCTGACGCCGCGGCGCAGATTCGGAAGCGAACGGGGCCCGGTGGCCCTCCCGGTCTTCAAAACCGGTCGCCGCCCGCTTTGCGGGCGGGCTGGGTTCGACTCCCAGGCGCTTCCGCCAACTTCGCCAGTGTTTAAGCGGCGTTTTCGGCGTTGTGGCGAAAGTTCGACCGGCGGCGCGCCTGCACAATCCCCCGGCAATTCCGATGATTTCCGATCGAGTGTGGCACCGCGTGTGATTTCCGCCGTCCACCCGAACCGCCCCTCGAGCGGTCGCTCGCGGCCTGCAGGCGGGAGCCCCGCGCCTGTATGCTCGCCGTGATCCTGGAAACTCTTCTTCCGTCTGCTCAACAACACACCGACCGGGGCCTGCCAGCAGATCCAAATAGACACGCTCCCGCCATAGGTTTTTCATGCCGATATTGAAAATCGACGCCTACTTTGCGAAGTAGGTGAGCTTCTCCTGAGCCCACTGCCCGGAGACGCGGGCCAGGAGGCCCTCTTCGCGAGACGGTTGATACCGGCTGCCGCTCATCCCGTAAGCTCCACAATGTGCTGCTTCAGGATCTCGCGCAGCTGCCGGACAGGGGCGGGCCCGCTCGGCACGAGCTTGGACTGGTGATCCGACAGCCAGCCGTAGAACGCCAGCACGTCCTCAGTCGTGCGCTCACGCTTCGGGCGCTGCAGCCAGAGCTCCACGATCTGGCGTTGCTGTTCGGCCAGCTTCTGCGCGGGTGTGCGGCGGCCAGGCGGAATACCGAACGTCACGCCCAGCCCTTCTCCGTTCGAATTGTCAGAGCGAGACTCCAAAGGAGTCCGGCGAGGCATACGATGAGGCAGCTGCCGGCAAAAGCGAGTTCGACGGAGCCAAACCGAAGTGTTTCACTGGCGCTTTGGACGTCCCACGGGTTGTCGGGTTCCGGGAGCAGGGCCGCGATGAACTCGCGATGGCCGGCATTGTT
>Ga0183260_10000156_pt1 | contig 50767 bp, 50 predicted proteins | sample AntDrymUQ4972206_2_FD_129768 | JGI IMG/M metagenome (GOLD analysis project Ga0183260, IMG submission 129768) | Polar desert sand microbial communities from Dry Valleys, Antarctica - metaG UQ497 (22.06) (version 2) (version 2) | ecosystem: Environmental > Terrestrial > Soil > Desert | place... | reverse complement strand
TTCCAGTTCTAATTTATCACGAAGTGCATCCATGCATTTCCAGAAACCCTGGTGTTTGTATGCCATTAATTGATTGTCATTCGCTAATTGTACCATCGGATCATCTTCCCACATAGTATCTTCCATATTGCCTTGTAAGTATTTGAAAACATCAGATGAAAGGACAAAAAATCCCCCATTGATCCACTTGCCATCACCAATAGGTTTTTCTTTAAAATTTTTCACCATGCCCACATCAGCAATTTCCATAGCTCCAAATCTGGCTTCTGGTTGTATTGCAGTTACTGTTGCAATTTTTCCATGGGATTCATGATATTGGATAAGGCTTTTTATATCTATGTCAGAAACCCCATCACCATAGGTGAGCATAAAATTTTCATTGCCGATATATTTCTGAATTTTTTTTAACCTTCCCGCAGTTTTGGTTGAAATTCCTGTATCTACCAGTGTTACATTAAATGCTTCTGTGTCAGTGTAATGAACCTCCATCTTATTGCTTTTAAGTTCAATAGTAACATCAGAATTATGCATATAGTAATGCATAAAATATTCCTTAATCAAATAACCTTTATAACCAAGACAAATAATAAAATCATTGTAGCCATAGTGGCTGTAACCTTTCATAATGTGCCACAAAATAGGCTTGCCACCAATCTCTACCATTGGTTTTGGACGGGATTCTGTTTCCTCGCTAATACGGGTACCTAACCCACCCGCAAATAAGACAACTTTCATAAGTTGGCAAAAGTAATGGTTGTATTATTATAGACAATGATGCAGAACAATTCTATCTTATCAATACCACTGTTCCTTTTTTAAATGTACTTCCGCAATTACCTAAGACATTTATATGATATACAAACACTCCAGATGGTTGTTGTTTACCCTTATATTGCCCATTCCAGCAATCCTGTGTGTTTTTTGTATAAAAAACTCTTTCTCCCCACCTGTTATAAATTGAAAGTTCAAATTTATCTGCCGTACCCCAATGCTTCACTCCAAAACAGTCATTCTTCCCATCATGGTTAGGTGTAAATGCATTGGGTATGTAAAGGCTTCCTGACCCGGAAAAATTTACCAAAACCTGCACCGAATCTTCTGTCATACAACCAAGGCTATTCCTAACCTGGACCCGATACCATGTATCGGTTTGAGGATAGACTAAGGGATTAGGTATGGTTGCATTACTAATATTACTTACCGGGAACCATTTGTAGTCAATCCCTCCTGTTGCTACTAATTGCACTTTTGGAATGGCGCAATTAATATCATTATTTTTTGAAATTGTTACTACTGGATTAGAAGTGATATTAATAATAGAATTTAAAGTATCGGTATAATTACACATACTATCATTGATGATTACATAATAATTTGTATTGACAGATGGCCTTACAGTAATGAAAGAATCTGTTACATTCAACAAATCTCCATTACTAACCCAATCATATTTATTCCCTCCACTAGCTTTAATTAATATAGAACTATCCTTACAGATATTTACGATTGAAGGAATAATTGTGAATGTAGGCTTAGGTTTTACCAACACTTCTATAGTATCCTGACCAACACAACCCTGATTTTTTGCAGTAAGTACATACTTTGTAGTTATTACAGGTGAGGCAATTGTAGTGTTTGAGGTTGGATTAGTTAAACTAAGTGCAGGAGACCAGCTATAAAAATAATTGTTGTTTTGTTCTGTTGAGAGTAGTATTGAATTTCCTGCACAAAGAGTTGTATCCCTTCCTAATTGTACAACAGGTTTAGGCACCGCTGTAACATTGAAGCTATCCATATTGGAACACCTAAAATTTTCTGATTTTACCCAATAAAGCCCACTAGTAGTGATGAAAAATGAATCTGAATTGGAGCCATTATTCCAAACATAATTTGCTGACTTGGTAGAGGCTCCTACTCTTATACTATCTCCCTCACAAATAGAAATATTTTGAATAGGGAAATGTGGAATCGGAGACATAACTACAACTGATTTACAGTAAGTCGTTTGGGTTGCTAATCCATCATCAACAGAAAGATTAATATTATAAATGCCGGGAATATCATAAGTAATAGCAGGTGGATTCTGCAAAGTAGAATTAGGAATACTAGAATTAGTGCATCCGGTGAATTTGATTCTTGTAAGAGTACTATTGTCAACATTCGGTATAAAAGAATATAAATCTGCACCTGTTCTGAATAATTTTGAAAGACAATGCGGAAAACTTAAATTTCCTATATTTCCAAGATTCGTTACAGAAGGTATGTTGGAAAAGTTACTTTTGAAATCCAATTTTACTAATGATTGATATCCTCCTTCAGCGTTTATTACATAACCAATTAGTTCACCGCAAAATTTCATGAGTTGAATGTCCCAGCAACTGCGAAATTGATTATTCAAATTGCCCAAATTATTTCCTACAGGTGTAGATAACAATGAAGTGCCGAAATCTAATCTACTTAATGTGGAACTCCGGGCATTTGTAACAAATATGTACCAACTTCCATTGTCGTTAATAGCATTTACACCAGTTGGGTAGTTAAGATTTCCAATATTACCAAGATTAACTGCAGTGGGTGTATTCGAAAAGCTTGTTGTAAAATCAAATCTTGTAATTGTATTGTTACCAGTATTAACTGTAAAGCCATACCAATGGCCATTATCATCAAAAATATGTAGATCGTGAGGGTAATCCAAATTTCCAATGTTACCCCAATAAGTTCCAATCGGAGAATTGTTTCCAATATTCGTTCCTAATTCAATCTTTACAATAGCTGACTGCGTCCCTCCCTCAGGAGCACCTCCTACTATTATAACATACCACTTATTTTCATTTTTAATTACCTGCACACCCTCTGTATTATTAGGTATGATGCCTCCAACTGATCCAAGATCTGTAACAGAGGGAATATTTAGTAAACTATTACCAAAGTCTAAACGTAAAAGTTTTCCTGGTACATTATTAGTTAAAAAGCCAAAATAATGGCCTCCCTCAGAAACGTAATCTATATATACAGGAGTAGAAAAACCTCCATTGAGATTTCCCAGATTCAATCCAGTAGGTGCTTTATTAAGATCTGCGACACAAAAATTCCAGAAATAATTTGTTGCTCCGATAGATGTATTTGAAACCGTCACTGGAGTATTTACACACACAGTATCGGGAGAAGTAAAATTTGCTATTACATTTGTAATCTGACTTATCGAACGGGATGATAAAATAAAAAGAAAAAAAATAAGCAATAAACAATTAGCTTTTATCCAAGGTGTTTTTTTAGGTATCATCAATACAATTATAAGGCTTTTTAAAGTAATTTTTTAATAAACAAATCCATTCCAGAACGCTTTTCATCATTCAATTCATAGTGTATATACTTTGTATAATATCTTTTTAAATCAAAGTCATTAAATTTATTTAGCGCTGCCACTTCGTTGATACATTGAAGACCTGTGCCATTTGCTTCGTTAAAAGCATTTGTAAAATAGTTGTTTAATCTCTTATTACTCACCCAGGCAGCGAATACAAAAGGCAACCCTGTATGAGATTTCCAGGCTTCGCCCAAATCATAAATATAGGGTGAGCGTTGCCTTTGAATCAAGGCCCGGTCTCCTACAATAAGTGCTGCGGTAGTGTCCTTGATATTGTGGATAAAGCTCTCCTCTGTAGCATGTATAAGTTCAGCATTACTTTTCCAATATTCCTTCAATAATATTTTGGCAAGCATCACAGAAGTACGGGACTGATAATCGAGGTAAACCCTGGTGATATTTTCCATGGGCACTTCACTGAATATGCACACGGATGCAACAGCCCCATTGCAGCCAATACAATAATCGGTAATTATATGCGATTCAGCTAATTCAGGGATCACAGCCACCGGTATCAAACCCACATCTGCACTGCCTTCCAGCAACATCTGTGCTACCATAGCCGGGTAAGCCTCATACAACTCAATATCATTCATCACCCTATGATTTTTAATACCATACAACAGCGGCTTAGTATTCAGATAATTCACTGCCGCTACTTTGATCTTATTCAAATGTTTTACTTTTGACCGCGAAGATAGAATCGGTTTATAGTTTGTAGTTTATAGTTTGTAGTTATACCCGCCTGGACTGAAGTCGTTTACTTTGGGTTCGTAATTCTCTATCACCCTACTTGCTATTTACTACTCGCTTCTCACTTGGTTCACAATTCGCAACTCACTTTCACCAATCAATATGGAACTTTCTTCACTTACTGCTATTTCACCAATCGATGGCCGTTACCGGCAGCAGGTACAGCATTTAAACGAATACTTTTCAGAATTTGCACTGATCAAATACCGTGTGCATGTAGAAATAGAATACCTCATTTTTTTATCAGAAAAAGATTTTTTTAACCTGTCTGAATCTTCAATAAAGAGTTTACGGTCATTAGTTGAAAATTTTAGTTTGGAAGGTGCACAGTCCATCAAAGAGTTAGAAAAAACCACAAATCATGATGTAAAAGCAGTAGAATATTTTATTAAAAATGAATTAGAAAAACACGGAGCAGCACATGCAAAAGAATGGGTTCATTTTGGCTTAACATCTCAGGATATCAATAATACCGCTATCCCATTGCTGTGGAAAAATGCAATTGAAAAAGAATACCTGCCGTCAATTAATAATTTAATATCACAACTACAGTCATTAGCGGGCAACTGGAAAGGAATTGCCATGCTTGCACGTACACATGGTCAACCTGCAAGCCCTACAACTTTAGGAAAAGAGTTCATGGTATTTGTGGAAAGAATAAAAGCCGCTGTTGAACAATTAAAATCCATTCCCTACTCAGCAAAATTTGGTGGCGCCACCGGAAATTTCAATGCACATTATATTGCATTTCCTGACATAGACTGGATTGTTTATGCCAATACGTTTGTTGATGATGTGTTGGGGTTACAACGTTCCCAATTTACTACGCAAATAGAACATTACGATAACCTTGCAGCTCAATTTGATGCAGTTAAAAGACTGAATAATATCCTTATTGATTTTTGCCGCGACATCTGGACCTATATATCCATTGATTATTTTAAGCAAAAAACAAAAGCCGGTGAAATAGGCTCTTCTGCCATGCCCCATAAGGTGAACCCTATTGATTTTGAAAATGCCGAAGGAAATTTAGGTATCGCAAATGCTTTGTGGGAGCACCTTTCGGCTAAATTACCCATATCACGTTTGCAACGCGACCTCACCGACTCTACCGTACTGAGAAATATAGGAGTACCATTTGCAAATACTTTTATCGCCATTAATTCTATAGAAAAAGGTTTAGAAAAACTCGTATTAAATGAATCGAAACTGCATGAAGACCTGGAGAACAACTGGGCTGTGGTAGCAGAAGCCGTTCAAACTATATTACGCAGAGAACACTATCCAAATCCTTACGAGGCTTTGAAAGATCTGACCAGGGGAAGAGATAAAATTGATAAAGGCTCAATTCACCAATTTATAGAAGAACTGGATATTTCTGAATCCATAAAAAAAGAATTGAAAAAAATTAGCCCGCATAACTATACAGGCGTTCACCCCGAGTTCTGAAATCAGATGACGGATGACGGTTTACCATTGTCATCTACTTATGCACTTCACTGGTAAAATGAAATTCTATATCAGGATTATTTGTTTGCTCCGTATTTAAAAACCATTCACTTTGAGCTAAATAAACTGTTTGTCCATCTTTGTCTTCGGCAATATTTGCATTTTTAAACCTGGTAAAATCTTCAAGCTTTTTGAAATCGGAACTGGAAAGCCAACAGGCCTTGTAAAACGGCAAGGAATTAAAAGCAACGGATGCGCCGTACTCGTGCAGCAGCCTGTATTGTATTACTTCAAACTGTAATTCTCCCACACAGCCTATGATCTTTTTATTACCGCCAAATTGAGTGAACAACTGTGCCACACCTTCATCAGTTAATTGCAACAACCCTTTTTCCAATTGTTTTGTTTTCATAGGGTCTTTATTCACTACTTCTTTGAATATCTCAGGAGAAAAAGTAGGGATGCCCGTAAAGAAAAAATCTTCGCCTTCGGTAAGTGTATCGCCTATCTTAAAATTACCAGTATCAAATAATCCAACTACATCACCTGGGTAGGCATTATCCACAACGCTTTTATCCCGGGCTAAAAAAGAATAAGGGTTTGAAAAACGAACATCCTTATCGAGGCGTACGTGATGAAAATATTTGTTGCGCTCAAACTTACCTGAGCACACTCGCAGGAAAGCAATCCTGTCGCGATGTTTGGGATCGAGGTTGGCATGTATTTTAAAAATAAAACCGCTGAACCTGTCTTCGCTCACGGCCACCTTACGTATGTTCGTTTCTCGGTCGCGGGGTTGTGGAGCAATGCGAATAAATGTATCAAGCATTTCCTTTACACCGAAATTATTAATGGCAGAACCGAAAAATACCGGCGCTATATCTCCATCTAAATAAAGTTTTAAATCCAAATCGCCATGCACACCTGCCACCAATTCTACATCCTCACGCAATGTACCGGCATCCCGCTCACCAAGTGCTTCATCCAATACCGGAGAAGATAAATCTGTAACAGAGATGGTATCTTCCTCTGTGGCTTTTGTGTTTGGGGAAAAAAAATGAATGCTTTTCTTATCAAGATCATAAACTCCTTTGAAATCTTTACCGCTATTGATAGGCCATGTCATGGGATGAAGTGAAATAGATAATTCTTTTTCAATTTCTTCCAAAAGGTCGAATCGGTTTTTACCATCCCGGTCCAGTTTATTAATAAAAACAATTACCGGCGTCTTTCGCATCCGGCAAACCTGCATAAGCCTTCGGGTTTGTTCTTCTACCCCATTTACACTATCCACTACGAGTATCACGCTGTCAACAGCCGTCAAGGTGCGATAAGTATCTTCAGCAAAATCTTTATGGCCCGGAGTATCGAGCAGGTTGATCAGGTTGCCATTGTATTCGAAGCTCATGACCGATGTAGCAACTGAGATTCCCCTTTGCCTTTCGATCTCCATAAAATCTGAAGTAGCTGCCTTTTTTATTTTATTGCTCTTTACAGCCCCTGCTACCTGTATAGCCCCGCCGAAAAGGAGAAACTTTTCAGTGAGTGTGGTTTTGCCTGCATCGGGATGTGATATGATCGCAAAAGTTCTGCGTCTTTTTATTTCTTTCTCGTACTTCATAATAATTTTCCGTTCCCCGCTTCAGCTTGCCATAATATGGTCTTAAAGTATTTAGGGACGCAAAGGTAAGGTGCTCGATTCATTGCATAAATGATGGGATTTATTTGTCTAAACCATTGAAATCTGATCAAGAAAATCTTAACCATTCTAACCGCCCTAATCAAGAACAATTGTACCCCAATACTGATGGGTCTGTTTGCAGGTCTATACTTTTTTCCACTGTTGCTATATATGTAAAAAATATACCGAACACAAAATGAAGAGAGCCTGAGATAATTGTTCTACATCCAACTTTAAAGATGACAAGGAATCTAAGGCATCATTTTTATAGCTATTATTTAAAAGTTTTACTATGGAAAACGATAAAACAAATGAACAAAGCAATGCAAACCCACGAAATACTGATAACATAACAAAAAAGGTGGGGGAAAATTTAGAAGATGATAGTATCAATTTTGAACAACAACGCGGCACCTATAAGAACAGCGATGGTTTAGGTGTGGCAGGAAAGGAACCGAATCAAAATACAAGAGCTGACCAGGAGAAAGAAAGCAATGAATGATTTGAATCTAATTATTGTACAAGCGTTTTTGCAAGCCATAAAAAATCCCACTGTAAAACAGCGGGATTTTTTTTTATTTCTTGAAACCCATTATCTTAAATCAACTACTTCTACTCCGGGATATTTTTTCTTGTCGAATATAAATTGACTATCTGTGGTCGTAGTCCTCGTCTTGAAAGTATTAATAACATAACTATACTTGTTCCCGGTTTTCTCAAGGATGCGGGCGCTGTAAAAAGTTTTAGCAGCTTTATCTATCCAGATATACACCTTATGATAAGGTCTGTTTTTATTGGTAGGGGTAAGCTCTATTTCCTGTAATATTTTACCTGCTTCCTTCTTTTCTCCATTTAATTTATACAGGTAATCTTTATCGTAAAAATTAGTAAAAAGCTTTTGAGGAGTTATTTCTCCGGCAGATGCATCTACATCCTTTACTGTTACTTCATTAGCGCCTTTATCATAATTCCAGTTTGTTCTGCCATCAGAAAAAATATCCATACCAGGCATAGTAAGCCGATATTTTGCTCCTTTCATAACCACGCTTCCTTTTTTTGTAGATAAGATTTTTCCCTGCGCATTTTCAATTTTGTAAGTAAATGCGGCTTGTGGTGAACTATATGTCCGGAATTTTGCACTTACTGCATCTAATATTTTTTTAGCAGCAGGATCATTACTGACTGGTTTGCTTGATGTTTGTGCACCTGCAATCAACACTGCAGAAGTGGCTATTAACGTAAATAATTTCTTCATAAAGATTTTTTGTTTTTAAAACAGCCTAAAAGTAGCCGTTGTTGCACCTTAGAGGCAATGTTTATACCGATGGTTTAATCCCATTATTTTCTTAACAACGTTCTAACTTAACTTTGGATGTACTGCTGAAGTTCAACTTCCGTTTTAACGAGGACATCTCTTACTTTACTGCCTTGATTTGGGCCTACTACTCCAGCTGCCTCCAATTGATCCATTAATCTGCCGGCACGGTTGTATCCCAGCTTCATCCGTCTTTGAAGTAAAGATGTAGAGCCTATCTGATTTTGAACAATCAGACGTGCCGCATCTTCAAAAAGGGGATCTTTATCAGAAGCATCGAACTCTTTACCTTCCTGTTCTTTTTCATCAATGTATTCAGGAAGCTTAAAAGGTTCAGCGTATCCTCTTTGCCCAGCTATATGATCCACCACTTTTTCCACTTCCGGAGTATCCACAAAAGCACATTGGAGACGCACTATTTCCCCATTGTGAGAGATCAACATATCTCCCTTACCTATCAATTGTTCGGCACCTCCGGTATCCAGAATGGTTCTTGAATCTATTTTAGAAGAAACCTTAAATGCAATACGTGATGGAAAGTTGGCTTTTATTGTCCCTGTTATGATATTTACAGAGGGGCGCTGTGTCGCAATGATCAGATGAATACCTACTGCACGGGCCAACTGTGCAAGGCGTGTAATGGGCATTTCCACTTCTTTCCCCGCTGTCATGATTAAATCTGCAAATTCGTCTATTACCAATACAATGAATGGAAGATATTCATGTTGTGGTGGATTCAGCTTACGTGCAGTGAATTTTTCATTATACTCTTTTATATTCCGGGCTCCGGCTTCCTTTAAAGCATCGTAACGATTATCCATTTCAATGCAAAGTGCATTCAATGTATTAATTACTTTTTTTGTATCTGTAATAATCGCATCATCTTCTTTAGGTAGTTTGGCCAGATAATGATTTTCAATATGCCTGTACACGCTTAATTCTACTTTCTTAGGATCTATTAATACAAACTTTAATTGCGATGGATGTTTTTTATAAAGAAGTGACACAAGGATCGCATTCAGTCCGACAGATTTGCCCTGTCCTGTAGCTCCAGCCATTAATAAATGAGGCATAGATGCCAGGTCAACTATAAAATTTTCATTGTCTATCTTTTTGCCAATGGCAATCGGCAGACTGAAATTGTTGTTCTTAAACTTCTCAGAATCCAGCAGAGTTTTCATACTCACCAGAGTCTTTTTATGATTGGGTACTTCTATACCAATGGTACCTTTTCCAGGTATGGGAGCGATGATTCTAATTCCAAGCGCAGCAAGACTTAAAGCAATGTCATCCTCCAAATTTTTTATGCGGGAAATGCGAACCCCGGCTGCCGGGACAATTTCATATAGAGTAACGGTCGGCCCTACTGTTGCCATTATTTTTTGGATACTGATATCATAATTTTTCAGTGTGCTTATGATCTGATTTTTATTCGCTTCAAGCTCTGCCGGATCTTGTACGATCTTCTCACTCCCATGTGCTTCCAGCAAATTGATATCAGGAAATTTATAATCACTAAGGCCTATAGTGGGTTCATAAGGGGGGAGTTTACCATAACCTTTGTCTTTGATAGAATCTTCGCTTTCTTTTTTATCAATCGTTTTTATTTCAAGTGGGAGGTCATCTGTATTTTGGGATGCTTTTTTTACAGAAATTTTTTTATGGTATTCTGAATTGTCTTCTGTTGTAAAGTCATTGCGGTGCATCAGGTCATCTGCTATTTCATTTTCTATAGATAGTGTGGCCTCAAAGTTATTTTCTTCATTTTTTTCAATCAGATCGAATGAAGGGATTTGATCTGATGTTTCATTGATGATTAAAGGACTATCGTCATGGACTTTATTTCCATTCAATGGATTTTCTTCATTTTCATCCGAATCTATAGACTCGTTTTCTGCCAAATTTTTATTCGGCATGTTGAATGCAGGATTGAGCTGCCAGATCAAATAACTTACCACTACTACTATCAACAGTGCTGCAGTGCCGATGGTGCCTAAGAAGCTATTCAACCAGGCATTGATCATATTGCCAACACCACCACCATAGTTGAATTCAGCATTAGAAAATAAAAAGGAGAAAACAACCGAAGCAATCAATAAACCAAAAGTTACATACTTCAGATTGCGCCAGATAGAAAAAACTTTTCTGTTCATGAGCAGGTTGATGCCGACTACAAAAAAGAAAGTACAAAACAAGAATGATGCTATGCCGAAGCCTTTCCAAATAAAAAAATCGGAAATATAGGCACCCAACCGGCCTAATAAATTCGATGCTTTTTTATCATCATCCCATAAAAACGAAGTGCCATTATTAATTACATTATCCTGATCTTCTTTCCAGGTAAAAAAATAAGATATGAAGGAAATAAAAAGGAATATAGAAATAAGCAAAAAAAGAGTTCCAATGATCTTTGATGTGCGTTCATCTTTTGCCAGCTTTCGAAGATCAACTCTTTCATTTTGATCTTTTTTAAACGAGGCTACGCCATTGGCTTTTCCAACGGGCTTATTTGCAGCCCCTTTTTTCTGTTTGCGGGCTTCTGCAGGAGTATTGGAAACAGTGGATTTCTTTAGCTTGTTAGCCATAAAACAAAGATAGTTGGATTGAACGTAATGAGAAGCGGGATGAAAGTAGTGCAGATTAAAAAAATTATTTTTTGAGTATGCCGAAAAGCAGAAGTATCCAACCGGTAATGAAAAACAATCCACCTATTGGAGTCATGGGTCCTATAAAAGGAAATATGGATTTATTCATTGCTTTCAGTGATGCCATTGCATACAATGATCCTGAGAAGAAGGCAATGCCTGCTAAAAAAAATATTCCTGCATATATTATTAAATTATTTTGAAAACGTTCGTAGAGCACACCGGCGATCAATAGTGCAAAGGCATGATACATCTGGTATTGCACACCTGTTTGATAAACAGCGATTGTATCAGCACCAACCATTTTTTTCAAACCATGAGCTCCAAAAGCACCGAGTACAACTGCAATAAGGGAAAGCAAAATGCCCAATACCAAATAGGTTTTATACATGCTGCGAAATTAAGAATGAAAGACTTTGTCAACCAGTAAATCAAGAGTTAGGTTTTCGCTGGGCATGGATATGCGGGCTTGCTGATAAAATATTTTTCTATCACTTGATTTTTTAATGATAAACGAGCGTAATTGTTTTTCATTCATATTCATTATCAGAGGGCGGGTATCCTTTTCCTTATTCAGGCGTTCGTATAAACAGTCAATGGAACAATTTATCCATATAGTTTGTCCGTTCTTATTCATATAATCTATACTATTATAAAAACAAGGAGTGCCTCCCCCGCAGGCCATCACAAAAGATTCATGATTTTCAGTCAATAAATGGAGTACATCCTTTTCCAACAAACGGAAATATTCTTCACCATATTCTTCAAATATTTTCGTGATTGTACTTTCTTCTTTTTCTTCTACGTGCCGGTCAAGATCAAAAAAAGGTATTTGCAGTTTTTTGCCGAGCAATTTGCCCCAATGCGTTTTTCCGCAAGCCATGAAACCGATGAGAAAGATGCGCATAAATATTCAATTAATTCCTTCAATTGAATCAGCGTAAACCAAAACCAGTTTGTAATTCAATGAATAAAAAGCAATCTTTTGCCAATTCGCATTCATGAATGTTCCGAAAGTCGGGTAACGCATATTATCAATTCTGAAATGAATAACTTTTGGAGGTGGAAAAGGTAGTATTCTATGAGCGAAATTCAATGTGATCATTTATTTGATAATCCATATAAAAAATTTACATGAATTTACAATTATTTAAAACAGCCCCTTTTCTCGAAGGAACAATTTATTTACTAAGTATTTTCCTCCCTATACGTTTTTACACTTTATCTGAAAGAAAGCATACTAATAAGGATATATCAACCTAAGTCCCCCCGTCCGACCAGGTCATCCGGGCGGGCACCGGAGGATAGGGGGCCAAACGCATTTAATCCCGTAACATCCATGCCTGTAATCAACAAATGAATATCATGAGTGCCTTCATAAGTGATCACACTTTCGAGATTCATCATGTGACGCATAATGCTGTACTCGCCTGTAATGCCCATACCACCGAGCATCTGCCTTGCATCACGTGCAATGTTGGTTGCTATTTCACAGGAATTACGTTTCGCCATTGAGATCTGTTGCGGTGTTGCACGACCTTCATTCATTAAAGTTCCCAGTCGCCATACCATTAATTGTGCTTTTGTAATTTCGGTGATCATTTCAGCAAGCTTCTTTTGCTGCAATTGAAAACCTCCTATAGGTTTTCCAAACTGCACTCTTTCTTTGCTGTATCTCAATGCCGTATCGTAACAATCCATTGCTGCACCCAAAGCACCCCATGCAATTCCATACCTCGCCTTACTGAGGCAACCCAATGGACCCTTCAACCCTTTTACATTTGGAAAAATATTCTCTTTGGGCACTTTTACATTGTCAAAAACCAATTCACCGGTAGATGATGCACGGAGGCTCCACTTGCCGTGTGTAATAGGTGTGCTGAACCCCTCCATTCCCTTTTCCACAATGAGGCCGCGAATATCACCAGCTTCATCTTTGGCCCATACCACAGCAACCTGACTGAAAGGTGCATTCGAGATCCACATTTTGCTTCCGTTCAACACCACATGATCACCGTCGTCTTTGAAATTCGAAAGCATACCCGCAGGGTTACTTCCATGATCGGGTTCTGTAAGTCCAAAACATCCCAGCCATTCGCCGCTTGCAAGTTTCGGTAAATATTTTTTGCGCTGCTCTTCGCTGCCGTAAGCATGAATAGGAAACATTACCAATGAGCCCTGTACTGATGCGGTAGAACGTACACCGCTATCGCCACGTTCCAGTTCCTGCATCATGAGTCCATAGCTGATATAATCCAATCCGCCACCACCGTACTCAACAGGTATAGTTGGCCCGAAACATCCGAGGTCGCCCATTTGTTTTACAATCTGATCCGGAAATTCGGCACGCTGTGCATAGTCTTCAATAATGGGAGAAATTTCTTTTTTTACATAGTTTCTAACTGTCTCACGGATTAGCTTTTGCTCGTCTGTAAGTAATTCATCCAATGAAAAATAATCTGGAGATTGAAACAGGTCGTTTGCCATGCAGGCAAAAGTAAGTTGAAGTGTTGAATAGTGAATGTGGGGCTGTCGTCCAGTAGTACTTATTTCAACTTCAGTTCCGGCTATTCGCTGCAAGTCCGGCACAAAGCAAACGCTGCTGTCAGGCTGAGCCTGCCGAAGCCTTCACCGGGCTTTCCGCTTCTATCCGGCAGCCTTTGAGCAGTGGAATATTTTCATAAGTTTCTTATACATTTGGTAAGTTACCACTCAACAACTGGGCAATTTGCTTGAGAAAATAAAAATAGAATTTACCCCAATGAGAGAGATTGTACCACCGATACGTTTTAATGCAACACTTCAAACACTGTTTCGTACACAATTATCAAAGGAATGGGCTGAAAAGTATCCTCAACTTTTCGATCAAAATGACCTTAGTGTTGCTCTCGCTCAACCCAAGTACCACTTCTTAGAATGGTTGACAGCAATTATCTATTTTAGAACTCTTGGTTAGTTAGTTTAATTGAAAAGTACGAATTCCGTCAACAACATCCATCTAAGCGACTAGTTGTTGAAAGACTCTTTCCAAAGGAACTCCTAACTTATCTTGATGCAAAAAAAACTAGGCCAGCACAGTTCCCTGATTTACTAGTTTTCGATCCAGAAGGTTCCGACTACTTCTTCTGCGAAACAAAAAGAGTGAATGAAAAGTTCACGCATGGCCAACCCGAAGTTTTTAATCAAATTGAACGGCTTACCGGGAAGCAAGTGCACATACTCAGGTTTCAAGCAGAAATAGTCACCTCGGCTGATACAATATGTATTGGATTATAGCAACCCACTCCATGGGTAGCCGGTTACAACAATGTTCATTATAAGAAGCATTTTTTTTTAATTTGAACTATATCTTTCCATAATCGTAAGAACAAATTCTAAAATTTCACTTGACAAATTTCAAAAACTCCCGCCCTTGTTGGCGTCCGCGCCAACAAGTTTCGAATAACGTATTTTTATAAGGTGCCCACATCTTATTATCCTGAATTTATTACAGCCACCATTTTAAAATGGCAGCATTTATTAGCAGATGATGAGTGTAAACAAATTGTAATAGATTCACTTCAATGGCTCACAAAGCAAAATCGTTGTAAAGTATATGCATTCGTAATAATGCCGAATCATATTCATTTGTTATGGAAAATCGCAGACGGTTTTGAAAGAACCGAAGTACAGGGAGCATTTTTTAGTTATACCGCACATCAATTTAAAAAATATCTGCAAGATACCAATGAGCTAATGCTGCAAGATTATTTTGTTGGAGATGCAGACAGGATATATCAATTCTGGGAAAGAGATTCAAGGGTGAAAGAATGTAGAACACATCCTTTTTTCATGCAGAAGCTGGAATATATTCACAACAACCCTTGTCAGCCTCATTGGAACCTTGCAACAATTCCGGAAGAATATAAATGGTCTTCAGCGGCTTTTTATGAAAGTAATTCCAATGAATTTCATTGGTTAACTCATTATGCAGAGTAATCGTTGGCGGGGACGCCAACAATAGCAGTGTAATTCATCCAATAAGAAATAATCAGGAGATTGAAAGATATCTTTTGCCATGATAGCAAAGATAAGAGAGGAGAATTATCAATTTTATATAACCAACATTTATACAGTTATGATGCTACTGTTGCATCCTTGAACGTTTGTTAGTTTTTAGCTTTATGATTCACCTGTTATTGAGATATTATATTTTTTATTTAAAATGTTAGCTGTTCAATTCATTATTTCAATATGAATCACCTTTCTTCAACTGTCGTTGAAAAATACATAGTAACACTTTATCCTCATCCCCGATTATCACTTTGACAATCTAAAAACTATTTCTACCTTTCTGAAAATCAACTGCCTTGAAAATCTTACTCCTTTGCATTGTATTTGGCTCTTCTATTTCCTATACTGCAATTACCAAACAGACAATCGGTCCAGGTAGTGAAATAGCTGGCATGGCTATGAAAGATAGCATTGCACCTTTTCAAATGAAACAATACTGGTTCGCTTTCTTGTATAAAGGTGAGATCAGAAATCAGGATAGTTTAGCGGCTGCAAAAATTCAAAATGCGCATATTGCAAATATCAATCGCCTTGCTGCTGAGGGAAAAATTATAATGGCTGGCCCTATGGGCTATGATAAAGCCTGAGAGGAATATTTATAATTGATGCCAAGGATTCAGCACAAGCAGCAAGTTATATCAAGACTGACTCGGCAATCATTACAGGGAGGCTGCGCTTTGAACTGCATCCATGGTGGACAGCCAAAGGCAAGTATGAGTTCAAGTAAACAATTGGTTTTTACCAATTTTTCATAAAATAAAAAACGAACTTATAATAGAAACTGCCTTCATTTAAAGATGGTAACAGATATAATTTTTTCATAATTTTTGTATTTCTTAAAGTAAAGCAGGGAGCCTATCTCGACCCAAAATCCTGGGTCCAATAGGTCCCGACACGAGCAACACCCATTTCCTTATATAATTTCCCCATAATGTTTTTACAATGACCCGGACTATTTAGCCACGCAGTGAATACCTGGTTTTCATTGATATAACCTTCCCCAATATTTTCAGCGTATGCCATCCTGTTATATCCGGCCCGTTCTATCCTGACGCCTCCATTTGAACCATCTTTTGCAATGTGGCTAAAATATTTATTTTCATACATATCCTTGCTGTGCTTGTATGCTGCAAGTTCCAATTGTGCATTCCATGTCAGTGCAGGAACAGGAGGATAATATACATCGCCGCATTGACAACCTTTTTTCCTAGGAACATTTACCAGCTCAAGTAATAAAGCTTTATTGACCGTCACAGGAAGCGTTTCTATATCAGGGTTTTTTACTGTAGAAGTAATTGCTTCTTCGCTTTTGGAACAGGAAACAAAAAACAGGAAAAAAGAAAAAAGAAAAAACATAGGGATTTTCATGGGACTTTTATTGGCAAAAGGAAGTACCCAATATTAATCCACAATTCGTTAATGAAGTGTTGAGGTCGGGACATTGATACATGGTGTGAAATAAATATTTCAAACTATATAATCTTGTAAGTATTGCTGCATTTCATATTGGTATTGCCGGGCAATGGCAGCTGCTTCTTCTGCAAAGCTTTCGTCCTCTGCCGCATAGATGATAGCCCGGCTAATATTTACCAACAACCCACAATCTTTAGTCATTCCTTTTTCAGAAATATCTTTCAGGCTCCCTCCCTGCGTGCCCACTCCCGGTGCAAGTAAAAAATGATCAGGAACAAGGCGTCGAACATTTGTAAAAGCATCGGCTTTAGTAGCTCCTATTACAAACATTAAATTATCTAATGTTCCCCACTCAGCAGCATTACGCAACACCTTTTCATATAAAAGTTCCGTTTGATGGGAAGCTACATCCAGCGCCAGTCGGGCAGATTCAATTGCAGCCGTTGTTTTATGGATGATCTTTTGCATTTCAAAATCTTCTGCCCCCTTGTTCGAGGTTAGTCCCAATACAATAGTCCATTTATTTTTATATTCTAAAAAAGGCTTTACACTATCTGCTCCCATGTAAGGTGCAACAGTTATTGCATCAAAAGGCAAAGTTTCAAAGAATGCTTTTGCATATTGAGAAGATGTATTTCCAATGTCGCCCCGTTTTCCATCTGCTATTTTAAAATGCGTAGACGGTATATAATCAACTGTTCTTTGCATAGCCTCCCACCCTTTCACACCCATTGCTTCATAAAATGCTGTATTGATCTTATAACTTACGCAAAGATCTTTTGTAGCATCAATGATCGCTTTATTAAATTCAAAAACGGAGTCGGGGTGTGATTGTAAATAGGCTGGTATTTTAGAAAGATCTGTATCAAGTCCGATACAGAGATATGTTTTTTTTGAAAAGATCTGTTCAGTCAATTGTTGACGTGTCATGTAAATTTTGAAGTTAAAGGTTAGAAGATGGACTTAGTTTGGACAGGATCAATTGCTCTATTTCTTCGCTGTCCCATTTTTGTTCAATATCAATTATCTGCATTACTTCCATCATAATTTCTTCCTGTTTTTGGCTGTTGCGCAATGCTTCGCTATAACCAATCTGAGGATTGAATGTTACCTGTGCATAAGCCGGTATCCATTTATCAGGATGATTTTCATGCAATACCGCTTCAATCTTTTTTTGGAGTAAAAATTTGGGGTCAGCCGTTTTTTCCCGCATTTCAATGAAATTATTTACTGCCATATCCGCAATTGCATCAGCATCCGGTTTACGTTGTTTCTGAAACTCATTAAAAATTTGTTGCCAATTATCCTTGTGTTTATCTATTAGATCATTCAGCACACTGCAATCTTCAAATCCGGCATTCATACCCTGCCCGAAAAATGGTACAATAGCATGTGCTGCATCACCTATCAAACAAAAATAATCTTCTCTAATCCAGGGAAAGCACTTTACAGTAACCAAAGAAGATGTAAGATGCTGAAAAAACTGGTTTGTGAGATCAGGAATAAGTTTTACTACATCGGGAAATGTATTATGGAAAAATTCAGTAACGGCTGCACTTGTGGTTAACCTGGAAAAAGAAAGTTCACCTTCAAAGGGAAAGAATAATGTACCGGTAAAAGTCCCGTTGAGATTGGGCAATGCTATGAGCATATAACTTTTTCGCGGCCATATATGCAGTGCATTTTTTTCTAAAAGAAAATCGCCATCTGCACCTGCAGGGATTATTATTTCCTTATATCCGCAATCAATATAATATTGTTGATAGTCAATTTTTTCATGTTCCATCATGTGTACCAGTCGTGCTGCTGAATAAGCACCATCTGCACCAAAGAGAAGGTCAAAGTCTATAGTTGAAAGTTCAGTATTAACCCCATTTTGAAATTGAATCCTTTTTTCTTCCCAGACTATATTCTTGCACTTTTGATTGAAATATATTTTTACGTGATGTTGTTCAGCAAGCTCCATCAGTTTACAATTCAACTCTCTTCTTGACACTGCATTAATATATTGGCCCTGTTTGCCATAAGGTTGAAATGCAATGGTACCATCTGCATTATGAATCCGGCGTCCATACATGGGAATGGAAATATCTAACACTTCTTCAGCAATCCCTACTTCAGTCAATGCTTTGATGCCCCTTTCGCTAAGTGCCAGGTTAATAGAACGACCTGCCACTACTTCCTCCTTACGCATATCACTGCGGCGTTCAAAAATGTTTACCAAGTAACCACGTTTTGCCAGGTAAATAGAAAGCAGGGATCCCACTAAACCTGCACCTATAATTGTTATATTTTTATTCATCTCGATTTGTGCAGGATGTCTAGTAGAATCTTTCCAAATGTCCATACATCCTCAAATGTATTGTAAAGCGGTACAGGCGCTACACGGATAACATTTGGCTCTCGCCAATCTGCTACTACACCCTGATCTTTCAAGGCATTAAATATTTCTTTTCCTCTTTTCAGAATCAACATGGATACCTGGCAACCATATTGATCTTCTTGCTGAGGTGTAATAATTTCAATGACTGGCTCATGTTGCCTTTCATTTATTTCATTGAGCACATACAATAAATAACCGGTCAATCGTTTGCTTTTTTCTACCAGCTTCTCCATACCGGCTTCATCAAAAATATCTATAGATGCCTTATGCGCAGCCATGAGCAAGACAGGTGCATTGCTCAATTGCCAACCTTCAGCAGTAGGCATCGGTTGAAACTCTGCCTTCATTTGAAAACGTGTTTCTTTATCATGTCCCCACCATCCTGCCATACGGGGAAGGCTATTATTGGAAATATGCTTTTGGTGAATGAACGCTCCGGCTACACCTCCGGGTCCGGAATTTAAATATTTGTAGCTGCACCAACAGGCAAAGTCCACATTCCATTCATGTAATCGTAAATCAATATTGCCGATAGCATGTGCCAAATCAAAACCAGCATAAGCACCTGCTTTATGTGCTGCATGTGTAATGCTTTTCATGTCAAACACCTGGCCGTTATAATAATTCACTCCGCCAAATATTACCAAAGCTATTGATGACCCATGCTTTTCGATTGCATCTAAAATGTTTTCTGTTGTTATTGAATATTTTTCTATTTCAGGAGTTACTTCCACAATTACTTCTTTCGGATCAAGCCCATGCAATAATACCTGGCTTTCAAATGCATACTGGTCAGAGGGAAAAGCCTTTGCTTCGCAAATAATTTTATATCTGTCTTTTGTAGGTCGATAAAATGTAGTAAGCAATAAGTGCAGATTTACTGTCAGCGCATTCATTACCACTATCTCATCCGGCAATGCTCCTGCAATTTTTGAAAGCTTCTCCGGAAATATTTCGTGATATGAAACCCATGGAGTCATTGCATTCACATGACCATTTACTCCCAACCTAGCCCAATCAATTAATTCCTGAGTTATATAGTCTCCGCTAGATTTTGGTTGCAGACCCAATGAGTTGCCTGTAAAGTAAATACAGTCTTTGCCATCATGTAGAGGTATATAAAAGTGGTTTCTGAAATCTTTTAATTCATCATTTTTATCTAAGCTTTGCGCAAAATCAAGCGTATTTTCAAATTTCATTTTGATCTATTGTGGCAATCACTTTTACTTCAATCGCAATGGGTGTAGGCAAACTCTTCACTTCTACAGTAGTACGGCAAGCCTGCACATCTTTAAAATATTTGCTGTATAGTTTATTATATACCGGAAAATCTTTTTCCATATTGGTAAGAAACACAGTCACATCAATTATATTTTTCCAATTGGTTCCACTTGCTTCCAATATTGCTTTCACATTAGCAAAACACGAATGACATTCAGCTTCGATATCGTAGGATTTTATTTTTCCTTGTTTACTGATTACTAATCCCGGAACTGAATTGTCTTTTGCACTGCGTGAGCCAATGCCGGATAAAAACAAAAGATTTCCAACTTTTCGTGCATGCGGATAGTCACCTAATGGTTTTGCTGCGTTTTCTGTATTTATTAACTTTGACATCGTTTGAAAAACTTATTAAATGAACGAAGAATTATAATTACCCAGAATGAATGGGGATTTACTTATAACTCCACACATATATTTTTTGATTCTGTGAAAAAGCGTAAAGCTTCCCACCCACCTTCCCTTCCCACACCACTATTTTTAATGCCGCCAAATGGTGTACGCAGATCACGACGCAACCAGCAGTTTACCCAAACGATTCCGGCCTCTGTTTTCGAAGCTACACGATTGGCTCTTGAAATATCCTGTGTCCAGACAGTAGCAGATAAACCATAATTACAACTATTGGCTAATACTAAAGCTTCTTCCTCGGTTTTGAATGGTTGTAGTGTAACAACAGGGCCGAATATTTCTTCAGCATTGGTTTGGCATTCTGCTCCTAATCCTTCTATCACTGTTGGTTCAAAAAAATAACCATTTTCACAACGCCCTTCAATTTTTAAAGCCGTTCCACCGCATAAAATAATGCCCCCTTCTTTTTTTGCTGCCTCAATGGCTTCATTTATTTTTTTTAAATGTTGTTGACTTACAAGTGCTCCCTGTTTTGAAGTTTCGTCAAGCGGGTCGCCTACTTTCATATCACTTACAAGGCTGATAAATTCTTTCTTGAATTTTTCATAAATACTTTCTTCAATTAATATGCGTGAGCCGCATAAACAAATCTGTCCCTGGTTAGAAAAAGAAGACTGAACTGTAGTCTTCATCATCTTTTGCCAGTTGCAATCTGCAAATATGATGTTGGGGTTTTTACCGCCAAGTTCCAGTGAAATCTTTTTAAACATTGGAGCAGCAATAGATGCAATTCTTGCCCCTGCTCTGGTACTACCTGTGAATGAAATGGCTTTTATGTCGGGATGTTTTACAATAGCTTCACCAGCTATAGCACCGCTGCCATGCAAAATATTTAATACTCCATCAGGAAGTCCGGCGTCTTTACAAATTTTACCAAGCAAAAAAGCCGTGACAGGCGTGACTTCAGAAGGCTTTGCAATAACACAATTACCCGCTGCCAATGCAGGGGCAATTTTCCATGTAAATAAATACAGCGGCAGATTCCACGGAGAAATACAGCCCACAATGCCTATTGGTTGCCGAATTGTGTAATTAATAGCCTTGTCTTCCATGGAATGACTCTCAGCAGCAAAGTGCATAATACCCGTAGCGAAAAAACGGAAGTTGGCCGATGCTCTTGGAATGTCCACTCTTTTACTCAACCACAAAGGCTTACCGTTGTCTGTAGTTTCAGCAGATGCCAGTTCATCTAAATGCTCATCTATCAAATCAGCAATCCGGTTCAGTATTTTAAAACGTGTTTCAGCAGGTGTTACAGACCATTGTGGAACTGCCCTCTTTGCTGCAGCCACTGCGGCTTCAATATCTTTTTCACTGCTGTCGGGAATGTGGCATAGAAAATCGCCTGTTGCAGGATTGATATTTTCCATAAATCGTGCACTCAATGGACCAATGAAATTGCCACCGATATAGTTTTCAAGATAATATGGTATTGATAGTTCGATAGTTAATTCGCTTATTTAATTAATATGTTTATCCTTGGTTAAAAGTTCCTTCATTTATGTGTTAATAGATAAACTTTTCAATGAGGTATTGACGGATAACCTATTAAATACTCCCTGTGCGACCGCCATCCACAGGTATGCTAGCTCCATTTACATAAGAAGCTGCCGGAGATGCCAGAAAAGCGGCAACTACGGCAATTTCAGCGGCAGAACCAAACCGTTTCATAGGCACTTCTTCTTTCATGTTTTTTTCAATCACATCTACTAACAGGTTACCTTTTTTAGCAATGTTCTCAATAAGTTTAAAGAGGCGCTCCGTGGTAGTAAAGCCTGGTAATACATTATTCACTGTTATATTATATTGCCCCAATTCATTGGCCATGGTCTTGGCCCATGAAGCTACTGCACCCCGTATCGTGTTAGAGACACCGAGGTTTTTTAATGGAATTTTTACGGAAGTAGAAATGATATTTATAATCCTTCCGTAGCCTTCTTTTTTCATGCCTTCGATCACGGCTGTTGATAAGATATGGTTGGTGATCAGATGTTGAGTAAAGGCCTGTAAAAACTGATCTTCCTTTGCATTTTCTACAGGTCCTGCAGGCGGGCCACCCGAATTATTAACAAGGACATGAACAGGTTGCCTCAAAGTTATTTCTTGTATCAGACTTCGCGTAGCATCCTTATTATTAAAATCAACAGGATGAAAACTGTGTGATTGGCGCAATGAAATATCAAGTTTTGCTACTGCAGTACGCAATTTTTCGGCATTGCGGGCCAGTAAAATACAATTTGCTCCCATCATCGCTAGTTCTTCGGCAATGGCAAACCCTATTCCTTGGCTGCTTCCACCAATAATTGCGTACTTACCCTCCAGCGATAAATTCATGAATCCAAACTTAGTCAGATTTGTTGTAATTTTTGATTTGATTTCTAATGAACTGTATGAAATGATGCTTGGCGACCCATTGTAGCGTAGCGGCAATGGAGCCTCCGAAACCAGTTCGGGATAAACTATGCAAGCAATGCTTCATAGCATACCTTCTGCCGGTAAAATAATTGCTCATAATAAATTTTAAAAATATGCCCGTTAGTACACCTTTCAATCTCAAAAAATGGATTGACGAACACCGCGAATTACTAAAACCACCTGTGGGCAATCAATGCATCTATAAGGATGCTGAAAACTTTATAGTGATGGTAGTGGGTGGACCCAATGCCCGCAAAGATTTTCATTACAACGAAAGCGAAGAACTCTACTATCAGGTGGAAGGAAATATAGTATTAAAAATCATTGATGAAGGTGTACCAAAAGACATTGCAATCAATGAAGGGGACATGTTTTTGTTGCCACCAAAAACGCCTCATTCGCCTCAACGCGGTGCACATACTGTTGGCCTTGTGATAGAAAAAGTAAGGGAAGATGAAGAAGACGAGAAGGATGCATTTATGTGGTTTTGTGAAAATTGCGGAAACAAGCTCTACGAAGATTCTGTTTTTGTAAAAGACATTGTGAAACAGTTGCCACCCATCATGGATAAATTCTGGGGCAATACAGAATATCGCACCTGCACGAAATGCGAAACAGTAATGGAGCCACCTATTAAGAAGTAATACATCACATCAGGAGCCCAATGTTGTTTAATCTCTTTGTTTTTACCTCTTTGTTTCTACTTTGCGCTTTTTGCATGTCGGTCTTTCAGACTGACGTAAAATGATGAAATGAAAATTGACATACACACCCACATCATGCCGGAAAAAATGCCAAATTGGACAAAGAAGTTTGGTTATGGTGAGTTTATACATCTCGAAGAACGCAACTGTACTGCATGCATGATGAAGGGAGATAAGGTTTTCCGGCAAGTAGATAAAAATACTTTTGATGCTGTCACAAGAATTGATGAATGTCAGCTAACAAGTGTGACTACTCAGGTGTTATCAACCATTCCTGTTCTCTTTAATTATTGGGCTAATGCTGCTGATGCAATGGAGACTTCACGGTTTTTAAATGACCACATTGCACAAACTGTATCGAAACATCCCGATCATTTCATTGGGCTTGGTACGGTACCTATGCAAGATGTTGAACTCGCAATAAGGGAAATGGAACGATGTATAAATGATTTGAAGCTGCAGGGGTTAGAGATAGGTACTAATGTGAATGGGAAAAATTTAAGTGAGCCCCATTTTTTTCCTTTTTATGAAGCAGCAGAAAAATTGGATTGTGCATTATTCATTCATCCATGGGAAATGATGGGCGAAAAAGAAATGGAAAAATATTGGTTGCCCTGGCTGGTAGGTATGCCTGCAGAAACTACAAGAGCCATTTGTTCAATGATCTTCGGTGGTGTATTTGAAAAATTTCCAAAATTGCGTGTGGCCTTTGCACATGGCGGCGGTTCTTTTGCGTATACACTTGGAAGAATAGAACATGGCTTTGATGTACGGCCAGATCTGGTGGCTGTGGATAACGATATTAACCCTGCTAACTATGTAGATAAGTTTTGGGTAGATAGCTTAGTACATAACAAAAAGTCTTTTCATTTTTTATTGGAAGTAACGGGAGAAGATAAAATTTGCCTGGGAAGCGACTATCCTTTTCCTCTTGGCGAACACAAGCCGGGGGCAATGATTGAAAGTTTGAAATTATCTGTACAAACTGAAGAAAAACTGCTTTATAAAAATGCGTTGAACTGGTTGGGTACCAGGCATTCTTAGTTTTAAACAACGATGATTTAAATCAATTGCGTTTTAGCTGCTTTGGGATCACTTCCATTTTATCATCTTCAAATTAGAAAAGTTGTTCTTCACGCTTATCCATTTCATCGGCAATAGCCTGAGCATTTGAATCCCCTTTTTTCAAATGTTGAATAATCTGCATGTAACTTTTCTGATCCCTGTTTTGGCTCAATTTAAAAACGCTTTCGATTGATTCTACTTCCACTTCAAAAGCTATGATCGCTTTCATTAAACGACTGGTGTAATCTGCAGGTAAATTATCAAAAACAGTTGAAGACTCTGTATTATTATTTTCAAAGTGCAATGTTGTTTTCCGTAATACATTTATCAATCCTTGTTCATCTAAAAAACGCAATCTTCCATTCACATGTACCGACATATAATTCCATGTAGAAGCCTGGAGCGGATCGCTGTACAATGTGGCACTCACATAAGTATGAGGCCCGGTAAAAACACATAAAACAAATGGATTCGCTTCAAAAGCTTTGTGGTGGTCTGTGCCTTTCATAATATGGCCGCTCAGGTATAGCCGATCCTCCCGGTTGTCAATGAAAACAGGTATTTGTGTAGCAACCGGTTTAATATCTGTATTGCAGCCTGCAATAAAAGCGAAAGGATTCTTTTTTATGAAGTCCAATATTACAGATTTGTCATTTTCTTTGTAATAAGGAAGATTGTACATTGGCTGCTACGCTTATTTTTTTAAAATTTTACTTAAACGCATTTATTAAAGCTTTCAGATCTTTTTCACTATAAAAATAAACTTTTTTATCGCTTAAATATTTTTGTAATGTTTTTTCTTTTTTAGAGAACAGGGCAAAGAAATTTTTTTTGTTTGCAATTTTAAATGAGTTGAATTTATCGCTTATATAAAATACCTGGTACTTAGCAAGGGTCAAAATCTCATAGGGTGATATTTCTTTTGACCCAATTTGAGAAGAAACTGCCGAATAAGTGCTTAAAGATGCTGACGACAGCTCCCCATGTCCACCTATCTTTTGCCGGTTAGCAAAATCAATATACAGCCTGCTTGATAATTTTACATTTCCAAAATCTTCTACAAGCTTCAAACAAACTTTATTATAATAAAAAGTATCCTCTTGTATAACAATTGATGAAATAATTTCATAATCATCTATTGAAAGTGTATCTCCATCAGGATCTATAAATTGCATTTCACCTAATAATGAATTGTAATTAAGAGGTGCTTCAGAAAATTGATCATTTCTTTTGAATACTATACCCCTTATGAATTGGGGATATAAATAAATCTCATCTTTCGGTATTACCTCTGTAATCTTTTTCCCAGGATTTACTTTGTATGTTTTTAATTTTTGTGCTTCAATCACGACCCAGCTTTGGCAAAAAAATAAAATAAAGAGTATAGATTTCATAAAATGCAGAATGAATTTGAATATACAAATATATTTGATCCATTAATCTTCAACCACTTCAGCAATCACTTCACTCTTCATATAAGCATTGCGCATTGATGTACTTCTGGCCACATTACCCGCAAAATCATAAAAAGCTTTTTTACTTTCTTCATCATCACTCATCATAACAGGTATGCCGATATCGCCGCCTTCGCGAATGCTTTGTATCAATGGTATTTGCCCAAGGAAAGGAAGTTCGTATTCTTCTGCTAATCGCTTTCCTCCATCTTTTCCAAAAATGTAGATTTTATGATCAGTTGACTCGTCGCCATTTTTGCCGGGAGGGGTGAAGTAACTCATATTTTCAACCAATCCGATAATAGGAACATTTAACTGTGCCTGACCGAACATTGCAATTCCTTTTTTTGCATCTGCAAGTGCTACATCCTGTGGGGTGGTTACAACTACTATACCTGTGACAGGTGCTGTTTGCATTAAGGTCAAATGAATATCGCCTGTGCCAGGTGGCATGTCTATGATCATGTAATCCAGTTCTCCCCACAATACATCTGATATGAACTGACGAATGGCGCTACTTACCATTGGCCCACGCCATACCACAGCACTCTTTTCATCTACCAGAAGCCCGATGCTTAATAGTTTAATGCCGTATCGTTCAAGTGGTACGATCACACCTTTTCCATCTCTGTCTGTCATCTGCGGTCTCTCCCCGCGTACACCAAACATAATAGGTACACTTGGTCCATAAATATCAGCATCCATTAACCCCACCTTAGCACCACCTTGTGAAAGCGCAATTGCAAGGTTGGCCGCCACTGTGCTTTTACCTACGCCACCTTTTCCACTCACCACTGCAATTATATTTTTTACATTAGGTAGTACTGCATTTTTATCCGATCTGATCGTTGTAGTACTTGATGTAAATTTTACTGTAACGTTCGCTTCAGCATTCACTAAAATTTTTATTGCATTGATACATGCGTTCTGCATCATTTCTTTCATAGGACACGCAGGTGTAGTAAGCACAATTGTGAACGAAACATTGTTGCCCTCTATCTCAAGGTCGCGTATCATATTTAGTGTTACAAGGTCTTTTCCCAGATCTGGTTCCTGCACATTACTCAATGCCTTTAACACCTCATCCTTCGTCATAATTTTAAGTAATTGTTAATGAAGTCGCAAAGTTAACCCAAACAATCGTGCATAATATATGATGTAGTGAATAGCTAAGTATTTTTGGATTGATGAAGAAAATTTTACCCTTATTGATTTCCATTGTTTTCTTTAGCTCTACTGTACATGCACAATTTGAAACTGTAAAAGATTCTGTTGTGCAACTATATGGTATAGTGATGACTGCAGATAGCCTTGTGGGTATACCGGCTGTGAGTATCATGGTGAAGGGTCAAAACAGGGGGACGATCACAAATAATCAGGGTGTGTTTTCTATTGTTGTTTTGAAAGGAGATGTGGTTGAATTCACACACGTTTCCTACAAACCAAAAACAGTAACGATCCCATCAAACCTGAATGGCAATCAGCACAGCGTGGTGCAATTGATGGTAGAGGATACCGTCTATCTTCCTGCAACTATCATTCGTCCGCGCCCCTCACGTCAGCAGTTCGAACGTGACTTTGTAAATACCAAAGTACCTGATGATGATATAGAAATTGCCAGGCAAAATACAGATGCAGCTAAGAGAAGAGTGCTGATGCAGAATACACCTGCAGATGGTGCAGAAGCTACAGCTATGCAATTCAGAAGCATCGCTAACAAGGCTTACTACTCAGGACAAACGCCTCCTCAAAATATTTTCAATGTCGCTGCATGGGGCGAATTTATTAAAGCCTGGAAGCGGGGTGATTATAAGAGGAAGTAGCCCCCTGCCCCCCGATGTCCGCCCGCCCGCCCGTGCCGGTACGGACGGGGATGACCCGGTCGGACAGGGGGAAACTTAGGTCAATAATACTTTTGTACTTAATCAAAGAGTTTAAAATGTCAGGACTTAATAAAATATTCTCACTTAATTCAAAACTCTTTAATTATTCTCTCATCTCAAATTTCAAATCTATTCCCTACGTTTGCGCACATAACTTTTCACTATGACCAATGTAGCAGTGATCGGTGCAGGCACAATGGGCAATGGCATTGCACATGTATTTGCGCAAACAGGTTTTAATGTAACACTTATTGATGTATCGCAGGAACAATTGAACAAAGCAATTAATACCATTACCAAAAATATTGACCGTCAAATTTCAAAAGGCTTGATTACAGAAGATGACAAACAATATGCTTTGCAAAATATAAATATTCAAACAGCATTAGCAGAAGGAATTAAAAATGCAGACCTGGTGGTGGAAGCGGCTACGGAGAATATTGATTTAAAGCTCAACATTTTCAAACAAATAGATGAACATGCATCCGCACATTGCATATTGGCAACAAACACTTCATCTATATCCATTACTAAAATAGCATCGGTTACCAACCGCCCGGAACAGGTGATAGGCATGCATTTCATGAACCCGGTTCCGGTGATGAAACTCGTAGAAATTATCAATGGCTATGCAACCAATAAAGAAGTCACTAAACAAATTGTTGATTTAAGTAAGCAACTTGGCAAAGAGCCATGTGTGGTAAATGATTATCCCGGTTTCATTGCCAACCGAATATTGATGCCCATGATAAATGAAGCCATTTATAGTTTGTATGAAGGCGTAGCAGGCGTAGCTGAAATAGATACTGTAATGAAGCTGGGAATGGCGCATCCGATGGGGCCACTACAACTTGCGGACTTTATTGGTCTTGATGTGTGCCTGAGTATTTTACATGTGCTGCATGATGGCTTTGCAAATCCGAAATATGCTCCCTGCCCTTTATTGGTAAATATGGTGATGGCAAAAAAGTTTGGCGTAAAAAGCGGTGAAGGATTTTATAAATATACAGCGGGTACAAAAGAGCTTGTAGTGAGTGATCGCTTTGAGCATTGATCATTGTACTCCAAAAAAATTCAATCCGGTATATAAATCAGGTATCACATTTCTTTTCGTGAATAGTAAGAAATCCTGTCTGAAAAACATGTTTCAGAACTTACCAAAATCTGATTCTTTAGCAAAGGTGCCGGCAAACCATTGCCTATTGCTAATTGCTGATTTGTAATGATCCGGGCTTCATCCCAAAAACCTTCATCTATAAAACTTTGCAGCAGCTTTGCACCACCTTCCACTATCAGACTTTGGATGTTCAGCGACTGTAAAGCCTGCAATATTTGAGGTATAACTGTGCTTTCTTGATTGAGTTTAAAATAAAATATTTCACCCTCTTCATGCTTGAAATGATTGAAAACGATTGTACGCGACTTACTATCAAATACTTTTAATTCAGGATAAAGCTTCAAATTTAAATCTATCACAAGCCGCACTGGATTGCCCCCCGGTGCAAGACGTGTGGTCAGGAGGGGATCATCGAGCAGAGCTGTATTGGTTCCGATTAAAATGGCCATTTCCCGGCCTCTCCAGTCATGTACAAGCCTGTTCGTATATTCATTACTTATATGTAATCTTCTTTGCGTGAATATTTTCTCATCAATATTACCGGTTGGTAAATATGCAATTTTAAGATCGCTTGTTTGTGCCCATTTAAGTATTATGTATGGCCGTGATTTTGTGTGAAAACAGAAAAACTTTTTATTGATTTCTTCACATTCCTGTTTCAAAATATCATCCACCACCTGTACCCCTGCGTTTTTTAATTTATCAATGCCTTTCCCATTCACATCTGTAAATGGGTCGCTGCAAGCGATGACCACCTTTAGAATTTTTTGCTGAATGATCAAATCAGCGCAAGGCGGCGTTTTACCAAAATGAGCACAGGGCTCAAGTGAAACATACAAAGTAGAATGTTGTATTAAATGAATATCATTTTGTTGTACAGAATGAATACAATTGGATTCTGCATGCGCTTCTCCGTATTTTTTGTGATAGCCTTCTCCAATTATACGATTGTCGTGCACGAGCACTGCCCCCACCATGGGATTAGGCGCAACATCTCTTTCTCCCAATTTTGCCAACTGCAGGCAGCGGTGCATATAGGTTTCTGGTATATTCAAAATTTGAAATAAAAACGCAAAAGTAATTTAAGTTTGCCTCTATGAAGATCGGTGAAGCAGAACGATGGCTGACAAATGAATTGACTCCATTTTACGCAATTGATGAAGCATCTGCAATCTCATCTCTGGTTTTGGCTTCCATCACTCATTCTACACGGTCTGAACGTGCATTGAAGAAAGAAGAAGTATTGGTTGTAAAAGATCTGCACAGACTAACAGAAGTACATCATAGGTTAATGCAACATGAACCGGTGCAATACATTTTGGGCGAAACTCATTTTCATGGATTAAAACTTTACTTAGATAAAAATGTTTTGATACCCCGCCCTGAAACAGAAGAATTAGTGGAATGGATATTAGCTGATGTAAAAAGAAATGGTTTACCAGTATTCGATAAAAAAAGTAACGAAGCAGATGAAACCTCAAAATTGAAAATTCTAGATGTGTGTACAGGCAGCGGCTGCATTGCATTGGCGCTGAAAAACCAAATGCCGAAAGCAGAAGTCTGGGGCTGCGATGTCAGTGATGAGGCTTTGAATATAGCACGCAGAAATGGATCTGAACTGAACATCAGGGTTGACTTTCAGGGTGTGGATTTTTTGGATTTTGCACAACAAAGAACATTGCCAACTGTTGATATTGTGGTCAGCAATCCACCTTATATACCGGGCAGGGATAAGAATTCTATGCAACTCCATGTTTTAAACTTTGAACCGCATAAAGCACTTTTTGTTCCCAATGAAGATGAACTCATTTTTTATAAAGCACTAGCCAACTTTGGTAAAGAACGTTTATATGACAACGGATGCATTTATGCTGAAGTGCATGAAAATTTTTGTCAGTCAGTTGTTGCCCTTTTTGAAAATGAATCTTACAGAAATGTTGAAATAAAAAAAGATATGCAGGGTAAAGAAAGGATGGTGAAGGCAGTGAAGAAGGATGACAGATATAAATGACTGATGATGGTTAGTGGGTTGGAGGCAGCGCTTATCAAACGGACGGTGCTAAATGAAAAAAGATGAATGTAAGAAAAGTAGTTGGCAGGCCGCTTTTGGTCATTGCAATTTACAAATTGCCCTTTCCCACCGCCGATTCTCTATTGCGCATTTCTATCTACCGCCAGCACAGTTTTGGCGCCAAGCTCACGGGCAATGCGCATAACACCGACTACGTATTCAAGTGGAACGGTTTTATCCGCATTGATGACTACGGTGGGGTCTGCTGATTCTTTTTGTATCAATGGCAATAGAGCGGATTTCATTGCGGAATCGCCATAGACTTTATTGGTACCTACATAATAATTAAAGTTGCCTGCAATGCTTTTATCCATAGCAATGGAAACCACTACGGTTTGTTTTGCCTTGGTATCGCTTTTTGCTTTGGGCTGCGAAAGCTTGATCACATTGGGATTGGCCAGTGTAGCAGCGATCAGGAAGAATAACAACAAGATAAACAATATATCATTCAGCGGGCCTGTATGTATTTCAGTATGTGCTCTTAGTTTTCTTCTGATGTTCATTTCTTAGATGTCTGATTTCTAATGTCTGATTTGTGATTTCTAATGTCGAATGTCTGATTTTGGATTTGCTGCATAGTGATCAGAAACTATAAGAGTGCGACGCAACAAAAGTTTCATAGTAGTAATTAGCCGGCTCAATAATAAAAAAACTTCAAACTAAAAACCACAAACTATAAACTACACACTACCTTGTTGGTTCCTGCAAAATATCTATGAATTCAGAACTCGATGCTTCCATTTTATTTGCTGTCTTATCCACCTGGGTTGACAAAAAATTATGTGCAATATAAGCCATCAAACCAATGATCAAACCTGCTGCAGACGTTACCATTTTTGTGTAAATACCATTGGCCATTGTTTGAATAGTAAACTCACCTGTAGCAGCCAAAGTATAAAACAACTGAAACATACCAATGATGGTTCCGAGGAAGCCAAACATAGGCGCAATACCGGCTATAAGCGAAAGCACACCCAGGTTGCGTTCCATATTGTACAGTTCGAGCTTGCCTACATTCTCCATGCTTTTTTCAATGCTGTCAATGGGTTTACCAATGCGCTGAATGCCTTTGTCAATAATACGTGCAACGGGATTGTTGGTGTTCTTAGCGAAACTGCGGGCTGCGGTCACATTGCCATTTACAATATGATCGCGAATGATATTCATGAAATTTCCGTCTATGTTGGAAGCTTTCCGGATAGCCATTGTGCGTTCTACGAATACATAAATGGTTACTAAAAATAATAAAGCGAGCGGAAGCATGATCCATCCGCCAAGTGTAAGCAGTTCACCCAAACTAATATTACCATCTTTATTCGCATCGTTCTGTGCCACTGCACTGGCAACTCCTGTCGCTGTATCTACTACTTGAAGCAGGTTTATCATATCCTATTTTTCTTTGAAGGGGTAAATGTAGTATAACGTTATGAATGTTTGCATAACGGCATGCACTGCTGAATATTGTTTATAAGAAAGATGTATCAGCTATAGCGTGAACAATTAAGAAAGCTTTATCCTTCATAAGAAGCATAAACAAAAATTGATAACGGTTTTGTTTTGTAATTGAATGACATGCCCACAATGAGTATTTCATTGATCATTGCTTCGCTATTTGAAAAATGAATTACCTGTTCTTTTGATTATCATCGTAATTGCTAAAATCAGTACCTGCATGTTTGATCATAAGCGCCTGTATCTGCTTCATGGTTTTCTCCATGCCGTCTGCACTTCCATCAAGAAATATCACATTGCCTTTGCCATATTCTGCAAAGTTTTTTACAGCCTCTGTCCACATGCTGAATAAAATTACATTGGTATCGAGGTTGGCCTGTTTCATTTGTTCTGCAGCTTCCGACATACCTTTTGCCACCTCCTGTCGGAACATCGCAACACCCATTCCACGCAGCCTTGCGGCTTCTCTTTCAGCTTCTGCTGCAATTTTTATGGCATTACCTTCTGCTTCTGCACTTTTGGTTTTGGTGATCAGCAGTGCCTGGCCCTCATTTTCTGCTGCAGCCTTCAGGTTATTCGAAGCCACTACCTTACTCATGGAATCAATAATTGCTTTGTCGAATGTGATATCGTTGATCTGCAGATCCAGCAAATGATAACCCCATTCTTCCAATGTATGATCAATTTCAATTTTTACATATTCAACGATCTCGCGGCGCAGGCCAAGAACTTCGGCCTGTTTTTTAGTAGCTACAAATGATCTGATGTTTCCCTCAATAGTCCGGATAAGTGCCTGCATAAGATCTCTGTCTGCAAAGAATTTAAATGCTACTTTCTTTATCGTGTCTTCTTCTGCATTTTGTACAGCATAGAGTAACATACTTTTGAAATAAACATTTGCCTGATCCTGCGTCACTGCCTGAAACTCAAGCTCCACTGAATGATTTTGAATAGATACTCTTTTATAAAGTTGCTCAAGAAGCGGAATCTTAATATTTAAACCCGGGCGTGCAATGCGCTGGTATTTTCCAAACATAGTAATGACGCCGATATAGCCCTGATTAATAGTGAAAAGGCCGGTAAATACTATTATCAATAATAAAATAAGCCACCAATAGTTGATTAAAAATTCCATGTTGTATTCAAATTAAGGATTAAAAGTACAGTGATTTTTTTCTATTGCCTTATGTAAAAGAATACTTCCACTCTGCGATTCCTTTGCCGTCCGGATAAGAAGCGATTATCGGCCCTGGGGCGATCACTGCCATATCCCTGGCTACTGATACGGGTGGAAAAATATTTCTCCAGAAATGCTGCTACGGAAGATGCACGGCGCCAGGATAGTTGTTTGTTGGATGCGGGGTCACCCGTCCAGTCAGTATGCCCTTCAACAATGATAGAATCCATTTTCATGGTTTGCAATTTTTGTGTGAGGCTGTCAAGTGTAGCTATTGCTTTTTTATTCAGTACAAAACTATTAGTAGCAAATAATACATCAGGTATTATCAAAGTATCCACTTTTACTGTAATGGTTGTTGTTGCTTTTGATATGAGCGGAGGTTTATTACGATAAAATTTCATGAGCCGGTCGAGAAATTCATGACGTTCATCCTGGTCATATATTTCTTTTTTTCTACTTTTCCAATCAGGACATACCCTTTCATTGGGATCTGAAGGTGTAAGAGAGACATCATCAAAAAGTACAAAAAAATTATTTTCTATTTCAATACCCGTGCTACCCGTAACATCACGTTTGCTGAAGTTTCCCAATGTGATGAAAGTTTCAATTCCTGTAGCCTTATATTCAATCTCTATTTTTTGCCAATTAGTATCTTTTGTAACCGGTCGCAAGGCTGCATCACGTAAGAACACCGAAGGAGATATACGGTAATAAGGTGTTTTCTCGAACAAAAAATCTTTATTACTGAAATAAACACCCATGCTATCTAACAGGTAATGCCTGGACTTTACAAACATGCTTAAGCGATAAGTTTTTCCTTTTTGCAAACCACACAAAAGCCTGCTTCTTACAAATGTTCTGTAATAAGTTTTTTTAGAATGGCCAGCTATAATCGCTACAAAATAATCACCTGTATGTGCTGTATTTTTATCTTTGAAATAATAGATAAATGATGGTACTGTATAAATCCATGCTTCGGGAGCGCAATCTACTTTGTACTCACTACAAATATTTTCTTCTTCAAAACTGCTGTTTAATAGCAAGTTTTGGCTACTTGATACTATGGGGAAAAAGATAAGTATGAAGAATATCTTCATGATATTTACTGTTGTTAAGGAATAGAAGTTGTGCCGGAAGCTCCACTTCTTTCTTCCCAAATCTGCACCAGGTGCACGATTGTTTCCACTGCTTTATTCATGTCCTGTACAGAAACAAATTCTTTTTTTGAGTGAATGGCATGCATGCCTGTAAAAAGATTAGGACATGGCAATCCCATAAAGGATAATTTGCTGCCATCAGTACCGCCTCTAATGCTTTCCATTTTTATTTCTAAAAATCCTGCCCGTTGTATGGCTTCTTTGGCATACTCCACTACTTGTGGATGCTGATCCAGTATCTCTTTCATATTGCGGTACTGCTCTGTAGCCTTGAATTCCATAGTTGCACCTGTGTAATTATCCAATGTATTTTCTGCAATGGTTTTGAGCAGAGTTTCTTTTGTAGCTAATTGTGCAGTATCAAAATCGCGGATAAGAAATTCGATCGTGCATTTTTCAGCAATACCATCCAATCTCACAGGATGTATAAAGCCTTCGCGGCCTTCGGTAGTTTCCGGTGAGAGTTTGTTTGCAGGTAATGAAGCAAGTATTTCTGCTCCTATTTTTAGTGCATTCACCAGTTTTCCTTTTCCTGCTCCCGGATGAGTGATCACGCCATGTACAATGATCTGCACACCATCAGCACTAAAGGTTTCATCTTCCAGCGAACCGGCTTCTCCCCCATCCATGGTGTATCCAAAATCAGCACCCAACTTTTGCATATCCAGTTTGGCAGTGCCTTTTCCAACTTCTTCATCCGGAGTAAATAATATTTTAATCGTTCCATGTTTTATTTCCGGATACTGCATTATATAATTAGCTGCATCCATTATTTCTGCAATACCTGCTTTATCATCAGAGCCTAATAAAGTATTGCCACTTGCTGTAATGATATCATGTCCTTGTATTTTTTCTAAATAAGGAAAATCTTTTTTGCTTATAATAATTTTTTCATCATCAGGAAGTGTAATATCCTCTCCACTATAATTTTTATGGAGCAATGGTTTTATACCTGTTCCACTTGCATCCGGCGCTGTGTCCACATGGCTGCAAAAGCAAATGACAGGTACCTGCTTTTCAGAATTCGATGGGATAGTTGCATATACATATCCCCACTCATCTAAATGCGCATCCTCCACGCCCATTGCTTTCAGTTCGCTTACCAATAATTGAGATAAAACTTTTTGCTTAATAGTGGTGGGTTGCGATGAGGATAATGGATCGCTTTGTGTATCAATCTGCACATACTTCATAAAGCGTTCTGCTGCAGTGAAGTTATAATCTTTGAACATGATCCAAATGTACGTATTGCCCTTGCGCTATTTGATTTAAAAAAGTTTTTTCTTACCTTGGCAACAACCAAACTTACATGCAATGAAAAAAGAGGTCATCGGAGCCATCGTTGGCGGCATCATAATTTTTATCTGGCAATTTTTATCTTTTGCACTAATCAACTTTCATTTACCAGTACAACAATACACAGATAAACAAGATGCAATTCTGGAGGCGCTAAAAGCACAAAACTTACCTGAAGGCGGTTATTTAATGCCCTCTGTACCTGCTAATTCTTCGATGGAAGATCATGAAAAAGCGATGAATGCAAGTGAAGGCAAACACTGGGCTAGTCTTCAATACCATTCTGCCTGGCAGAATAATATGGTAATGAATATGGTCAGAGGCCTGGTAATCAATATTATCCTTGTTTTCCTTTTTTGTTGGTTAATAAGACGAATGAATGCACCCGGTTTCAACACCATTTTATTATCAGCATTATTTGTGGGTATGATTGTATTCCTTAATGCACATTATACAAACTTTATATGGTACCAGACATTTGATATATGGGCACACCTGGGAGATGCAGTCGTAAGTTGGGGATTAACAGGATTGTGGCTGGCATGGTGGCTTAGGAGAAATAAAAGAGTTGCACCAGAAAGAGTTTTGTAGTGAATTCTATAATTATAACTGACCCTTATTTTCTTAAGTCATAATAATTCTTGACACAGGTTCTATCGCTATCAATTCGAGATCGAAGATTAGTTCTTCTCCAGCCAATGGATGGTTCGCATCCAATAGAACAGTGTCTTCCTTTACTTCAGCGATCACTACTGGGAATGATTGTCCCTGCCCGTCGTTCATCATCAATTGCATTCCTGCTTCTGGTTTCATATCATCAGGGAATTGTGATTTAGGAAATTCTATAATGCGGTCTTCATCTATTTCACCGTAGGCATCAGAAACATTTATTTCAACAGTCTTCTTATCACCCACTGCCATACCTGTTACACCACTATCAAATCCTTTGATCACTTCACCGCTTCCTACTGTAAACTCCAGTGGTTCTCTTCCCTCCGATGAATCAAAGGTTTCTCCATTTCGAAGCTTCCCATGATAATGCACTTTTACTTTATCCCCGATGCTTACTTTTTGCATAGATTTCAATATATTTCAATAAATACTTTAATGAATCTCTTATGACAGTTTCCGGTTACTGAATTCCTATTCAAATCATTAAAAATCCGAAGTGGGCAAAGTAACAATCTTTCACATTTCTGTCCATAATTTTTACTGAAATTTGATTTATGAATAAACTCTTTACTTTTATATTCTTTTGTTGCTCTATGTCCTTATCAGCACAAAAACAAAATACCATAATACCTGCGGCTGAACGAACAGATAAATACCTGCCCCTTTTAAAAGGTAAGAATGTTGCAGTATTTGCCAACCAAACTTCAATGGTCGGTGATCGTCATTTAGTAGATGTACTGCAAAAAGCAGGTGTAACAATAAAAGTAATTTTTGGTCCTGAACATGGTTTTCGTGGCACTGCCGATGCTGGAGAAAAAGTGGAAAGTACTATTGACCCCGCAACCGGAGTGCCTGTGGTGTCCTTATATGGCAAAAAACGGAAACCATCGAAAGAAGATCTGAAAGATGTAGAGATGATGATCTTTGACATTCAGGATGTAGGGGTTCGTTTTTATACTTACATTTCTTCGTTGCAGGAATACATAGAAACTGCCATTGAAAATAATATTCCCCTCATGGTATTGGACAGGCCTAATCCCAATGGACATTATGTAGATGGCCCTGTATTGGAACCAAAATTCAGATCTTTTGTAGGTATGCAGCCGGTGCCCATTGTTTATGGTATGACCATAGGTGAATATGCGAAGATGTTACTTGAGGAAGGTTGGTTAAGTGAAAAGGCATTGGAAGCGTACACGCAAAATGTACTTGCAGCAAGTTATCCTCCAGGTGCCCGTTATTTTTCGCTTACGATAATTCCTAATGAAAATTATAGCCATAAAAGCAAATATGTATTGCCTGTAAAACCTTCGCCTAACCTGCCCGACATTCAATCTATTTACTGGTATCCGTCCACTTGCTTTTTCGAAGGCACAGTGTTGAGTGAAGGCCGTGGTACAGATAAGCCATTTCAGATGTTCGGTCATCCTTCTTTACCGAAGAATTTATATCAGTTTACACCAACATCGAGAGATGGTGCTAAAGAACCCAAGCATAAAGACAAAAAGTGTTATGGCTGGAATGTGAGTGGAACACCTGAACAGGTTTTGAAAAAAGTGGATAATAAAATACAGTTAAGCTGGCTGTTGAATGCCTACAAAGCCTTTCCGGATAAAAAATCTTTTTTCTTATCTGCTAAAAAAGAAAAGCTGCAAGAGACGGATTATTTTTTTAATAAGCTTGCCGGCAACGCCTCGCTCATGCAACAGGTAAAAAGCGGTAAGTCAGAAAAAGAAATACGGAAAAGCTGGCAACCTAAACTTGAGCAATTTAAAAAGATAAGAAAGAAATATCTGCTCTATCCCGATTTTTGAAATTCTGTTAATACTCATTTCTTTGTTATCTGGAAACACGATAATCGTTTGCTTTAAATCATGGTTTTTGCAAAATGGATAATTATGGAACTAAACCGACCAAAGGAAGAATATTAATTGAAAGCAAGTCTAATAGTTTCCACTTAAACACATCGTAGAATTAATTACCGCCTAATGTTCGAGAATTGCTAAAGACAGATTTTCATTGCTGGTCAGGCCCCGGAACTGAAGCCGATTGAAAAACTAAAGTACAAGATAACAACAAAAGCCTAATAGATATTCATCCACTCGGAACCGCTGCTGATAGCGAACTGAAGCCGATTTCTTGAACGTTCAGCCTTGCTTGCAACAATACTTTTGTTATATGCAGCTTATAATGCTGAACTTGGTATTTCCATACCTGCAGAATGAACTTTAATTTCTTCTCCGTTCACATTTTCCTTTTTGACGAAAATGATATAAAAGGAATTATATTTTTGCGGATTTGCTAACGAATTTTTAATTGATGAAGCAATCCCTTTTAATTGTTTTCCGTCTTCGGCAGGGTTACTACTTTTAGGAACTTTACTGCTATTTATTAGGCAAACTGTCAAACAGGAATCAGTTGCATCATTATCCTTCCAATTGTCATATTCAACGCTTTCGCAATTATATGTTTTTACTAAACTGTCAATGGTTTTGCCATTGTCAACAAATTCGGGTTGTCCGACTACGGCTACTTCTTTGTTTTTGTTTCATTATTAGAGCAGCTGTAAAAGCAAAGTGAAATAGTCAAAACATAAAAAAGTCTAAATGTTAGTTTCATAAATGTATGGTTGGCTGATAAGTTACACATAACGGACAGGGCTAGCCGAAGTGGGGGAAATAGAATTCCGTCCGCACTGCTAACTGAAGCTAAACTTATAATTTAAAGTTGATAATTTGCACTTGGCTAAATTTATAACATCAAGCCGGATAAGGCTCTTTTGCAAGGTTAGCTTTTTTTGTGTCGGCTTTGTGCGCCTTGCAAATGTGCCTGACTTGGTGCGTCGGCTATTTAGCAAACTTTAAATACAAACCCAATGTTCCTTTGTGAATTACACTTTTCCATGGCTTACCATATTGTTTGAATCCGTTTCGTTCAAGAATTCTTATCACTGAATTGTCAGAACGAATTTCTGTTGATGCCATGACGTTTTTATTCGTCACCTTGTCAAGTAACATTTTTGTTATAGTTGAAGAGTGCCCTTGTCCAGTCTTATCGGGCAATGTAAAACAATAGCCAAGCTCAAGTTGAAATTCATTACTCATTTCTTTAAGGTCTGCTTTTTCTATATTGAAGTCACTGTTTGTTTTTGGCTTAATTGCTCCAATTGACACAATCGAGGTATCCTTACAATAACAAATACCAAGAAAATTGCAATGGTTTACTTTCTCAATTGTAGGATTTGCTACTTTATTTTGTTGTATGAGTAGTTGAAGGAAAATAGCTTTTTCATTTTCCGAGAAGTTTTTTGGATTGTCTACTTTGTATTCGTTTTCAGCCACAGTTTTGAAAAATGAAATTATATTTGAATTTTTTATTTAGCCTATTTCCCAATTTTTTGATGTTTTATACTTTAAAACCTGAAACATCTAAAACACATCGACACTCAGACCATTCGCAAATATCACTAGTATCTTTTGGAATGTGATCTAACAAGTGTTTAGCTGGAATTACAAATGGACCATCATGAGCAGTCTCTTGTTCAATATTGATGCCAATCCAGCAATAAAAAAAGTATGAATTTAGGTTGTCAAGAGCTTTATTCCATTCAGGCTTAGATATAAAAAATCTAAATTTTTCTAAATTTATTGCATCCGAAGATTTTACTTCAATTTGAATACTCTCATTTTGTTCAAATGCAAAAGCGAATTTATTCCCTCGTAATGAGAGAATATCAAAACCAAATTTATCACTTATTCTTGATGCCCATTTAACATAAGACTTAGGAGGATTGAAGCCATCAGTATTCACTCTGTTCAATTCTAAATGGTAGGTCAGTTTTTCCCCTACATCGCCAATTGCCTTTTTTATTTTTTCTTTATTGTCCTCATATTTTACTAAAATCTTGTCCCACCAGAAGTTTACCAGATCATCGTCGAAATCAAATAATTTAGCATTATCAAGAAGACTTACCCATTCTGGATCGTTTGCTAAAATACTTTCTCTAAAAATTTCAGAATCTGGGTTATAAAAAATAAGCCATTCAAAGTTGTGATAGGATAGTAAATGAAATAATAATTCTCTTATTACATTTAAACTCGGGTCTTCATCTGTACATTTTGGTAAAATAGTTTCCTCGGTAAATTCAGTCAATTGTAATATGCCAGATGAGACACGGACTAAGTCGTAATCAAGACAAATCTTTAATCCATGTTTTACTGGAACAGTTCCTCCAAGTTTGCCAGATTTCTCCACAATACTAATTGTGTCGCTTGCCGTAATCCCCTCATATCTACTAACTAAAAATACAATATGCCAAATAGCAACAATGTGCCCATTTGTAATAGAATAGTATTTAATTTTTTTTTTCATTTTTTATTTACATGATTTTTTATGATTTCAAAATCAGTTGAATCAATGCTGTTTTCATCTTCTGTCGGAATATCGGCTGGATCATATGCTAAAGAGTGTAAGTAAGGGTCTTCAAGAATATTACCCATTGCTTTGATTTTATCATTTAATCTTGATATTAATACTTCATCGATTGAGTTTTCAGATATTAGAATTTCAATATTGGTCTCAATGTTCTGTTCGAGTCCTAGTCGATGGATTCTATCTATTGATTGTAAGAAAAAAGCCGCATTAAAATTTCTATCCAAGTAAATAGCGTAATGACAAACTTTATGAAGACTGATTCCTTCTCCACATGCTTGAGGATTTGCGATCATTAATTTACAATTGGGATTTTCATGAAATTCTCTGATACGGTTTTCTCTTGTATTTTCATCTTCATCTGATCCAGTTGGAATACCTCCATAAATAGTCACGGGGTTATAATCTTTGAATATTTTTTCAAGTATTAAAATATTTCTAACAAAATATGACCATATCAATATTTTATTTTGGGGATTACTATTAATGATTTCAGGGATTCTCTTTTTTAAATATTCTATCTTAATTGGCTTTTCATATTTTTGAAACTCATCTAATAGTTCCCAAAACTCACGATTAATAGGGAGTGGTAATGTTTCTTCAAAATATTCATCTTTTGAAGTGAGTAACATTGGATTTGTAGCAGCCTGAAGGAGTTTTACAACACTTCTTCCGATTCTTCTGAAATTGTATAAGTTTTGTTTATCTATGCCAGCGATTATTCTTGCTGTTTCAGATTTAAATAAACGGTACAGTTCACTTTGAATAGACCCCATTGGGAAGAATTTATATTCTATAATTGGGTCTTTTAGGTCTAGTTCTTTTTTTGTAGTCCTAGCGTATAAACCTTCAATTGCTTTATTTACTACTGTTGTAACTCTTTCTTCATCTTTAATATTCAAATTCTGTGGAATTACTTTTTCACCAGGCCACAAAAAGTCAAATTGTGGTTCAAGGTCTAAGTAACTTTGAGGCATTGGTGTACCTGAAAGAATATCCCTTCTCTTAGCTAAATCTGCGAGCTTTATTATTTGACTATAACTAATGTTGTTCATTCCACTCTTAACTCGATGCGATTCATCTAATATCAGGTGGATATTTTCACGTATAAAATATGGCACTAATTGCCCAATATCTCGCCTCAATTTTTCATAGTTAACTAGAATGACATCAGGGTTTGTTATTGTAAGTGTAGAAATATTTTCAAGATGTGATCGCTGTAAACGTTCGATTTTTAATAGCTTGTCTCCAAAAATATCTTTGATTTCATCTTGCCAAGAGATAAAGGCATTGATTGGAGAGATTACAAATAGTTTTGTAACAACACCTACATATTTTAGAATAGAATGTACTGCCAGAATTGTAGTTGTTTTTCCTGCTCCGGGTACAGAAAAGTTTGCCCCATGTTTTAATTTTAATAATTTCAAAGCATCTCTTATCTGTTCATCTTTTAGTTGTCTAGAAAACCCACATTCTTGGAGAATATTTTTTAATTTACTTTCATCAATTTCAATTGCAAAAATTTTATTTTTTACGCTTTTCTTATCAATTACTATATCTTGTATCAATCCTTTGGTAAATGAATCATATTCTATTTGAATATTTTTGCTTTTGCGTAACGTAGCAATTGAAGAAAGTCCTCTTCTTAGTTCGTACCAAGGAATTGAAAATTGCAAATCATGAAAATGATAATTTTCAGAAAGTCCAGATAATGATAATTTAAGTTCATTGACAATACTATCATTATCCTCGTTTAAGGAAATTTTAGCCAAAAGAGAATCTGGATCTACAATGATTTTTAAAATAGTACTCATTTATTGTTCAATGCAGTAATTTCATTTAGCAAACGTTCTGAAACAGAAATAATTTGCTCTAATTTGCTTTTTATGCTTCCTATTTTGGCTGTATCGTTCTCGACAGTTAGCCCTTGTAGTTCTCTCAGTGCTGAACTAACAGATTCGTAAACCGCCTCTAAATCTCTTTTTTCTCTGTTTTCGGCATTTACATCTGCAATTAAATCAATTAGCTTACTTGAAGTCTCAGTAGCATTTTCGGGGTTATCAAAAATAGTACTAACGGTTTCTTGTCCTTCATCAATAAGCTCATCAAACAAATCATCGTTATCCGTATTTGTCGACTTAGTTTCTTCCGTACCTATTATAGTTGTTTCATTATCTAAACCAAGCAACTTGCTATAAATTTGATCAAAATTTTTGATTAGATCTCCAACATGTTTATATAGCCTTGTTTCGGAGGGACGTTCTTCAATTAAATTAAATACAGCTCTTTGCAAAGCTTTACTTTTATCATGATCCTTTGAATATTTCTTAATACCTTTTTCTAATTGGCGAAAAACTTCTTCTGCTTTATCGAGCTTTGGGTAATCATATTCTCCGGGGATATTTTTCCAAATAAGGAATGCATCAATTAGGTCTAACATTCGGAGCATTATTCTGACATCTTTGAGTTCAAGTCTTAGATTTTCTGCTAACTCTTCTTCTTTAAATTCTAGCCTGGTATCTTCTTTGCCTTTTCTAATGTTTCTTAATTCATTTATCCAGTGATATTGTTCCCTAAAATCTTGAGAAATTTGAAGCTGCTGCTCAAGCATGTAAATGTCTTTTGGGGTTGAATCTTCAGGTAAAACAACACAGTCAATATATCTTTCGTTTAGAAATTTGAGACCAGCAGTTCTTCTGTTCCCATTTACTAAGTACCCATCATAGGTCACAATGCAAGCATCGTCCTGCTTCCTTGATTTAAGGTCTTCAAGGAGGTCTTTCCCTTTTGCTTTTACCATATCTGTTAGAATGTCTTCTTGTGCTTGTTGAACAATAGGATATTCTGGGTCTCCAAAGAAATCCTTTGGCAATGAGTATTTACGAATATGAGCTAGCTGTTGTATTTCGGTTCGAGAATTTTCTATTCTAAACATTAAATACTCAGAGTCAAGTTGTACAATTTTTCGATAAAGAGTTTTGCCCCTCCAATTTTTAATTGCATAAAAGCTTTTTAATAATTCATCTTCATTTGCAGTTTTTACAACTTTGCGAATATTTTCAATTCGCTCTTCTCTTGATTTCATATGTTTTAGTTTGAAAGTCCGAATACAATTATTGGAGTTGAAACGATCTCTTTAAATTGGGTTAATTCTTTAACAAGTCTTTCGAATTGAGCATAATTTGCACCCATTAATTTTGATTCTATTCTTTGTGGAACTATGATGACCCCAACATCAATAATCCCTTTTTTATTTAACTGGCTAAGTTTTAAAATGTCGGCATAAGTTCTAGCAACATTCCCAATTTGAAAACAGATTCCAACTTTCTTTTTTAAAAAGTTGATAGTAAGATTTGAAGCCCCCACTTTTACTTTATCAGCCCAACCATTTTGATTGAATCTTTCATTTGTTTTTTCTTTTATTATTTTGGAAGGTGTAGTTCCAAATTTCAAATTGTTATTAGTTAAAGCATCTCTTATTTCCTTAAATATTCCATCTTTGCTTTGGATATGTTCTAATCCTTTATGGTGATTATATTGGCTAATTATTTTCACTTTTAATTTTTATAAATCGGTTTAATGGAAAGTTTTGATTGTGTGTGATCGTATATTGGTTTTTCTAATGGTCTAAATTTTAATAAGCCTTTCTCTAATTCTCTTATCCGGGAAATACCAACTTCTTTATACTTTTTTACTTTTTCAATTCCAACCACATTTCTATTGTTTTTTAAAGAAGCCAATATTGTTGATCCTACACCTGCAAAAGGATCTAATACCCAGTCATTTTCATTTGTTAATGCAAGCAGACATCTTTCAACTAATTCAATGGGGTATTGACAAGGATGTTCAGACTTTTCAATGTGATTTGCCTTAACGTTGGGGATATCCCATATTTCATTTTCCCAATCATTTAAGACAATTTCCCAGATGTCGGAAGGGTTTTTTCCATTCGGGTTACTGGAAAATTTTCCTTTTTTTGGCCCTTTAAAATATTTTTTACCAGGATATTTTGAAGGTACTCGAACAGAATCCAAATTAAAAGTATAGTCATCGCCTTTTGTGAACCATAAAATTGTTTCGTATCTACCTGAAAATCTCTTTGAAGAATGCAGGCCATGTCTGAATTGCCAAATAATTCTATTCCTTAGTTTAAGTCCATGATTTTTGAATATATTATAATAGAATATGTCTAATGGAAATACCTCGCCTTTGTCAATAAAATTGCCTACCTGCCAACATATACTGCCAGAGGGATGAAGTTTTCTAACTAATTCTTCTATTATTGAATTTTGTTCAGTTAAATAGTTTTCTATTGATTTTTTGATTTCATACTCTTTTCCAACATTATACGGTGGCGAAGTCATTATAAGTTTAAATTTTCCATTTTCGAACTCTTTTAATTTCTTAAGAGAATCGCCAAGTATATATTTATATTCTGATTTAATGTTATTATAGTTAGTCATGAGTCAAATTTAAGTAAATCTCACAGGGTAGCGGTAGCAGAATTTGGCTCTTTTACATGTTTGGAAAAACTGTCGGTTATGTGTGCATTGCAAATGTGCATATGGGTGGCGGGTGGGCTAGGTTGCCCATTATATATTTATAGTTGAAGTGTTGAACATTGATGATAGATTTTCGTCTGCCGGGGTGGGTGGGTTGTGCGGTGGCATTTTTAACTCTTTTCAAGGTTGGCTTTGTGTCAGGGTTTTGTGTGCCTTGCAATGTGCTAAAAAATGCGTGGGGCAGCGTCGGCAAAGTCTTAGGGTGTGACAAATAGGGTGACGTACAACTCGTAAATATCGGAAGTTCTTAATCTTTTCGCTAATTTTCTAAAACCAGCATAATCAATAAACTACAGGTAGTTCGGGAAGTGATTTGGGACAAATCCGGAAGTTCTATTTTTGGTTCAAAATTTCAGGTTAAGCTTATCACTCATATTGCTTATGGTAATGGATTTTCAAGCACTGCGGATTGTATTTATGGGTACTCCTGACTTTGCAGTGACTTCGCTGGATGCTCTAGTGAAAGAAGGGTGCAATGTAGTATGCGTTATCACGGCTCCCGACAGACCAGCTGGAAGAGGGCTGGCTGTACAACAAAGTGCAGTTAAAAAATATGCGGTCGAAAATGGATTGCCTATTCTTCAACCGGAAAAGCTTAAGGCTCCCGATTTTTTGCGAGAAATAAAAGAGCTCGGTGCAGATATACAAGTGGTGGTGGCTTTTCGTATGTTGCCGGAGGTAGTATGGAATGCACCACCAATGGGTACCATCAATGTGCATGGCTCATTACTACCTCAGTATAGGGGCGCTGCACCTATTAACTGGGCAATCATAAATGGTGAAAAAGAAACGGGGGTAACTACATTCAAATTAAAACATGAAATAGATACAGGTAATATTTTATTGCAGGAGCGAATACCTATTGAAGAAAATGAAACAGCCGGTGAGCTGCATGATAAAATGAAAGAAGTTGGGGCAAGATTATTATTACAAACAATTGAAGGTTTAGCTGATGGCAGTTTGGATGAAACCCCGCAGTCAAAAATTATAAATCAGAAACCGGAAACCCTTAAGCATGCACCCAAAATATTTACAGAAACAACAAAGATTAATTGGTCAAAAACCGTTGATGATATTCATAATTTAATCCGGGGCTTATCACCCTACCCCGGTTCGTTTACAGAGTTCAATGGCAAGGCTTTAAAAATATATAGAAGTAAAAAAGAAGCTGGTATTCATAATATAGAACAGGGGCAATTTGAAACTGATCAAAAAACATTTTTAAAATTCGCATGTTCTGATGGCTTTATGCATGCGATAGAATTACAATTGGAAGGGAAAAAGCGAATGACTGTTGAGAATTTTTTGAGGGGATATAAATTTTAGAATTCTGTAAATGTTTTCAAATCCACTTACAGCGGAATCTTAGAGGGGTTTATCTTATTGTCATTCCTTCTTCTTACAAAGGCATAAATGAGTAATGCAAACCAACCCCTGAAGATAAAAACCAGCAACCACCAAAATCTTATGTTTCGTTTCAATTCTTGCTGAAATGAACACTTCATATACTGCTATGGAAAAACAAACAAAAGAGACTATTATTCCAATCATTAAAAAATCATCAGGCATTCCTGTATGGAGTATCTTCAAAACAGCAGTGACTATGATAAGGATAAAGGAAAAAATAAATACTGATTTAATGATATTCCTGTACATGTCTGAAGACTTTGCACTTGCCTCACCCTTATCCAATGATGCTTCTAAAATGAGTTAATTTGTTCTGTCTGTCGGGTTTTGGATATAAATCCATTCTGGCAGCGGGTTTCCAAATTCATCGCCAACTGTCTGTGTTGTGATAACATTTCCAAAAAGTTTCTTCAATAGTTCCAGTTCACCAATCTTTTCAAGTAAAATAAGACAAGAGGTGTCAGATATGATAGTTTGCAGCATTACGAATATCGTTTTCCAGTTCCTGTTTGTCGTAATTAAAAAGCGAAACGTTGTAATTTCCTAAAAGCTCCATAAACGTTCGCTTGCTATAACCAGCAAACTCAGCAGCTTGCCCTAAAGAAAGTTTTCCTTGTTCATAAAGGCGGGTTGCCAAAAGCATAGCTGCTTCACGGGTATCTAATTCTAAATTGTCTGGTATGTTTAGTGTTAGCGTTTTCACTTTTTAAAATTACTCAAATTACAGAATTGATTGCTAATCGCTTATTGAACAAAAAAGTGTTTGCGATGTAATATCATATGCATTCCCGTTATAGTCTTGCAGATAAGAGATGCAAAAGTATTTGTAAAACCGGCTAGCCCAAGTTAAACCTAGGAACTTTCCTCAATAACTCACCCGCACAATAAACATTTCGGTATCTGTAACATCCAGTACATTGGCAGCGGCATTGCTTATGCGTACGTTCAGGCCTTTGTTCTGGCTGATACCGCTCATTGCACCTAATACTTTTGCATATACGGATTTATTGTTAGAAGGATTTGTTACCATTACTATAGTACCGGGATCCACTCCATCCAGTAATGCATAATACTTAGCATCCTGCCATCCACTCGCGGTTTTGAATATTCCTGCATTAGCAGTTATATCTTTATTGGCCGCACCTATTCTCATTTGTTGATCGTACGAAGTTTTGAAATAACCACCATCACCTGTTTTCACTGCTGAACGCGGTACTGAAATGGTGGGTGTTGTTTTTTTAGGTTGTACAACAGGCACTTGTTGTTCTACTACTTCGGGATTCGTTTTTTGCTGAACAGGTTCATCTCCTGTGGTATTAGCAGTGGCATCAACAGCGCCCTCCCGTAAAATGTAACCGACTATTAATTTTTGCCCCGCATTGATATTATCAGAACTTAAATTGTTCCATTTGCGCAAGTTGGCCATCAATACGCCATTGTTTTTTTTACTCACACCGAATAGTCCTTCATTATTGCCCACTACATAATAAACGGGAATACCTGAGTTAGTGGTTTGGGAAAAATTGATAGCATTTAAGGGTATTCTCAATGACTGCCCAATAGTTAGACCGGTATTCAAATCTAATCCGTTGAAGCCTGCAATCTCTCTGGGATGAATATTATATACTCTCCCGATTGAATAGAAACCTTCCTTCGGATTTACTGTGTGAATAATGTATGGGCCTTTGTCTCCGGACTGAATAAGCACCTGGCGTTGGCTAAATCCGGCAAGGCTGAGGCAGAAAAGAATTATTGATAAAATAGCTTTTTTCATAGTTTAAAAGATTAGCCATGTAAAGATCATATTTATTTTTGGATTAAATCACCCATAATGCTGTTTCAAAATACGCAATTCCTTGGGATAATAATTATTAATTCTATTTGGCAAAGCATTAATCCATCCCAGTGGATGGCCGTTGTAACTTACCAATTGCCAGCCCTTATCTTTTCTTTCTACATTCAAATCTAACCGCTGCAGGTATCGTATAGCATCTTCTCTATTCAAATCTTCTATTATTACATCCCGGGAGATCAATGGGCTTAGCGCCAGCGCATGATCCGGAATTAATTTTTTACCTGCTAATGTGCCGATACTTGTTCCCGCATATTGTATATAAAGATGAGATTGAATTAAAGCTAATTCATTAATGATAGCTGCAGGCCAGGCGTAAATTATTTCTTTATGCATCAAAAATGTTACATGCTCTCTATTCACCCATGGCGCAACGATCTCTTTTTCTTTGGACGTTATCTTTTGAGGATGCTGAATACGAAAGTTTGGATCTTTTGTTTCATTCGTGTTTTTGAACACGGAAATAAAAAACCCTTCTCCTTTTAATTTATCAGGAAAGAAACGATACCCATGTGCTTTGCGATTTAAAGATTGGGTTTCAACAATACCCACGCAAGAATCCAATGATAATTGAATATTGTTTAAACCTAAATCCTGCACCAAATAATCAGTAATATCTTCATCTTCCTCCGCTGAATACGAACAGGTCGCATAGATAAGCAAACCGTCTTTTTTTAATGATGGAAGTACATCAGCAAGAATGCGTTGCTGGCGTTTACTGCATAGTTGCACATTTTCAGGACTCCAATGCTCTATTGCTTCTTCATCGCGGCGAAATAAGCCGCTACCGCTGCATGGAGCATCTACTACGATGACATCAAAAAAACCTTCGAGTCGTTGAAAATGCTGCGGGTCATTGCTGGTTACAATTACGTTATTGCAGCCCCATTTAATAATATTTTGTTTTAAGGTAGTCGACCGGGTTTTAATCACTTCATTACTCACCAGCAAGCTGTCAGCAGAAATAAGCGATTGTAAATGTGTTGATTTTCCACCAGGGGCGGCGCATAGATCAAGAACGCGTAAGGATTTTTTAAGATCAATTGTTTGACGCAAAGCTTCTTCTAAAAACATACTTGATGCTTCCTGCACATAATAGCAACCTGCGTGAAAAAGGGGATCAAATGTAAATGATGGTCTTTGAGCGAGATAAAAACCATATCCTGTCCATGGAACTTTGCCATCAATTTTTAAATCTGCATGATCAATATCATTTTTACCTGCTTTTAATTTAGCAGGATTGATCCTTATGCTAGTGCACCTTTCACCGGAATTATGCACGGCAATAAAAGATTGCT
>Ga0183260_10000155_pt1 | contig 51046 bp, 50 predicted proteins | sample AntDrymUQ4972206_2_FD_129768 | JGI IMG/M metagenome (GOLD analysis project Ga0183260, IMG submission 129768) | Polar desert sand microbial communities from Dry Valleys, Antarctica - metaG UQ497 (22.06) (version 2) (version 2) | ecosystem: Environmental > Terrestrial > Soil > Desert | place... | reverse complement strand
GAGCTCCCCCGGCGACGACGACACAGCTCGGCCGGCTAGCGAGTGACCGAGCGTCCCCAGCCGGCGTCCGTGGATCAGGTCGAGATCAAGGCGACCCGCAACGGTCCCTATCTGGTGAGCGGTCCGCTCCGCTTGGTCGATGCCGATGGCGCCGAGTACGACCTCTCGGCACGCGGGCGCACCGTCGCCCTCTGTCGCTGCGGTGGCTCGACGACGAAGCCGTTCTGCGACGGCACGCACTCGCGGACGGGCTTTGAGGCGGCCGAGCGCGCCGTGGCCGCGTCCGAGGATTGAGCTCGCTCCAGTAGCGCTTTTCTAGCCACAAACCCGTCGCGTATCATGGGTGTATGACGTTTAAGATCGGCGGGGACGTCAGCGAGCTTGAGAGTCGTCAGGAGCCGAAGCTGGTGCGGGTGCTCGAGATGGTTGCTCCCGGCACGGCGATGCGCGAGGGAATCGACAGCGTCGTCCACGCTGGCACCGGAGCGCTGATCTGCATCGGGCAGACGGAGGATCTGTCGTTCCTCTACTCCGGCGGACTGAAGCTCGAGATCGACTACACGCCCGCGCTGCTCTACCAGGTGGCGAAGATGGACGGCGCGATCACGCTCTCGGCAAACGCCACCAAGATCCTCTGGGCGAACGTCCAGCTGATGCCGGACCCGACGATTCTCTCGATCGAGACCGGTACCCGCCACCGCACCGCCGAGCGCGTCTCCAAGCAGACCGACGCCTTTGTGATCGCGATCTCCCAGCGCCGGGGCGGGGTCTCGCTCTACCTCGACGGTGGCAAGTACATCCTCGAGGAGATTCCGTTGGTGCTGGCGAAGGCGAATCAGGCGCTCGCGACGCTGGACAAGTACCGGGCTCGGCTCGACAAGGTCTCGACGCGGCTCACGGCGCTCGAGTTCGAGGGCGGTGTGACGCTCCACGACATGCTGACGGTGCTCCAGCGCGCTGAGCTCGTGACGCGGATGGCGGTCGAGATCGAGCGCTATATCGTCGAGCTCGGCGCCGAGGGTCGGCTGATCGAGATGCAGCTCGAGGAGACGATGGTAGGAGTCGCGGCCGACAAGGCGTCGCTCGTGCACGACTATCTGTCGGCACACTCCGAGGAGAGCTTCGCGCTGGTGCTCGACTCGCTTGCGCGACTACCCCACCAAGACCTGCTCGACTTCGGTCGTCTGGCTGAGCTGCTCGGCTACGACCGCCAGACGAACACGCTCGACCACCAGGTTGGTCCACGCGGCTACCGCGTGCTCGGTCGCATCCCGCGGCTGCCGCGGCTTGTGACCCACGCGATCGTCCACGAGCTCGGCAACCTCGAGGAGATCCTGGGCGCTTCCGACGAACAGCTTGAGAGCGTTGAAGGCGTCGGCGAGATCCGTGCGAAGGACATCCGAGAGGGTCTGCGCCGCCTGCAGGAGACGAACTTCATCGACCGTTATCTGCAAACCTGAGAGACGCCAGGCCGCTACATGAAGGGGGAGATCATTACCGAAGCAAGCTGGGACCAGATCGCCGAGCTCGACATCATCACCCGCGAGGCGCCGCACATCGACTACGAGATCGATGACCACGTGGTGTACCCGCACCACGGAGCCGGCAAGGTCATCAAGAAGGAGCTGAAGGAGGTGCTCGGTGAGAGCCGTGAGTACCTGACGATCAAGATCCTCCACAACGACATGACGGTCATGGTCCCGAGCGCCAACGCCGGCAAGGCCGGCCTGCGCCGAGTGATCGGGGAGGAGGCGGTCGAGCGAGTGCTGTCGGTTCTGCGCGACGACATCAGCCAGATGCCGAAGAACTGGAATCGTCGCTTCAAGCACAACCGGGACAAGATCAAGACGGGCGACATCTTCGAGCTCGCCGAGGTCGTACGCAACCTTGGGATCCGCGAGGCCGACAAGGGCCTCTCGACCGGCGAGAAGCAGATGTTCACGCGTGCGAAGAAGATCCTCGCCTCGGAGCTGATGTACGCGCTCGAGATGGAGGAGGACCAGGCAGAGGAGCACCTCGACAGCTTGATTCAAGAGGCGCACGAGCGCCGCGGGGAGACCGCGGCGGCGGCGGCGCCGTAGCTGGGGCCGCCGTCTGTGGCCATAGTCGGGATCGTTCCCGCGGCCGGCGGCGGTGAGCGCCTGCGAGCCGACGGGCCGAAGGCCTTCGTGCCCTGCGCCGGGCGTGCCCTGCTCGACTGGAGCCTGGAGGTCCTCACCGCGACCTGCGAGCGAGTGGTGGTTGCGGTCCCGGCCGGCTACGAGGATGGCGGGAACCGCGTGCTCGGGGCGGGCTCGCGTTCGGGCTCGGTTCGCGCGGGTTTGGAAGCGGCACCCGAAGCGACGGTCGTCGTCGTCCACGACGCGGCCCGCCCGCTGTTGACTCGCGAGCTCGTCGAGCGCTGCCTGGCGGCGATCGCCGCCGGCTGGGATGGGGCAGTCGCGGCCGCACCGATGAGCGACACCGTGAAGGAGGTGTCGGCTGATGGTCGAGTGTTGCGAACGCTCGACCGAGCATTGCTGTGGTCGGTGCAGACGCCGCAGGCTTTTCGGGCGGATGCCTTGAGACGAGCGCTCGCCGTCGACGATAGAACCCTTGTCGGCGCGAGCGATGACGCATCGCTCGTCGAGGCGGCTGGCGGCTCGGTCTGCGTCGTCGAGGCTCCCGCGGAGAACCTCAAGGTGACACGCCCGATCGACCTCGAGCGCGCCGCGTCGCTCTTGGCGGCGCGGCGGCACTCTGCCAGTTCGGACCCTTCCCGGGTGCGCTGACCTGCCATGTTGACGGACCTTCACGTCCACCTGCGGCCGGACGACCCCGGCACGCCGGCGGAGCGCTACCTGACCGCCGACAACGCCGGGCGCTATCGCGAGATGGCGACCGAGCGCGGAATCGACGTATTAGGCGTGTCGGAGCACGTCTATCGCTTCCATCAGGCACTCGAGGTCTGGCGCCATCCCTTCTGGGTCGCTGAGGCAATCGACGACATCGACGCCTACTGCTCGCTGATCCGCGAGCAGACATCGCTGCGCCTTGGGATCGAGGCTGACTTCATCCCCGGCCGCGAGGACCGACTCGCGAACCTGCTCGAGGCGCGCGACTGGGACTACGTGCTCGGGTCGGTCCACTTCGTCGGTGACAGAGCGGTCGATATGGCGGGAGCATTTGACGTCTGGCGCTTCGAGAGCCCGGAGAGGATCTGGCGGCGCTACTTCGAGACGCTTGCCGAGGCCGCTCGCAGCGGGCTCTTCGACATCCTGGCCCACGCCGATCTGGTCAAGGTCTGGGGTGCTGGGCGCCCCGCTCCGGAAGGCGACTTGCGACGGTTCTACGATCTGGCGATGGAGGCGATCGCCGAGTCGGGCGTCGCGATCGAGATCTCGACGGCCGGGCTGCGCAAGCCTGTCGGGGAGCTCTATCCGGCGCCCCCGTTCCTTGAGATGTGCGTTGATGCGGGCTGTCCCCTTGCGCTCTCCTCCGACGCGCATCTGCCCGAGCATCTCGGCCACCGCTACGGCGAGGCGGTCGAGTTGCTGCGCTCGCTCGGCGTTGACCAGATCGTCGCCTTCGACCGTCGCCAGGCAACGCCGGTGGCGCTCGGATGACGACACGCTTTGGCATTGGCTACGACGTTCATCGCCTTGCGGACGGCGAGCGGCTACTGCTTGGCGGAGTTGAGATCGAGGGGGCAGCAAGAGGCCTTGTCGGCCACTCCGACGCTGACGTCGTCGCCCACGCGATCAGCGACGCGCTGCTCGGTGCCGCGGGTCTTGGCGACATCGGTGATCACTTCCCCGACACCGATGAGCGCTTCCGCGACGCCGACAGCATGTCGCTCGCCGAAGAGGTCTGCGCGATGCTCGCCGAGCGCGGCTGGCGTGCCTCCAACGTGGACGTCACGCTGATCGCTGAGCGTCCGCGGTTGAGCGGCCATCGCGAGGCGATGCGCAACAGCCTCAGTCGGACGCTTGGCCTTCCAGCCTCGGCTGTCAACGTGAAGTTCACCACCAACGAGGGTCTGGGGTCCGTCGGTCGCGACGAGGGCATGGCAGCGCTCGCCGTCGCCGGCATCGAGTCGATCGGGTAGTGCGCGAGATCCGCCTTCACGACACGCTCTCCGGCCAGCCGCGGACGCTCGAGCCGCGGCGGCTGGGCAAGGTTGGGATCTACGTCTGCGGCCCGACGGTGTACGCACCCGTGCACGTCGGGAACGCGCGGCCCTTCGTCGTCTTCGCGCTGCTCAAGCGCTTCCTCGAGCACCAGGGCAACGCCGTGACGCTGGTGGAGAACATCACGGACGTCAACGACAAGATCTACGATGCCGCTCGCGCTGCGGGGCTACCAAGCATGGAGCTCGCCGGTGTGATGGGCGAGCGCTACATCGCCGACACCGATCGACTCGAGCTCGGCCGCCCGGACCACGAGCCGAAGGCGAGCGACCAGCTCGTGATCGACCAGATCATCGATCTGATCGGCGCTCTGCTCGATCGCGGACATGCCTACGCCGCGGCCGGCGATGTCTATTTCCGGGTCTCGAGCTTTCCGGGCTACGGAAAGCTCTCGAACCGCGCGCTTGATCAGATGCGTCAGGAAGCCGAGGTCGACGATCGGCAACCGGTCGTCAAGGAGGGGGTGCAGGACTTCGCCCTCTGGAAGGCGCGCAAGCCGGGGGAGGACTCTGCCTGGCAGGCGCCGTGGGGCGCGGGGCGTCCTGGTTGGCACATCGAGTGCTCGGCGATGGCCGAGAGCGCGCTCGGGCTCGACTTCGAGATCCACGGTGGTGGGTCGGATCTCGTCTTTCCCCATCACGAGAACGAGATCGCCCAGACAGAGGCAGGCCGCGCCGCTCCCCTCGCGCGGATCTGGATGCACAACGGCATGGTCCGCTTCGACGACGAGAAGATGTCGAAGTCGGTTGGAAACGTGCGCTTGCTTGCTGGCGCCCTCGCCGAAGCGGGCCGCGATGCGCTGGTCATGTACTTCGTCGCCGGCCATTACCGTCAGCCGATCGTCTTCTCGCCGCAGGCTCTCACTGACGCCGGCAGGGCCGTAGCGCGCGTGCGCGAGTTCTGCCGGAAGGTCGACCCGGCGATCGAGGATCCGGATGCAAGCGCTCCCTTTGCCGAGCGCTTTCTCGATGCGCTCTCGGATGACTTCAACACCGCCGCCGCGCGCGCCGTGCTCTTCGAGTGGATCGCGGAGGGAAACCGCCGGCTTGACGCCGGCGAGCGTGTGGGCGTCGGCCGCCTGCGCGAGATGTTGTGGCTGATCGGGATGGAGCGGTTGCTGGAGACGAGTGAAGACGCACCTGGCGAGGTCGCCAAGCGGCTGCTCAGCGAGCGCGAGCAGGCTCGCGCCGCACGCGACTTCACGACAGCTGACCAAAGGCGAGCAGATCTGGCCGCGCTCGGGTTCGAGGTGCGTGACACAGCGGACGGGCCAGTCCTCGTCAGGCAGTGATCGACCGCTCTTCCCAGGCCGCGCGGTGATCCTCTACGGACGAAATCCAGTCCGCGAGGCCGTCAGGGGGCGCCGGCCGGTGCAGCGCATCTGGGCGGCCGCGGCGGCGGGACAGGGCTGGGCTGGGAAAGTGCCGGTGCAACCCGCCCAGGAGGCTGAGCTCGAGGCGCTCTGCGGCTCACCCGACCACCAAGGGGTTTGCGCACAGGTGGCGCCCTACCCATACGTCCTCGCGCACGAGCTGCTCGATGCCCCGGATGCGATTGTGCTCTGCCTGGACCAGGTCCAGGATCCGCACAACCTCGGCGCGGTCTGCCGTGTCGCGGAGTGCGCCGGGGTTGCCGGGGTCGTCGTGCCCGAGCGTCGGTCGGCTGCGATCACCCCAGCCGTCTGCAAGGCGTCGGCCGGTGCCGTCGAGCACCTGCGCGTGGCGCGGGTACGTAACGTCGCCGACTACCTGTCGCAAGCCAAGGCTGCGGGGGCATGGGTCTACGGCGCTTCCGGCGCCGGCGCCGGCGCCGTCTCCTACACGGAACCGGACTACCGCGGGCGGCTGGTGTTGGTGCTCGGATCCGAGGGCGAGGGCTTGCGGCCACGGGTGGCAAGCGCCTGTGACGCCCTTGTGGCACTTCCATTGAGGGGCCGAATTGAGTCGTTGAACGTGTCCACGGCTGCCGCTGCGCTCGTGTACGGCATCTTGCATCTGCGCTCTGCCCTTGACAGGGCTCCATAACTACTCGATACTCGCGCCGACAGATCACCCTGGACCTGAGCGTTAGCTTGGCTTCCAGTCAAAATCTGGCGCCCGGGGGAGGTAAGTGCGCCTCGAACTTCAGGACTCGGTTGAGTCCGGAAGGAGTGTTCGTGGCCGTCTTCACTTCCCGATCCTTGCCCTCATCGCGCTCGCGACCCGAGGTGCATGTCGATGACCTGTATCTGATCGCCCTGGCCAAGCAGGGCCACGCTGACGCCTACGACCGGATCGTCCGCCGGTACTACGGCTTCGTTCGGCTAAAGGCCTCGTCGTACTTCCTGATCGGCGGCGACGGCGACGACCTGATCCAAGAGGGGCTCGTCGGCCTCTATAAAGCTGTGCGCGACTTTCGTACCGACCGCGAGTCGAGCTTTCGTAACTTCGCCGAGCTCTGCATCACCCGCCAGATCATCACCGCGGTCAAGACCGCCACTCGCAACAAGCACACCCCCCTCAACCAGTACGTGTCGTTCTCGCAGACACCGGCGGCATGGGGCGAGAGCGACCCGACGCTTGACGAGATGCTGCCGGGCCCGACCGCGCACGACCCGGTCAACCAGGTGATCTCCTCGGAAGAGCTGCACAGTCTGGTGGCGTGCCTGTCGAGCGTCCTGTCGGAGCTGGAGAGCTCGGTGCTGTCGCTCTATCTCGACGGCAACTCGTACGAGGCGATCGCCGGTCGCCTGGACTGCGACCCGAAGACGGTCGACAACGCCCTCCAACGTGTCAAGCGCAAGGTCGGCTCGCATCTCGACAGCCGCAACGTTCCGCTCTAGGCGCGCCAGGCTGCCGCTCCGCACGCCGCTCCCCGATCCGCCGCGAAACGCCCGGAGGCATGCGCGGCATTCGCGCCGCCCGGATCTAGGGCGCCCACCTGATTCGCTAGAGCCCGCGCTCGGCCAACGCTCAAGTCCGTGCGCTTTGCGGTCGAAGAAATCATGTGTCGACCGCCGTCCTCACATCGCGTGCGTGCGCACGCCCTCTCCCACACGAGCGCGCGCTACGAGTCCTTGTGCTGCTTGCCGGGACGGCGGCCCTTCTGCTCTCGCAGAGCACATCGGTCGCAATGCCGCCGCCCCCGGCTTCTCGTGATGCCGTGCCTACTCGCGCCAAGGTGGCGCTCCCGGCGCCGGCGCTGCCCGCCTACGCGCGATCGCGACCGAGCACGTTCGCGATCGCACGGATCCGGGCCGGCCGCTCGATCGCGCTGCGGGTGCGGGCGGCGAGCAGCGCCGTCACCCGGGTCGAGTCGCGGACTCAGTTCGGCTCACCCCAGACCCTGGCGGTGGCCCGCACCAAGGGACGCTGGCTTGGTGTCGTCAGCACCGCCCTGCCGAACGGCCGGCTCGGCTGGATCGACCGGCGCAGCGGCGCCGTCAGCATCGCGCGCACGCCGGTGTCGCTCCGAGCAGACCTCTCTCGCCGGACGCTCGAGCTGAGGCGGTCCGGCCGCGTGATCAAACGGCTCAAGGTGGCGGTCGGCCGCGCCGGGTCGAGCACCCCCACCGGTCGCTTCGCTATCACTGACAAGCTGTCGGGCCCGGCCTATGGAAGCTACTTCGGCTGCTGCATTCTCGCTCTCTCTGGACACCAGCCGAACCTGCCCGCCGGCTGGCAGGGCGCCGACCGCCTCGCGATCCACGGAACGGACTCGCCGGCGACGATCGGCCGGGCGGCCTCGGCCGGCTGCCTGCGCGCGGCGGACGATCAGTTGCGTGTCCTGATGCGCGAGGTGCCGCTTGGGACGCCGGTGTTCGTCCGACAGTGAGGGGCTGCTGTTGTGACGGGTCACCCCGTCGACGGGACCGCTACCGAGAGCCGGAGAGGGGACTCGAACCCCTGACCCACGCTTTACAAGAGCGTTGCTCTACCAGCTGAGCTACTCCGGCCTGGGAGTCCCTCTCAGAATGAAGCGCGGTCATCCCAGGATCACGCTCATCTAGGTCGGGCCTCCATGCGCAGTTTAGGTCCGCGCGGGCGGACGGCTCGTCAGCTGACGGCGAGGACGGCCTCGATGTCGCCATGGCCGTTCGAGTCGGCGGGGATCTCCGAGGACTCGGACTCCGCCCGCTCACTCAGCTGCTGCTCCAGGATGCCGACGGCTGCGCCGAAGATCGCATGGCGCCAGGTGGCCTGCGCAAGCGCTCGCGGGTTGCGGCCCAGCGTCGGCAGCTCTTGGCGGGCGGGGTGGATCCGATCGACCAGCGCTCCGAGCGGCCAGAGGGCGAAGTTCTCGATCAAGGCCGCCGTCATCCCGCGCGCGACGGGGGGGCCCGGCAGAGACGTCTTCAGATGCGCGTACGCGATGCCGAACAGGGCGCCATTCTGGACGTGAAGGACGAGTCCCACGACTGGCCAGGCGCGGCCGCGTGTGACCAGCTTGCCGAGCAGCTCGACATCGTCATAGCGGCAGCCGAAGACTCGCTTGTCGAGCGGTTGCTGCGCCGCCCAGACGGTGGCGCCCAGCGCCCCCGCGATCGCTCCAGCAGTGCTTCGAGCAAGGATCATCGACCACTGAGCGTAACGCCGTTTCCCCGCCCGGGTAGTTGACTGAGGTTATGAGGAAGGCTTCCGCGCTGGCCAGCGAGCTCTCTGTCTATCACGGGCGCGCACGTGGGCGGGGGGTCAACGTCCCGGTGCTGGTGTTCGCGCACGTGGTCTTGCGCCCGCTCGTGCGGGTCTACTTCCGGCTGCGCCGGACCGGTCAGGACAACATTCCCGCGCACGGGTCGGTGATCCTTGCGTGTAACCACCGGAGCTTCCTTGACCCGTTCGTGGTTGCCGCCTGCGCTCGACGACCGGTCTACTTCGTTGCCAAGAAGGAGCTCTTCGAGCGGCGGCTGATCGGGTGGCTGCTGAACGCCCTCGGCGCTTTCCCGATTCGCCGCGGCGAGTCCGACGAGCAAGCGATGGCGACCGCGCGCACGATCCTCGAGCGCGGTGACGCGCTACTGATCTTTCCCGAGGGGACGCGAGTCCGCTCCGGCCCGCTCTCCGAGCCCAGGCGCGGGGTCGGTCGGCTCGCCCTCGAGACCGGTGCGCCGGTTGTAGCGGTGGCCGTGTTCGGCACCGATCGCACTCGGCGCGGTTGGAGGATCCGCCCCTGCCGCGTGTCCGTGCGCTGTGGGCGCCCGCTGACCTTCCCACGCGTGGAGAACCCGTCACCGAAGCTCGCACGCGAGGTGACTGCCCGCGTCTGGGCGTGCGTGGAGCTCCAGTGGGAGTGGCTCGGCGGGGTTGCGCGGCTGCGGACGGCCGCGGTCATCGGGGCTGGTCCGATGGGCCGCGCGTTGGCGACGTTGCTCGTACGCGCTGGACTCGACGTCCAGCTCGGCTGCCGAACTCGCGCTCAGGTCGACGTCCTGCGCGCGGGCGCCGAGGCGGGCGGATCGCTGCTCGGTGGCGCCAGGCCGACGAGCATCGATCAGCTCGAGCTTGGCGGAGTCGATCTGGTCGTCTTGGCGCTCCCCGCGAGCGCGCTTCCGGGCGCGGTTGCACAGCTGGGCGAGCGGATCGGCGAGCGAACCGCGGTGGCCACGGTCTCAAAAGGCATCGTTGCGCCACTCGGGATGACCGCCTCGAGCTACGTCCGGCACCGAACTCGCGCCCGCGCGGTCGCGTCGGTCGGTGGTCCGGCCCACGCGCGCGAGGCGGTCGAGCAGGGTGCCTCCGTCGTCGTCGCATCGGGTGACCAAGACGTGCGCGCCCAGATCGCGGACGCCCTCAAGCGGGCCGGCCTGATCGTCGAGGAGACCGACGACGTCATCGGCACCGAGCTGGCCGGTTGCGCAAAGAACGCCGCTGCGCTCGCCGGGGCGGCCGCGGCGGCGGCGGCGGGAATGAACGCCGCCGGCGCTGCGGCGGGCAGCGTCTTTGGCGAGATCCACCAGCTGGCCATTGATCGCGGTGGGCGCAGCGAGACATTTGCGGGACTGGCTGGTGCCGGCGATCTCGTCGCAACGATCCTCGCCGAGGGCAGCCGCAACCGTCGTGCCGGCGAGCTCCTCGGCCGTGCTGTTCCCGCGCGACAGATTCGCGACATGATCGATGGAACCGTCGAGGCGCTCGATGCCGTGCCGTTGCTCGTCGAGTCATTCGAACGCGCCGGGCTCGAGGCACCGGCAACTGTCGCCCTCGCGGCGCTGATCGCCGGTCGGATTGGCCCCGAGGAGTGGATCGCGACCGTGTGCTCCAGACCCGTCGACCGGGCGCGCCGGGCGGCCTGACGATGGTGGGCGAGGTACGCTGCATCTGTGGACGCGGTCCCGGACAAACTGGCGCTCGACCGCGATTTCACGGAGCTGTACCGGTCGCATCTGCGCGACGTCTACAGCTACGCGTACTACCGGATAGGCAACCACCACGACGCCGAGGACCTGACGGAGCAGACGTTCCTCCAGGCCTACCGCCACTTCGCGCGCGCGCAGCGCGAGTCGAACGGCCGGCCGCTGCGGCCCTGGTTGATCCGGATAGCGCACAACCTGGCGGCGAACTACTACCGCGATCGGTCGCGCAAGCCACAGACGCAGCTCGAGGACGCCGCGGTGCTGTCGGCGCCTCAGTACACCGACGAGCTGGTCGCGCGCAGACAGGAGCTTCAGGAGGTGCTCGGAGGAGTGGCCAACCTTGCCGAGGATCGTCGCGAGGCGCTGATCATGCGCTTCGCACTTGGCATGGACAACCGCGAGATCGCGCGCGCGCTCGGTCGATCCGAAGGGGCGGCGAAGGTGTTGATTCACCGGGCGATCAAGCAGCTCGAGCAGAATTTGGCCGAGTCGCGCGGAGAGGGGGCGACTAGCGGTGCCTGACAGGAACGATCTTGAACGGCAGCTGCGCTCGGCGCTGGTGCCGGTGGAGCCACCTGGCAGGCTCAGCGACCGGCTCGAGCGGCGCCTGACGGAACTGACCGACGCCGCCGCCGGTGAGCTAGCCGACTGGGAGCTGCGCGCCATGCGCGATCCCCGCAACTGGGGGCGCTACATTGCCGCGGCGGTTGTCGGCGGTGGTGCGGGCGCCGCGTTGATCCTTGTTCGCGCGCGCCAGCGACAACGGAAGCGCAAGACCCGCGGCGTCAAGGCCCTCGAGAAGAGCTTGCTCGACGTTGTCGGCGATGTCGGCAAGCGGCTCGATCGCTAGCGCCGCCGTCACGCGGTAGCGCGCAACACAGAGCGGGCAACAGACAGCGCGCAACGCAGAGCGGGCAACAGACAGCGCGCAAGGGATAGCGTGCAAGGAGGAGCGCAGGTCCAAAGCCCGCGGGGCCCCCCGTGGGCCCCGCGTGCCTGTTGCCGTATCGATCTCAGCTGCCGCCGCGAGCCTGCACCATCAGGCGGTTCTTCTACGCGGTTGTGACCGGTGCCGTCGTCGGCCGCGGCTCCGCGGCCGTCGCGAGCCCGGCGCCGAGGCCCGCGACCCCCAGCAACAGATGGAAGACGTTGTCCTCGGTGTTGACGGGGATCAGGTTGAAGATCTCCCCGCCGTCTCCCGCTATGAATCCGAGCACCGCGATGAGCAGGTAGACGACCCCGAGGCCCAACGCATACACCCGCGAGCGCGCGTATGAAGCGGCCACGGCGAGCCCAAGTGCTCCCGTCAGGATGTGGACGATGTTGAGCCAGCCGTTCACGTCAAGCAGGCCGAGGACAGCATCTCGCGGCAGGCCATCGCCGGTGTCGAAGCTGCTGCTGTAGAAGAAGCCGAGAATCCCGGCGGCGACGAGAACCGCGCCGACGATCAGGGCGTAGAGCTGCGCCGGTGTTCGGGTTCGTTCCGTCATGGAACAACTACCTCCTGGTCCGATGGTGGTTGTCCGGGTCTACGTCTCATGACACGCGTCGGGATCAGAGAATTTCGCTGATCGAGACACTCCGGACTTATCTTGCAATACACCGCCGGGCCAACTTTGTGACTTCGATAGCCCCCGGTCGATCCTCGCCGCGCGCAGTTCGGCCAGGCCGCCGCTGCGGGTATCGTCTTCGACGATGGACTTCTGCTACCGGCACCGCGGCCGCCAGACCGGCGTGTCCTGCTCGGCCTGCGGACGACCGATCTGCCCCGACTGCATGACCTCGACTCCGGTCGGGATGCGCTGCCCCGAATGCGCGCGCGAGCGCACACCCGTGAAGACGATCGCGACGCTCTCCGACGCGCCGACCGTGACGTACGCGCTGATCGGCCTGAACGTGCTCGTCTATCTGGCGGTCATGCTGAGCGGCGCAAGTCCGACGGGCGGCGGTTTCGGGGGCAGCTCGCTCGTTGAGGCCTGGGCGGTCGGCCGCACGGGGGTCGGCGACGGCGAGCTCTGGCGCCTCGTCAGCGCCGGCTTCCTGCACGCGCAGTTCTTTCATCTGCTCCTCAACATGATCGCCCTCTACGTCCTCGGCGGCCAACTCGAGCCCGCAATCGGACGAGTCCGCTTCGCGCTCGTTTACTTTGTATCGCTGCTCGCGGGGTCCTTCGGGGCACTTCTGTTGACGTCCACCGGGCTCACGCTCGGCGCGTCCGGGGCGGTCTTCGGCCTGATGGCGGCCGCCGCGATCGTGATGCACAGTCGCGGCATCAGCCTGATGGAGAGTGGAATCGGTGTTTGGATCGCGCTCAACCTGGTCTTTACCTTCGCGATTCCGGGGATCTCGATCGGCGGCCATCTCGGCGGCCTGGTCGGCGGCGCGCTTGTGGCGCTGATCCTCTTCCACGGTCGCGCCAAGGCTGGAATCCCGGCTGCGGCTGCGACGGCACTGGTGGTGGGCATCGGTCTGGCGGCCGTGGGAGGGTCGTTGCTTGTCTCGGCATCGTGAGGTGCTGAGCGATGAGGAGATCGGCGCGCGTCTGGTGACACGCGAGCACTGGCGGCGCGAGGGCGACACGCTCACCCGTGAGCTGAGGTTTCATGACTTCAGCGAATCTGTTGCGTTCGTCAATCGGGTGCTGCCGCACGCCGAGGAGATCGGGCATCACCCCGATCTCTCAATCTCCTGGAACACCGTCGACGTCTCGCTGACGACGCACTCGTGCGGCGCCATCACAGAGAGGGACTTCGAGCTCGCGCGGCGAATCGATGCCGTCGCTTGACCCGTCGCCGACGTCGATCAGGCCGAAGCGAGCCTGGTAGCGTGTTCGGTTGCCGCGAATGAGCGACGCCGAGCCTCCTCGAAGTAATCCCCCGCGCGGGGGCCGCCGGTGAGCACAGCGCTGCTGCTGCTGGCGGTTGCCCTGCTCGTTCTCCTGAACGGCTTCTTCGTGGCGGCCGAGTTCGCGCTCGTGCGGGCCCGTCGCTCGCGGATCGAGGAGCTCGAGCGTCAGGGTGCGCGCGGAGCGTCACTTGCGCTGCGCCAGGTCGACAGGATCGACGAGTACCTCTCGGCCTGTCAGGCGGGGATCACGATGGCCTCGATTGGCATCGGGTTCCTCGGCGAGGCGGCGATCGCCGAGCAGTTGCGGGGACCGCTTGACAGCTGGGCATCGCACGCCGTCGCGTCGGTGATCGCCGTGGCGGCTGCACTGCTGATCACGACGGCCGCTCACATCACGGTTGGCGAGCAGGTCCCGAAGATCTACGCGATCACGCACGCCGAGGGAATCGTCAGGTGGGCGGCGCGGCCACTGCACATCTTCGCGGTCGCGCTGAAGCCGATGGTCTGGTCGCTGAACGGCGCATCGAACTGGATCCTGCGCTTGTTTGGAGTGAACGCGCAAGCCGACTTCGAGGAGATATCGAACTCCGAAGACCTGAAGATGTTGATCGCGCGTGGCGTCACCGGGGGAAAGCTCGATCCCGGCGAGGCGGTGATGCTCTCCGGCGTCTTCCACCTCCACGAGCAGCAGGCACGCCAGGTCATGACGCCGATTCCGGCGGTCGTGACGGTGGACGTCTCCGAGGACGCTCAGACAGCGCTGAAGCGCTGCGTCGTCTCCGGCCACACGCGACTGGTGGTCACCGAAGAGCAGAACACCGATCGGATCCGCGGCATCGTCCACAGCAACTCGCTCGCCCGGCTGTTGATGAGCGATGGCGCCGGGGCCTCGATCGAGGGCGCCGTCAAGGATGCGCTGATCATCCCGGAGACGAAGCCGCTCGATGACCTGCTCGCCGACCTCCAACGTGAGCGCGCCTCGATGGCGGTCGTCGTCGACGAGTACGGGCGGACGGCGGGGATCGTCTCGGTCGAGGACATCATCGAGGAGGTCGTCGGCGAGATAACCGACGAGACCGACCCCGCCGGCGGAGCGGTCCGCCGGCTGGCCAACCGCGACTGGTACGTGCGCGGCCATGTCCCGATCACGGACTTGGTGGACTATGGACTCGACCTGCCATCTGACTCGGACACCTACAACTCGATCGGCGGCTTCGTCTTCGGCGAGCTCGGCCGGCTGCCCAAGCGCGGCGACACGATCACGGCAAACGGCTACTCCGTGCGCGTCGAAGCCGTGCGCGAGAACCGCATCGATGCGGTCCGCATTCGCGATCACGAGCCGACCCGACGCGACCCGCAGTCTTCGCCGCCCCAGCTCGCCGGCGAGTAGAGTCGTGGCAGGGCATCTTTCGTTGGCAGCGGTCAGCGCTTGACTGCTTGAGCGCGATTCAGGAGGAGGACGCAGTTGCGAGATCGAGCCGGCCGCGAGGTCGTCATCGTCGAGGCCGCCAGGACGCCGATCGGGCGCGGCCATTCGGAGAAGGGCTACTACCGAGAGACCCACCCGAACGTGCTGCTTGCCAAGTGCTACACGGAGGTCGTTGAGCGCGCAGGCATCGCGCCGGGCGATGTCGAGGACGTCATCTGCGGCTGCGTCCAGCAGTTCGGCGAGCAGGGGTACAACATCGGCCGCAACGCTTGGCTCCAGGCCGGCCTGCCCGTCGAGACGCCGGCGACGACCGTCGATCGTCAGTGCGGCTCCGCCCAGCAGGCGATCAACTTTGCCGCGGCGCTGATCGCAGCCGGCGTCGCGGATGTGGTGATCGGCGCAGGGGTCGAGCACATGGGCCGTGTGCCGATGGGCGTCAGCCTCGGCTGGATCGACGAGGTCGGGACCCCCTGGCCGCAGGAGCTCATCAGCAGGTACCCGCTGGTCCCACAGGGTCTGGCGGCGGAGATGATCGCCGAGAGCTGGGACATACCCCGCGCCGAGCTCGACGAGCTTGCGCTGCGCTCGCACAAGCTCGCCCAGGGCGCGACCGAAGAGGGTCGCTTCACGCGCGAGGTCGTTGCGCTCGAGGTTGACGGGACGACACTCGCGCGGGACCAGGGGATTCGCCCCGACACGAGTCTCGCCGCGCTCGCCGAGCTGCGGCCGGTCTTCAAGGAGAATGGCAAGATCACCGCCGGGAACTCCTCCCAGATCTCAGATGGGGCTGCGGCGGTGCTGCTGATGGACCGCTCGCGCGCGGAAGCACTCGGTCTCAGGCCGCGCGCGCGAATCGTCGACCAGACGACGGTCGGGGTCGACCCGGTCTCGATGCTCACCGGCCCGATTCCCGCCACGCGCAAGCTGCTCAAGCGCAATCGAATCACGATCGACGACATCGATCGGTTCGAGGTCAACGAGGCGTTCGCCTCGGTCGTCGCGGCGTGGGCGCGCGAGCTCTCACCAGACATGGATCGGGTAAACGTCAACGGCGGCGCGATCGCGCTCGGGCATCCGCTTGGCTCGACTGGAGCACGGCTGATGACGACCCTGCTCCACGAGCTCGAGCGCGCGGACCAGGAGCTCGGCTTGGTCACGATGTGCTGTGGCGGCGGACTCGGCACCGGCACACTGATCCAGCGAATCTGACAATTTCGCCGCCGCACGGAGCCCTCCGGCGACCGGAGCGGGTACAACACCCACGATGGCCGTGAGGACGAACGGCATGTTGCTCGCTGAGCGCTATCGCGTGATCAGGCCGCTCGGCAGCGGCGGTATGGCCACGGTCTATCTCGCTCAGGACGAGCGCCTGGGGCGGCGCGTCGCGATCAAGCAACTGCACGCCGAGGGTCCGGCTGACATGGCGCGTCGATTCGAGCGCGAGGCGAAGCTGGGAGCGTCGCTCAACCATCCAAACATCGTCGCCGTCTTCGACACCGTCACGGTCGACGAAGGCGTGCTGATCGTCATGGAGTACGTCGAGGGCGAGACGCTCTCGCAGGCGCTCGCCGACGGCGCCCTGACGGTCGATCGAGCGCTCGAGGTGATTTGCGGCGTGGCTCGAGGACTTGAGCACGCCCATGCGAACGGAATCGTCCACCGCGACGTCAAGCCGGCCAACGTCCTGCTGGGCGTCGGAGGGACGGTCAAGCTGGTCGATCTGGGAATTGCGACTGCAGCTGAGCATACGCAGATCACGACCGCGGGGACCGTGCTCGGAACGCCCTCGTACATGGCGCCCGAGCAGCTCGAGGGTGGCGAGATTGGTCCGGCGGCCGACATCTACGCGTTCGCCGCGATTGCCTTCGAGGTACTCGCCGGCCGACGCGCGCGGGTCGGCAGGACGCCGCTTGAGATCGCCCACCGGACCGCCACCGAGCCGCCGCCGGACCTGCGCGAGGCATGGCCGCAGGCACCTGCTCGCGCGGCGCAGGTGCTGAAGCGGGGGATGGCGCGGGACCCGCGTGCCCGCCCGCCGTCCCCAGCTGCCCTTGCCCACGAGCTCGAGCTGGCGCTCGCTGATGACCGCGAGCTCGGGCTGGCGGACGAGCGCGAACGAACAGCGGAGACCGCGGCATTGCCGCCGGCGAGCGCTGCGCAAGCCGGGAGCGCTTGGTTGAGAGCGCTGCCCCAGCCTTCAGTGTGCGGCGTATTCGACCGCCTCGGAGCGCGCGCCGCGACTGCCGCACACGCCCTGCGGCGCGATCCCGGACGGCTCGTTGGCTGGCTGCCTGTCGTCGCCGTGCTCGCCGTCCTTGGTGTTGCGCTGGCACTGGTCCTCTCGGGCGGCGGCGACGGCAGGAGCGACCACCGCCAGCGGGCTGGGGCTCGCTCGCCCGCCGGGGAACCAGCCCAAGCTCCGACAGCCCCCGCGCAGCCGGACTCAACGACGGCCGAGGATGCCGGGCACGGCGCGCGTCTGAATGCCGAGGGCAAGCAATTGATCGACCGCGGGCGCTATGGCGAGGCGATTCCCGTCCTCAGGCGCGCAGTCAGCTCGTTCGCGCCGGGAACGAGCGACCTCAACTATGCCTATGCGCTCTTCAATCTCGGTCAGGCACTGCGGCTCGCCGGCCGGCCAGGGGAGGCGATCCCGATTCTCGAGCGCCGTCTCGAGATCGACAATCAGCGCGAGGTCGTCCGGCGCGAGCTCGACGCGGCCAGGCGGGCTGCGGCGAGTGCTGGCGACCCGAAGGGGCGTGGCAAGAACAACAGAGGCGATGGCTGAGGCCGACGCTCCCGAGATCTGACTCCGCCAAAGGCCGCGTGGACGGGGGTCCCCGCCGTGCCGATGCGTCCATTCTCAGTCCGTTCTGCTAAACGATTCGGGCGGCGAGCCGATACGGCCCCGGTGGCCCGAGCACGCAACCTTCTCAAAAGCGCCGTCAGCGCTCGCCTTTCGGCGATTGTCATCATCGCCGGGATCGCCATCGCGGTAGCGCCGTTTGCGCACGCGCAGATCGGTGGCGACTCGGCCGTGACGATCTTCACGGTGATCATCTTCGCCGAGCTGCTGACGTCGTTTCTGCTCTTTCAGCGCTTCATGGTGGAGCGCGACCTTCGCCTGCTCGTGCTCGGCAGCACCTACCTGGTCTCCGGACTGATATTCGTCGGGTACCAGCTCGTCGCCCCCGGGGTCTTCGATGAGAACGCTGTCCTGACCGGACCCTCGGCGGATATGGGCGCAATGATGGACCCCGCGCGGGCGATGGGTGGAGCGCCGATGAAGGGCGCAGTCCCGATGAAGCGCAGCGCACCGATGGAGGGTGCGGAGCCGACGAAGAGCGCGGCTCCGATGGACGGCGCAACGCCGATGAAGGGTGGAGCCGCCGCCATGGAGAGTGGAGCGCCGATGAAGGGTGGAGCCGCCGCCATGGAGAGTCCAGCGCCGATGGAGGGTGGAGCCGCCGCCATGGAGGGTCCAGCGCCGATGGAGGGTGGAGCCGCCGCCATGGAGGGTCCAGCGCCGATGGACGGACGATCCGAGATCGGGGATGGTCCGCTGAGCAGTGGTGATGGGACGAGGCCGACTGGCAAGATGTTGACCGGGTTTATCGCCCAGATGTGGCTCTGGATAGCCGCTCACACCGTCTTCCCGCTGGGCATCCTCGCGACACTGGCCATCGGTCGCTTCAAGGCAACGCCGGTTGTTGGGACGCGGCTGCGTCACGCGCGGATCGCGGTGGCGTCTGCCAGCTTCGTGATGATCGGCGTCGCCGCACTCTTGACCATCGCCGCGCTGCACTTCCAGGCACAGCTGCCGCGGATCATGCAAGAGGGCCCACCGGCACTGCCGCTGAACGTCATCGCGCTGCCAATCGCCCTCTGGCTCGGCTGGCGCAGCGGCAAGATCGAGCGCTGGGCGCTCGTCGCGCTCACCGCCTCGGTCGCCGACGTCGTGCTGACGAGGATCGCAAGCGAGCCATTCACGCTGGGCTGGTACGGCGGCAGGCTGCTGAACGTCGCAGCCGCGACCGTCCTGCTCGTCGCGTTGGTTGCCGAGATCAGCCGTCTCTACGGCAGGCTCGCGGTGGCGCACGATCGCCTCAGCATTCAGGCGGCGCACGACGCGCTGACCGGCGCGCTCACCCGCACCGCCGTGCTGGCTGAGGCGGAGGAGCTGCTCCGGCGCGCCCGCGAGGCAAACCGCCCGACGACGCTCGCCATCCTCGACGTCGATCATTTCAAGCAGATCAACGACGTCCATGGACACCTCGTCGGCGACCGCGTCCTTGTCGCCCTCGCGGAGCGTATGGGTGCTGGGCTGCGCGAAAAGGACCTGCTCGGCCGCTACGGCGGCGAGGAGTTCATCCTGCTGATCCGGGATGCGTCGGAGACCACGGGGCGGGCGATAGCCGCCCGTGTCCAGGAGCACGTCCGCACGGAGCCGATCCCGACGCCGAGCGGGGGCGTGCATGTGACGGTGAGCATCGGCCTCACCGATCTGCGCCCCGGTGACCGATCGATCGAGGACGTCCTCGAGCGGGCCGACGGCTCGCTCTACGCGGCCAAGGAGCGGGGCCGCGACCGCATCGTCTACGACTTCGCGCCGACGGCACAGCTCCAGCCGGCGCTCGCCAGAGCGCCGGGCTCCTCGCTGCCCCGCCCCGCTTGACCGGGGCCGAGCCGAGCCGAGCCACCGAGACCCTCTCCAAGAACTCGACTCGTCTTTGCCGGGTCAGGGCCCCGGCGGCACTTGCGCACCAGGCGACGCGTGCTCGCCGGCGGCCGGTCCGCGCAGCTCGCCCTCGAGTGCGATCCGCTCGAGGCGGGCGACCTGGCGTTCACCCTCCACTCGGGCGGGGTGATCGTCGGGAAGGGAGTCGATCAGGTTGCGGATGCGGTTGCGCAGATGCAGCGCGAAGTGCGGCGCTGACGCGCCGGCAAGCTGGCGGATGTCGGCGACGGTCGGCTCACGATCGGCGCGCGCCGGGTGCTCGAACTCGCTCATCGTGCCGGACGCTCGAAATCGCTCATGGAGAGAAGCTAGCGCTCCAAGCGGCCGCGACCCGGTCGCTCAAGGCGTTGGCGCGCCGATCGGGACGAGCTCGGTCACCTCGTCGATGCGAGCCTGCGCCGCGACGGACACCACCCGCTCGTCGCCGAGTATCCAGACATGGTTGAACACCGCCTCGTTGGGACTGCGCTCGTATCCCGGTTGGAGGCTGCGCAGGTACTGGATCAGCGAGGCCGGCAGTGGCTCGTCGGAGTCGGTGAGCAGCAGCGGTGCAAACAGACTGCCGGCGGCGAGAGGAGCCGCCGCCGCCGCGTCAAGCGGCCGCGAGACGCTCGCCACGGCGAAGTTCTGGCCGGGAACGGTGATGCCCCAGCCGAAGCCCGCGGCGCGGTAGCGCGCGAACGCAATCGCGTTGTCGATCGCCGTCGCTCCCTCGATGCGGCGGACATTCCCGAGCCGCGCCAGCTGCTCCTCGACGCGCGGACCGATCACTCCGAGCGGCCCGAGCACGAAGATGTTCGGCTTGTCGCGCCGCGCGATTGCCGCCCGCGTCGGCGCTGGCAGGGTCGCTCTGGTCGTCAGCAGCAGGCCATCGCCCGACCGCGCCGCCCAGGCGGCGGCGGGCATCGCGAACTGATCGACCTCGCCGGAGGCGACGACGACGTTCTGCGAAGGCGTCCCGCGGGCATCGGAGGCGACGCGATCGATGTTCGCCGCCAGCTGGTACGGGTCACGGCCGACGATCGAGATCGCCTTGCGTCCGTCGGGCTTTGGCGGCTTCTCACCGATCCGGATGACCTCGGCAGCGTCGAGCAGATCGGCGCCGCCGGGATCGAGGCGGTCGAGTGTCTCGGCGCTGGCCGCGGGTAGATCTTCGCCCTCTGTCAGCAGTATCGGCGCGCCGATCGGGCTTGCGGCAAGGACGGAGGCCGCGATCGCGCCCTGCCAGTCGTCCTTGTCGACGAGCACCACCGCCGCTGGGCGGTTCGAGCTGGTCGTCGCCGGGAACGCCGCGCTCGCGACGCCGGCAGCGTCGGCCGTCGCGTCGCCGCCGCCGACTCGGGTGGTGTTCCTCGTCGCTATGGCGGGAAAGCCGAGCGCTGCCGCCGCGTTCGGCTCGCTTCCCTTCGCGCCCAGCTGCGATGCGGACGGCTCGCCGGGCTCGCCGCAGCTGGCTAGACCGCCCGCGACGATCATCGCGATCATCGCGCCGGCGAGCCGTCGGGGCGTAGGGAAGGGGCGGCTCACCGGCAGCAGACGATAACGGTGGCCGCCGCCGCCGCGCACGGGCGACGGGTTGCCCGCCCCGGTCCGGTTTGCCTCTACGGATCGCTCACAATGTCCGCGTGGCCGTGTCCGTCGACCCCGCCCCGGCGACGCTGGTGCTGCTCGCCACGGCGCTCTACCTGCGTGCCGTGATCCTGCTCGGTCGGCGCGGGTTCGAGGTGCCCGTTGCCCAGCAGCTTGCATGGCACTTCGGAATCGCGCTTACGGCCATCGGCCTGCTGGGGCCGCTCGACGGTCTCGCAACTGAGCTCCTGAGCGCGCACATGGCCCAGCACCTGCTGATCGCCGACCTCGCGGCGCCGCTCTTGCTCGTTGGCCTGCGCACGCCGGTGCTCGTCTTCTTCCTGCCGCGGCCGGTGATCGCGGCGCTAGCGCGCAGACGTGGGCTGAGGCGGATCTCTCAGGTGCTTCGCCGACCGATCGTGGCGATCGTGGCCTACGTTGTCGTCCTCTACGGCTGGCACCTGACCTTCATGTTCGAGGCGGCGCTCCGCAGCGACGCGCTGCACGCGCTCCAGCACGAGTCGTTCGTCCTGGCGAGCGTCCTCGTCTGGTGGGCGCCGCTCGAGCCCAAGCGCCGGCGCCTGCGTGGGGAGCTCTGGAAGATCGGCCAGATCCTCGGCGCGCGGCTTGCGGGCATGTCGCTCGGAATGGCGTTCGTCGTCGCGCGTTCCCCGTTCTACGACGGCTTCTACGGAGCGGCCGCGCGCGGTCACGGGCTGGCGCCGCTTGCCGACCAGCAGCTTGCCGGTGGACTGATGCTCTCGCTTGACGTTCTCGTGATGCTGTTCGCGCTGGGCTTCTTCTTCTGGCGCGCTGCCCAGGACGACGAGCACGGCGACCAGCCCGCCGCCGCCCGCGGCTGAGTGGTGGCGAGGCGGGCGAACTCAGCCGACGCTAGTCTCTCGCGATCGGGCTTCGTCCACTTTGCCCGCCCCTACGTCTACCACCAGGAGGCACGGACCATGAGCCTCGCCGGCCGCATGTCCACCGTAATCAAGGCGAAGATCTCGAAGCTGCTCGACCGCGCCGAGGATCCGTCCGAGACGCTCGAGTACGGCTACCAGAAGCAGGTCGAGCTGCTGCAGAACGTGAAGAAGGGGATCGCCGACGTCGTGACGTCGAAGAAGCGTCTGCAGATGCAGTCGCAGAAGCTCGAGCAGCAGGTCGTCAAGCTCGACACCCAGGCGCGCCAGGCGCTCTCCCAGGGTCGCGAGGATCTCGCGCGGACCGCCCTTGAGCGCAAGACGCTGGCCCAGAACGAGCTCCAATCGCTCGACAGCCAGGTCGCCGAGCTTGGCCACCAGCAGGAGCAGCTGACCGCCAACGAGCGCAAGCTGCGCTCGAAGATCGACGCCTTCCGGACGAAGAAGGAGGTCATCAAGGCGCAGTACTCCGCGGCCGAGGCGCAGGTCAAGATCTCGGAGGCCGCGACCGGCGTCGGCGAGGAGATGGCGGACCTCGGGCTCGCGATCCAGCGCGCCGAGGAGAAGACCGAGAACATGCGCGCGCGGGCGTCGGCGGTCGAGGAGCTCGAGAAGGCCGGGACGTTCGACGACCTCACTCAGATCGGCGGCGGCGGCGACGACCTTGACCGCGAGCTGGCGGCATTGACCTCTGGGACTCAGGTCGAGGACGAGCTCGCGAAGATGAAGGCCGAGCTCGGGCCGGGCGCTGGCGAGGCGCCTGCGCTGGCCGAGGGAGAAGCGCCGGTGGCCGAGTCGGCCGGGGAGGAGGGCAGATGATCGTGCGGATATCGGGCGAGGGCCAGTACGAGCTCCCCGACGCGGACGCGCCGCGGCTCAACGAGCTCGACAATCGGGCGGTCGCGGCGGTTGAGCGCGGCGACGAGGCGGGCTTCCGCGAGCTCTGGGACCAGATGCTGGGACTTGTCGAGACCGATGGGACGCCGCTACCTGACGACGAGCTTGTTGGCTCGGCGGTGATCCTGCCACCGCGCGACATCTCGCTCGAGGAGGCGCGCGATGGGTTCAGCGGCGAGGGCCTGATCCCGGACTGATCGTCCTAGAGAGGGATCTCCCAGAGCGGAAACCAGCGTTCGAGTTCCTGCTCGATCGGCAGCTCCGCGGCGAGCTGGGCCTTCAGGCGCAGCTCGCGCTCGTTATCGCGCCGATGGTCTGACCCGCCGACGGGAACGAATGGGTAGAACGCACCGCGCTTGAAGTTGTAGATCAGGTAGACGGGTCGACCCTCCTCCTCGAATGCGAAGACGCAACACAGCAGCCGGTCCCCGTACCCGCCGCCCTGGATCTGCGTCGAGACGGTGTTCAGCGAGACGACAAGGTCCTCGAAGTCGCTGTCGCGCAGGACGATCCAGCGGTAGCCGAACTCGTCGTCAGCGGTCTCGACAGTCGTCCCGGTGTCCTTGCCGGCGCTGCGCAAGAGCTCGTCGGTCTCTGACGCGATCTCCCTGAAGTCGGACGTGGCCAGCGGTTGGAAGACGACGCCCGCGACGTTGCGGTGACGCAGCCCGAGCTCTACCTCGAGCGTCACCTGCGCGGTGGTCATCGCAAAAAGCCGATCCGGCGCCGGCGCCGTGAGCTTGCGCCGGCCGCCGAGCAGGGCGTCGAGAAAGCCCAACGCTCAGATCCCCATCTTGCGATCGGCTCCTAGGCGCGCTGAAGCTCGATCTCGAGCTGCTCGAGCCGCGCTATCCGCTTCTCCATCGGGGGGTGCGTCGAGAAGATCGACCTGACCGTGGTCTTGACGCTCGTCGGGACGATGAAGAACGCATTCATCCGCCCGACGGCGCGCAGGTCTTGGTCGGGAACGCGTTCCATCACCCCTGAGATCTTGACGAGCGCCGAGGCGAGTGCGCTCGGGCGGCCGGTCGTCAGCGCTGCGCCGCGATCGGCAGAGAACTCGCGGTAGCGCGAGAGCGCGAGCATCAGGACGAACGAGATGGCGTAGACCGCGACCGACACGAGCAGGACTACGAGAATGGCCGGATGCCCACCATCGTCGTCGTCGGAGCCGCCGCCGTGGCCGAAGCCGCCGCCGAAGAAGAAGCCGAACTGGGTGATCATCGCCGCAACCGTCGCGAAGAAGCTGGCGATGGTCATGATCAGGCAGTCGCGATTCTTCACGTGCGCCAGCTCGTGCGCGAGGACGCCCTCGAGCTCGTGCGGCTCAAGCGCTCGCATGATCCCGGTTGTCGCGCAGACCACCGCTTTCTTCTGCGATCGACCCATCGCAAACGCGTTTGGGACGGGCGTGTCGGCGACGGCGATCCTCGGCTTCGGAAGATCTGCCTGAATGCAGAGGCGCTCGACCATCGCGTGCAGGGCTGGCGCCTCGCTCGCTTCGACCTCCTTCGCGCCAACCGCCGCGAGCGCCAGCTTGTCGGCGAGGAACAGCTGCGCCAGCACCATGCCGCCAACGATCACGAGCATCATGGTTGCCTGCGCGCCCGACTGGAGCAGCACCACGACGAACGCCACGTACAGGAGGCCGAGCAGGAACATCGTCAGCAGCATCCGCGCCTGGAGGCCGACGTCGCGGCCGAACGTGATACGGGATCTCACCATTGCTCGGATTGTACGGCCGCGCGCATCTCGGCCGCGGTCGGCGACCCACGGTCAGATCGACGGTTTCGCGAAACTTCGCGCATTTGCTAGGGTTCCCGCGTTCGGAGCGCTAAATTGCCCTGCTCAGGTGGGGCAAGCGGAGGACCCGACACAGCATGGGGGTGAATCGCCGTCACGAGTTACGGCGTAGCGCATGGCGCGAGCCCGACAGCTAACTCCGTAAGCGCGCAGGACACCACCGTCGATGAAACGAACGTTCTCGCTCGTCATAGCCCTGACCGCGGCCTCGTACCTGGCGCTGCCGCTGCCTGGGCTCTCGGCTCCACTGTCATCTCGGATCGAGATCGCGCGCGACAAGGTCCAGAACAAGAAGTACAAGGAGCACGTTCTCTCCGAGACAATCGCGGTCTACGCCGTCAAGATCCGCGGCCTCCAGGGGAACATTCAGGGGCTCCAGCAACGGGAGGGGCTGATCCAGGCGAGGCTCGACGGCAAGCAGCGCGAGCTCGAGGTCGTCCGCGGCGAGCTGAAGCAGGCGCGCAAGCGGCTGGCTCACCTGCGGACGAACCTGAAGATCGCAGAGACGGCGCTCGCCGCTCGCCTGGTCGAGATGTACAAGGCGGACCACCCCGACGCGCTGACGGTCGTTCTCGAGGCCGATGGCTTCGCGGACCTGCTCGACCGCGCCGAGTTCCTCGAGCGTGTCTCCGATCAAGACCAGCGCATAATCAGCCGCGTGCGCGTGCTCAAGGCCGGGGCGACCAAGGAGGCCAAGTCACTCGCGGCGCTTGAGCAGCAGGCCGAGGTCGCGGCCGATGCGATTCGTGCCCGCCGCGACGAGCTTGCCGCCGCCAAGGGCAGGCTCGTGGACAGCCGCGGCGAGCTCGAGGAAGTACGCCAGGGCCGGACGGCGATTCTCGCCAAGGTCAGATCGAGCCGCATTCGGCTCGAGGGCGATCTGCGCGCGATGGAGGTGGAGCAGGCGCGGGTCCAGAGCGCGCTCCAGGGAGCTCAGGCGGGTGCCTTCTCGCCCCCGGCTGGGGGCGGGCCGATCAAGCGGGGGTCGGGCCAGCTGATCTGGCCGGTGAACGGGCCGGTCGTCTCTCCGTTCGGCCAGCGCTGGGGCCGCCTGCACGCCGGCATCGACATCTCGGCTCCGGCCGGCACCCCGATTCGGGCGGCGGACTCCGGCCGTGTCGTTCTGATGACGTCGATGAGTGGCTACGGCAACTACACCTGCGTCCAGCACACCGCGAGTCTCGCGAGCTGCTACGCCCATCAATCGAGCTTCGCTACGTCGCAGGGGGCCTCGGTCAGCCAGGGCGACGTGATCGGCTACGTCGGCTGCAGCGGGCACTGCTTCGGTGACCACCTTCACTTCGAGACCCGTACCGGCGGATCTCCCGTGAATCCGCTCGGCTACCTCTAAGCCGCGGGGCGGGGCGGCGTAGGCGAGTGCAGCCGGAACTCGACATCGGGCCGCTGACACTGCAGACGTTCGGCATCTTTCTGGCGCTTGGCTTCCTGGCGTCGGGAGCGGTGGGCACCCGCCGGCTCAAGGAGCTTGGACTGCCCCCCGATTGGGCGTACGAGCTCGCGTTTGCCGCGCTGGTCGGCGGTCTCATCGGTTCGCGCGTCGACTATTTGATCCAGAACTCCAATGACCTCTCCGGGGACCTGCTCGCCAACCTGCTGTCGGGATCGGGGCTGGTCTGGTTCGGCGGCTTCGTTGGCGGCGCGATCGCCGTCGCGCTCTGGGCCCGCTGGCGCGGCTTTCTCGAAGCGCGCCTGCTCGACCTCGCCGCGGCGCCGCTTGCCCTCGGCTACGCCATCGGGCGGATCGGCTGCCAGGTCTCCGGCGACGGTGACTACGGCGTCCCGTCAGGTCTTCCGTGGGCGATGGCGTACCCCGACGGCACCGTTCCGACGAGTGACGAGGTCCATCCGACACCGATCTACGAGACGGTCGCGATGGGCTTTGCCGCGGTGGTCCTCTGGCAGTTGCGCGACCGCTTCAGGCCGGGCATCCTCTTCGGTGTCTATCTCGTGATCGCCGGCAGCGAGCGCCTATTGGTCGAGTTCATCCGGCGCAACGAAGAGGCAGCCCTCGGTCTCACCCTCGCTCAGCTGATCAGCATCGCGATGATCCTTGCTGGCACGGCGGCGATCGTCACGCTGCGCCGGCCGGCGCGCGCGACGGTCAGAGCCGCCGGCTGAGCGTGCCGCCTAGCGCGCTACCGGCCTGAGCGCCCGCGCGAGCGATGCGGCTCCGAACGCAGCGGCCGCGACCAGGACGATCGCGCCGCCCGGGGCGAGATTCGCGTAATAGGAGATAGTCAGGCCAACGAAGACCGACGCCAGCCCGATCGCCATCGCGAGCACGATCGTCGAGCGGATGCTCCAGGAGATGCGACTCGCGGCGATCACGGGGAGGACCATCAATGCTGCGATCAGAAGGATCCCGACGATCCGCATCGAGAGCGCGACAGTGACTCCGACGAGCGCCGCGAGGCTGACGTTGAGCGCCGCCACGGGGACGCCGGAGACGCGCGCGCCCTCCTCGTCGAGGGTGGCGGCAACAAGGCCTCGGTAGACGAGCGCGATCAGGGCAAGCGAGGCGATTCCTAGCAGCCCGACGAGAATCAAGTCGCCGTTCGTCACGGTCAGGATCGAGCCGAACAGAAACGCGAACAGGTTGGCGTCGAGCGCTCCAGCGGCGGAGAGCAGCACTACGCCGGCGGCGATCCCTGTGTAGAAGACCAGCGCGAGCGCTTGGTCCCCTGCTGTCTGGCGTCTGGCGCGCAGCAGCTCGATCGCGACGGCGCCGCCGACCGACGCGACAAGCGCCGTCAGGACCGGCGAGACGCCAAGCAGGTAGCCCGCGGCGACGCCCGCGAATGCCACGTGGCCGACGCCGTCGCCAATCAGGCTCATCCGCCGCTGGACGAGGAAGAAGCCGACCGCGGGCGCGACGAGCCCGACGATCGCCCCGATCGCGAACGCGAGCCGCATGAAGTCCGGCTCAAGAATGGACATGCGAGGGGTCGTGCCAGCTGATCGGCAGCTTGGCCGGATCGCCGTCGAAGACGATTCCGCCGCGCACCAGGACGATTCGCCCCACGAACCGCTCGATGGCGCCGAACTCGTGAGAGACGAAGATGATCGTGACTTCGAGCGTGCGGTGGAGCTCGTCGAGCAGCGCCGCGAGCGACTCTTGGGCGTCTACGTCGACGCCCGAGGTGGGCTCGTCGAGCACGAGCAGCTCCGGTTGGCCCGCGAGCGCCTTGGCGATGAACGCGCGCTGCTGCTGGCCGCCCGAGAGCCTCGCGAGGGGGGATCGCGCCTGGCCATCAAGGCCGACGCGCGCGATCGCCTCCTCGATGGCGGCGTGATCCTCCGCGCGCAGCAGTCGTAAGACGCCCCGCCGAGGCACGCGGCCCGCCGCCACCACCTCGCGGACCGTCGCGGGCGCGTCGATCCCGAGCTGGGCCCGCTGGCGCAGGTAGCCGATCCGATCGCGCCGGCCGACCCGCGCGGCGGGTTCTCCAAAGAGCGCGACGCTGCCGGCGGACGGTCGCTCCAGCCCCAGTGCCAGTCGCACGAGCGTCGTCTTGCCGCCGCCGTTTGGGCCGGCGATGGCGACGAACTCGCCGCGTTCGACCCGAAGGTTGACGTCGCGCAGGACGGGCGCCGACCCCGGGTAGGCGAAGCTGGCTCCCGAGAGCTCCACGACCGCTGGCACGCTTGTCCCCGCCGGACAGATCCCGGCGGCTTCCGCACCGACCCCCGCGCCCGTAGCACCAACCCCGGCGGTTTCCGCACTGACCCCCGCGCCGGTAGCTCCAACCCCGGCGGCCACGCCACCATTGGCAGGCTCGATCGCTAGCGACATGCCAGCGCCTGGCGCAGCGTCCGCAGGTTCGCTCGCATCAGGGAGAAGTAGTCCTCTCCGCGCCGCGACTCGGCCGCTGTCAGTCCCTCGATCGGGTTGAGAGTCGCCGTTTGCGCACCCGACTCGCGGGCGACGGTCTCGGCGAGCCGCGGCGTGATGAGCGTCTCGAAGAAGACCGTCGTCGCCCGGCTGCGGCGGACCAGCGCAACGACGCGCCCCAGATCTCGCGGGGCCGGCTCGGCCTCGGGGGAGAGCCCGGTGATCGCAATCTGGCGCAGCCGATAACGCCGAGCGAGGTACACGAAAGCGCGATGGCTCGTGACGATCTCACGGCGCCGGCAGTGACCGAGACCAGTTTGGAGCTCGCGGTCGAGTCTGTGCAGGCGCGCGATCAGACGATCGGCCCTGGCCGGCGCGCCGAGCGCCACGCCCATCAATCGTACGATCGCCGCGTAGCGCACAGGATCGAGCCAGACATGCGGATCACCGTGCGCGACCCCGCCCGCCGGAGCAGCATCGAGTACCCGCACGACGCCCCGGCGTCGTCCGGCGGCGCGCTCGATCTGCGGCTGAAAGCCATCGCCCACCAGGAAGACAAGGGCGGCGGAGCGCACGCGCTCCACGTCGCGCGGCGAGACCTCGAGGTCATGCGGCTCGGCTCCAGGCGGCGTGAGGTTGCGCACCTCGACGTGTTCGCCTCCAACCTGCTCGGCCGCGAAGGCAAGTGGGTAGAAGCCGGCGACGACCGAGATCTTCTCGGACTTAGCGCTCGAGCTGCCGCAGCCGCTTGCGAAGATCGTGAGTAGGACGGCCGAGCTGGTGAGAACCATTTTCATCTCGCGCGAGCATGATAGATGAGAACCATTATCGTTGGTCGAGATGAGCGGACGCCAGACCGAGCAGCGACGAGCGATCGTCGACGCCTTGAGTGAGTGCGACGGGGCGGTCACGGCGCAGGAGCTCCACGAGCGCCTGCCGGGCGTCGGGCTCGCGACGGTCTACCGCAACCTTCAGCGGCTGGTGGACGAGGCCGCGGCGGACGCGCTGCGCCGCGACAATGGGGAGCAGGCGTTCCTGCTCTGCGGCGGCGGCCATCACCATCACCTGACATGCCGGAGCTGCGGTCGTGTCGAGCGGCTGCGCGACTGCCGCCTCGACGAATGGGCCCGCGCGGTCGCTGCGCGCCATGACTTCGTCGACGTCGAGCACCGCGCTGAGCTGACCGGCGTCTGCGCCGCGTGCTCGGCGCGCTAGCGGCGACCGGCCGGGGGCGGGGGTTGGTTCATAATCGGCGCGCAATGGCCGGTCGCCTGACAGAGCAGCCAGACAGCCGCACGCCGGCTCCCGACAAGCGCGCGACGGCCGCCGGCGGCGTGGGCGCGTCCCCGCCCGTCGACGCCGGGCGAGGCGCCGATCCCCTCGAGCGCCTCGCACGCGTCCTCCCGATCGGCTCGCGCGTGAACGCGGCCGGGAGGCTCGAGGTCGGCGGCTGCGACCTAGTCGACCTGGCCACGGAGTTCGGCACGCCGGCGTACGTCTACGCCGAGGACGACATTCGCGCTCGTGCACGGATGTACATCGATGCGTTCCGCGCACGCAGCGCTAGCTTCGACGTCATCTACGCGAGCAAGGCCTTCCCGTGTACGGCCGCTTACGGCTTGATGGTCGAGGAGGGCCTCTCCTGCGACGTCGCCTCAGGCGGCGAGCTGTATCTGGCGCTGAGGGGCGGCTTCGCCCCCGAGCGGATCTACATGCACGGCAACAACAAGACCGAGGCCGAGCTCGCCTACGCGCTCGAGCAGGGCGTCGGCCACGTCGTCATCGACTCCTTCGACGAGCTCGAGCGGCTTGCCCGGATGGCCCGTGGCCAGAAGGTCATGCTGCGCGTCACCCCAGGTATCGACGCGTCGACCCACTCGTCGATCCAGACCGGGCAGGTTGACTCGAAGTTCGGCTTCGCACTCGCCGACGTGCCCCGCGCGGTCGAGCGGTGCCTGAGCTCGGGCACACTCGACCTGCGCGGCCTGCACGCGCATATCGGCTCGCAGATCTTCGAGCTCGAGCCCTACGAGCAGCTCGCCGAGCTGCTAGCGGCAATCGGCGACTATCCGTTGCTCAACCTCGGCGGCGGACTCGCGATCGCCTACACCGCCGCCGACGCGCCGCCGTCGATCGAGGCCTACGTCGACGCGCTCCTGGACCACGCGCCCCGTGACGTGAAGGTGCTCTGCGAGCCCGGGCGCTCGCTCGTCGGCAACGCCGGCGTGACGATCTACAGCGTCGGGTGCGTCAAGCAGGCGCAGGGCCTGCGCCGCTATGTCGCCGTCGACGGAGGCATGTCCGACAACCTGCGGCCGATGCTCTACGGCGCGCGCTACGAGGCCGAGATCGCCGACCGCCTCGGCGGTGAGACCCTCTGCTCGATCGCCGGCATGCATTGCGAGTCGGGCGATGTCATCGTCGCTGATGTGCTGCTCGACGACCCTCGCCCTGGCGACGTCCTTGTTGTTCCTGCGACTGGGGCCTACGGTCATGCGATGGCCAACAACTACAACGGCGTGACACGGCCGCCGGTGATCTTCTGCTCGGGCGGCAACGCCCGCGTCGTCGTCCGGCGCGAGACCTACGAGGATCTAGTGCTCCGTGACGTTTAGCGTCGGTCTGCTCGGCCACGGCACGGTGGGCGCGGCTTTCGCGGGGCTGCTCGGACGCCGCGCGGATGCGATCGAAGCTGCGCTCGGCACGCGGCCCGAGCTCGTCGGCGTGCTGACGCGCAGCCGCGGCGACTTCGACGACATCCTCGAGCGCAGCGACCTGATCGTCGAGCTGATCGGGGGCGTCGAGCCGGCGCGCGAGTACGTCCTGCGCGCACTGAGCGCGGGCAGGCACGTGGTGACGGCGAACAAGCAGCTGCTCTCTCAGCACGGCGAGGAGCTCTATGCAGCCGCCCGAGAGGCGGCCGTGCAGCTGCGCTTCGAGGCCGCCGTCGGCGGCGTCGTGCCGGCGATCCGCGTCATCGCAGAGACGCTTGCCGGCGCCCACATCGAGCGCGTCCACGGGATTGTCAATGGGACGACGAACTTCATCCTCTCGGAGATGGCTCGTACGGGCGCCTCCTACGATGCCGCGCTGCGCGAGGCGCAGGCACGCGGTTACGCTGAGGCCGATCCGACAGACGACGTGACCGGCAAGGACGCCGCAGCCAAGATGGCCATCCTCGCGCGACTTGCCTTTGGCGCCCCCGTCCGTCTCGACGAGGTTCCCTACGAGGGGATCGAGCATCTGACGAGCGACGACATCGCCTACGCACAGGAGCTCGGCCTCTCGCTAAAGCTCATCGGCAGCGCGGAGCGAACGGGGGGTGGGATCGCGGTACGCGTCTATCCAGCCTTTCTCTACAAGGAGCACCCGCTGGCATCCGTGAATGGATCCTTCAACGCGGTCACGATCGAGTCGCCCGACATCACCGAGATCACGCTCTCGGGACCGGGAGCTGGCGGGCCCCAGACCGCGTCCGCCGTCCTCGGCGACGTTGTCTCGGCGATGATCCCGCCGCCGACTCTCCCGCTGCCGACCCAGGAGCTCGAGCTGATCGCAGACGTTGAGTCGGGCTTCTACCTCCATCTCGAGGTCGCTGACCGACCCGGGGTTCTCGCTCAGATCGCCGAGGTGCTTGGACTCCAGAGCGTCTCCGTGAAGTCCGTCGTCCAGCGTGGCCTCGGCGACAACGCCCGGCTGGTGATGGTCGTCCACCCGGTGCTCGAGTCGAAATTCTCGGCAGCGGTCGACCTGATCGGTCGGCTCGACTTCCTGCGCGCAAAGCCGCGCGTGATCAGGGTGATCGAGGAGCACTTCTGAGTCTCTGGGCCTACCGCGAGCGCCTCCCGGTCGAGCCGCTCGTCACCCTTGGCGAGGGCGGCACACCGCTCGTCCCGGCTCCAGTGCTCTCCGAGCTGGTCGGCAGCGAGGTCCTGCTGAAGATCGAGGGCGCCAACCCGACTGGCTCCTTCAAGGACCGCGGCATGACCGTCGCCGTCTCGGCGGCTGTCCGCGACGGAGCCGAGGCGGTGATCTGCGCGTCGACCGGCAACACCGCTGCGAGCGCGGCGGCTTACGCGGCGCGCGCCGGCCTGCGCGGCGTCGTGATCGTTCCGGAGGGAAAGATCGCGACCGGCAAGCTCTCGCAGGCACTGATGCACGGCGCGCGCGTGATCGCTATGCGTGGGAACTTCGACCAGGCGCTCGAGATCGTGCGCACGATCGTCGAGCGTCATCCGATCGCGCTTGTCAACTCGGTCAACGACTTTCGGATCGAGGGCCAGAAGACGGCGGCGTTCGAGGTCTGTGACGAGCTCGGGCGGGCTCCCGACGTGCTGGCGATCCCCGTCGGAAACGCCGGCAACATCACCTCCTGGTGGAAGGGGTTCCAGGAGTACGCGAGCGGCCCGACGCTTCATGGGTATCAGGCCGAAGGTGCCGCGCCGCTCGTCACCGGCGTGCGCGTCGAGCGACCGGAGACGATCGCCTCGGCAATCAGGATCGGCAATCCCGCCCGCGGCAAGGAAGCGCTTGCGGCGGTGGCAGCGGCCGGGGGGCACATCCGTGCGGTATCCGATGCGGAGATCCTCGCCGCCTACGAGCTCCTTGGCGCTCGCGAGGGCATCTTCTGTGAGCCGGCGTCCGCGGCATCGGTGGCGGGGCTGCTCAAGTACGGGGCCAAGGGCACGGTCGTCTGTGTTCTGACCGGGCACGGCCTCAAGGACCCGACGACCGCGCTCGAGTGCGCGCAGCCGGTGGTCCCCTGCGCCGCCGACGTCGAGAGCGTCGAGCGGGCGGTGCTCGACCGTTGAACCGGCGCGCCGTCGTTCGCGTCCCCGCCTCGTCGGCCAATCTCGGCCCGGGGTACGACGTGCTCGCGGCTGCGCTCTCGCTCGAGCTCGAGCTCGAGGTCGAGCAGACCGGCCGCTTCGAGGTCCGCTCGCAGGTGCCCGACGTCCCGCTCGACCGGACGAACCTCTGCGTCTCGGCCTTCGAGGCGCTCCATCCCGCCGAGGAGGTGACCTTCCGCATCCGCTCCGAGATCCCGGTCTCCGCCGGCCTCGGCTCGAGCGCGGCCGCGATCGTCGCGGGGCTCGTCGCCGCCAACCACCTCTACGCGCTCGACGCGCCGCTCTTTGAGCTTGCGCATGCACTCGAGGGCCATCCCGATAACGTCGCGGCGGCATTGCTCGGCGGCTTTGTGATCTGCGCCGACGATCAACCCGATCGCTTCGATCCGGTCGCTCTATTTGAGGGGGTGCTGGCGATCCCGTCGCGGGCAGTGCCAACGGTCGAGGCCCGCGCGGCGCTTCCCCCGGAAGTCCCGCTGGCCGATGCGATCCACAACGTCGCGCACGCTTCGCTGCTCGTCCTCGGCTTGCAGACGGGCGACCCCGACCTCGTTGGTCGCGGCCTCGCCGACCGGATCCACCAGCCGCGTCGCCAGGCGCTCTACCCGCGCTCGATCGAGCTGCTGGGGCGCGCGCGCGAGCTCGGCGCGGTTGGCGCCTCGATCTCCGGCGCCGGCCCGGCGGTCCTCTTCTGGTGTCTCGGCGATCAGGTGGACCAGGTCATCGACGGCCTTCGCGCCGAGGCGGCCGACTGTCTGGTTCGGACCGTCTGCTTCCGCGCCGAGGGCGCGACCGTCATCCCCACCTAGACCTGCCGCACCGGCACCCGCGCCGGAGCGCTGGCTCTCCGATCCGCCGCACATGTGCCCTGACGGAGCGCAGGCCTCTTCGGGAGACGTCGCCAACCTCTATCCTCGTCCTGTACCCGTCGCGTGCCCACTCGGAGAAGGTGCGGAATCGGAGGAGGGAAAGTGGATCAATCGCCGCTCCCGGCGCGGTTCTCGTCTACCCAGGCCTACCGGCCGCTGCGACCGCCAGCGACCGTCGACGACAGTGACGCATGCGCGCTCTACGCGATCGTCGACAAGAACGCGACGGTCTCCGGCGCGCCGATCAAGGCGGCGCTGGTTGCCCTCGACAAGATGCTCCACCGGGCCGGAAACGTCGACGGCGAGGGTGACGGCTGTGGCTTGCTGGTCGACATACCGCGAAAGATCTGGGCCGAGGAGCTCGGGTCGCGCGGACACGCCGCGACGCTCGCATTCGACCCAAGCTTCGCCGTCGCTCACGTCCTGATCTCACGCCAGCCCGGGAACCGGCACTCGCGTCAGGCCGAGGCTCGCGAGCTGATCGCTGGCCACGGCTTTCGGCTGCTGGCCGAACGCGAGGATGCAGTCGACCCCACCGCACTGCCGGCAAGTGCGCGCGAGCTCGAGCCGACCTTCTGGCAGCTTGCCGGGACCGTCGAAGACCCGCGGGTCTGCTTCGAGGCAGCAATCGAGCTCGAGCGCGCGCTTGGGCTGCATGTCGCGTCGTTCGACGTCGACACCTGTAGCTACAAGGTGATGGGCACGCCGGCTGTGCTTGGCAGGTACCACCGCGACCTCGAGGACCGCCGCGCTGAGACCGCCGCGGTCTTCGGGCACAACCGCTACTCGACGAACACCTGGCCGTCGTTCACACGCGTCCAGCCGTTTGCGATGCTCGCCCACAACGGAGAGATCAACACGATCGCGAAGCTGCGCCAGGAGGCGGCAATGCTCGCCGTCCCACTCGCCCCCGATGGCTCGGACTCTCAAGATCTCAACCGTCTCATCGAGTCCCTAGTGCGCCGCAGCAGACTCTCGCTCGTCGAGGTGATCGAGCTCGTCCTGCCGCCGATCGTTGCGGAGATCAAAGCGCTGCCCGAGGACCTGCGCGCGCTCTACATGTACCTGCGCCAGTGCTTTGGCCCATTTGCCCAGGGGCCCGCCGCGCTGCTTGCGCGTGACGGCGACGAGTGTGTCTTCGCCGTCGACGCGCTCGGCCTACGGCCGCTGTGGATGCTCGAGACAGCCGAGTCGTACGTGTTCTCGTCGGAGCCGGGCGTTGTGTCGATCGCCGAGATGGTCTGCGATCCGAAGCCGCTCGCCCCCGGCGAGAGGGTGATGCTCACGATCGACCGCAGCGCCGGCAAGCTTCGTCTGCGCGACCACTCCGAGCTCCAACGGCTGTCGGCGGACCGTTGGCTCGAGCGCGTCGGCCGCGGCGCCGTCGACGCCTACACCCACGCGATCCCGGTCGGCGGGCCGCTCGAGGGCGCTGAGATCCCAGGCTATACGAGCGCTGGCCCCGCCGAGCCCGTCAAGGTGCAGGAGCGAGTGCTTGCCGGCTTCGGCTGGCAGCGCGACGACATGAAGCTCGTCCAGCAGCTGGCCGCGACGGGGTCCGAGCCGATCGGATCGCTGGGCTACGACGGGCCGCTCGCCTGCCTCTCGCGCGAGCGCCAGAACCTCCCTGACTACTTCAAGGAGTCGGTTGCGGTCGTCACGAACCCGGCGATCGACCGCGAGCGCGAGGTCGAGCACTTCTCCTGCCGGGCAATCTTCGGACGACGTCCGGAGCTGACCGCCGCCGGCGGCGAGAGGAGGACCGTTGAGACCGCGTTCCCGGTCCTGCTCGGGGGCCACGATGATCTGGCGCCGCTCGGCGACGCTGTCTACCGGACCGTCGCGCGCGAGCACAAGACCTTCCTGCTCGAGGACCTCTGGGAGGAGTTCCGCGGTCGCGGCGCCGTGCTAGACGTCTCGTGCCTCGACGCGGAGACGACGCGCGCGGCGGTCGAGCGCCTCCAGCGCGAGGCCACGAGCGCTGTCCGAGCTGGGGCCGAGCTGCTGGTGCTCTCAGATCGAACCGCCTACGAGGGCGATCGACGCTACGTCGACGCGCACCTCGCCCTCTCGGCGGTCGACGTGGCGTTGCGCGAGGTCGACGGCGAGGCGAGCGAGTCCAGCCTTCGCCGGCGCTGTGGCGTCGTCCTGCGTTCGGCGGCCCTTCGCAATCTCCACGATGTCGTGCTCGCTCTCGGCCTCGGCGCTGACGGCGTCTGCCCATACGTGATGGTCGAGGTCGCCTGCCTCGACGACTACCGCTCCGACGTCTCCAACCTGGCGGCGGCGCTGCGGAAGGGGATCGAGAAGGTGATCTCGACGATCGGGATCCACGAGCTGCGCGGCTACGCGCGCCTGTTCTCGTCGATCGGCCTCAGGCCGGAGCTGGCGCGGGTGCTTGCGACGCCCGCCTACGCAGGCTCCGAGAAGGGCGGGACCGGCTACGCCGAGCTCGACGCCGATGGCGAGGAGCGGATGCGCCTACTTGCCGGCGAGACCGGGTCGAAGCCCGCGAAGACCTTCCACTTCTACCCCAAGGTCTACAAGGGCGCCATTGCTGCGGCGAGCGGCAGCGCGAGCTACGCCGAGTACTCAGCCAAGGTGCGCGCTCTCGAGCTCGAGCAGCCGATCTCGTTGCGCCACGTCCTCGACCTGCGGTCGGACCGCGCGCCGCTCGCCGCAGCTGATCCCTCGGTCGGCGGCCACGCCTATCCGATAGTGATCTCCTCGATGAGCTTCGGCTCCCAGGGCGAGACTGCCTACCGCGCCTACGCGGAGGCCGCGATGCGGACCAACATCATCGCGATGAACGGCGAGGGCGGCGAGATCCAGGACCTCTACGGCAGGTACCGCAAGTGGCGTGGCCAGCAGGTCGCCTCGGGCCGCTTCGGCGTCACGAGCGAGATGGTTAACTCGTCCTACCTGGTCGAGATCAAGATCGGCCAGGGTGCGAAGCCGGGCGAGGGCGGACACCTGCCCGCAAAGAAGGTCACCGTGAAGGTCGCCCAAGCGCGTAACGCCTCGCCTGGGACAGATCTGATCTCGCCGTCGAACAACCACGACCTCTACTCGATCGAGGACCTGGCCGAGCTGGTCGACGAGCTGAAGACGGCCAACCCCGACGTGCGTGTCTCGGTCAAGGTCCCGGTCGTTCCGAACATCGGGACGATCAGCGTTGGAATCGCGAAGGCCGGCGCGGACATCATCACGCTGTCTGGCTTCGAGGGCGGGACCGGCGCAGCGCGCACGCACGCGCTGCGCCATGTCGGACTACCGTCCGACATCGGCACGCGCGCCGTTCACCGCGCCCTGATGGAGGCGGGGATTCGTGACCGTGTCGAGATCTGGGCCGACGGCGGCTACCGCCACGGCTGGGACGTCGTCAAGCTGCTCTGCCTCGGTGCGAACCGCGTCGGTTTCGGCACGCTCGCGATGGTCTCGCTCGGCTGCACGATCTGCCGCGGCTGTCAGCTCGACACCTGCCACGTCGGCATCGCGACTCAGATCGAGGACAGCGCCGAGGCGGAGATGAAGGGCCTGAAGAAGTTCACGCCGCAGGACTTCGAGGTCGCGGCAGACAGTTGCGCGCGCTTCTTCCGCGCGATCGGTGAGGAGGTCGCCGGGATAGCCGCACAGCTTGGATATTCGCGAGCCCAGGATCTCGTCGGACGGTCGGACCTGCTGATCCAGGCGCGGGCCACCGAGAGCGTCGACCTCGCCGACCTGATCCAGCCACTCGAGGATCTGCTCCAGCTTGAGCCGCTCGACCTAGCGGTTGCGCCAGACATGCGCGCGGAGGCTGGGCTGATCGTCTCCAGGCCGATTCGGATGGCGACCCGGGCGGCGGCAACGGAGCTCGTGACCCTCGGACCGGAGATGTACTCGGGGAAGGCTGTCCACCACGAGCAGCGCAGCTCCGCGGACGCCGCCGACCGCGTGCTGGGCACCAAGCTCGCCGGCGAGCTCGCGCGCGCCCGGATCTTTCGCGGCGCCCCCGAGGCAAGCGACGACACCCTTGCGTCGATTCACTTCAACGGCGGGTCGGTCGCTGGCCAGGGGTTCGGCGCGTTCAACGTCTACGGCCTCGACATCACGGTTGAGGGTGGCGCGCAGGACGGCGTCGCGAAGACGATGCTCGGCGGCAAGGTGGCTGTCATGAAGGGTCGCAACCGCTTCGGCGAGCGGGTCAATGGCTCGGTCGGGAAGTCGTTCGGCTACGGCGCGCAGCGCGGCCAGCTGTTCGTGCAGGGGAGCGCCGACTCGCGTTTCTGCATACGTCTCTCCGGTGCCGATGTCGTGATCGGCGGAGAGCCCGCGCAACCGCTCCAGGATGAGCTCGGCTGCTTGGCCGACCGGGCGAACCTGAAGGGGTTCGCCTTCGAGTACATGACGAGCGGTCGCGCTGTCGTCCTCGGCGATCCGGGGCCGTGGTTCTGCGCCGGGCAGACCGGAGGGCGTGTCTACCTACGCCTTGAGGAGGCGTGGGGTCTCGACCGCAGGGCGCTCGAGCGCCGGCGCGGCAGAGGAGCGAAGGTGATGCTCGAGCGGCTCGATGTCGAAGGTGTCCTCGACGTGCAGGAGCTGCTCGGGCGCTACGCGGATGAGCTGCGGGCAACCGAGCAGACCGGCGAGGCCGAACGTGTCCGCCAGCTTGCGGCCGATCCTCGGAGCCACTTTGTCATGTCGATCGCCGAGCAGGAGCAGACCGATCCATCGGTCTCGACGGAGTAAGGACGCTCTCGCGCCGCGATTGGCGCAATCCGTCACGCACCGCGTACGGCCGGGAGGTCTACGGCCTGCGGGGGCGAAGGGAGCGCAATGGCCGACGAGCTAGCCGCCTCGCTCATCCGGAGCAGCATCGGAGCGACGAAGATAACCGATACGCGTTGCTCTGGTTGCGGACGCACACCGCTGCCCGGCGAGCTCGTACACCTGTTCGATCGAGGGCGGCGATTGTGCACGCTCTGCGTTGGCACGCTCCCCGCCGGCGCTCCCGGGCCGGTTGACAGCGAGCGCGTTCGAGCTGGCGGTCCCCAGCTCCAGGTCGTTCGCCGGGCCGCCTGAGCGGTTCTCGCCAGCTGCCCGGCCAGTCACGTCCGTAGACTCTCGCCGCCGTGCGTCCGATCGCCGCCCATGCGTTCATCTCGGCGCCGCGAGCCGACGTCTTCGACTTCGTCGCCGACCTCGCGAATCGTGTCGCCTACGCCGACCATTTCCTCAGCGGATTCAGGCTGGCGAGGCCGAAGTCCGACGGTGAGGGCGCCGCCGCGCGCTTTGCGATCACGGTGCCATGCGGGCGCATCTGGGCCGAGACGACGATTGTCACGGCCGAGCCGCCGCGACGGGTCGTCGAGCAGTTGCGGCTGGGTCGTCTGGGGCGCAACAGCGCCACGGTGGTCTACGAGTTGACTGCCGAGGGCGAGGGCCAGCTTCGCGTCGATCTGACGATCTGGAGCGAGCCGGCGACACGACTCGACGCCGCCAGAGAGGCGATCGCCGGTCGACGCTGGCTGCGACGCCAGAGCCGGATCGCGCTCGAGCGACTGCGGATGATCTTCGAGGAGACGCCGGATGCGCCGCTGGCACGCGCGACGATCGCCGGCTACGAGTCGGCCGCTGCGCCTCGCTTCGGCGCCTCTCGGACGACGCGCTCATTCCGGGATCCCCGACGAGCGGGGTAGAGTGACCCGTCCGATGGCACGTCGAGCATGCTCTCTCCGCACCTCGATTGCGGCCGCGCTCGTTGTGCTGGGCATGCTTGCCCTCAGCGCGTGTGCGAGCGACGAGGAGCTCGGCTACAAGGAGCCGGCGCGGGAGGGACTTGCGGTCACGGTTGGCGGGATTGACTACAACGTCTTCATCACCCGCCAGTTGAACCTCCGTGATCCGGAGGACCGTGCCTACTACGCGGGCGCCGAGGCGCCACCTGGCTCCACCTACTACGGAGTCTTCATCCAGGCCTGCAATCGCCAAGAAGGCGACGACGCGGCTGCCGATGCGACCGAGCACTTCCGGGTCGTCGACAGCCAGGGCAACGAGTTTGCGCCGCGTGAGTTGCCGCCGGGAAACATCTTCGCCTACCGGGCACGGAGGCTTGCGCCCGAGCAGTGCATACCGGAAGCGGGAACGATCGCCGCCGGCGCTCCGGCAGCCGGCGCCCTACTGCTCTTCGAGCTGCCGCTCGCGGCTACCGAGAATCGTCCACTCGAGCTCGAGATCACGAGCCCCGCCACAGCGGCGGGCGCCGAGCATCGGAAAGGCCGGGTCGAGCTCGACGTCTAGGTCCGCAGCGGGATCCGCCCGCTCCGCCCGCTCCGTGCGCCACGCGCGCAGCGGCGCGCCCACGCTCTGACAACGATCGACTGGATCGTTGCGGGCTTCACGCTCGCGATGGCGACCTGGGGCTTCACCCAGGGGCTGATCGTCGGAGCGCTCTCTTGCGCCGGTTTCGGCGGCGGAGCGCTGCTTGGCTCCCGGCTCGGCCCAATACTGCTGACGGACGGCTCGCACTCGCCGTACGCGCCGCTGTTCGCGCTGATCGGTGGCCTCTTGGCAGGAGCCGTGCTCGCCTCGATGCTCGAGATCTTTGGTGTTCGGCTGCGTGCCAAGCTCGGCGACGCGCTCGGCCTGCTCGATGGGCTCGCCGGCGCCGTCCTGATGGGCTGCGTCGCTGTTGCGCTGATCTGGATCGCAAGCGCTTCGGCACTGCAGGCGTCGGGGGCGGGGCAGCTGCGCCGCGACATTCAACGCTCGCGGATCCTGCAGGTCGTCAACGAGAAGCTCCCGCCGTCGGGTTCCGTGCTCCGCGCGCTCGCGCGCTTTGATCCGTTTCCGCGGATTGCCGGCCCGGCGCCGAACGTCCGAGCACCCGACTCACGAATCGCTCGCGATGCGGATGTGCAGGCGGCGTCGCGGAGCGTTGTGCGGGTGCTTGGCACCGCCTGTGGTCTAGGGATTGCGGGCTCTGGATGGGTCGCCGCCGACGGTGTCGTCGTCACCAACGCGCACGTCATCGCGGGTCAGCGCGACACGACGGTGCAGCTGCGCGGGGAGGGACCCCGTCATCGGGCGGTGGCGGTCTGGTTCGACAATCGAAACGACCTGGCGATCCTGCGCTCCGACCGCATCCGTGGCGCCCCGCCGTTGTCGCTGCGCGCTCGGGCAGCGCCAGGGACAGCCGCAGCGGTCATCGGTTTTCCAGCGAACGGGCCGCTCGACCTGCGACCCGCGCGCGTCGGTGCAACGACGACCGTGAGTAGCTCAGACGCCTATGGCGACGGCCCGGTCCAGCGAAGGGTCACGACATTTCGCGGCCATGTCCGCCCGGGGAACTCGGGCGGGCCGGTCGTCGATCGGCGCGGGCGGGTCCTGACCACCGTCTTCGCGGCGATCCTGAGCGAGCGCCCAAGAGGCGGCCTTGGCGTTCCGGACACGATCGTCAGGGACGCGCTCAGGCGCACGAGGGGTCCCGCCGACACCGGCCCCTGCGCACGTTAGCTGCCGTTGGCTCGCCCGAGGACGGGCGCGCCCACCCGCATGAGGTGGTGCGTCCAACTGGTCCGACAGGCGATGGTCGCGATGTCCCGAGCTGGGAGCCGCCGGACGTGCGCCGGCGGACCTGCGTATTTTGAGTAGCGCAATGGGGAGGACACTGGTCATCGCGGAGAAGCCCTCGGTCGGACGCGACCTCGCGGCGGCGCTGCCGGGCTCGTTCACAGCGAGCAAGGACAAGACCCATCTCGAGGGCGACCAGCACGTGATCAGCTGGGCGGTCGGTCACCTCGTCGGGCTCGCCGAGCCGGACGCCTACGACCCGAAGCTCAAGAAGTGGCGGTTCGCCGACCTGCCGATCGTCCCCGACGAGTTCAAGCTCGTACCCAACGACGCGAAGGCAAAGAAGCAGCTCGACGCCGTCCACCGGCTGATGAGGCGCGAGGCGATCGACCGCATCATCAACGCCTGCGACGCTGGGCGCGAAGGCGAGCTCATCTTCGCCTACCTATACGAGACCGCCAACGTCGATAAGCCGGTCGAGCGACTGTGGCTCAGCTCGATGACGACGAAGGCGATCAAGGCGGCATTCGAGAACCTTCGTCCGGCAGCGCAGATGAAGACGCTTGAGGATGCCGCGCGCTCGCGCTCGGAGGCTGACTGGGTCGTCGGCATGAACGCGACCCGGGCGGCCTCGATCCGACTGCGCGCGGCTTTTGACGGCGCGGTGTCGCTCGGTCGCGTCCAAACCCCGACGCTCGCGCTCGTTGCGCGCCGGGAGGAGCAGATCCGTGCTTTCAAGCCGGAGCCATACTGGTTGGTCGAGGCGGTCTTCGCGGCATCTGAGGAGCGCGTCTACGGCGCGCGCTACCTGGGCGGCAAGCGGATCGCCGAGGACGACGCCGCGACGATCGTCGCCGCCTGCAGCGAGCAGACCGGTGAGATCACCGCTCTCGACAAGAAGGAGGAGCGCGAGCGACCGCAGCTCCTCTACGACCTGACATCGCTCCAGCGCCACGCCAACACGCGCTACGGGTTCTCCGCACGGCGCACGCTGGCCGCTGCCCAGCGACTCTACGAACAGCACAAGGCGATCACCTACCCGCGCACGAGCTCGCGTTTCCTCACTGGCGACATGATCGAGGAGATCCGCCCGACGGCCGAGCTCGTGGGCCGGGATCGGCGCTACGCCCAGGCAGCGGCCTACGTGACGGCGCTCGAGCGGCTGCCGCTCGGTCGCGTCGTCAATGACGCGAAGGTAACCGACCACCACGCGGTCATTCCGACCAAGGCCGCCCACGAACTGGCGAAGATGGGCGAGGACGAGCTCAAGGTCTACGACTTGGTCGCCAGGCGCTTCCTCGCTGTCTTTCATCCCGATGCCGTCTACGAGCGCACGCGCGTCGAGACGACGGTGACCGACCATGTCTTTCGGACCAGCGGCCGGGTTCTGCTTGAGGCCGGCTGGAAGTCCGTCTATGACGACGAGCAGACGCCCCGCGAGCGCTCAGACGAGGACTCCGGCGGTGACCAGTCGCTGCCGCGGCTCGAGCGTGGCGAGCCAGTCGACGTGCGCTCGATCGAGTCGCTTCGCAAGGAGACGCAGCCGCCACGACGCTACAGCGAGGCCTCGCTGCTCGCCGCGATGGAGACCGCGGGCAAGGACATCGATGACGCGGAGCTCCGTGAGGCGATGAAGGACTCGGGCATCGGCACCCCGGCGACGCGCGCCGCGATCATCGAGCGCCTGATCTCGGTCAGCTACATCGAGCGCGACGCGCGTGCGCTCGTGGCGACGGACAAGGGCAGGCAGGTGATCGGGCTCCTGGGCGACCATCCACTCACCTCTCCTGAGCTGACCGGCGAGTGGGAGCGGAGGCTGCGCTTGATCGAGGAGGGATCCGACGAGCGCCCCGCATTCATGTCGGGGATCGCGAAGTTCGCGACCGACACGGTCGCGGAGCTCGACAAGCTCAAGGGCGTCAAGATCGAGCGCGCAAACCTCGGGCCCTGTCCGGTCTGCGGGCACGACGTGATCGAGAATCGCAAGGGCTACTCGTGCTGGACAAAGGAAGATGCCGGTTGTGGCTTCGTGATCTGGAAGAGCAAGGCCGGCAAGACGCTGCCGCCTTCGGTGGTCAAGGAGCTGATGGAGAAGGGCAAGACAGAGAAGCCGGTTCCCGGGTTTCGCGGCCGCTCGGGGCGGAGCTTCCGAGCAAAGCTGAGACTCGAGCAGGGTGATGGTGGCAAGTGGCGCGTCGAGTTCGACGAGGCCTGGGCAAAGGAGCCGCCGAAGGAAGGCACCGACGATAGCGAGGGCGCCGCACGAGCCGCTAACGGCGCCGGCGACGGTCGGAAGGCAGTGGCGGAGAAGACCTGAGAGCACCCGCGGGCGACGATCGCAGGCGTCGTCAGTGCGGGGCTGGGGCGAGATCGGCGCGGTCGAGGCCGCTCAGGGGACGGATCAGTTGAGGCGGACCGCTGTCGCCGACAAGCGCCACCACACCGGGCCAGTACGGGTTGGCAGGCCCCTCGCCCGAGAGCAGCGCCGGTTCGTAGACCCACGATCCCGCGTTCGTCAGGGCGATCCCGGACGGGGTCACCCAATCTTGATCCCCGCTGAGCGGCCCTGCGCGATGGGTGTGGCCAAAGATCAGATGGTCGGCGGCGACGCCGAGGCGCTCGGCCACGTCGCCGATCGCGCGAAGGCCGGCGCGGCGCAGCTCGATGCCCGACAGGTCCGCGGAGAACGGCCCGAGCCCAAGTCGGTTGAGCAGCCTGACGGCCGCCGGAATCGCGACTCCGCCGAGCAGCCGGCCGCGCAAGTCGCGGCCACCGCCTGCGTGGACTCGTGCCCACATCCGCGACGAGGTGCCGACCCCGGGCGGTTGCGAGCCCGGCACAACGAATTGGGCGAGACTGTAGGCGAATGCGTAGAGCGGAGCGAGGATCGCCTCATAATCCTCCGCGCTGCAGCTGGGACCTGGGAGCCCGCCGCGCATTCGCCTGATCGCGGCAATGGCGAGGCACTCGACTCGCGGTACCGTCATGTGGCAATCGAGATAGTGCCCGTGGGTCGCATAGGTATCCGCCCGTAGCCAGGTTCCCGGATACGCGAGCCCGACCTCGGCTACGCCCATCCGGGCAGCGAGCCGTCCAAGCAGATCGGCGCGCCCGGGCTTGACGACGGATTCGAGCCCGAGCGGCCGCGGCCGTCGGCTCGCCCGCTGGCGCTCGAGCCAAGGGACGGCCAGCTGGTGGTCGTGGTTGCCGGGAACGAACACGACGCTGCGATCGCCAACCATCTCACCGAGCTCCTCGAGGAATGGAAGCGCTCTGGTCACCACCTGTGCGACCGGAAGCGCCCGAAGCTCGAGCACATCCCCGAGCAGAATGACGCGGTCCGCCCGTTCGATCTCCGCGAACAGCCGACGACGGATCTCCTCCCTCCCCAGCGGGCCGGCCGGCTCGGTGCCGAGATGGAGATCGGATAACACGGCGGTGACCATCGCGCGGATCTTTCCAGGACAGCGGAGTCAACCGGCTTTCCGTCGGGAGCGACCCCTACCGTGAACCCTGTTCTACATGCGATCAAGGGAGACGGGACCCGAATGCCCCTCTGCTTCATAGAGCCTCAGGAGACGATTCGCGTCGTGGCGGAGTCGGTTGGGCGAGAAGCGCGCCGGCAGCTCCTCGGCGAGGTCGTTCACGCCTGGGTCGACGAGATTCCCGACGATGAGCTCGATGTCCACTATGCCAAGGCCGTGGACGATCTCGATGAGGACGACCTCTCGATGCTCGCCGCGTGGCATGCCTCGCTCGAGATCGGGCAGGCGATCCCCAATCGCGAGTTTCTCGTCAAGGCCTTCTCGGGCCTCGGCGAGCACAAGCGAGAGGCGCTGAAGATCGCCGCGGGATTCCGCGGTGAGGAGGCATTCGAGGCGGGCGTGAGCGAGGAGCAGGCGCTCGACACCGTTCTGCCGTGGTTGTCGCGCGAGCGGATGGTGGAGCTCGCGGCCGAGGCGGTCGAGCTCTACTGCTGGGACCGGCTCGGCTCCGAGAACTGAGTCGCGGCCAGCTCGTGGTTGGTGCGCCGGGGCGTCAGCTCACCGCTGAGCATGGTCGGCGCCGACTCGGCCGCGAGCGGTCACGCCGCGTCGGGGGGATCGTCTCGCACGAGCATGTCGTATGCACCAATCCCGTCGACTCCCTTCATCCTCCAGCTGAAGATCGCCGCGTTTGCGCGCAAGCCCTCGAGCTCGAGTGTCGTTCCTGCAAGCACCGTCCCCACCGCGCGGCGGGGAAGGTCCTCGCCCGCAACGAGCAGCTCAAGTCCTGCACTGCGCTGTCGGCCTTCGCCGTCATACACGGTCGAGATGCGTGTCCGCTCGAGCGCCAGCGGCTCGCCATCCACCAGCAGACAAGCGCTGATCAGCTCATCGCCATGGCCGGCGGCACCGCGCTCGCGGCGTGCGATGGCGAGCACCGCGGTGTCGTGGTCGAAGACCGCTGACAGTCGGCGAACGATGTCGAGGTCGCTCCACGCCGGCGGCGTCTGAGCCTCTGTGATCGTGCCGATACATGCCATCTCGACGCCGTCGAATGTGCCGCTGACCCGGCAGATAGATGCGGTCTCGCCGGCCAGCGCCAGCGCGGGCGAGCATCGTTGGAAGAGGAGGTCGAAGCTGCCGTCGAGCACCGCTTGATAGCCGCCACCGTCAGCGTTGGTCTCGGCTCCTTCGCGCACCCCTCCCGCGGCGCCTTCGAACAGCAGGCTGACGCCGGGCCAGAGCGTCCCATGGACGCCGCGCTGCGGATCGAAGAAGGCGAGCGAGACCGATTGCTCGGTCACGAGTTGAGCATCATCGGTCGAGCCACTGGCCGCGCGCGCGCCCGGCCTGATCGCGCAGGACCGTCGTGCTCTGATCGACGTCGTATGGGCTGCGCGTTCGAGGGTCGGCGCCGAACCTGACTCGTCTCTCGATTCGGCGCGCGAGCGCGGCCCTCACCAGCGAGCGCGTGGGCGGCAACAAGAGCATCAAGCCGACGATGTCAGTCAGAAAGCCAGGCGTCAGCAGAAATGCGCCACCAAAGATCACCAGGACCCCGTCAACGATCTCGCGATGAGGAACCTGCCCAGCGGCGAGTGCATCAGTGAATCGCCGCCAGACCGCGCGCCCCTGGGACCTCAGGAGCGCGGCGCCGAGCAGGGAGTCGACGACCAGTGCCAACAAGGTCAACGGAGCCCCGATCGCCTCACCGACGACCGCGATGATGATGTAGAGCTCGGCGATCGGGACGATCACGAAGAGCGCGAGCAGCAACGCGAAGGGCACCGGGCGCAGGCTACTAAGATGGACGCCATGCCCACGGTTGAAGAGGTCAGGGAAGCGCTCACCAACGTGATCGATCCCGAGCTCGGGTTGGACTTCGTCGAGCTTGGACTGGTCTACGACGTCGAGGTGGACGGCGCGGAGGTCTATGTCACATTCACGCTCACGTCTCCTGGATGTCCGATCGGACCGCAGGTCTCGGAGCAGATGAAGGAGTACGTCGGTGAGCTCGATGGAGTGGGCAAGGTATTCCCGAAGATGGTCTTCACGCCGCCTTGGTCGCCCGATCGGATGAGCGAGGACGCCAAGTTCGCGCTGGGCTACTGAATGCGGAAGCCTCCGCACCTGATCGACCGCCTGAGACTTGCTTGAGCGCGCCAGCTAGCTAACCGCGCGACCGCAAAGGAACGATCGACGCGAGACGGCCACTACTACTTGTAGCCCTCTGCGCAGGAATCGCGATCGCGGCGACGTCTGCGGCGCTCGCGCTGACCGGAGGTCTGCCCGGCCGAGGCTCACACGCCGGCGAGCGGAGCTCGATAGCGCGATCAGCGCACGCCGCCGCCGGCCCCGCGCGCTTCGACGAGCGCCTCGCGCTCGCCTGGGTCGAGCGACAGGTAGCGCTCGGTCCTCGCCCCGCTGGCTCAGCCGCGAGTCGCCGGCTCTCCAGGCGCCTCCGCGGCGCCCTCCCCCGGGGGCGCTATCAGCGTGTTCCGAATGGCCTTAGGAACGTCGTCGGGAGCGTCCGAGGGCGCGACCGCGCACGAACCGTCATCGTCGGCGCGCACTACGACACCAAGGACAGGGCAGGGTTCGTCGGCGCGAACGATGGCGCCTCCGGTACAGCGGTCATCGTCGCGCTCGCACGCGCGATCGAGCCCGGCATGCTCCGTCCGACGATCGTCTTCATTCTCTTCGACGGCGAGGAGAGCCCGGCGGGAACCCCGGACGAGCAGTTCGAGGCCAAGGGTCTCCGCGGCAGCCAGATCGCCTCGCGACGGTATTCCAACGCTGAGGCGATGATTCTCGTCGATCTCGTTGGGGACAGGGATCTCGCGATTCCCCGCGAGGGCTACTCGGATGAGCGGCTTTGGGCACGTCTTCGAGTTGCGGCCCGGCGCAGCGGGGCGAGTCGTGCGTTTCCGCCGCGCGAGCAGCCCTCCGTGCTCGACGACCACGTCCCGTTCGTGCGCGCCGGAGTTCCGTCGATCGACCTGATCGACTTCGACTTCCCGTGCTTCCACCGGTCTTGCGATGACCTGTCCGCGATCTCGCGCGAGAGCCTGGATGCCACCGGCGAAACGATCATGGAGCTTCTCCTTAGACTCTGATCCAATGGCCGCGGCACCCGAGAAGCTCTTCCTAGCCGCGCCGCGCGGCTACTGCGCGGGGGTCGATCGTGCTGTTCAGACGGTTGAACGCGCGCTCGAGCTCTACGGACGGCCGGTCTACGTGCGCAAGGAGATTGTCCACAACAAGCATGTGGTTGAGCAGCTCCGCCATCGCGGGGCAGTCTTCGTCGACCAGGAGACGGAGGTCCCTGAGGGCGAGACGGTCGTCTTCTCCGCCCACGGCGTCGCGCCGCAGGTCCACTCGAACGCGGACGCGCGCGCGCTGCAGACGATCGATGCGACCTGTCCGCTTGTCACCAAGGTCCACGTTGAGGCCAAGAAGTTCGCGGCGGAGGGCTACACGATCGTCTTGATCGGCCACGCCGGGCACGAGGAGGTCGAGGGAACGATGGGGGAGGCCCCGGAGCACATTGTCCTGATCGAGACCGAGGAGGACGTCCAGACGCTAGAGGTGCGCGACCCCGAGCGGATCGCCTACATCTCACAGACGACGCTCTCGGTCGACGAGACGAATGCGATCATCGAGAAGCTGCGCGAGCGCTTCCCGAACATCGTCGGGCCCCGCACAGACGACATCTGCTACGCCACGACCAACCGCCAGATGGCAGTCCGCCAGATGGCGAGAGAGTGCGACCTCGTGCTTGTCATCGGCTCGCGCAACTCGTCGAACTCGAATCGGCTCGTCGAGGTCGCGCGCGACCACGGCGCGGACGCTCACCTGATCGATAATGAGCGAGAGGTCCGGGAGGAGTGGCTGACCGGGAAGCGAGTGATCGGCATTAGCTCAGGCGCGAGCGCTCCGGAGGAGCTTGTCCAGCGCCTCGTCGCCTTCTTTCGCGCCCGTGGAACAACGGACATCTCGGAGTTCGACGTCGTCCATGAGGATGTCCGGTTCATGCTGCCGAAGGAGATCAGGCGGGCGGTCACCGGGTTGCCAACGGCGGCTCGAGTAGGCAAGTAGTGCGTTTAAAAGATCAGCGTTAGGGTATAGGCCAAAGGGGTACAAAAGGGAGGCGATGTGGCGGATCCTGACAAGGGCACTCCCGCTACTAAAGACAGATCAAACTCGATAGCTGCAGACGGCGGCCGGAAGCCCGGCCACGATGGCGTACACGGAGACAGGCCCGCCGCGAACGGTGGCGAGGCATCCACGTCAGCGGAGCAGCTTGTCGGGGTCGTCGGGGAGATCACGGGCGCGCTCGACAAGCAGGCGGGCGAGGTGTTGCGGCTGCGAGCCGTTGACGAGTGCAGCCCTGAGGAGATCCAGCGCGAGCTGGGCCTGAACCGCCGCCGCTACGAGCGCCAGAGCCGCCGGGCAATCGCAACCGTCGCCGATCACCTCGACATCGTGCGCAACGGGGAGTTCTGTGAGAGCCGCCGTCAGTTGATGATCGACTATGCCGCCGGGATCGCCTCTCGCAGCCAAGCTCATGAGGCTTCGGTGCACCTTGGCTACTGTCGCGGCTGTCGTCGGATGGTTGACGACCTAGTTGCGCTCGCGATCCGCGTGGCCGAGGCCAGGCCGCTGGCAGCTCCCGCCCCCCTGTCGCCCGCCGCCCCGGAGGCGCATGCGACGGCGAGCACAGGAGTCGAGCCGGAGCCCCCTGCACTTGCGCTCGTTCCGGGCCCCGCGCTCGCGGATACCGCGACGCTTGGCGAAGTCACGGCGGCGGACGTTGGCGTCGCCGCTCCCTCCTACGACGAACCGCCACTGGCTGCTGAGGCTGAGGCTCGAGCAAAGGCTGAGCTCTTGGCGCGTCGACGACGTGCGCGTGCTCAGCGCCGCGGGAATGGCCTGGCTCCACGGCGATTCGCGGCGGCGGGAGCGATAACGGCCCTTGGCCTCTACACAGCCGGCGCGGCCGTTGCGGGCGTCATGGCCTGGGGTGTTAGTCAGGTTGCGTTTCCGGGGCTGACCAAGCCGGTAGGCGATGAGAGTGACGACGGCTCGACGGCGTCTGAGGATTCGTCAAGCGGCGCGGACGACGCGGGCACGCTTGCGGACCAGGGCAGCGACCTGCGTTCGCTGGATGGACTGCGCGGCGACGGGCAAGTCCCGTCGGCCGCTGACTCTGAGTCCGGCGAGCCCGACTCAAAGCCGGACAAGGGTGGCTCCGCAGACGCGCTTGCATCACTCGGCGCCGGGGGCGTGCCGAGCGTCAACAACGGGCAACCCTCGGCCCCCGGTCCCCCCTCGGCCCCCGGTCCTCTGGGCCCCGAATGGGTTCCCGAGAGCGCCGGGCCCGGGCGATCGCTTGGCGCAAGGCCTGAGCCTGGGTCCACGCCAGCCAAGCATTCACACGCAGGCGGTCTGACCCGCAAAGAGTATGAGGCGGCCCTCGACGACTACCACGCTGCCCGTAAGGTATATCTCGAGAGACTCCAGGCAAGCCGGACTGTACCGCCGGCCGCGGTCAACCGTCCGCTTCGGACGGGCGCCGCCGCCGCGCCGACGGTCCAAGGTGCGCTTCGGACGGGCACGTCAGTAACCAGGCCGGCGGTCAACCGCGGCCTTGGGATCAACGCGGGCGTCACGGCACCGGCGGTCAACCGCGGCCTTGGGATCAACGCGGGCGTCACGGCACCGGCGGT
>Ga0183260_10000154_pt1 | contig 51144 bp, 48 predicted proteins | sample AntDrymUQ4972206_2_FD_129768 | JGI IMG/M metagenome (GOLD analysis project Ga0183260, IMG submission 129768) | Polar desert sand microbial communities from Dry Valleys, Antarctica - metaG UQ497 (22.06) (version 2) (version 2) | ecosystem: Environmental > Terrestrial > Soil > Desert | place... | reverse complement strand
TAAAAAAAATAAACTAAAGGTAAGCGAAGTAATGGTTGCCATTGAAAGTGCCGGCGTTCCCTGTTTATTTTTTCAAAACAGCAGCGAAGCCATTCTTCATTCGAAAAAAATAGGATTGATTCAGGAAATAGAAATACCTGCAGGACATGTACCTGCCACTGAACCATTAGACCACTTAGTTGTTAAACCAATTGCATAAGATTTTGAATTATTCTTTCAATATAAAAAATATGTTATGGAAAAAAATCTTCAAAACGAAGAAGCAGTAAAAAAGTTTAAAAAACTGGTTGAGGAAATCACTGTGTGCATGTTCATCACTGGCAACAACAACGAGCATGATCATACAAGGCCTATGTACACCATAGAAGTAGAAGAAAATGGAACACTTTGGTTTTTTACAGACCTGCGCTCAATAAAAGTAGAAGAAGTGACAACAGATAGAAAAGTGCATCTTACCTATGCCCATCCTGGAAAGGATAGTTACCTCGATACATGGGGCATGGCTAATGTAATTACAGATAAACAACAAATAAAAGATAAATGGAAGCCAATGTTAAAAGCGTGGTTTCCTAATGGTCCCGATGATCCAAGTGTAGCCTTGTTACAGGTGCGCCCAACTGAATGCTATTATTGGGATAGTGAAACAGGTAAGATGGTAGAATTTTTAAAAATGGCTGCATCTATCGTGACCGGAAAAAAACTGGCAGAGGGAGCTGAAGGATCTTTATCTCTATAAAATATTAAATAGGAAAATCAAAAAAGTTGTGTCATCTTGATGGCATGACTTTTTTTTATTTTAAAATATGCAGACAAAACAACCAGATGAAATACTTCCGCCCCAGGAAAAAGGGGCAGAAAGCAATACAGAAGAATCTAAATCTTTCAATACGATGCAGGAGGCGCACTCTTTCTTTGAAAGGCTAAAGAAGAGATTGTGCGATATATCTGAATGGCAGCACTATGCAGGAGCATTAACTGCAAGCTTTAAATTATGTGATGAGAATGGAGATGAAGTGAACCGTGCTCCGCAGGAAGGTGATCATTTTAAAATTGACATCCCGGGTCCTGGCCCGGTCACAGGAGATGGGTTTGATTGGGTGCAGATTCAAAAAGTGGAAGAAGAAAACACTGAACAGGAAGAAAGCCTTTCCATAATAGTTCATCCTGCCACCAATCCTAATAACAATAGACAGGATATCGCACATTTTTTTTCAGAGGAGGCTACCAGTTGTTTTATGGCAAAACGGGTAGGTACAACCGTAACAATGGGTGTGTATGGAAGAAATGAAACTCCAAATGTAGATGCTGAAAAAGTAATTGACAAAGCAAGAAATACTGCTGTTGCCGGAGGTGCTATAGCTACATTTTCAAAAATTCAGTGGAGGAGCCTTGTCACCGGTTTAATGAAAATAGAATAGTTATGGCATCTTTAAAATTATCATCTTTCCTTTATAATATTCTATTGATAATGCTTAAGCAAGCTCAGCCAAAAGTTTTCAAATATCTATTTTAAGAGAAGCCTCATATATCATTATCGAAATGTTTCAGTAATGTTTTCGAATAGATCTTGAATAAAATATGTGGCATGATTGGTAACCCATTTTTAAAGACTCACTTTTAATTATTTTTTCTTTCATTTGCATTCAGCATATTATACCTGATTTTGAAGGAGAAGATTAATTCATAAAAATATGAATAGGAATCTTGAAAGGCTCTTCTTAATAGCTAATAAGCCCATTCGCAAGATCATCGGGTTAATGTCGGGCACTTCATTAGATGGTTTAGATATTGCAATATGCAATTTTGAAGGTAGCGGAGCTGATACAAAAGTTGCTGTTCAAAACTTTGAAACAGTTGCTTACCCCGAAAACGTAAAAGAGGAGATCAGGAAAATATTTGCTAAGCCAACAATTGATTTTCAGCAATTGTGTTTGTTGAATCCATGGATAGCGGATATCCATTCAACCTATATATTAAACGTTTTAAAAAAATGGGGTATTGATCCTTCAGATATTGATCTCATTGCTTCTCATGGACAAACCGTTTATCATTCACCCAGGATTTTACACCATCATCCCTATTTTCCCAATGCGACTTTGCAGATAGGAGATGGAGATCACATAGCAGTTAAGACCGGGATCATAACCATTTCAGACTTCAGGCAAAAACATATAGCTGCAGGTGGCGAAGGAGCACCACTTGCTTTGTATGGCGACTATCTTTTATTTTCAAAAAAGGATGAGAACAGAATTATGCTTAATATGGGCGGCATAGCGAATTTTACCTTTTTACCGGGAAACTTTAATACGGCTGAAGTATTTGTAACCGATACCGGGCCAGGCAATACTTTGATAGATGCACTTGTTCAAAAATATTTCAACAAAGCTTATGATGAAAATGCAGAATTGGCGAAGCAGGGAAAAGTGAATGAAAATCTATTAAACAAATTAAAAGAAAACAGTTTTTTTCAAACTTCTTTTCCACGAACTACAGGCCCCGAACTTTTTAGTTTAAAATATGTAGAAGAGGCACAGCAGGCCACAAATTCCAGTGATATATCTGCTCATGATCTGATAGCCACAACAACAAAATTCAGTGCAGTTACCATATCCGAAGCTATTAACAGCATCATCAAAAAAGGAGATGAGCATAAAATATTTATGAGCGGTGGTGGTGCACACAATCCTTTGCTTACAGAATGGATTCAAAAATCTTTACCTGAAACAAAACTTGAGCCTCTGGAAAATTTAGGATTTTCAGGTGATGCAAAAGAAGCGCTGTTGTTTGCTATACTTGCCAATGAAACCATAGCTGGCTCTCCTTTACATTTTGGTAACCGTTTTGGCCTGCCTGCGATCACTATGGGCAAAATATCTTTTTCCGAATGATGTTTAATTGGGGAAGGTCAGAACATTTTGAATAGGGAAACTACATTGTAGTATCAATGGGTGCTGCGGAGTAATGATTACTTTCATGGGATAAGGGATGTTTATTCAAATTAATACCTTCCCTTGTTTTATCTTCAAATAAGGTTTCGTATAATGGACTTTCTGTTTTCTTCCATTTATCCCAAAAAGTAAAATACAAACCGTAGTTGAATTTAAATTGTTTGTGATGTAGCGAATGATGCGTAGCGCCTATAAGCCATTTACCAAAAAAGTTGCGGGTAAAATTTTTGGGGTATATTTCGATATCCAGATGGTTGACTACACTGCTGAAAGTCATAATGGTGAGTTGAACTACGATTACATATAAGTGCATGGGCAGTACCATTAACAGCAGTGGTAAAAAGATTGCTTGCAGCACACCTTCCAATGGATGGAAAGAAAAAGCCGTCCATGGCGAAGTGATATTGCTTTCATGGTGTACTTTATGAATAAAGCGGAATACCCCTGGATGATGCATCCACCGATGCAGCCAATAATAATAAGTTTCATGCAGCAAAAGAGCAATCACTAAACTCAGGGGCATCCACCACCATGCATATTCTGAAATGTCAAGATAAACTTTTGTGTAACCTTTTTGCCACCCGACCATAGTGATGGTTCCTGCTAGTGCAAATAACATAGCAGTGAGTGTGCTCCACATTACTTCTTTTTTAAATTGACCTTTTTTATAAGCCTTCTCATTGATCTTACGCTCCTTCCATTTCTCAGGAAACCATCTGTAAAATATCAAATAAAACGCACCTGCTATGAACAAATATCTGCCGATCACTACTACAAAAAATGACAGTGTAATCAGCGCAAACCAAAGAGGAGATGAAAAATCAGGTAGGTTCATTAAGTAGATTCATAAAGATAACAATCTAAAGAAAGTTAAGTTTAATAAATTTGGGAAACCAGGGATCATTTCCCTACTGAACAATAATGATGGTAATGCTTCAATCCTAAGCCGGTAATTTCACCAGGTAAGATTTACCTCCAATTACCGGTAATGATTTGCCTCTCAACCATGGATTCATTAACCGCAAGATCTTATATGTTGTACCGTTTTCTTTTGCAAATTGAGCCAGGTTTGGGATCGTTGTTGTGACGTTCACAGTTCTGTATGGAACTGTTTTGTAGGCTTCACCTTCTTTAAGATGAAATCCTAATGCCTCTGCATTTTGCAGCAGATGTTTGAACGTAAGAATTCTGAATATATATTTATTGGTTTCTTCGGGCAGATGAAGGTCGTAATAGTTAGTAGTACCCTGGTAAGTTACCTGAGCATTATATCCTCCCTGTCCGCTATTGTATGAAGCAGCCGCAGCGGTCCAGTTACCAAATTTCTCATAAGCTTGTTTTAAATATTTACATGCGGCATCTGTTGATTTTTCTAAATCATGCCTGTAATCTACCTGGCTATTGACTTCCAGACCGAAGCCCGGTGCTGTACCATTCATAAACTGCCAAAAACCGGTAGCTCCCATATAGCTCTTTGCTCCACTCAACAAATTACTTTCAGCTACGCATAAGTATTTAAAATCGTCAGGAACGCCATTGGCTTTTAGTCTTTCTGAAATAATCGGGAAATAACGATTAGATAATTTTAGGAGAAATAACACATTGGCCTGATTGTAATAATTAAAAAGCAACTCACGATCAAACCTTTCCTGCACATCCCACCTTTCCAATGGCACTTTCTCATTTGCAAAACTCATAGTGGCAGGTAATGCCGGGGCTGAATAGGTAATGGGCATTTCTTTTTTTTGGTCGTTTTTAAAGCTAAACTGGCCCGCAATAAACAAACCGAACAATAATCCCGCAAATACATTTAAAATCGTATTAGTATTTTTCTGCATAAAATTCTTTTGTAAATCAAATACTCTCGTTTTAAACAAAAAAGATGCCTGTAAAGCATTCGTTTAACTGGACTTAAAATTGCAACACAACTTTAAAATACAAATATGAAAAATATTCTTTTTCTTGCTTTACTACTTGTCTTTGCAGCCTTATGGCAGGGTTGTGATTCCAATAAGCGATATATAGATCCGAATACAGGAGCTTCGCTTGATTTAAAAGAAGACCCCAAAACAGGATTAATGGTGAATGAAGAAACGGGCGAACCTGTAAAAATGTATGTGGATACCCGCACAAATGATACTATCCATGGACGTACCGGCAAAGTGATCAATGGAAAAATACGACGCAAATCAGGGTCTCAGGAAGGCAAGTATGTATATGTGTTCGTAGATGAAGATGATAATGGGAATACAAAGACGATTGATAATGCGGGAAATAAGGTAAAGACCACGGAAGATGAAATAAAAGTAAAAAGCGGCGACTATAAAAAAGAGGTGGAAAAAGATGGTGACATTACTATCAAAGATGGCAACACAAAAATAAAAATTGATGGTAAAACGGGAAAGAAAAAAGTGAAAAAAGATAACTGAGTATGGATACTTTTTGTGTTGACCAGATGAAAAGTATTTTAATGCTAATCCCTAACCTCATATAAATTTAAAAGCCGCCCATGTCAAAGCGGCTTTTAAATTTGGCTTCCTTTTTTTAAGAAATTTCAATAGTCCTGGGCGGTTGTTGTTTTGCCTGTTCTTTCTTTGGAATGTTTACATACCAGCACACCATTTTCATATCGGGCTGAAATGTTTTCAGCATCAACGACATCTTTTGATAAATGAAATGAACGTTGAAATGATTGGTAGCTAAACTCGCGACGGGAATATTTTCCATTTTCATTTTCCATCTGCCTGTTTTCTTTCTCACTGCCGATGGTGAGCATATTGTTATTGAGTTCAATTTTAAAATCATTTTTGTCCATTCCCGGAGCTGCCATCTCCACTTCGAAGTTGTCGTTTGTTTCCCTGATATTCACTGATGGAATAGTGGTATTTGTAAAACTGTTATTGCTTAAACCCCAATCCCACAGATCATTTGTAATAAAGTTGTTTAATAGGCCCGGCATAGTTTCGAGTGCCTGGTTCTTTTTTACGAATGACATAACTACCTCCTTTTTTTATTCAGTTTTAGTTTTTAAAAATTGAATGAAAACATGAGAGGATCCTCGAATAAAATGCCAGAAGAAAGATTCTGAATTTTTTTCAGGAGAAAATGCCTGTCTGACATTTTTAAACTTTTAATGTACCGATATAGGTTCTGTTACAATGTCATCCTTTCTCGCCGCCCAGGCTGTAAATATTATTTTCTTCGTCTTCACCTCCGGTTTGTTCCATTTGATCATCTGTTTCAGTACCCGGAATATCAAGGTCAGCACCTGTGCGCTCTGATCCAAAGCTTTCGTAATTGAGTTGAACGCCTTCAAAATCTGCATTATCTAATGTGGCGCCCTGCAGATTCCTTTCATCCCTTGTGGGCATATATTCTTCACCACTTTCCAGGGTCTCTTTTTCATCTCTTGTTACATCACCTTCCGAACCCTGTATCATTTCTGTTTCCTCATCTTCTTCATCTTCAAAAATGCCTTCGCCTTCTTCATCAGCAGATGAAATAGTGGTATCGGCCATCAGGCCAAGCGGCATGGGATTGATAAATTCCTGGCCGGGAATATCTTTTACATCAGGCAGATCAATTGTAAATTCAGTTGATTGTAATTTTTCCTCATCCTTTGGTGAGTCACTGAGTTCACCTCCATTTCGTGTACGCAACGGTGAATGTGATAAGTGACTTTTGGGAGTGTTATCGTCTCTATTCAATTCTTCTTTCATATATTATTTTTTGTAATTTTAAATAACGTCCTTTATTCAAAAAACGAATTTCACACTTTTTAATTTTCAATGGCATAACTTTTCTATCATCATTTAAAAATATTTTTATGGTAGAAAATAAAGACAGTCGGAATAAACCTGCTGATGAAGGCACAAAGCGTGATCCCGGTCTGAGAGATGATTCGGTAATACAGCCGGGAGCGAATACAGTGAGCGACGGCAAAGGGGATAGCGCAAATGAAAATTTGACGAAAACCTCTGGTGATAGTTTTAGAGAAAAAGAATGGGCTAAAGATGCCGATGAAGCTTTTGATGATATAAAATCAAAATAGCCCGGAATGAGTTGTCACACCTGACTTTGTGATTAATTAGTGGTTGAAATATAATTCTCAGTTTTTATTTGTCTGCAAGAGTATTTTTTTTATCAATACAATTTGCCCTGCCAAATTATCTCTGAGATTGGATGAAGTCCAGTTCCCCCCAAAATAAAGTTCTCTAAATTGCTTTGCTATTTGCTTAGTTAAACACACAATTTCTTTTAGTTTATTTTTTAAAATATTATTTAGTAATGCAGACGCTTTTTTGCAAACAGGGAGCTGAGGCACTTTATTTAACTACAGTAGAATGAATCAAAGCCAATTTCCAACCCCGAGCTGCTTTCTCACAAATAGCGCTTTCGGTCCATTTGTAAAATTTTGATTTGCCATCTTCTTCAATTGTAGATTCTAATTCATAAATAGCGTATCCGATGTTTCTTTGAACTCTAATAGAGAAAAAATTAAATTGATCTGTTCTTTTTATACTTCTGTGTGCGTTTTTCCTGAAGTAATTAACTTCATCCTGCAAGCTCATAATATCTCCATTTTCGATCAGGATGTAATGTGGCTGACAGTGTTGCACGTGTTTCTTGTAATCCCAATTATTGAAGGTTTTATAATCATTGATGATGAGCTGAGCTATAGCTATTGAGTCCTTAGATTGACCTGATACAACATAGCAAATCAATAAGGGGATAATTAGTATTGCTTTCATCAGATTAAATTTCAAGGTTCATTGAAGTTATGTTTGTTCTATGTATAAATGTATTCAGCGATAAAGTATCAGAACTGATATTTTAGAGACACTCGGGAGTATTTTCTACACTCCCCTTGATAACAAAAGCTTTTAGGTTGTTTTAAAACATTTTTCCGTTTAGTTTTTTTCTTTATCAATGGCATCCGATTTGTTCCATTAAACGAAAGCCTCTTCCATGTCCTTGCATGCTTTCAACAATTCTTGCAAAAAAGATAAGATAAATACTTTGCTTAAAACCGGTGTTTATCTAGTTGAGCGTAAGCGTAGTGTTTTTCGGATTATGCTATACCAGATCGAAAATTTTTATGTAGAAGTATTTTTTTTGAAATGGATGAAAACAGTAATTGGGTTTAGAATTTTTCAATCAACGGACAGGCTCTTGCCATACCTGCATAAAATAGATATTGAAAAGCTTATGCATGAAGTGCAGCATTAATTTTGCTTTTACATCAAGAAGCCCAAGAACTTTTTTTAATAATTTCGATTGTGGCATTTATCTAATCGTTGCAGGTATAGTTCTTTAATTTCTTTTTCTGTTTTATCAGGAAATCTTTTTTTAAGCCCACTTAAGAAAAATTGTTTTGCGATAGCAGATAATTCTAATGCTTTCATCAATCTTTTTTCAGCACCCATTTTTTTAAGTGTCATCAAATATTGCCTGTGGTTGGCTTGCTTATGATCCATAAAGTAATGTAGGTTTTAAAGTAAAATACAACATAATTCAATGAAATTTTAAACAACGTAGATAGTTGTTCTAATGTTTCAGAATTTCAGTGTTCTTTTTTAATTTCCGCCCTTTTTATTAATCCATTTTACCACCATCAAATTTTCTTTGTTCGCAATAGTCTTATCATAATAATCCTGGTAATGGGCTTTGGTCATTAAATTTACCTGATAATAATGTTTTCCATAATTAATTGTGTTTTTGGCAAGTTTGCTTACAACGAAGTATGCAAAGTCAGTATTGGAGTATTTGTTTAGCACAGAATTACTTACTCTTTTATCATCAATCCAAACACCGTACATTTTTGGATTTTTCCACGATTCTAATTGATCTTTCGTAGGGACATTTTTTTGCGAAGGACCAGGATTTTTCATGAAGAAAACCATTTGTTTTTTCTGCTGTTCTTTGCTCATTTGCTTAAATATTGTTTCAAGTCTTTCTCTTTCTGAAACAGTAATTTTTTGATTAAAGTTATGCGGCCATTTTTCATCGTTTGTGTTATACTTCTCAATAATGCTTTCATATTCTTTCAGAAGCTCCTGAGTTACGCCCTCTTTTGTGTTACCCGGTGATTTCCCAATCAAGGCCGGTAAGTTTGAAGACTTATCTATTTGTTGTTTGTTTTCTATTTTGGTTGTATCCTGCGCTACTGTTTTAGTACTAAACAGAAATACAGTACCAGCTAATAATGGGATAAGTGCAAGTTGTTTACAAATTGCATTTTTAGGTGATTTGTTTTTGGATATCATGATTAATCTTTTTTTTGTTGTTGAATAATTAAATTGGCTACTTAAGGATAAACCGCTCGCCTGGCCAATTTTTGCAAGCAATAAATGTTGATACGCTGACGTGTTTTTAAACGTCTTTATAACTGTTTCATCTGCTAAGAATTCGTGGTTGAGTTGAATTGCTTTTCTATACAAGTAGAAAAACGGGTTAAACCAGAAGGAGATTAGTAGCAGCTCAAGCAATAAAATATCAAGGGAATGTTTTTGTTTTACATGAGTCAATTCATGAAGTAATATTTCTTTTTCAATATTTCCTTTTTCAAAGTCTACCTGATTAATGAAAATATAATTTAGAAAGCTATGTGGAACAAGTTTGTTTTTAGTCAATACAAGTTTTGCATGGAAGTAAGGAATTAATTTATTGGTTTTTATTTTGGAGGAAAATGCACCAATATTACTGATAAATCTATATAAGAAAAAAGAGGTTATGAATATGTAGCATACCAATAAAAGATCTGGCAAAAGACTTTGACGTTTGTCTTCACCAATGGTTTGGAGAGAATTGTTAGTGAGAAAACTTTCATCCGTCCAATCAAGTGTTTCGGCAATTGGAATTTGTGTTGACTCGAAATTAATTGTAAAAAAAGGAATAACTAATGAAAAAGCTATACTGAACAACAGGTAAAACCTGTTAAAATGAAGCATCTTTTCCTTTTCCAGGAAAAGGAAGTAAATCAATAAAAGCAATCCCGAACTAAGGATTATTTTTAAAATGTATATTATCATTTTTTCTTTCTTTTGATTTCCAGATCTACAATTTTTTTAAGGTCTTCTAATTCAGAAGTTGTCAGGTTTGTTGCTGTCGTAAAAAAGGAAGCAAACTGTATGGGTGAATTATCGAAATAGTTTTTAATAATTCCTCTTACGTGCTTCGAAAAATAGTCTGCCTTTTTTACCAAGGGATAATATTGTCTTGAATTACCAAATACAGTATATGCAACAAAGCCTTTGTCTTGCATACGTTTAAGTAAAGTAGCAATTGTAGTTGTAGCTGGTTTCGGTTTAGGATAACTTTCAATTATGTCTTTCATAAACACTTTTTCCTGTTTCCAAATCAGTTCCATTAATTGTTCTTCTTTTGTAGATAATGCCATTGCTCTATATTTTAGTACTTTTCTCTACAAATGTAGAGAAAAGTGCCATACTTTAAAAATATATTCTTTGTTAAAACTTTCTCATCTATGAAGGAACCTTGCTATCAATAGCATTGTGCCCGGGAAGTTAAAGAATTATGAACTACGTAAATGTAGCAAGGGTGTATCTATTGTAAAACCGTTGAGGCTGCTTTACTCTTAAGCATTTCCATTACTGCCACAGAAATAGCTTCTGCATCATAGCCACATTCCCTGTGCAATTCTTTTAATGTACCGTGTTCAACAATACGATCAGGAATACCTAATATCCGGATATCATTTTTATAACCATGTGACTGCATAAATTCCAAAACAGCAGTACCCAATCCACCTACTATGGTTCCGTCTTCCACGGTAATTATTTTAGGATAAGTTCTTAAAGCTTCATGTAATAATTCTTCGTCCAGGGGCTTTGCAAACCTCATATCGTAATGCGCAGGTTGTACACCATCATTTCGTAAATCACGTATAGCTACAGCAGCAAAATTCCCGGGATGGCCAAAAGAAAGAATAGCAATGTCCTTGCCTGATTTTAGTTTTCTTCCTTTTCCTATCTCAATTTCTTCCATTGGTTTTTTCCAATCAGATAGTACACCTTCACCACGGGGGTAGCGTATTACAAAAGGAAGTGTTGTGCTTTCCAATTGTGCAGTAAACATCAGGTTGCGCAATTCCGTTTCATTCATCGGTGCAGAAATGATCATATTGGGAATGCACCTGAAATAGGGAATATCATAAGCGCCATGATGCGTAGGTCCATCTTCACCCACAAGTCCCGCCCTGTCCAGACAAAAAACTACAGGCAGTTTTTGAATAGCTACATCGTGCACTACCTGGTCGAATGCACGCTGCATAAAAGTGGAATAAATATTACAAAATACCCTTAGTCCCTGCGTGGCCATACCGGCACTTAATGTCACAGCATGCTGCTCGCAAATGCCTACATCGAATGCACGGGCCGGCATTTTCTCCATCATGTATTTTAATGAAGATCCGCTGGGCATGGCAGGAGTAATGCCAAATATTTTTTCATTTTGTTCTGCCAATTCTATTATCGTATGCCCGAATACATCCTGGTATTTCGGAGGTTGTGGAAGGTCATAAGTTTTCTTATAGATCTCTCCTGTTATTTTATCAAACAACCCCGGTGCATGCCATTTGGTTTGATCTTTTTCTGCAAGCGAATAACCCTTGCCTTTTACGGTTACAACATGTAAAATCTTAGGTCCGGGAATATTTTTCAGATCCGAAAGTGTATCTACAAGCTTCGTAATATTATGTCCATCAATGGGCCCGAAATAACGAAGGTTCAATGCCTCAAATAAATTACTACTTTTTGAAACCATTCCTTTTATACCGGCTTCTAATTTTGATGCCATGTCTCTCGTAAATCTTTTTCCAACCGGAAGTTTACCGAGCAAATTCCATACATCATCTCTGATCTTATTGTAAGTAGGAGAAGTGGAAATATCAGTCAGGTATTCTTTCAGAGCACCCACATTGGGATCTATGCTCATGCAATTGTCATTGAGTATAATTAATACATCGGCGTCTGCAACCCCTGCATGATTAAGAGCTTCAAATGATAAACCCGCTGTCATAGCGCCATCGCCTATTATGGCCACGGCTTTACGATCTTTTTCTCCTTTATAATGCGCAGCCATAGCCATTCCCAATGCTGCTGAAATGGAAGTAGAAGAATGACCTACTCCAAATGTATCATATTCACTTTCGCTGCGTTTTGGAAAACCACTTAGCCCTTTGTATTTACGGTTAGAGATAAATGATTCTCTTCGGCCGGTGAGTATTTTATGTCCGTAAGCCTGGTGGCCTACATCCCACACCAATTGATCGTAAGGAGTATTATACACGTAATGCAGCGCCACACTCAATTCTACCACACCGAGGCTTGCACCGAAGTGCCCACCATGTACTGATACTACATCTACAATATATTGGCGTAATTCATCACAAACCCGGTGCAATTGCTCTTTTGACAATTTCTTTAAGTCGTGGGGAGAATCAATAGAACTTAATAAGGCCGCAGGAGCAATTTGCATGAACACATTTTGAAAGTACAAAATAAGCGAATCTTTAGCTTCAAAAAAGAAAGCTGTCTATCTTAACAAATCGGGAGCAAATTGGTTGTTAGCATCCAATATCACTTCTTTTTATAAATGAGGCGGAAATAACGGTATCTTAAGAGCAATGGTATTGTGAGACATCCATTTGTAAACCGGATTTTCCACTGATACTTTTATTGAGTTCTATTACGTTTGAATTGATAGCTTTGAGATTAATGAACCAAATAAAGCTTTCCCGGTATTGGCTCTTCCAGGTAGCAGGGTGGGGTAGCTTCGCATTGATCAATATTTTTTTTGCGAAATCATTCGAAAAACTTGAAGATGCTCACGAGGTGCAGGTCTTCTTTGGCCGACTTGGAATTTTTGTTGTCTTGGGTTTGCTTTCTACGCATCTTATGCGGTTTGCTATAATCAGGCTCAACATTTTACAAAAAAGTTTTGACAGGCAAATTCTTCAATTTCTAATTACAACTTTTTTCTTTTCCATTTTCGCTTCTTTCTTTGATATGAAGCTGCTTTCCTATTTCGGATGGCTCAACAGAAGTGAAAAAGAATTTCTTGATAAAAATTTCCTGCTTCTTATACTTAGTGGTGCATTTTATTTTTTCGTTTATTTTTTTATATGGAATCTTATTTATTTTATGTATCACTATGTTACCAAAAGCCAGAAGCAACAACTTGATACATTGCAGTTGGAATCACTGGTGAAGGAACTGGAATTGAAAACGATCAAAGCCCATATCAATCCTCATTTCATCTTCAATGCTATGAACAGCATTCGTGCACTCATTGATGAAAATCCCGACAGGGCAAGAACAGCTATTACTGAACTAAGCAATATTTTACGCAGCAGCCTCAAAGCCGAAAAAAGAGAAACAGTAAGTTTTGAAGATGAATTAAAAATTGTAAAAGATTACCTCGCTTTGGAGAATATGCGTTTCGAAGACAGGCTGAAGGTAGAGTATGAAGTGGAAAGCAGAACACTGGATGAACAGGTGCCTCCAATGATGTTGCAAACGCTGGTGGAAAATGCGATCAAGCACGGCATCAGCGAACACAAGAATGGAGGAATCATCAAAATCATTTCTGATTACAAGGGTCACCATCATTTTATGGCTGTGCAGAATACAGGCATCTTAAATGGTTATAAAAAGAATGGTGCCGGCTTTGGACTTGCAAGTACACAAGACCGTCTTCAATTATTGTATGGTGAAAAAGCAAGCTTTGATATAAAACAATTAGAACCTTCATTGGTGGAAGCTACCATCATGATACCGTCAAATACAAATTAAAATGATTTCAGAAAAAATGAAAGCGATCATAATAGATGATGAACGATTAGCCCGTACAGAATTGCGGAAGCTGCTACAGGAATGCCCGGAAATAGAGATCGTAGATGAAGCTGCTAATGCAGATGAAGGACTTTCAAAAATCGAAAGCCTGAATCCTGATTTGATTTTTTTAGATATACAAATGCCTGAGAAAACTGGTTTCGATTTGCTGGCTGAATTAGACACAGTACCGCAGGTAATTTTTACTACTGCTTATGATGAATATGCATTGAAAGCTTTTGAAGTAAATGCATTGGATTATCTTTTAAAACCAATAGACCCGAAGAGACTTGCTGATGCCATTCAAAAACTCACAGGGAATGAGAACAGGCCGCGTACACAGCATGCGGGCATAAACAACCATTCCATTTTGACGGAGCAAGATCAGGTTTTTGTGAAAGATGGTGATCGTTGCTGGTTTGTAAAACTTGCTGAAGTGCGCTTATTTGAAAGCGTTGGTAATTATGCAAAAGTTTTTTTCGGCCCAAATAAACCTCTCATTTTAAAATCATTGAACGCACTGGAAGAGCGACTTGATGAGAAAATGTTTTTTCGTGCCAACCGTAAGCATATTGTAAACCTGCGTATGATAGATAAAATAGAACCTTATTTCAATGGCGGTTTGCTGATTGACCTCAAGGGTGGAGAAAAGATTGAAGTCAGCCGAAGGCAAACAGTGAAGTTTAAGGAAATGATGAGTTTATGAAAATCTTTATCTCATTTTTATTTTTATTATTTGCAACTTTCTCTCAAGCCATTGCGCTCATTACGGTACCCATTGTTTCGGGAAACTTTACACCAAAAAAGATAAGATTCAATTCTTAAAAATCATTTATCGATGAACTATTTATCAAAACTCCTGACTGTATTAATTCTTTTTTCAGGTTTAAGTTTTTCCTGTTGTGCACAAAAACAGGGAATTAACATTGATCGAAAAGAAATACTGCGCATTGAAAATACTTTGGCTGGCGATGCCATGAAAGGGCGCAAAACAGGCACACCTGAAATAGACAGTGCGGCACGATTCATTGCAATGGAATTTTCGAAAGCAGGTTTGCAACCAGATAATGCCTCATTCCTACAGGAGTTTATAATTGTACGTCCCAAATTCCTGGGCGTAAAAGCTGAGATGGATGATCAGGAAATAGATCCTGGAAATGTGATTGTAGTTACCTCGAATCCTGATCTGAAAGTAAATGAAAAGGCAGGGTATAAAATGCATTATATTAATCCGGCCAATACACCCGATGCTGCGCAAATGCTGCGTATGGCAAGAGCATTTATTACCGGCAGGGAAAATGCAGTGGTGTTTGTAGATACAAGTTTTGCAAAAAATTTTTCAAGACTTACGAATCTTAAAAGACAGCTTTTCAAAAGGGCCCAAAATGTTGTATTTGTATTAGGTAATTATCAGCCGAAGGAATTTACAATCAAAGCAGAACATGCTTTCGATGAAATGAAATTGAAGAATGTAGTTGGTATTTTACCGGGGAAAACAAAAGGAAATGAATATGTAATCTTCTCCGGTCATTACGATCATATAGGTATTGGCAAACCAGAAAATGGGGATAGTATTTACAATGGGGCCAACGATGATGCTGCCGGTATTACTGCGGTTATTATGCTCGCCAAATATTTCAAAGCACAGAATAATAATGAACGCACCCTTGTATTTGCAGCTTTCACCGCAGAAGAAACGGGTGGTTTTGGCTCACAATACTTTTCACAGCTAATGAAAAGTGATGAAATAGTTGCTATGTTCAATATAGAAATGATCGGCACTGAATCTAAATGGGGTAAGAATTCGGCCTACATCACAGGGTATAATAAATCAGACATGGGCACAATTATGCAGGTGTCATTACAAGGAACACCTTTCACTTTCCATCCTGATCCCTATCCCGATCAGCAATTATTTTACAGATCAGACAATGCAACTCTTGCAAGGCTCGGCGTACCTGCACATACTATCTCTACATCCAAAATGGATTCGGAACCAAACTACCACAAACCCAGTGATGAAGTGAAAACACTTGACATAGAGAATATGGCTGCAATCATAAAAGCCATTGCATTAAGTGCAACATCAATAATCAATGGAAAGGCTACTCCTGCAAGGGTAAAGGTGGAAAACTTAAGATAGACTCTTAATGCTACCCTTAATTTATAACATACCCTTATTTAAACCTGATCATTTCGCGAGTATTTAATTTATCATTGATCAGAATGGTGTGTATCAGCATACAGAAAGTGCCAAACAAAGGAGTTTTATTTTCATACATAGATGTTCATAAAACAATTTTTTTGACTGAGGATTCATGCACTGCGGCTGCAATTTCTTTTATGAGATGGGGTTCTTTTTCAAATGCATTTCCCACAACGATAACATCTGCACCTGCTTTGCAATTGAGATAAGCTTTTTCAGCATCCCTGATACCTCCGCCTATTATCAGTGGCACTTCTATATTTTTGGAAACAGTCCTGATCATTACTTCGCTGATCGGGTTTTTTGCTCCGCTACCTGCATCCATGTATATAAGTTTGCTGCCCAGCATTTCTCCGGCCATCGCGGTACAAAGTGCTATGTCTTCTTTGTCAGCCGGGATGGGGGCTGCATTGCTGATATAAGACACTGTAGTAGGGGCGCCCCCATCTATTACCATGTAGCCTGTAGAAATAATTTCCAGCCCGCTTTTCTTTACGAAAGGAGCTGATATTACATGTTGTCCGATCAAGAGTTCTGCATTACGACCCGATATCAACGATAAATAAAGCAATGCATCTGCATGTATGCTTACCTGCGACGGGCTGCCGGGAAAAATGAGCACAGGAATGGAACAGGATTTTTTGATCTGCACAATACAGGCGTCAAGATTATTCGATACGACAAGGCTGCCACCTACAAAAAAATAATCAACGTTTGCCTCAACTCCGGCAACAATAATCTCTGCGAGAGAATGAGTAGTTACCTTATCGGGATCTACCAATATTGTAAAAGCCTTTTTGCCCCCTTTCTTTTTTTCCTGCAATAACTGGTAAACGTTCAACTTCATCCACGGATATTATATTACAAAAATGCAAAAACTTTTGCGAATAGGTTTAAATGAACTTTAATGTTACCGGAGATAAATAGTATACGCAAAATGAGTAATTCTAAATAGTACTAATATCTATAAAGAAATTTTCAATCCATTGAAATAATTTTCGTTGAAAAAAATATTTTTAGAGGAATTTTTCTCTTAATCAATGCAGGCCTGATCTCCGATTTTTACTTTCTTCTTTATCCACAGGTGTGCATATCTATCACTTCCATTTCTGCTTATCTAAAAATATTTTCGTCGTCTGCCTTAGAATTTTTTTAATCAACTATACTGCATTTGCAAATGAATAAAACAGAAGACATGTCCAATGAAGAAAGAAAAACCAAAGGATTAAAATTTCCCCGTAAGTATACAAAAGATGATATTCCCGTTTTTGATCAATTCGAATATGATTACCGCACTTCTGTGATTCGCAATCCCAGCGGTGAAGTAGTATTCGAAATGACGAACGTAGAAGTACCCAAAGGATGGAGCCAGATAGCTACTGACATACTTGCACAAAAATATTTTCGCAAAGCCGGTGTACCCCAAGCTGACGGCTCTCTTGGAAGAGAAACTTCAGTAAAACAGGTAGCACACCGAATGGCTAATTGCTGGAAAGTATGGGGTGAACGTTATGGTTATTTTACAACTGAAAAAGATGCAGAAGTTTTTTATGAAGAACTCGTGTATAGCATTTTAAACCAGATGTGCGTGCCGAATTCGCCGCAATGGTTCAATACAGGATTGCACGAAAGCTATGGCATCAAAGGGAAACCACAGGGTCACTATTACGTGGACCAGGCAGATGGCGAACTCAAAAAATCCACATCGGCTTATGAGCGTCCACAACCTCATGCCTGTTTTATTTTGAGTGTAAATGATGACCTGGTAAATGAAGGGGGCATTATGGATCTCTGGGTTCGCGAAGCAAGAATTTTCAAATACGGATCCGGCGTAGGTACCAATTTTTCAAACCTTCGTGGTGAAGGTGAAAAGCTTAGTGGCGGAGGCACATCGAGTGGATTGATGTCGTTTTTAAAAATAGGTGATCGTGCAGCCGGAGCTATCAAAAGTGGTGGCACCACAAGGCGTGCTGCTAAAATGGTTTGTCTGGATCTGGATCACCCGGAGATACAAGGGTTTATCAACTGGAAAGTAGAAGAAGAGAAAAAAGTAGGTGCACTCATTTCTGCAGGTTATGCAAGCGATTACGAAGGGGAAGCATACAAAACAGTAAGCGGACAGAACTCCAATAACTCATTACGTATTCCAAATTCGTTTTTTGAAAAATTAGAAAAAGGCGAAGACTGGGAACTGACCGCACGTACAGATGGACGTGTCATGAAAAAAGTACCTTCCAAAGAATTGTGGAACCAGATAGCTTATGCAGCATGGCGTTGTGCCGATCCGGGTACGCAGTATAATACTACCATCAATGAATGGCATACCTGCCCGGAAGGTGGTGATATCAGGGCTTCTAATCCCTGCTCAGAATATATGTTTCTGGATAATACGGCATGCAACCTGGCGAGTGCCAACCTCATGAAGTTTTATAATAATGATGATAATACTTTCGATGTGGAAGGTTTTGAATACGTATGCCGTTTATGGACTACTGTGTTGGAGATATCAGTGTTGATGGCACAATTTCCTTCTCAGGAAGTAGCACAGCTCAGTTATGAATACCGTACACTTGGTTTGGGCTATGCCAATTTAGGAACTATGCTGATGGTGAGCGGTATTGCTTATGACAGTGAAGAAGCCCGGGCTATAGCAGGAGCACTTACAGCAATCATGACCGGCATTTCTTATAAAACATCTGCAGAGCTGGCTGAATCTATGGGTGCATTTCCAAGATACGGGCAGAATAAGGAGCACATGCTCCGTGTGATGCGTAACCACAGACTGGCAGCTTATGATGCAGATGAATACGAAGGGCTAAGCGTAAAACCACAGGGATTGAAATCACAGTTCTGTCCTGACTATTTATTGAAGGCAGCATGCAAGGCATGGGATGATGCAGTAGAGGGGGGTGAAAAATTTGGTTATCGAAATGCACAGGCAACAGTAATAGCTCCTACAGGCACTATTGGGTTGGTAATGGATTGTGATACTACAGGTGTAGAGCCCGACTTTGCGTTGGTAAAGTTTAAAAAATTATCAGGAGGAGGATATTTTAAAATAATTAATCAGTCGGTGCCGGTAGCCCTTACCAATCTGGGATACAGTGAAAAAGAGCGGGATGCCATCATCCGGTATGCTGTAGGAAGGGGATCATTTGCAGGGGCGCCGCACATCAATCATCAAAGCTTGAGTGAAAAAGGTTTCATTGCAGAAGAGATAGAGAAATTAGATAAAGCTGTTAAATCCGCCTTTGAAGTAGGTTTTGTTTTTAATGTATATGCACTGGGTGAAGAATGCCTGAAACGGTTAGGATATACACCTGAACAATATTTCAATTTTGAATGGAGCCTGCTTGAAGCTTTGGGATTTTCGGTTGAAGAGATTGCATCTGCCAATGATTATGTATGCGGCACAATGACTGTGGAGGGTGCTCCGTTTTTAAAAGATGAACACTTATCGGTATTTGATTGCGCCAACAAATGTGGGTTAAAAGGTGAGCGGTACATACATGCCCATGGCCACATCCGAATGATGGCAGCAGCACAGCCATTCATTAGTGGAGCTATATCAAAAACTATTAACCTTCCGCATGAAGCCGTGATTGAAGAGATAGCTGATTCTTATTTATTAAGCTGGCAGCTTGGATTGAAAGCCTGTGCTTTATATCGCGATGGATCGAAAATGTCGCAACCATTGAGTAACAAAAGCGATAAGAAAAAGAAAAAAGATGACAGTGTGCAGATGACTGATGATAGTAAAGAAGCTTCTGTCAACAGTCATCCATCATCTGACATCAACTCTGCTATTGTGGATATGGGAAAACTGACAGTAGAAGAATTACTCCAGGAAGTACAAAAGCGGGTTCAGAATTCACCTGATACGCAATTGAAACGTGAGCTGGCCCGTATAGTAGAACGCAGAACACTACCTGCTAAGCGCAGAGGATATACACATAAAGCAAAGATCAACAACCAGGCAGTTTTCCTGCGTACAGGTGAATATGCAGACGGTACGGTAGGTGAGATATTTATTGATATGGCAAAAGAAGGCGCCACCATGCGGAGTATGCTGAACTGTTTTGCAATTTCTATTTCCATTGGCTTGCAATATGGAGTGCCTTTGGAAGAGTTTGTAGAGAAATTTGTCTTTACCCGCTTCGATCCTGCAGGCTTTGTAGATCATCCAAACATCAAGTCCACAACATCTATTGTTGATTTTATATTCCGTGTGTTGGGTTATGAATACCTGAACAGAACTGACCTCGTGCATGTATTGGATAAACCTGAAGTGATGAATACCGGGACGGAAGAATGGGACGAACCGGTAAAACAGCCTGAGTTATCCTCTGTACGTATTATCGCTTCTACCCCCCAAAGTGTGAAGGCACAAAAGCAGACTTTGAAAGGCGATGCCAATTTCGATGCTGTGAATGCAGCAGCCCGTAGTATGCAAAGCGATGCACCGGCTTGTAACAATTGTGGGCACATCACAATGCGAAGCGGTACTTGTTATAAATGTTTGAATTGCGGTACGAGTATGGGTTGTAGTTAAAAATAAGCTAGTTGATCGAACACCGAAAAAAACATAATGCCAATAAATTAAGCCACTCATTGAGTGGCTTAATAGTTCTTTATGAAAGGGGGAAGGCCTTTAATCAACCAAATTATTTTTCACAGCGAAGAAAACCAACCCTGCTGTGTTCTTTGTTCCAAACCTTTCCATCAGCCTGTCTTTTATGGCCTCTACAGTACGTGGACTCACATCCATTTTCTGTGCAATTTCCTGTGCAGTAAATTCCATACAGATGAATTTGAGCACATCTTTTTCCCGCTCATTGAGGGTGATCTCACTGTTAAGCGATGGCACCACTTTTTGCCGTGCATGCGATCTTTTCAGTAATATCCGGTTCACAAAATTATTGAGATAATAACCCTTTTCATGTACATCAATGATGGCTTTGCGGATCTCTTGTGGTTCCGCAGTTTTTAATAAATAACCATGAGCGCCGTTTTCCATCAGGTGGAATACAAAGCGCTCATCCTCATACATGCTCAACACAAGTACATGGATATGCGGAAATTGTTTGCTAAGTATTTTGGTGGTTTCTATTCCGTCTTTACCGGGCATACGCAGATCCATCAAAATTACATGGGGTTCGGAGAGAACAATACCTGTGAGCAGCTCATCACCGTTATCAGCTTCCTGTACAAACTTAATGTTTGTAAATGGCCGAAGGGATAAGATCACTCCTTTGCGAAATATTTTGTGGTCGTCGGCAATAGCCACTTTTATTACATCCATACCTGCTTATCAGTGAAACTTGTAAAAAATGCTAATTTAGTTATTGTACGGATCATCTTGGGGTATTTCCAATGTCACTTTATAATAAGTTTGCGATCCATCTTTTTCAAAAAAGATTTTTCCCTTTGCCACACGAAGCCTGCTGCTTATATTTTTTAATCCCAAACCTATATTGCTTTTATTGAGCTTATCAAAATCTGCCTGTACAATGCCCCTTCCATCGTGGTGTATGCGGAGCATGCACTTACTATCCTGCATATTTTGAGTGATGTGGATAAAACTTGCATTGCTATGTTTCAGGATATTGTTGATCAGTTCCTGTATCATCCGGTACACCAGTAATTCTTTTTCGGGTTTCAGCCTTTCTTTATACTCATGAAACCGGCTGCTTGCATTGATCACACCCGATCCGCTGATCTTTTGCATAATATCTGTAATAGCAGATTCCAACCCGAAATTCTTAAGCGTAGGAGGCATAAGGCTGTGGCTGATATTGCGTATCAGTTGTATGGTATCATCGAGTATCTGGCGTGCCTGAAAGATAGACTGAAGTTGTGTGTTTTTGTCCTGGTTCACCAGGTTTTCATTGAGGTAAAGGCGGGCAGTTGCGAGCAGGGGACCCGCATCGTCGTGGAGGTCGGCGGCTATACGCTGGCGTTCTTCTTCCTGCATGCGTACCGATGCATTGATAAGTACCGATTGCTGTTCCTGTTCGAGGTGTTGCAGCCTGAGCTGGTAGCGAAGCACTTTTCGCTGGTGCATAATGATAAAGATGACCAGGCTGATGATGAGCACCAGCATACCGAGTGTACCAATGAACATAGCGGTGGACACACCGGGAGAGGTTGAAGAGGCTTGTAGTAGAAACATAGAGTCTTTTCAGCGATTAGTTTAAATAGGGCTGTAAGTTCTCAGGGGCTGGATTTTTTTTTTGTTTTACATAGATGAGGATTCCGATAGCAAAGAGGATATTTTTAAGGGTATAGAATACATTGGTCAAAAACCAGAATTGGTGCAAGGTTTTCCTATCCACAAGGTTTGCAAATATGTAAATAAAAAAAGAACCTGCGAGGTAGATCATCATTCCCGTAATGATCCAGAATTGGTATTTATTATAGATAAATTGATTTTCTACCTTACTCATTTGTTCATATAGGTAATAAAATGAAAAAATCAAAATAAGTATGGTTTCTATTCCCACGGGGATAGAGTCAATACTTCGTGGTTTTGCATATGTGGCATAAACAATTATAAAAATAGAAAAAAGGATTTGGGTTACAACAATAACTCGTTTCATAGAGGTATTGATGATAGACATCATAATAAAAGTAGAAAAAAGGAAAAATTCAGAAAGAGTAAAAAAGGAGTAAAGTAGAAGAGGGTTATTGAAGGAAGCAAACTCAAGCACTGAATTGACTACTATATTAACAACACAATACAGAAGTATGATTGTTAAGTTCTTATTTGCTCTTATGTACTTGAAGAAAAAGAAATATAGGCAAATAAATAAAAAATCAGCAAAAAGTATTAAATAGAAAAAAAAATCTTCTATAGTTCGGGTCATTTGCCCAAATATAGAAAACCTTTACAACAAATTATAATGTACTCTTAATTCTAATCCCACCAGATTAAATCATTGAGGTAATCATCCATTGGTCTGCCCCGTTTAACTTTATTCATTTATTTAGTTTTAATATTGAACCTCAAAAGTTGTAATAAGTACATCCATTGAGAATAGGTTATACAGTTAAAAAAGGCTAGTAAATTCTGAAATTCAATGTGGTAGTGCATTATAACCGAATACTACGATTAATTCTTAAAGCAAATTACGTAGTTTTACGTTTTAGAAATAGTAATATTACATGGTATATTTACTTAGTATGTCTACGAGGGATAGTCTAAGACTAACTAAGCAAGAATTTTTGGCTGGTAGAAAACATAATAATAAGGAAGTGCTTTGAATTAATAACGCGGCAATTATAGGTCTTTAGATTCAGGAAGTAAAAGGAGAAACCTATTAACCACCATTAATCCTTTCATTTTCAGCTTATAAGAACAATTTGAGATATTTGAATTAACTTTGATTCAGACGCATTATGTAAATTTTAATTCATTATTCCCCCTAATGTCTGAACAAATCATAAAGGTTGCTATCGCCGACGACCATAAAATATTTAGGGATGGAATAAAAATGGCCCTCAGAGACCGTGAATTTCTAAGAATTCTTTGGGAAGCAGAAGACGGTAAAGACCTGATGCACAAGCTCCGTATAAAACAACCTGACATATTATTGATGGATTTACGCATGCCGGAACTTGATGGCATCAATGCAATCAGCCTTATCAGAAAAGAGTATGAAGAGGTAAAGATCATTATCCTCACGATGTACGATGAGCAGGAGATGATCACCAAAATGATGGAAATGGGCGCCAATGCCTACCTCACAAAGACAACTGATCCCGATGAGATTTACCAGGCCATCCTTAGCTGCATGAACGATGATTTTTACTTTAACGACCTGGTGAATAAAGCCGTACTGCTGAAGCTGCAACACAAAAAAACCGTCCGGCAATTTTATCCTAACCCGGTAAAGTTTTCAGAAAAGGAATTAAACATTCTCAAGTGCATTGCAAAAGACCAAACCACAGAAGAGATTTCCAAAGAAGTTTTCCTAAGCCCCCGCACGATAGAAACGATAAGGCAAAAAATGAAAGAAAAGGTAGGCGCAAAGACAATTGCCGGACTCATGATGTATGCCATGCGCAACAGGCTGCTTGAATAAGAATTTTGCATGAACGACAGCCCCCAAAATATAAATTCTATTTTTTTTAAAGGTATTTACAAGGATGTTTGGAGAAAATTAATTCCACCAGGACTTAATGAAGCAGAAACAGATTTTATCGCAGAAATGGGCAATCTTCAGCAAGGCCATCATGTGCTCGACCTTATGTGCGGATATGGCCGGCATGCCATAGAGCTCGCCAGGCGCGGATACGAAGTGACAGCTATTGACACTGAAGACGAGTACATACAGGAAATAAAAACTACTGCATCAAATGATGATCTCCCGGTGCAGGCCATCAATAGGGATATAACGGTTATTGAATTTTCAAGCCTCTTTGATGCCGCCATTTGTATGGGCAACAGTTTCGCTTTCTTAGATGAAAACGAAGCTGCCGGTGTATTAAAAAAAATAACCACGCATTTAAAAACAGGAGGTGTTTTTATCATTAATACATGGATGCTCGGTGAGATTGCAATTAAATATTTTCAGGAGCGGGACTGGTTCTACGCCGGTGATTATAAGTACCTTGTAGAAAACAAATTTCTTTTAAACCCCACCAGAATAGAATCTGAGCACAACATCATTTCGGCAAGCGGTGATATAGAAAATCTCAAAGGAATAGATTACATCTTTACTATTTCTGAACTGCAAAAGATATTGGAACAAGCAGGATTGAAGCTAAATGGGATTTATGCCACTCCCAGAAAAAGAAAATTCCAACTTGGAGATACAAGAGCCTACCTGGTTGCGGAAAAATTATAATCAACAAAAAAACTATTTCGGAAAAATTTCAAAACTTTTGAGATGTTATAGTTTGTGGATTTTACAGATTTATATCGCGTAGATATACTCATCCTTATAGTTCAGCTTTTGATTAACATTGCATAACTCCAATTCTTAACATGAATAATCCTGACCCTCCAATTAAAGTCGCTATTGCCGACGATCATCACCTTTTTCGGGCAGGTGTACGTGCTTCTCTATCGGGCCGAAAGGATATACAAATGGTGGGTGAAGCCGAGAATGGTATGCAACTCCTGAATTTATTAAAACACATGCGTCCGGATGTGATTTTGCTCGATATACAAATGCCCATTATGGATGGTTATGCCACGCTTCCCGAAATAAAAAAATTATATCCTCATATAAAAGTTATCATGCTTTCTATGATAAATGATGCTTCTATGATCACACGTATGATGGAGATCGGTGCCAACTCATACCTCACAAAAGAATCTGATGCTGAAACGATCTATGAAGCCATAAAAACCTGTCATGAAGAAGAGTTTTATTTCAATGATCTTACCAACAAAGCTTTGCTCAATGGATTGCGAAATAAAAAGCCTGTTGAATCCGATGCACATGAAGCAAACCTGACAGATAAGGAAAGAAAAATTTTAAAATTGATGTGTGAAGAAAAAAGCACCCGTGAAATTGCTGAGATGGTAGACATCAGCCCAAGAACAGTAGAAGCTATCCGTGATAAATTAAAAATGAAGATAGGTGCAAAATCAATGGCCGGGCTGGTAATGTATGCAATGAAAACAGGCATTATAGTACAAGCTTAGTGATTCTATATTTTCTAAATTTTGTGCCATGAAAAAAATCATGGCATTTTTTTTATGTTCGCCTCATGAGTTTTATTTGTTTCAATGGTAAATTGGTAAGTGCAGCCACACCTGTCATCAATAGCGATAATCGTTCATTCAAATTTGGTGATGGTGTTTTCGAAACCATGAAAATGATCAGGGGTCAGACAATACTGAAAGCCTATCATTTTGAACGACTTTTTGCTGGTTTGAAACTATTGAAAATGGATACAGGCCCACTTTCCGTTGAGCTATTGACTCAAAAAACTATTGAATTAGCTGGGGTAAATAATCTTGAAAATTCTGTAAGAATACGACTTGCTCTATACAGAAATAGTGATAACCATGCTGAATATATTATTGAAACAAGCAGCTTAGGGAATGACGTGAATGAATGGAATGAAAAAGGATGGACTATTGATATTTATGCGGATGCACGTAAAAGCTGCGATGCATTTTCCAATATAAAAAGCGCTAACCATTTGGCTTATGTGATGGCAGATATATACCGGAGAGAAAAAGGTCTTGATGAAGCCGTGGTACTGAATGAAAAAAATAATATATGCGATGGTTCCAGGTCAAATTTATTTTTGATTTTGGGAAACGAAATTTATACTCCGCCCTTAGAGCAGGGTTGCATTAATGGTGTTGTGCGTCGCTATCTTGTTGAGCAACTCAGATTTTCAAATTTCATAGTGAAGGAAATTCCGCTAGGTGAAGAATTGCTGGCTGCAGCAGACGAAGCTTTTGTAACCAATGCTGTTATTGGCTTACGGTGGGTAAAAAAATTCCGGGAAAAAACTTATCATCACCTGGTAACACAAAGAATTTACCACGACTTTATCGCACCGCTTTTTAATTAATCGTTTCCTCCTGTGAAACGTGGGTTTACGAAATTATTGACCTTTGAGCCAAACCGGTAACTCAACCCAAAGCTTGTGTAAAAGTTATAGCCTGAAGCAAGTTGCCGGCGTCGGGTAAGTATTTCCTGCTCAGTGGCTTCACCTTTCGGCAATGAAAGCTGATCCCGTACAATACCACCAAAAGCATACATATAAAATGAAAGACCACCTGCTATTCTCACATCCACTTGTGCATTGAGCCCAATATTAAAATATTGCCAGTTGTGCAGATAATTATGATAACTAAAACCAACAGATGTAGTGCCCCATTTTTGATTGTAAGAAAGGTTACTTGATAATCCATGTCCAAAAAGTGTTTCCTGCTTTTTATCGAAAAGCGTTGTGTCTATATATTCATTGCGCCGGACATCTACACCATATCTTACAGTGAAAAATCTGTTGTTGACTTCTGAATAAGGGAAAAAATTATATTCCACTGCGGGTTTGAATAATGCAGTAAACTTATCATTTGAAAATGTACTCTTAGATAAGCCAAGGTCATAACCATAAGACCAATGGATATTTATGCTCTTCACCAGTTGATGATAAAATCTGTAAAAATCATTATCGGTTTCTATTTTGGTAGTACCGGTAGGAGTGTCGAATTCATAAGTAGATTTGTTTTTGCCTGCCCTTACCGAAAAGCTGATTTTTAATTCATCTGTTGTTCTGTTTGCTGAAAGGTTGCCGTTGAAGTTGGTGGTATTGTAAACTGCGTCACCATTGATATTGCCATTGATACCCACTCTATACACCCAGTAGTTCCAGCGATCTTCAGAAGCTCCACCTGACTTTATTTCTTGTTTTGTTTGCTCTTTAGGTTTATAACCAATTGTTATTTCTCCCGCTTGCGCTGACTTATTAATGTAAGGCAAAATGCCTAATTTAATATAATGTGAAAGCATGCTGCGCTCTTCGAATTCAGTAGCATCGGCTGATGTAACAAACCGCAGCGTATCTGTTTTCCCTTTGTACATTTTTTGTCCGTAAAATATCAACTGGTATTGATCACCACCGCCACCGTTTTCTACTGTGGTAATCAGTGCATGCACATCTGCTGCCTGGTTGTCAAGCACAAAATCCACAAAAAGGATTTCAGTTTTCAAAAAATTCATGTCGCAATAGCTGTTGCTGCAATCCACAAAAAGCTTGAGCTTTTCAGCATTCTTTTCCTGTGAAAAACATAGTGACGAGACAAAAAAATTCAGGTAAATAAAAATGTATTTCATGCTACTTGCATTCTTGAAGATGATGGACAACAAATATCGCAGAAAAGATGCTCAGAACTTTAAAGTTTCCATGAACACTGATTTTAATTTATTTATAGCAAGCATACCTGCTTTGCCCAAATCTAGCGAGTATTTATTTACATATAATTCAATGTGTTGCCTCATTACATCTTCTTCCATTGCCTGTGCATTAGTATGTACGTAATCAGGTATCAAGGGATAATTTGCAAATGCATATTCAAGACTTTTTTTAATCAAATCTGTTATTTGTAGCCCGATGTTATTATCAAAAGTATTTTTCATAGCTATGCATCCCAGCGGTATTGGCATTCCGGTTTTTCCTTCCCAATGGGCGCCCAGGTCCAGTATTTTTAAAAGCCCCTTTTTTTGGTAAGTAAAACGGTTTTCATGGATTATAACACCCAATTCTACTTCGCCATTCAAAACAAGGCCCTCGATAGAAGAAAACAAAACAGGTCGTTTGTTTTTTAAAAAAGGTAATGCAAAATCTAATAATAAATTAGCTGTGGTATTGATACCCGGGATAGCCACGCTGCAATGTTCCATATCTGGCACTGCTACCATACTTTTTGCAATCAGTAGTGGCCCAACGCCTTTTCCCAAAGCGGCGCCCGCGGAGAGTAAGTTGTATTTATTTTTATTTTGAAATAAAGCTGGAAAACTTAGTTTCGTGATGTCGAGTTTTCCATCTTGTGCCCATTCATTTAATGTTTGTACATCTTCTAAAACCACGTCGAATTCAAAATCACCAGTATCTATTTTACGATGCACCAATGCATCAAATATGAATGTATCATTGGGACAAGGAGAAAAACCAAGTGTTAATTTCATGTTGTTAAAATTCTCTGCTTATTAAATGCTCACGATTTTTTGTCGTCCAAATGGAAATGTATCAAGACTTTGATGTATGGCATATTGTTTTTATACTTTGGCTAAAGCCTATTATTTAATTATCATATCCACGCCTAAAGGCATGGCAAATGCTGTTAATCACTATGACCAGGTCTTGTATAATAAACTTTGAAGATCCTTATTTAATCGGCTGACAGCTCCATCCAATCTCCATTCTTTTTTGTTTCGTTCACCGGCATAGTTTGATATAGTTCTCAGTTGTAAAAAAGGAATCTTTTCCATCAGTCCTACATAATGTAAAGCAGCCCCTTCCAGGCTTTCTATTTGTGCACCTAATTCACTTCCGTAATATTCGAGCTGTTTGTAATCGGTTGTTATCTGTTGCACCGTCACACCATTTACCACCGGAAAGTTTAATTCTTTAAGAGATGTGTTATCATTTACTAATTTGTTTTCTTTCCATGGCCATTCATTCTTTCCTGATAACCCCAGGTCTGCAAAAGATCTGAATATATCTTTTTCCCAAACACCTGCATCTCCAATGGTTTCACTACCAACAAGCACGGTTTTTTGTAAATCAATATTTTTATCTATACTACCCGCAATGCCTGCCTGTATTATCATTGAGTACTGCTGAGCGTTTATTTTTTTTGTTAGATGGTAGGTTGTTTCCATACTCCCTACACCTGTTATCAATATATGGACACGATCAGTCATTCTTTTGTTTTGCAAGTATTCGATTGTAGGTAGAATTTCAAATGACGTAGCTGCACATAGCAATATAGGCATGTACAAATGTAAAATGGATTTATTGTGTGCACCATTACCTTTGCCAAAATCATGGTGAAAAAATGGTGTACCTGACCCGTGTAGAGCATTTCAATGCAGCTCATAAGCTCTACAATCCCGAATGGACAACGGAAAAAAATGATGAAGTTTTTGGTAAATGTGCTAATGAAAACTGGCATGGGCACAACTATGAATTATACGTAACGGTAAAAGGCACACCAAGCGCGGAGACCGGTTTTGTGTTTGATGCAAAAAGGCTGAGCATTTTGATAAAAGAAAATGTATTAGAGAAAATTGACCATAAAAACTTAAATGTAGATGTAGATTTTATGGAGGGAAAATTTTGTTCTACAGAAAATCTGGCTATCGGTATATGGAATCAACTACAGCCTCTTCTGCCGGATTATATTAGTTTGCATTGTATTAAACTTTACGAGACTCCGCGTATTTATGTAGAGTATTTTGGTGATAATTTATAAGCTATGTCAAAAAGAGTTGCTGTTTTTCGCCGGGAACATTTTAATGCTGCGCATCGGTTATTTCAAAAAACCTGGAGCGAGGAAGAGAATAAAAACACTTTTGGCAAATGCAGCCTGCCTAATTATCACGGGCATAATTATGAATTGGAAATAAAGGTGATCGGCGAAGTGGATATCAATACGGGATTCGTAATGGACATGAAAAAACTTTCAGACATAGTGAAGGAAAATGTATTGGAAAAATTTGATCATAAAAATCTAAATCTTGATACGGACGAATTCAAAAATCTAAATCCAACAGCAGAAAATATTGCGATCGTTATTTATAATTTATTGCGACCCGGCATCAGGGAAGATCTTGAACTTTTTATCCGGCTATATGAGACGCCCAGAAACTACGTTGAATATCCTGTACAGTAAAATATTAGCACTAAAATTCAATTTCAAAAAGAATGGCTTACCACAAAAAAGAAGAATTTGACCAGGGAATTACTGACTCACTTATTGTAAATTATTCGAATATATTAAACCAGTTAGGAGAAGATCCGATACGCGAAGGACTTTTAAAAACTCCGGAGCGTATGGCAAAAGCAATGCAATTCATGACACAGGGTTACCAGCTCAATGCCCTTGACATCTTAAATAGCGCAAAGTTTAAAGAAGATGTGAGCGAAATGGTGATCGTAAAAGACATAGAACTGTATTCCATGTGCGAACATCACCTTCTGCCTTTTTTTGGAAAAGCTCATATAGCCTATGTACCCAACGGCTACATTACCGGACTCAGCAAACTGGCGAGGGTGGTAGATGTATATGCACGCCGCCTGCAGGTACAGGAGCGACTAACCACACAAGTACTTGCTGCCATCCGTGAAAGCTTAAATCCATTGGGAGTGGCTGTAGTGATAGAGGCCAAACATTTGTGTATGATGATGCGTGGTGTGGAAAAGCAAAACTCTGTAACCACTACTTCTGCATTTGATGGGGAGCTATTAAATAATCATGTAACCCGGAATGAATTTTTAAAACTCATATCTTCAAAACTGAGCTAACGAGGGTAATAAAACATTTGTTATTTCAATTAAATACTTAGCATGAAGCAGGCCTTTATATTTCCAGGTCAGGGTGCACAGTTTACAGGTATGGGGAAGCCACATTATGAAAACAATGCCTTTGCAAAAAAGCTATTTGAGCAGGCAAATGAGCATCTTGGATTTCGTATCTCTGATGTGATGTTTGAGGGCAGTGAAGAAGAATTAAAGCAAACGGACATTACCCAACCTGCTATTTTTCTTCATTCAGTAATTGCTTATAAAAGCATTGATGGTGCTAAACCCGACATGGTTGCCGGCCATTCGTTGGGTGAGTTTTCTGCATTAGTTGCCAATGGCTGTTTGCGTTTTGAAGATGGATTGCAATTGGTAAGTCTGCGTGCAAAAGCCATGCAAAAAGCATGTGCAATAACACCTTCTACGATGGCTGCTGTATTAGGTATTGCAGATGAAATAGTAAAATCTGTTTGTAAAGAAATTATGGATGGAGAAGGAGAGGTGGTAGTGCCCGCAAATTACAATTGTCCAGGCCAACTTGTAATTTCAGGAAGTATGCATGGAGTAGAAATGGCCTGCGAACGACTGAAAGCTGCAGGTGCAAAAAGAGCAATGATTTTACCCGTAGGTGGAGCTTTTCATTCTCCGCTTATGGAACCAGCAAAAAAAGAATTGCAGGAAGCTATCAAAGCCACCCATTTTAATACACCTGTTTGCGCTGTATATCAGAATGTAGCTGCAAAAGGTATCATTGATAAAGATGAGATCAGGCAAAACCTGATTGATCAATTGACAGGTGCTGTAAAATGGACACAATGTGTAGAAGCTATGATCAGTGATGGAGCTTCCGTTTTTACTGAAGTGGGCCCGGGTAAAGTGCTTCAGGGGTTGGTTTTAAAGATCAATAAAGAGATGACCGTGCAGGGGGTGAATTAAAATTATATTTCTCGCAGCGAACGGGGCAACGCCGCAAAGATTGAAAAGCAAAATAGCAGAGAGAATATACTTTATTTGTAGTTCTCCGTGTCTTAGTGTTCTCTGTGACTATTTATTAACCGGAACCTGAATAGCGCAATTAAACCACTCGCCATCAAACACCGCATCATATTTTTTATAGAAATTTATTGCAGGTTCATTCCACTCCAGCACCTGCCACTGGATGCCATTGAGCTTCCTGCGTTGAGCTTCACGTATCAGGCGATCTAATAATAATTTACCTATCCCTTTGCCCCGCATTTCTTCAGTTATGTACAGATCTTCAAGGTACATTCTTTGTCCTTTCCATGTGCTAAAGCGCAAATAATAAAGTGCAAAACCTTGTATTTTTCCTTCCACTTCTGCTACAAATGCCCACCACACAGGTTTAGGGCCAAAACCACTTTCTTCAAAATGTTCAATAGTCACCGTTACTTCATCAGGGGCACGTTCAAACAGGGCCAACTGATGAACCAGTTCGAGAATGATTTGACAGTCTTCTTTTTTTGCTCTTCGTATTTTAATCTGCATACTGTAAATTAAAGTTCAGGATAGTGCCTGTTCCAGATCATTGATGATATCATTTACATCTTCAATACCAACGTTCATCCTTATTAATCCGTCAGTGATACCATATTGTTCCCTTTGTTCTTTTGCTACACCATAATGCGTCATAGATGCAGGGTGAGAAAGAAGTGTATCGCAAGTGCCAAGCGATACTGTTCGCACACACATCTGTAATTTATTCATAAAGTCAATTCCACTTTGCAATCCGCCCTTCACTTCAAAACTCATCATAGCTCCCGGATGTTTCATTTGTTTTATAGCGGTGTGGTGATCACAATGAGAAATAAGACCTGCGTAGTTTACTTTTTCAATAGCATCATGTTTTTCGAGGTAACCGGCAACTACAGCAGCATTGCTGCAATGTCGTTCCATCCTCAGCTCCAGGGTCTTCATTCCATTGATCAATAAAAATGCATCAAAAGGCGATGCACTTCCACCCAACAAACGGTGTGTTTTTGTTATGATCGTATTCATCTTCTCTATATCTCTGCCTATGAGGCAACCACCAATAGCCGTACCGTGCCCATTCAAAAATTTTGTGGTTGAGTGGACAACGAAGTCAACATCATACTTAAATGGTTGTTGCAAATAGGGAGTAGCAAATGTATTGTCGCAGGCTACAATCAGGTTATGTCTTTTTGCAATCGCACTTAAGTCCTGTAGATCTATACATTGAATAGTAGGATTGGCAGGTGTTTCGAGATACATCATTTTGATCCCTTTGTCCCCTTTTATGAGGTCTTCCACTTTATCAATTTGCCGCAGATCTGCAATGACTGCGGTGATGCCTAAACCCGGTAATACTTTTTGTAGTAATTCTTCTGTACCTCCATATAGTGAATAGTGCGTAAGTATTTTACCTTCGGTTTTCAAGGTGCCAAGCATAAGAGTAGCAATAGCAGCCATACCTGAAGAATGCAGTATGCCTTTGAGATCAAGATTCAAATCAAAAGCTTCCAATGCGGCAATTTTTTCTTCTGCTTCACTTACTGTCGGGTTGCCCCATCTTGCATAGATATAGCCTTCTTCTTCTCCGCTAAAACGCCGCATACCTTGTTCCGCAGTATCATACACATAAGTGCTGCTGGCATACACAGGTACGAGGTGGGCATAATTCGGATCTTTTTTGTGACCTCCATGAACAGCTACGGAACTGAAACCATTCATGGAAAATTTTTTATCAGGCATCGTTTATTATTTATTAGTAATTATGTACAAAATGATCTGCAATTTAGGATGAAAGAATTACTGGTTAAATATGCTGCTTATAATGTATGGGCCAATGCACAGTTGCTGGAAACAATACTGCAATTACCAGTAGAAGATCAAAGCCGTGAAATAAAAAGCAGTTTTAAAAGTTTATACAAAACTGTTTTGCATCTGTGGGATGCAGAAGCTATGTGGTGGCAGCGCATGAAGTTGGAGGAGCGTATCATACGACCCAGCGAAAATTTTAGTGGAGGTATGAAAGAAGCAGGTGAAGGATTATTGCAGCAGAGTCGGCAATGGCAAACATGGATTGCACATACTCAGGAGCACAACTTGCATCATGAATTTATTTATCAGAACACTAAGAAAGAGCATTTTAAACAAGAGGTTTGCATTATACTCTTACACGTTTTTAATCATGGTTCATATCATCGGGGTCAATTAGTGAATATGCTCAGGCAACTGGGACAAGAAAATATTCCACAAACCGATTTTGTACACTGGAGCCGGAAGAAAAGTTAATTGGCCATATCACTGAGCGAGAAATTTTCTATTGATTCAATACGCCCATTTGATCAATGTAGCACCCCATGTAAAACCTCCACCAAATGCGGCAAGTACAATGGATTCACCTTTGTTTAAATCGTGCCGCCATTCCCATAAGCACAATGGTATTGTGGCTGCCGTTGTATTTCCGTATTTATGAATGTTTACCATTACCTTTTCCGGTGAGAGACCCATGCGTAACGCCGTAGCATCTATAATTCTTTTATTGGCCTGGTGTGGCACTAGCCATGCAATATCATCTCCTGTCAGGTTATTTCTTTCGAGTAATTCGGCAGTTACATCAGACATGTTTTTTACAGCAGCTTTGAAAACGGGTTGCCCATCCTGAAATACAAAATGTTCTTTAGCCGCCAATGTTTCGGCAGTTGATGGTTTTACCGAACCTCCTGCCTTCATGTGTAGAAATGCACTACCACTACCATCGCTGCGCAATATGGAATCCAGGATACCAAAACCATCAGTATTTGGTTCGAGCAACACGGCCCCGGCTCCATCACCAAACAATATACAGGTAGTGCGATCTGTATAATCTATAATAGAGCTCATTTTGTCAACACCAACAACAACAACTTTTTTATAACGCCGGCTTTCGATCAGAGATGCTCCTACAGTGACAGCATATAAAAATCCTGAACAGGCAGCTTCAAGATCAAAGCCCCAGGCATTTTTTGCTCCCAGTTTATGGCTTATAATGTTGGCTGTAGCAGGAAACACCAGGTCCGGTGTCACCGTTGCACAAATAATGCAATCAATTTCTTCAGGATGAATACCCCTTTTTTCGCATAGTTGTCTGATGGCCGGGACTGCCATATCAGAACTTCCTTTACCCTCCTCCTTTAAGATCCTTCGTTCAATAATACCTGTTCTTGAGCGGATCCATTCATCGTTGGTATCCACCATTTTTTCGAGTTCAGCATTAGTCAGTTTAGTTTCCGGAACATAGGCACCAATGGCAGTGATTGCAGCAGTTATTTTTGAAAGCATTGATACAATTAATATTTATTGTAAAGAGGATCGCAAATATACAACCCGCTACTGAAGTCGTTTTATTGAAAACAAGGCGATTCTTACCTAGTGTTACACATTTTATTTAGCTTATTTTCGCCAGCATGATTGCTTTTTTAAGAGGCATTTTTGTAAAGAAATCTCCAGCCTCTGTATTAGTAGATGTGAATGGATTAGGCTACGAAGTAAACATCAGCTTAAATACTTATTCTAAAATTCAGGAGCTCGAAGAAGGAACTCTCCTTACACATTTGCTGGTGCGTGAAGATGCCCATATACTTTTTGGATTTTTTGATGTCTCCGAAAAAGAGATGTTCACCCAATTACTTGGTGTATCGGGAGTGGGGGCATCTACTGCAAGAGTTATGCTTTCTTATATGAAACCTGAAGAGCTTAGCAGGGCTATTATACAGGGCAACGCCAAAGTGTTAGAGACTATCAAAGGCATCGGGCGTAAGACTGCGGAACGTATTGTTTTAGAATTGCGGGACAAGCTGGTGAAAAACCCTGTAGAAATGAATATTTCAGCTTTGAAAGGCAATACTTTACAAAGCGATTCGTTAAATGCATTGATTGCTTTAGGAATAAACCGCCAGGCAGCTGATGCCGCATTACAAACAGTATTGCAGCAACATCCTGAACTGGGCGTGGAGGCTGTAATAAAAAAAGCCTTACAAATCCTCTGATCAAAAAATATATTTTAGTTAACTAATTGTTGAGAAAACTGCCTTGGTTTTTAATAATCCTTATAGACTGCGTACCCTTGCGGCGGCCATACTTATGTCTGCCTTATTTGCACAGGTTTATGCAGGCGCAGATGCAGGTCCACTTCATCAGGATATAAATACACAGGATACTACAAAATTTCCCATCCGGGATCGCCGTGCAGATCCATACACTTACCCAAACCGGAATACATTTAATCTAAGCGATACTGCATTTATAAAAAGAAATGTGGAATACGATCCTGTAACAAAACAGTATTATGTTATAGAAAAAATAGGTAACAGGTATTATCGTACTCCAATGACATTTTCGATGAAAGAATTCATTGAGCTGCAGGGGCGAAAAGATGAAACAGAATATTTTAGAAAAAGAGCTAATACACTTGTTGACCTGAATCGCAGAAATGTAAAACCAAATTTTGGATTTTCGAAAGACTGGATGAACAGGATTACAGGAAATGGAAAGGTAGAAATACGGCCCAGTGGTTATGTAGATATTGCAGCAGGCTACCAGGGTCAGAATATTAAAAATCCAACCCTTCCGGAAAGAGCAAGAAAAACTGGTGGCTTCGATTTTAATATGAATGCGCAGTTGCAGGTAGATGCCAATATCGGCGATAAGATTAAACTCCCGATCAACTATAATACGTTAGCGAATTTTGATTTTGAAAACCAACTTAAACTTGACTACCAGGGTAAGGACGATGAAATTCTAAAGCAATTTCAATTGGGCAATGTAAGCTTTGCTTCGAAAGGTAGCCTCATACCCGGTGCTCAATCTCTTTTTGGTGTAAAGACTCAACTCCAGTTTGGAAAGCTATATGTCTCTACGGTACTCGCTAATCAAAGATCTCAGCGCCAGACATTGGGACTTCAGGGTGGTTCAGCTTCTCAAACATTTAGTATAAAAGCAGATGAGTACGAAGAAAACAGGCACTTTCTGATGGCGCAATACTTTCGGCGCAACTATAACAATGCAATGAAAGACCTTCCGCTGATCCGTTCAAACATTCAAATATTAAGAGTGGAAGTTTGGGTGAGCAATCGTACCGGCGCTACTATTGATACCCGGGATGTAGTAGGGTTTATGGATCTTGGCGAGGATTCTACTTTTGGCCCTTTTAGTGGCTCGCCAGGGGCTTTACCAAACAACCGCGCCAATGCCTTATATCAAACATTATTAGCTAATCCCAATACAAGAAACTCCACTGAAGTACAAAATATTTTGACAGGTCTTGGTTTGCAACCCGTTCAGGATTTCGAAAAAACTTATGCACGCAAACTTCAACCTACTGATTATTTTTTTAATGAAAGGATCGGATTTCTATCACTGAACCAGCCATTGCAGGCCGATGACGTTTTAGGCATCGCTTATCAATATACTTATAATGGAAAAATATTCCAGGTAGGTGAGTTTTCACAGGACATACCACCGGACAGCAGTGGTAATTCGCAAAAGGTTTTATTTCTGAAACTTTTAAAAGCCACATCGCAGCGTACGAATCTTCCTATATGGGATTTGATGATGAAGAATGTCTATGGTGTTGGTTTCGGGCAATTGGAAAGGCAGGATTTCAAACTCGATGTTGTATATGAAGAACCAAGCCTTGGCGAAAAAAGATATTTGCCACTTACAAGTGTAAAGCCTGAATACAAGGGTACCCCGGTTTTAAATCTTGTAAACCTCGATCGCCTGAACAACAATAATGATCCGCAGCCCGATGGCGTTTTTGATTACGTAGAAGGGTTTACCGTTATTCCATCGCAAAGCCGTGTCATTTTTCCTGTGCTTGAACCGTTTGGCCGCGACCTTGAGTATGTATATCCCAACCGGGATTCCGCGATAAAATATTTATTCTATCCTCTTTACGATACCATAAAAGCTATCGCACAGACTTATACGAATTTAAACCGTTTCGAACTTGTAGGCCGGTCGAGATCAACGAGCAATAGCGATTATCAATTAGGTTTCAATATACCACGCGGATCTGTGAGTGTTACTGCAGGAGGCCAGGTGTTACAGGAAAATATTGATTATGAAATCAATTATGACCTGGGAACTTTGAGGGTTATCAATACAGCTATCATTAATTCCGGTGTGCCCGTGCAAGTACAGTATGAGAACAATGCTACGTTTGGTTTACAACAAAGAAACTTTCTGGGACTACGATTAGATTATATAGTCAACCGGCACCTTACAATAGGTGGTACAGTGGTAAAACTTGGTGAAACACCTTTTTTTAGAAAGCAGAGCTATGGGGAGGATCCTATCCGAAATACCATGTATGGACTTGATTTCGATTATAGAAAAGATGCACCCCGCATTTCCAAATGGTTGAACAAGCTACCGTTTTATTCTGCAAAAGCCCCATCGGGTATAGCAGCTTATGGAGAAATTGCTACTTTGCAACCTGGTCATTCTAAACTTATAGGAAAAGGTGGCGAAGGAGTTATTTATTTAGATGATTTTGAGGGAACTAAAAGTAGCATTGATTTGCGCTTTCCGCTTACGAGCTGGATACTGGCTTCCACTCCGCAAAAATCTCCGGATGCCTCTGGTAACATATTATTTCCTGAAGCACAATCATCCAACAACCTTGAATACGGATACAACAGGGCCAAACTTGCGTGGTATAATATAGAAGCTGTTCTGCAGGAAAGAAGAAATAATAACAATCCAATCGGTGATAATGCTGCTGAACTTTCAAAACCTGAAACAAGGCAGGTATTCCAGGATGAACTTTTTCCACAACGCACTACTTCTTTCGGCGAAAGCATACTCACCACATTCGACATGGCATATTACCCTTCAGAAAAAGGTCCATATAATTTTCGGGCTGATGTGGGGTGGATAGATCCAAATGGAAGATTGTTGCAGCCCCGAAAATCATGGGGCGGTATCATGCGGAATGTTGACCAGACAGATTTTGAAACAAATAATATTGAGTTCATTGAATTTTGGATGCAGGATCCGTTTATCCGAAAACAATTTAGTAATGGAGGCGAACTTTATTTCAACCTGGGTAATATTTCGGAAGATGTATTGCGTGATGGAAAACGGTTGTATGAAAATGGCTTACCAACACCGAGTCAGCCGAAAATATTAACCGATGAAACCGTGTGGGGTAAAGTACCACGTAACCCGATACAGGTAACAAATGCTTTTAGTACTGAACGGGATGACCGGGCTTTCCAGGATGTAGGTTTTGATGGTATTACTGACCAGGACGAACAAACCAAATTCGCACCTTATTTATCCCGCTTACAAAGTATAGTAAGCCCAGGTGTTTATCAGAAAGCATTACAGGATCCATCTGCTGATAATTTTAAAGGATACCGTGACGGTAGTTTCACATCATCAAATGGAATATTGGAAAGATATAAAGACATCAATAATCCGCATGGCAATTCACCTTTAGCCAATAACTCTGATCAGTTTACCAATGCTTTTACCTTATATCCTGACCAGGAAGAATTGAACAGGGACAATACATTAAATGAAGTAGAAGAATATTTTCAATACCGTATTCCACTGAAACCCGCAATGGTGTCGGGCACCAATTATATAACAGATATCCGCGAAACCAATGTACGGCTGGCAGATGGTTCTTCCCGTAAAGAAAAATGGTATCTGTTCCGCATTCCTATAAAAGAATACCAGGCAAAAGTGGGTAATATTCCAGATTTTAAATCTATTCGCTTTATCAGGATGTTCATGACCGGTTTTGAAGACACTGCCGTATTACGTTTTGCTAAAATAGAACTTGTACGCAATCAATGGCGCAAGTTCGATAATGAAATAGACTCTACAGGAAACTACATTCCTTTGCCCGCAAATGATCCTACTGAATTAGATGTACTCGCAGTAAACCTTGAGGAAAATGATCAGCGGGATCCCATTCCTTATGTAAAGCCACCCGGGATACAGCGACAGGAAGATCTGAGCAATAACAATGTGCAGCAATTGCAGAATGAACAATCACTTAGTTTAAAAGTTTGCAACCTGGACCCGGCTGAAGCCAGAGGAGTTTTTAAAACAGTGAATCTTGACCTGCGTCAATATGGAAAATTATCCATGTTCATTCACGCAGAAAAAGTGCAAGGCAATAACTTAAATGATAATGATCTGAACGCCGTTGTACGGATCGGAAATGACTTTGTGAGTAACTATTATGAGATTAGAATTCCACTAAAGCTTACTCCGTTTAATGCGATGGATTCACTTAGCATCTGGCCCTCTGTGAATAATCTTGATTTTGATCTGCAAGAACTCACCAGGTTGAAAGTGCGCCGTAACAAAAGTGGTACACAAACGTCAAAATATTATAGCGAAACCAATGCTTCGGGAAAAACATTTGCCATAATTGGTAATCCTAATCTCGGGGAAGTACGTGGTATGTTGTTGGCCATTCAAAATGTGAAGCAACAACCGGCTTGTGCAGAGGTGTGGTTCAATGAGCTCCGCCTCTCAAGACTGGATGAAAGGGGCGGTTATGCTGCGGTAGGCCGGGTAGATATAAGACTTTCAGATCTTGGAAATCTAAGCCTTGCAGGTAGTGTACGAAGCACAGGTTTTGGCTCACTGGAACAACGGGTAAATGAAAGAAGCAGAGAAGATTTTAAACAATTTGATGCCAGCACTAATCTTGATTTAGGCAAGCTGGTTCCCAAAAAAGCTGCTCTGCAAATTCCGGTTTATGCAGGCATAAGTAAAACCAACAGTACACCTGAATACGATCCTTATGACCTTGATATAAAGTTGAAAGACAAGATGCGGAATAACCCGCAGGAAAAAGAATCAATAAAGAACGATGCAGAAGATGAACTGGTGATAAAGACGATCAATTTTACCAATGTAAAAAAGAATAAAACAAATAATAAATCGCCGAAACCCTGGGACATATCCAATATTGATCTCAATTATTCTTACACGCACCAGGAACATGTAACTCCCATCATAGAATTGGAAGACATTAAAAGAACAAGAGGCGCTGTTGGTTACACTTATGTGCCCCAGCAAAAGTTTCTTGAACCTTTGAAGAGACTGATCAAATCTAATTCTCCATGGCTTGCACTTATTCGTGATTTTAATTTCAATTACAGGCCCACTGTATCTTTCAAAGCTGATGTAAACAGGCAGTTTGGTTCTTTGCGTTCCCGCAATGTTGGTGATAAAGGATTCAAGTTGCCCGAAACTTATGATAAATATTTTTACTTCGACAGGTATTATACAATGCGTTGGGATCTTACCCGTTCATTGACTTTTGATTTCAATGCTACTAATTATGCACGAATAGATGAACCGTTTGGCAGACTCGATACAAAAGAGAAAAAAGATTCTGTACGGAAAAATCTTTTCAATGGAGGGCGCACAACCCATTACAGACATGAGGGGACTTTGACTTACGTTTTGCCTACAGCGAAAATTCCTTTTTTAGATTGGACCACGCTTCGTGCTTCCTATACAGCTAAATACGATTGGATAGCAGCATCGCTCTTGACCCGGAGCCTCGGCAACAGCTTATTGAACGGTCAGACAAGGAGCCTGAATGGTGAATTAAATTTTGATCAGTTGTACACAAAATCAAGATTTCTAAGGGCTGTAAATACCGAAACGGTTGCGATGCCGATAGTACAACCACAAACAACCAATGATACGTCAGGTAAAAAAAGGCGTGATCCAAATGCACCTGTGCAAATAGGAAAGGTGCCGAAATTTTTCTTACAAATGGCTACCGGGCTAAAACGAATTGGGGTGCAATACACGGAAGATTTTGGAACCCTTCTGCCCGGCTATCTGGATAGTACACGTTTCCTGGGGATGAATACAAGAAGTGGTGCTCCAGGGTGGAAATATGTAATGGGCTACCAACCTGATACCAGTGATATAAATAGTTTTGGCGCAAAAGGTCTCATTACACGCGATTCACTTTTTAATCAATTGATACAGCAACGCTACAATCAAAAGCTAAATATAACTGCACAAATAAGTCCTATTCGTGATCTGAATATTGACATTACGCTGGATAAAACATTTGATAAGCAATATTCTGAATTGTATAAAGACACTACCGGGTTCAGTGGGTTGAGAAGGTTAAATCCATATGCGTTAGGAAGTTTTAGCATCAGTTATATATCTTATCAAACGCTGTTCGAAAAGTTCGATCCCAATGAAGTGTCTGCAACTTTCCGTCAATTTGAAGCTAATCGTATTTTTTTATCTGAACGGTTAGGAAAATCCAATCCTTACGGAAGTGCACCGCGAAATGATGGATATTATACGGGTTATGGACGATATGCACAAGATGTAATTATTCCTTCTTTCCTTGCAGCATATACTGATAAAGATCCAACCTCTATAACGTTGATTAAAAATTCAAATCCAAAAACATCTTCTAATCCATTTTCAGGATTAGTACCCAAACCTAATTGGAATATTACCTATAACGGATTGACCCGGCTAGATGGGATGGAAAAAATATTCACTAATTTTTCTGTTCGTCACGGTTATAGCAGTACGCTCAGCATGAACAGCTTTAATACTGCATTGCTTTTTACCGATCCTTTCCGTGTAGGTTATCCTTCCTTCATTGATACCATGACCGGTAATTATATTCCATATTTTCTGGTGCCTAATATTTCAATCAGCGAACAATTCAGTCCTTTGCTCGAATTGGATATGACATTTACTAATCAACTTTCTGTCCGTGTTGAATTTAAAAAGAGCAGGCAGTTAAGCCTTAGTTTAGTTGATTACCAGTTAGCCGAAAACCGTTCTACAGAATATGGAGCCGGCATAAACTGGCGAAAACGTGGACTACCTTTTTTCAAAAATGTAACCATTGGAAAAAAGGGAATGAAATTGGACAATGATGTGACTTTCCGCTTCGACTTCAGCCTTCGCGACGATGCCACTTCCAATAGTAAACTGGATCAGAATACTGCATTTGGTACAGCAGGTCAGAAAGTAATTCGAATATCTCCTACCATAGATTATGTGCTTAATAACAGGGTAAACCTAAAATTCTATTTTGAGCAAAATCGGGTGATTCCGAAGATTGCTACCACGGCTCCCATTACCACTACACGGGGAGGTTTGCAGGTGCGCATTTCATTGGCTCAATAAGAAAAAAAGCAAGCTATGAAATTCATCTTTTATTTGATTCCATCTTGTTTGCCTGCTGCACTCATTCAGTACCTGTAGAAAAAAAAATTTTAGAACAGGATACCAACAATCATCGTGGCACTCAAGACAAGGTAATTACAAAAGACACTTTCGGAATTGATGCTTCAGACATTCGAAAAAATACCTGATGCTGTTGTAGGTTGCAATGCATTGTTGATTTGGATACCTGAGTGGGTAAATGTGAATATATATTTGTAATCAATCTTACGGGCATAGCCTTTATAAAAGTGGATGGGCATTTAATTCCTTTAAAGCGAACAAAAAAAACTCCTTCAGACGATTCAATAGAGGAAACATACCAGGGTGAAGGTTTTACTGTGCAGGTAAAAGCTGAACAGAAACAAACATCGGGTGATGAAGAATGGTATCACTATGGTAAACTGCAGGTTTCTAAAAAAGGAAAAAGTATAGTAAAAAAAGTGAGAGGTGATGTAGGCTGTTGAATATTTAATACATAAGCAATTCCAACATTCTAACCCAGCTTAATAGTTCAAGATATTACAGGTTATTTCGAGATTGTTCTTTGTTGTGCAGGTTTTGTTTTCCTTAACAACATAACATAGCCGCAGAGGTCTTTCTTTTGTTTTTTATTTACCTGTACCGGTTTCAGCATGTGAAATTCACTGAACTGTGGGATATATCGAAATGAGATTATATTTCCGTCCACATCGCCCCACATGTTCTTTTTGTAAACTACCTGCCTTTCATCCCAATCAAACATCCTTACTTCGTAAAGTTTGGATGTGGGCTCACCAATGAACACAAACTCGTACCACCACCCCTGTTGTAACTTAAAAATAATAGGCATTTCATAATCGCTCTCCATATTGATGGATGTTTCTTTAAGAACACTAAAGCCATTTTTGGCGAAGATCAGTTTTAAACTATCCACCTGCTTTTGGATAGACACGCTGTTGCATTCCTGGAATTGAATGACCTGTTGAGATGAGGAAATAAATGCAGATAAAATCAACGAAAAAGCTATGAACAGTTTTTTCATAGAGCTGGATATTGGATAAAGGATATATTCATAAAAATAATAGGTTGATTTCTTCTTTCTTAGCTTTTATCAATTTTTTTAATGGACTTAGTAATTATCCTTAGGGTATTTACCAATTATTAAGAAAAATTATGTAATGCGATCGCCTAAGAGCCAAGAATATGCCAATAAATGAAGATGTACAGAATGAAATGTTAGTATTTTTCCTAGATACCTGTAATTATTTCTGCTTGTTAAAGTAAACTGTACTACCCTGTTGCATGCAGGTAAGTACGAGATCGTTGATACATACATGGGGGAGGTAAAGTAGTTGTGTAATACACTACATCGGCCACATTGGCCGGGCTAAGCGGTTCAAAGCCTTCATACGCTTTCCTGGAAGCATCTTCATTGCCTTTGAAACGTACAAGGGAAAACTCAGTTTCGGCAGCACCGGGATGAATAGCTGTGACTTTAATATTATGTTGAAGCAGGTCAATGCGCATTGCTTTGGTGAGTGCATCTACAGCATGTTTGCTGGCACAGTACACATTTCCTCTTTCATAAATTTCTTTTCCTGCAACGGATCCAATGTTGATAATATGACCTGATTGTTGCCTGATCATAAATGGTAATACTGCCTTCGACACATATAAAAGGCCTTTTACATTCGTGTCAAGCATTATATTCCAGTCTTCAATATTGGCCTCATCGAACAAATCGCGGCCAAGGGCTAAACCGGCATTGTTAATAAGCACATTTACGCTTTGCCATTCATTAGGCAAACTTCCAATGCTATCAAAAACTTCTGCCTGGTTCTGTACGTTAAAAGGCAGAATATAACAGTTAACATTATATTGATCCCTAATTTTTACTTTTAAACTTTGAAGCCGTTCAACTCTTCGACCATTTATAATTAAATGGTAATTCTCTGCGGCAAATTTGTGAGCACATGCTTCACCAAATCCGGATGTAGCCCCTGTGATGAATACGATTTTTTTCATATGTGAAAGGTGAAAATGAAGCCTGTGGTAAGAGGTAGGCTGCGTGGCTTATTAAAGCAATTAATAAGTAAAAGGTTTTATAAAATGTCCCTTATCTTATAAGTGTAACTGTCCCTTTTGCAAATACAGATTTCCCGGTAAAATCAACTCCTTTCACCACCCATACATACACACCTGTTCCCTGTTCTTTGCCCCCGATTTTACCATCCCATCCTTTGCCATTAGTGGTAGTACTGAATACCATTTGCCCCCACCTATTAAATATTTGAAAATATTCCAATTCAGTTAATCCTACTGCTATGGGACGGATGATATCATTCCGGCCATCACCATTGGGTGTAAATCCTGTAGGAACAAATACCTGTGGATTAGTTTTGAAAATGCGTACTGTTACAAAAGCTGAATCCACACAATCTTTTTCATTATATACAAGAAGAGTGTATGTAATGCTATCTCTCTCACCTCCATAAGTAGCAGTTGGGTCAGGAATATCTATGGCACTTAATTCATAGGATGGAGACCATAAATACCGGACCCCACCTGATCCCTTAAACTGTAAAGTTTGGCCTACTACTACAGCAGTATCCCGTCCGGCAAAAGCTGCTATAGGTGGTAATACATTTATAATAATAGAATCTCTGGCTGGCTTAGGGCAACCACTTAGTGGATCGGTAACGGTAATGATATAACGGGTAGTTGTCTTAGGTGATGCTATTGGTGTCAGTGTATTTGCATTTGTGAGTGATGCGACCGGCGACCAGGTAAAATTAGTACCCGTAATTTCTGCGTTTAATTGAACCGAGCTCTTAAAACAAATAGTATCATCATCAGCAGTTACCTGTACTTTGGGATACGCAATAGTTGTTATCCCCACGTTTGCAGTAGCAGGAACACATCCACCTAAAAAAGCAGTGACTTTATATGTATTTAATCCCAGCATAGATGGACGTACCCGCGGATTCAGTATTGCAGGATTACTAACTTCATTAGCAGGAGTCCATTGGTAGCGTAATCCATCTGAAGCAGCCCTTAACTGAGCAGAATCTCCAAAGCAAATAGTAGTATCGCCCTGTGCTTTCAATGTGATTGAGCTCAAAGTGCGAACCCTTACCGAATCACGGTTGATACACCCATTATCATTTAATTCTACAGTGTAGGTTGTTGTTGTATTAGGAGAAACAGTTGGTGTGGCAGTGTTTGCATTTGTAATATTTGTAGTTGGAGTCCAGGTAAAAATTCCATTTCCAACTGCTCCCAATTGTAAATTATCTCCTGCACAGATTAAAGTGTCTTTAAAAGCTACTTTCAAGGGAGGTTTATCAATGATATCAACAGCCTGGGTTACGGTGTCAATACAACCTTTGCTGTTGGTAACTATTAAAGACACTGATTTTGAACCCGTGTTGGGATAAGTATAAGAAGGATTTTGCAGGTGAGAGGTATCACCAGACGAAGCGTTATCCCCAAAATTCCACGACCAGGTATTAACTACTCCATATTGTGTGGTTGTTATGTCAGTGAATTTAGTAGGTTTATTTACACAGATACCTGAGAAAGTAAAACCGGGAAAAAAGCCGGGATAAACTTTCACCTGAGCAGTAGAAGTATCTGTGCATTGTTCATTCCGGTTTACAATTGCCGTTAACTTATAAATACCCGTATCAGCATAAGTATGCGTAGGATTAGGATCAGTGGATGTAGTGCCGTCTCCAAAATCCCAGAAATAGGTTTTTATTTCAGGGCTGGGTGTTTTATTGGTAAAGGTTAGCGTAAAACCATCGCATGTAATATATTCCGGGCTTAAGGTAATCTGTAGGGGAATACAATTGCCTACTTTAATATGCAATTCTTTCCTACTTGTGGCAATGGCTATATTGTTCCTATACTCTGTAACACAAACGGTAATTACAAACTCACCGGAATTATTAATTTGTGGGGCTATACCACTTATCAATCCAGTTACCGGATTTATGCTTACCAGTGGCCCGAAAGGTGTAGAACCGCCAAAACCTGAAGAATAGGGTACTGTAGCATAAGGAGGAGGATCAGCCGTAGCAGGGGCAGGGTTGCCTTGAGCACCTCCTATCCAGGCATTACAAAATGAATAAGCTAAACTATCTCCATCAGGGTCTAATGCAAAGAAGGGTACTTCTAAATAACTGCCACCACATACTACTGAAACATCATTAACTAAAAAACGGGCGCTATTATTTTGGTGCGCATTTAATGGAGCGGCAGTACCTGGGATATTAATCGAATATGTATTGCCTACTGTATTTGATTGACTTATGTTATCAATATTTCCAATGCGGCAACAGCGCTGATAAGAAATGGTATATCCTTCGGGCAAAGCATCAAGTTCAATGCTGGCAAGATCATATTCAATGATGCGGTAATAGCAGGCCCTTTGATCTCCCGTTATACATTCCTCATCAGTTTCTTTTCTCAGCAAATAGTCCTTTGAAATATTTACCGGTACGGATAGAACTACAGTGCCGGTAGCTCTGTTGAAAAAGGTAAAATTGATTGGATTATTGATTTGCTGCCCCTGAGCGCCACAGTCCATATACACTGTAAGCGTAACTTGATATCTAAGCTTAGCAGGAGTACTACCGGTTCCCAAATATGTATAAGTAAAAAAGCCACCTTTTAAATGATTGGCATAGCATAATGAGCCAGCAAAGACCAGTAAGGCGATTAAAAATAATTTTTTCATTATGTACCAACCGGATTGAAAACATCCTGAATATATTGAAGCAAAAAAAGATTTGTTTTATCAGCTTCTTCCTGCATGCCCATGTGTCCTGAATGTTCTAAAATATGAATGTACGAAAGTTGTGGCATGTGCGATTGTTTTAAGCTTTCTTCGAGGTGAATGGTTGAATCGTAACGGCCGAAAATGAATAAGACCCGTTTTTTTGTGTTTTGTAATACAGATGTTCTGTCTGGCCTGTTCATCATACCCTGGTAATACCTGATCAATGCTTCATCACTAAAACGCAGATTTGCTTCTATATGTTGCTGAACCAGCTCCTTGTTTTTTTCCAATGTTTCCGGTGCATACAGCTTAGGGATTGCTGTTTTTAAAAATGCCGCAGCTCCATTTGTTTTGATGAAGTTTATACCTTTCAGCCTGTCTTCTTTCTTTTCAGCGCCGTCAGCAAATGCAGTTGAATGAATTAAACCAAAGCCCTGAACAAGCTGGCCGTAAAGCTCTACAAAAGCCAGAGTTACATATCCACCCATGCTATGTCCGAGAATGATGATATTATCAACTGACTCAAATTGTAAAATGGCATAAACACTTTCTGCTATTCCCTTCATGCTCATATCATCAATCATTTCTGATGCGCCGCTCCCTGGCAGGTCCGGTATAATAAGCTTGACACCTGGAAAGGCATTAAATTGCCCACTCCAGGTTGAGCTATGCTCACCAAATCCATGTACCAACACGAGTACCGGGCCTTCGCCGGATAATATGTAACTTAGTTTCTTTCCTTTGTGATCAATCCATTTTTGCATGCACAGTAGGATGAGGTTTTAAAATTATGAGCCAGGATCTTAATAAGATCAATAAAATAATTGGTAAAAAACCAGGATTCAATTCCTGCGGAATAAATACCCATCCTATAAGTAAAAATGCCTGCAAAATAATAGTGGCTAGCAAGTAATAATTCATCCACCTGTGGTTTTTGTAAAGTAGAAAAGCTGCCACTACATGAGTGGGGATAGCCCAGAGCAAATTAAAATTATCCTTGCACACTGCATGGTCAGTTCCCATCCACATAAAGAGAAGTAACAACCCAACTAAACCAAGAATAAAGAAAAAACAAATATCAAAAACCTTCAATCCTTGTTGAATTTTTTTTGAAGGAGTAAAGGAAAGAACAAGGATTAGTGTCAACAATACACTGAATACAACCATTGGTTGCAATAAAGGAGTTGTTTGAATTGCTGCAGGCATAGCCAAAATGGTTTGTGGAGGAATTACCAAAGGCAACTCTTTAGTAGTTGCATTTTCAAATCCTTTCAGGAGATAATCAGGTAAAAACATTGCCTGCAATGAAGTAACCCTTTGATCGAGCCTGCTTCCCAACAATAAATCAATTCCAAGCTTGCTCCAGTATTGCCCTGCTTTATTCAAATACACATGAATCAGATTTCGAAAACTGGGAATATTTTCGGGTAAGATGTTTTTGAATGTAACTGGTTTCAACGTGTTTTTAGCTACGATGTCTCTCAACCGGGTGGAACAATTATCGTATAGGAAATCGTAACGGTAATATTTATTTTGCTCAAGTGCATTTGTTTGCAATGCAGAAAATAGTCCTTCTTTTTCAGTGCAATTTAAGAGAAGTAATTGCTCAACAATGCTTCGGCTTTGCCACTTGAAATCTTCTACAAAATCATTGAAGTTTTGGGTAGAAACAAAATACAATAAATTACCTTTTATAAATTTGGGATAGAAGTCAGGGCCAAAAGCGAAAGTGCCATAGTTATAAATGATATCAATGCCAGCACTGCTGTCCTTTACCCGCAATGCACTATGGCCAAATGTGGAATAAAGTTCTTGTCCGGGACTACAGGTAAGCAGGCTGATTTGCAATTTACAAGTATCAGTTTGCCCATGAAGAGGAATGAAATGAATGTAAACAAATGCAAAAAGGGTGAATACTTTCCTCAAAAAATCTGGTTTGACAGCAAGATAATAAAAAAGATATGCTTGAGGGTTGAAGTGCCTACAGAGCTATTACTATAATTTTAATAAAGATGGAAAATAGAAGGAATGAATTAGAAGATTTGCAAAACGAAATTCTTCAATTAAACAATCAATTGAAGGCCATACAAACGCAGCTATATGACTTATACCTCAGGGTACAAAAATTGAGCGGCCCTGAATTGAATAAAAAAATTCAACATAAAAATCAGTTTTCCGAAAAATTGACATTAGAGAATTTTATCGGCTTGCGGCTTATCTATTTAGTAGGGATGGTGGTATTGATCATTGGAATATCCATTGGTGTGAAGTATGCTATAGACCAGGAATTGATTTCTGTGGGATTACGCATTTCACTTGCGTACGGTGCAGGTATTCTATTATATTTTTTCTCATGGAAATTGAAAACCAAATACCCCCATTTTAGTGCTATATTATTCAGTGGCGCCATGGCATCTATATACTTCACTACTTATGGAGCTCATGTTTATTATGCTCTTTTTCCATTCGCAGTCGCTTTTATACTAATGATCTTCATCACTCTGGTTACTGTGTTCAGTGCATTGCAATACAACAGGCAGGAAATAGCAATTTTAGGTTTAGTGGGAGCATATGGAATTCCATTTTTGATTAGTGCCAATGCAGACAGGGCCGATCTGTTTTTTACCTATGTTGCTATTATCAATTGCGCTGTAGTGTATCTGGCCTTTATAAAAAAATGGAAGTTGGTTATTTACCTTGCGCAAGGGATTACCTGGTTATTATTTCTGGGATGGGCCATCACAAAAAGTGATAAACACGCAGAATGGATCGGCATTTTCTTCGGCATATTTTTCTTTTTACTTTTCATAATTTATGCATTATCTGAAAAAATTTTACGTTCCGGTGCACTGGTAGTAGAGAAAATATACATGATCGTATTCAATAATGTGCTTTTATATATTGCAGCGCTCATCTTATTATCACCTACATTTTCTGCTAAGGAAATCGGCTGGATTAGTTTGGTCTTTGCCGTAATGGTAGCTGTGCAAACATTATTTATAAGCTACTTATCTCCATCAGAAATATATGCTGAAAAGATACTTGGTATCACTGCGTTGATTTTCCTATTGATCTTTATTGCCAATATGTGGAATGGAATAACAGTAACCTTCATCTGGTTGTTTTTATCGGTACTTTTATTTATAGCAGGTGTGCAATGGAAAG